>Ga0184627_10000524_pt1 | contig 14866 bp, 12 predicted proteins | sample PLM3_127_b1_FD_133150 | JGI IMG/M metagenome (GOLD analysis project Ga0184627, IMG submission 133150) | Groundwater sediment microbial communities from an aquifer in East River, Colorado, USA - PLM3_127_b1 | ecosystem: Environmental > Terrestrial > Soil > Riparian zone | place: USA: East River...
ACGACCCATGCCGCGACGCCGATCGGGAAGTTTAAACCCAAGGAGCACTACCTCGAATGGGTCCTCAAAGGCGTCAGGCACTGGAAACTCCCCAGTGAATGTGTCGAGAAGTGGCAATCATTCATGCCGCGCTAATGCCATGAGCATATGGCAGATAGCGTGTTGCTCATGGTCAGATTTCCCCTGAGAACCATACGCCATTCGCCATAAGCCATCAGCTCCTCAACGTCAAAGGAGAAAGCATGCCAAAACCCAAATATCACATTGTCGTGTGCACGAACTCGCGCCCACCAGGTCATCCCAAACCCTCCTGCGGGGCTGCCGGATCACCCGGTGTCATGATGGCGTTCAACATTGGGGTCATGGAGCGAGGGTACCAGCCCGGGCAGGTGCTGGTGACCAGTGCCAGTTGTCTCGGACCGTGCGAACAGGGTCCGACGGTGGTGATCTATCCGGACGGGACCTGGTATTCCCAAGTCAAAGAGGCGGATGTCGCGACGATTCTGGACGAGCATCTGGGAAAGGGAAAACCGGTCGAGAAACTCAAGCCTGACTCCGTGTGGTCCTGAGCTTTCGTGCAGGCTGATACCAGTGCATGATGTCGAAGCACAACCATTCCACCTCCTCTCCTTCTGCCCACCATGAGCATAAGGAGCATGCCCCGCGGCAGGTCACCTGCATGGTCATTACCTGCAGCGACAGTCGGACTCCTGAGACCGACACCAGCGGTCAACTGATCATGCGTCTGTTGAGGGAGCATGGCCATGAGGTCGCGGCCTACCGTCTCGTCAAGGATGAGCCCGCTGAGATCAGGAAACAGATTAACGCCGGCCTGAAAGACAAGGCGGTCCAGGCCATCATCATCAACGGTGGCACAGGGATCTCCCGTCGGGATTCCACCTTCGAAGCGGTGGATGCCATGCTGGAGAAACGGCTCGACGGGTTCGGCGAGATTTTCCGGTACCTGACCTATAAGGAAATCGGTTCGCCTGCGATCATGAGCCGGGCAACCGCTGGGTTAGTGCGGGGACGGATCGTCTTTTCCACGCCTGGCTCCGAGAACGCCGTGCGACTCGCGATGGAGAAACTCATTATCCCCGAGCTGGGCCACATGATCCGGGAGCTCACAAAATAGGACTGAGGGCTGAGAGATGAGTGCCGAGAGGTGTTGCCTGAACCTCAGTCCTCGTTACTCAGTCCTGATTTAGTCCTGCGTGATTTTCGGTTCGGACACCCGCTTGAAATAGACTAAGAGATCCCGCACCGAAACCAGCCCAACCAGCTTTCCCCCCTCGGTGACGCCCAGGTGTCGGACGCCGAGGTCCGCCATCATATCGTGAGCGTCTTGCATGGTCCGGATGGACTCGATGCTGGCGATGGGAGTGGTCATGATGTTCTGGACCGTGACCTTGTTCAGATCCGACCACTCTGCGACGGCTCGTCGCACCACGTCTGTCTCGGTCACGATCCCGACCAGCTTATCGCCTTTTTCCACGAACAGCGATCCGATGCGCTCATCTCGCATCCGTTTCGCCGCATCTCTGACCGACGCGTCATGGGCGATCTTCTTGAGTTCTTTGCGCATCACCTGAGCCACGTTTGGCATTGTGTAGGTTCCTCCCTGAAATTTCCAAGGATCGGTTGTGAGCCAGCTACGGGACTGCCAGCACTACCTTTCCGAACACCTTCCGACTCAAGAGCAGTTCCTGCGCGGCACGTGCTTCTTGTAACGGCAGGACCCGGTCCACGACCGGCTTCAGCTTCCCCTGCCCGATCAACGCTGCTGATTCCAGGAGCTCGGCTCTAGTTCCCATGTATGACCCTTTCAGCGTCAACTGACGTGAGAACAAGTACCTGAGGTCCAGCTTGACTTCACCGCCGGTAGTGGCGCCGCAGGTCACCAGCCGTCCGCCTTTGGCCAAGGCCAGGAAACATTGATCCCAGACTTCCGGTCCGATGTGCTCGATCACGACGTCGACGCCTCGACCCTCGGTCACCGCCTTGACCTGTTTCATAACTTGCTCTTTCGCGTGGTTGATCACCTCGTCCGCACCCAACGCCTTGGCTTTGGGAATCTTCTCATCAGAGCCCACAGTGGTGAAGACCCGCGCACCGGCCAGTTTAGCCATCTGGATCGCGATGCTTCCCACCCCGCTACCCGCTCCCATCACCAAAACCTCCTCGCCAGGTCGGAGCCCGGCCAGCGTGAACAGCATATGCCATGCGGTGACCGAGACCAGGGGGAATGCAGCGGCCTGTTCAAAGGTCAGCGCTTCTGGCATTGGAAGCACGTTCAGACCTGGGACTTTGACCAGTTCCGCGTAGCCCCCGTTCACCTGGGCTCCCAGGATCTTGTAAGTCTGGCAAAGATTGTCACGACCGGCGAGACAGTGCTTACATCGCCAACAGCTCAAGCCGGGCGAGACAAATACCCGATCGCCCACTGCAACGCCAGCCACCGCGCTCCCCACCTGTTCGACCACCCCGGCCACATCACAGCCGGAAATATGAGGCAGAGGGATCTGGTAAGCTGGAATGCCCTGTCTGATCCAGATGTCCAGATGGTTGAGCGCGCAAGCCTTGACCCGGACCAGCACTTCGTCCGGCAGGATCTTCGGATCAGATACTTCCTCATATTTGAGCTGGTCAGGCCCGCCGTGCTCATGAAAGATGACAGCTTTCATATCGCGCTACGTACGAATGTTGAATGTTCAATTTCCAATGCTCAGTTGAAGGAAGCCCTAATTTAACATTGAAAACTTACAATTGAACATTTGTTAGAAAGTTAAAGTCCCTTCCGCCATCATGACCACTTGCCCGCCGACTTTGGCTTCCTGGATGGCATCATCGTCAGACTCCACCTGAATCACAATGCGTGACGGACGTTCGATCTCATAGCCCTGCTCCGCAATGATCTCGGTCGTTGGCCCCACCTCCACCACGCCATTGTGGACCAAGTATGCCCCCAATGCCCCGCTGGCACTGCCGGTGGCCGGATCCTCCAGGATCCCGATGGAAGGCGCGAACATGCGGGTATGGACGTCGGAGAATTCCTCGACCGTCACGGTGGTAAAGACCATGATCCCCTCCGTCCCGTAGCGCGCGCAGAGGTCATTGATCGCTACAGTGTCAGGCACGATCGATCTGACGGCTGTGAGGGTCCGCACGGGCACAATCAGGACCGGTAAGCCGGTTGAGACCACTTCGACGGGAAGCTTTGTTCTGGTGATCAGGTCCTTCGACAGTCCCAATGCTGTGGCGATCTCAAACAGGTCTTTCATTGGTTCAACGGCACCCAGAAATTGTGGTTTAGGTTGCGACATGACCACCCGAAGGATCTCTCCCTTGAGCACATGCAACTCCACTGGAAATATCCCGATGCTGCATTCATGGCATACTCGGGTGACCGGCTCCTTGAGCGGCAGACGATCCAGCTTGCCCAGCACGAAGAACGTGCCCAGAACCGGATGGCCGGCGAAGGGGATCTCTCGCGTGGGAGTGAAAATGCGGATCTTCGCCGCGGCCGCGCTATCCGTAGGTGGAAAGACGAAGACGGTCTCGGAAAGGTTCATCTCCCGGGCGATCTGCTGGAGCTCTCGGTTGCTGAGGCCGAGCGCATCCGGCACCACAGCTACCGGATTGCCGCCGAAGGGCATGTCTGTGAAAACGTCGGCCTGGTAGAACTTGAGGGTGCGCCGCTCAGGACTCATAACCTGTGCGGGCTACTGTAGGTCAGCGTGCGCCTGTTGTCAACGCAGCCTGCAGGACAGGCTTCTCAGTACCATCTCTCGCGGAACGTCATCAGGCCGGAACGGAAAGCGCTTCATACGAGTGAGTCAGGGGGTTGCTCAAGTAATCCTCGACGTAATGCTTCAAAGAGCCCTTCCCATACAAACGCTTGTTGGCAAACGTCGTGTCGATCTTGTGGAGCACCTTCACTTTCACGCGGGTTTTCCTGATGAACTCCTCGAGCGTCACGCCGGCGATGTCCATGTACGGCCCGCGTCCAGACTGCATGACACATTTTGGAACATGGATAACCTTTTCCTTCGTCAGGCATCTGGCAACGTCATCGAAGGTGAGCAGGACGGTGCAGTCTGAGTCGCCGCCGAGGGTCGCGTTGGGAACATACAGGAAGCGCGCGCGGTTCTTCCGGTACATGGTCAGGATCTTATAGACACTTCCGGCCATGACGACCGTGTCCTTCTTGTCGAGTTCAAGCGAATCGAACAGGCTGACGATCCGTTTCCGGTTCAGGAAGGCCGTGATGTAAGCCTCGGTGTGGATCGTGGTCATGTTCGGGAGCCCTGCGTCGTAGATTCGTTGCGCTTCCTCAGGGAGGAATTTGCGACCTTGACGCATCAGGGCCGCGGTATCTTCTTTCAGTCCTCGCACCGGGGTCAGGCACCCCATCCACAGCACGCACTTCTGATTCACTCCCGAGATGGTGACCGCGTCTTTCGACATCGTGTACACATCAAACGCGTAAAAGTTCGCCGCAGAGACCGCCGGGCCGTCCAGCACCTTCATCAGGTGTTTCACAGCCGGCGCGTGTGGCATGAGCTTCTGCCGGTAGTCGCTGAGGGTAATGGCCGACAATTCGAAATTGATCCGGCCCGGGTACTGGGCCGCGAGTTGGTGAATCTTGGGCACGTGCACGAACCCGACCGTAAAAAACGTGAGGTTCTTGTCCGTGTATTTGAGGAAGTCTTCCACCCACTCCATGGCCTTGGGATGGAGGAACAGATCGGTCCACTCCATGTATTCATTTCCACCCAGACACCAGAACTGCATGGGATCGGTCGGCTTCTTGTTAATGTAATCCAGGATGAACTCCCAGTCCTCCTGGGTGGTCTTGGGCGGTTCGAGCGTTTCGCGATAGGAGTGGTCCAACTCGTAACAGAACTCGCACTGGACGGGGCATTTCTTGCCCAGACTGATGGGAATTTTTCCGGCTTCCAGTTCCCGAATGAGCACCTCTCGATAGTCCTTCCCCTTGAGAACTGGAGTAGGCTGAAGCATGGGAAGTGGAATGCCCATCGGAGGTTGTTACTCCAGAATCAGCCGGCGACCGTTGCGGTCGCTTGTTGCCGGTGCGGGTGAAACCATGAAATGGCTCTTCTGTGTCATGGGGACCCAGCACATTGACAGGGCGAGTTTGTGTTTGTCACACTTTCAGGGTCAGAACGAAGAGCGAGGACTCCTGGAGGGCCTGATACCAGGTGGCGAGGGCGTGAAACAGGAAGACGTTGACCGAGCGCTGCAGATCTTTGGGCTGAAGCCACCATTGACGCGCAACCTCCTGGAACAGAAACGCCGCGAGTTATTACTCACCTGGCACCCACCGCGCTATGCCAACCTGACCAACAACCCGCGCAAGTACATGCAGATGTACAAGAAGGGCGAGGCCATGACCAAGGAAGTGAATGCCGCCTACGAACTGCTCGTCGCCTGGCTGGCGTCACGCGAAGGATCGAACCAACCTCGTTAATCGTTAACCGTTATTCGTTAATCGCAAAAGGCACAAACTCCGGATGTTCCGTTTAGCGGTTCACGTTTAACGAATCACGTCCTCAAGATACCGCGTGGCTGACCACGCGAGTCATTGACGGTTCGCCTTCCCTGCCGGCTTCGGCGTCGCCGTGCGACACAGGCCATGTGACCAGACCAGACACGCGATCTGCCTGGCGTGCAGCCGCCCCCTCCTTGCGTTTCGCGTAGATCTCCGGCAAGCGATTGGTCCCGTACTTGGAAATGTACAGAAAGACATGTTCACGGGCGTTGACCCGCACGGCCCAGGGCTCGAAATCGTTTTGATAGAACTCTTCGCAGAGCCGCATCGCCTCAAGGCACGTGAGGCCGACCGGCTCATTGAGCGTGTAGTAGTAATCGAGCGGCAGGTCATACTCGTCTTGTTTGTGGATCGTGATCCCGAACTTGTCCGGATTCCGGACCATCGGCGTGTGCCGATAGGCGACGAAATAAAACAGTTCGACGGAATGGATCTGTTCCTTGTTGTCGAGGAGAAATTGCCTGGTTTCTTCAGCTTCCATCCTGGTCTCGCCGGGGAACCCGTAAAATGCCATCACGTGGTTCCAGATTCCGACCTCTGCGGCCTGCCGCAGGTTGTGTTCAATCACGGATTTCTTGACATGTTTATCCATCAGATTGAGGACGCGCTCGTTGGCCGACTCCATCCCGTAATAGAGCGTGCAACATCCGGACTTCGCGGCCAACTTCCACAACTCCGGATCCTGGAGCGTTTCCTCGAATCGGATCAAAGTGGTCCACTTGATTCCGATCTCCTGCTCGACCAGCAGTTGCGTCACCTTCTTGAACAGCGCGGGCGGATAGGATTCGTCAGCGAAGAGGAAATGTTCCGCCCTGTATTTCTCCTTCAGCGCTTTGATTTGTCGGACGACATCCTGAGCCGGCAGGCCCCGGTATTGGTCAAAGTAGCCTTGCCCGTGATCACAGAAGGTGCACCGGCCCCAATAGCACCCGCGAGTGGCCAGATAAGGAAGAATGCGGACTGGCACGAAATAGCTGTCCAGCGGCAAGCCATCAAAGTCCGGAAGCGGCAATGCCGCAGTCTTCTCCGTGTAAATTTCTTTGTTTACGTGGATGCCGGCGGCATCGCGATAGATCAAGTTGGGGACCGCTGCCCAATCTCGCTGAGCGCTTAGGGCCTCGAGGAGCCAGAGCAAGGCATGTTCCCCCTCGTACATGATCGCAGAGTCAAAGACTTCGGTGAACAGGCGCGGATGATTCGGGAGCTCTTCCTGAAGTCTGGTAATGACGTTGCCCCCGACCGTGATGTGAATGTGGGGAAACATCTCCTTGATCATCTTGCAGAGGGTCAGGCCCGCCATGAGCTGCATCTGGGTACCGATTGAGATGCCCACCACATCCGGGGCCTCCCTGTGGACGGCCGGAAGAATCAGTTGCCGACACACGTCCCGATAGACATTGACCTGATCGTCCTCGAGACAGGCAAAGACTTCCCGCGACACTCCGGGGCGATACCCCAGGTTACTCTCCATCGGGTAGAACACCAGCGAGGCAGGATAGTAGGCGGCTGAAATGTATTGCATGACTTCGCGGAAGGTATTGAGCGCCCACTCCAGTTTGTCGGCCTCGTAGAACTCCTCGCTGCGGACGACCCGCTTCGCTGATTCAGCCCGTTCGGCCAGCTCGAAGACATCCCATGACGACTTGGTTTCCAGGCAGGCCTTCTGATCAGTCTCCTGATCTGTGAGGAGTCCCGCTCGCCCTTTGGCTTCCAGCTCATGAAGTTGCATGTCCATGCGCGCCTTGACCCAGATCAGGAAGGCATCGCTGAAGAACAGATCGTACATCTCGATGTTCACATCCTTCTGGATAACCTCGTACCCGTGTTGACGCAAGACCGCCGTGAGGGTCGGCAGTGCCAGATACGGGGCCGTCGGCACCCACTCGGGAGGAAACAGAAGCATGGTCTTGAGCTTGCGCCCCGCCCTGCTCGGCAGGGCCAGTCCATCGACCTGAATCAGTCCTGTACTCATTCGATCCATGAGCGCGTTCAGCAGACCTTCTCGGCCACGGTGCTCAGACGTGAATCTCCGAACTCAGGAGGCCTGAACTGAAGGGCCGGCAATCGGTTTGTTCCGAAGCGAGTCACATAGAGGAAAATGTACTCCCGGATGAAGATCTTCAAGTCCCACCCCGGATAGTGGTGCTGCTCGAACTCTTCGAAGACCCGTTCCGCTTCCTCCACGCTGAGCCCTTCTCTGACGGTGAAGTAATAGTCGAGAGCCAGGTCCCAATCAGGATTCTTGTAGGGCGTCACTCCGAACTTGTCGGGATTCTTGGCCACCGGCGTGTGCTTGCTGAGGTCAAAGGTCCCGAACCCGATCGAATGGACAAGTTCCTTGTTGTCTTCGAGGAAACGGATGGAATCCAACGCGTCTTCCCTCCTCTCGCCCGGGAAGCCGAAAAAGCCCATCACATGGTTCCAAATGCCCGCGCTGGCCGAAAGCTCAAGACTCTTTCGGATGACATCTGTCGTCGTCGCTTTGTCCATGAGCTTCAGCACTCGTTCGTTGCCGGACTCGTACCCCATGTGCAGGTACTTGCACCCGGAGGCCTTCGCGTCCTTCCAGACCTCGTCCTCGAGTAGGCTCTTTTCGAATCGCATGTGCGTGGTCCATGCGATCTCGACGTTGGACTCGACCAGCTTTCGCGTCAGTTTCCGGAACAAAGCCGGAGGATAAGACTCATCGGTAAAATGGAAATGCTTCGTCTGGTAGGTGTCTCGTAATTGCCGAATCTCCTCGATGATCTGATCGATTTTCTTGGTCCGGTATCCGGCTGTGTACCCTTCGCCATGATCGCAGAACTCGCACCGGCCCCAGTAACAGCCGCGGGTGGCCAGATAAGGCAGGATCCGGTCCGGAACAAAGTATTTCTCCAGGGGAAGCCCTGTGAAATCCGGAGGCGGCAGCGACGCCATGTCCTCGGCATAGGTCAAGAGCGACGTATGGATCCCGGTCGCGTCGCGGTAAATGAGGTTCGGGATTTCGGCCAGGTCGCGACCGGCCCCGATGGCTTCGACCAACTGGAGGAACGCGGTTTCTCCCTCGTAGATTACCGCGCTATCGAACAGGGTGAAGAGATTGGATTTCTCAGGCAGCACGTCGCGAAGCCGCGTCACGGTGTTACCGCCGATGGTGACGTGAATGTTCGGGAACTGCTCTTTGATGAGTGCGCAGAACGTCATCGAGGAGAAGAGTTGCTGCTGCAGCACGATCGAGATCCCGATCACATCCGGCCGTTCCGCCTCGATCGCCGGACGGAGGATGTGGTCAAACACGTCCCGATAGACGTTGACCTGGGTGTCCTGCACGGCGTCCAGCACGTCGGACGACATGAAGACCTTGTACGACAGGTCGGTTTCCATGGGCGGCATGCAGATCCGCGCAGGGGCGTACACCAACGAGATCGTTGTCGTGACCTCGCGGAACACGTTAATCGCCCACTCGAGTTTGTCCGCCTGATAAAAGTCCTGACTCCTCACGATCCGCTTGGCGGTCTCCGCTTTCTCGGTTAATTCAGCGATCCGATCCCGTGTCACATCGCACAGAGCAAGTTGGAGGTCGGTTTCCCCCTCTTCCAACTCCCGCTTCTTCGAGATTTTCCGCAGGCGGTCCAGTTGCTGGGGCACTCTCTTGAGGACACGTCGCAGGAAATCCTCACTGAAGTACCAGTCATACATTTCGAGGTTGACGTCCTTCTGCACTACCTGATGCCCGGCGGCTCGGAGCATGGCGGTGAGCGTGGGGAGGCTGAGATAGGGTTCGGAGGGATACCAGTCGGGGGGGAAGATCAACAGGACCTTTGTCTTCCGACCGTTTGCGGCTTCCGAGGTTTGACGATGCAGTTGAATCAGTCCCGAACTGGCCCGTTCCCCTTTCGAGTAATCAATTTTCATGCAAGAGGCCCCTGCTTAGGGATGAAGCCCTCGTTTCGCTCGAAGCCCGCTAATATCCTACGAAACCGCTCAATTCTATTCGCCCGGAACGAGGTTGGTCAAGGGCAATTAGGGGCTATTGGAGAGAAGCTCTTGATAATACTGCTCCAACAGCGAGGCCTGCTCGGGTCCCATGATCACCAGTTGCCGCTGGTCAAAGGTGTTGGCGCAGTAGAGATAGGTGAAGTCCTGCGTGGTGCCCAGCTCCACGTGCATCTGCCGCCCATCCGGCTCCTGGCGCGTCGTTTCCTTGAGCATGTGGCGTCCCGGGAGTTGCTTCCAGATTTGCTGGGCCGACGCACGGTGGTTCTCGTAGAGGGGCTCGTCCTTGGGCACAGCTTTGTGTTTCAGACTCGACAAGTCCAGTGTGTCGCCCGCATCCATCTCCGGTGATTCATCCCAGGCGACACCGCCCTGGCTTGGCATAAGGCCCAGGGCATAAAGCGGTCCGTCATCGGTCACCTCCTCCACCAGCAGATAGCGGATCGGGCGCGGCAGCTCCAGGAGTATGAGACCTCGAGCAGCCAGGGCTCGCTGGAACGGAACCCGGCGAGCGAGTTGGCGGGTTTTCTCAAATGCGATGAAACGACCCGTCGGGGTCAAGGCTGCGCAGAGGGGGTCGAGCCGGGGGCTCAGGCCCGTGCGTTGCTCAAATGCTGACTGGAGCACTGGGTCCTTGCCTCGTTCAAACGTCTGCCAGTTGAGGCTTGGGAGTCCGAGATCATGCTCTGCCTGGAGCAGGGCATGGGTGGTGACGATCAGGTCATAGGTTCCGGTGAGAAAGCCCTGCTGTACGTCCAGACACTCGAAACGGACATTGTTGAGCCCCAGAGCCGCAGCCCGTTCTTGAGCCACGACCACCGAGGCCGCCGAACGGTCCACCCCCACAAAGGAGCGATCCGGGAATTGGCGGGCGTAGAAGGTCGTGAGCAGCCCGACGCCGCAGCCGAAGTCCAAGGTGGACCTGGCTCGGCCGATTCGTTCGGCCACAAGAGGACCGACGGTCAGATAGTAGTCGTAATGTTGGCTATAGAGGACCGGCAGGATATGGGATTTTGCGGAGAAGTCATAGAAGGCGATTTCCTCACCGACGGCAGCAGCGGCTCGTTTCCGTTCGACTAGACGGTTCAGCTCGGTGATGTCCTGGGCGGGAAGGGTTTCTCGCTGCCACCGGAAGTACACCTGGTCGGACTCGAACCGCCGCAGCCCCCACTCTTTGAGATGGTCGGCGAGGGCGGCTTGTAGGCCAGAGATATCCATACTGAGTGCGAAGTTCTGAGTTTTGAGTTATGAGTTAATGGTTGCTAGGTCAACTCAACACTCAGCACTCACGACTCAAAACTGGAGTTCAGGAGGGCCGCTTCAGCATGATCGCATCCTCATACGTGACCGGCACAGGATGGGGGTGACGGAGTTGGCCCGTTCCCAGGACGACGTATTTCTCGTAGGTCAACTCTTCAAGCGAGACCGGGCCTCGCGCATGGACACGCATGGTGCTGATGCCGATCTCCCCGCCCAGGCCGAACTCCTGGCCGTCGTGCAATCGCGTGGAGGCGTTCACCATCACCGCGCTGGCATCCACTTCACGGGTAAACCGCATCGCCGTGGCGTAGTCACGGGTGACGATCGTGGCGGTGTGACCCGGACCATATCGGGCGATGTGCTCCAGCGCCTCATCCAGGTCCTTGACCATCTTGACCGCGAGCGTCGGTGACTGGAACTGGCGGCCCCAATCCTCGTCCTTCGCTTCGACCATCGACTTGTATCCGGTCAAGGACTGTGAGCCAATTAACGCGATGGTCTTGGGGCAGCCTCGGACGTCCACCTTAAACTCGTCGAGGAGTCGACCGAGCAGGGCCGGTAACAGAATCCGCGCAGTGGACTGATGGATCAGGAGCGTATCAGCGGAGTTCGAGGCGGAGGCCAGTTGCACCTTGGAGTTCACCACGATGTTCTGGGCCAGCGGCAGGTCGGCGCCTGCATCGAGATAGATGTGGGAAACCCCCCCATCGTGACACAGGATGGGAAGACGGGTTCCCTCCACGACGCTCTTTCTCAACCCAGCCCCGCCACGAGGAATGATTGCGTCCAAATATTTGTTCAGACGCAGCAGCTCCATGGCCGCTTCCCGTTCCGTCCGTTCAACCAAAGTAATCGCGCCGGCTGGCACACCCGCCTGTTCCACAGACTCGCGCACAATCTTGGCGATGATCTGATTGGAGCACACCCAGTCGGACCCTGGGCGCAGTAGGCAGACATTGCCGGATTTCAGACACAGGGCGACCGACTCAGTCGTGACCTGGGGCCCCAGCTCGGAGATGATCCCGATCACGCCGATCGGGACCCGGACCCGGCTCACCTGCATACCGTTGGGGCGCTGCCACATCTTCGTGACCTCGCCGACCGGATCGGGCAGCTCGGCGATCCGGCGGAGCTTGTCCACCATCCCCTTGACGGTGGCGGCGGAGAGACGGACTCGCTCCACCGCCTCCTTCACGCGATCCTTGTTCGACTCCCCTGCCAGATTTTTCCCCACCGTTTCGACATCCTGCAGATTGGCGTCGAGGAGAGCCTCCTCCTGTTCCACTAGACGGTCGGCCATGGCGAGCAAGGCGTTGTTCTTGATCACGCTGGAAAGAAGGGAGAGAGGGCGTACCGCTTCCTTGGCCTTTTTCGCCAGGTTCTCCATGTATATCTTATGTGGAACTTCAACCATTGAATTTCGCTTCGCTCACGTCGAAAAGTTTGAAAGTCTCAAGGTCTGAAAGTCCCTGGTTTCAAGCTCTCCGACTTTCGGGCTTTCGACTTGAGGACTTTCAGACTGCGTCGCTTGGCGCTGGACTATAACACGCGGTTTTTGGGAGAGTCAAAAAGGGGAAAGAGGGATGGTCGGAGCTGCTTGCTCAGGAAAGTGGAAGCGGGCAGCCTGGCTAATCCTCTGTGCTCGCGGAACCCGCACGATGAAGCTGTGCTCGTTCGACGCGCGCAGTTTGAGGATCAGCCAGGCCACCCGCTGAAAGAGCAAGTCAGGAAAAAGCTGACGCCTCCGCGCAATTCGCGACGCAGGTCCGACCATCCCTCTCGGGGGAGAATGATTCAAACACCAGGTAGGTCGAATCTAGGCGATCAGCTTAGCGGGCGCGCGGACGGGACAGGGTGTCATTCTCAGTTTTCATTATCACGGTCTCCGCTCCTGCGGATAACCTGCTTGTTACTCTTGCCTTGGCCAGGCTTAACTAAATGGATCCCATTCCTCTTGCGTCAGACCTCTCCGTTCATTCCTGCTATCGATAACAAAGCCTTCCGCGAGCATTTGACCAACGCCTAAGATTCCATGCTTATACAGCTGCACAACTATTCGGTGCTCTCCTGATTCCAGAATATCGTGCCATACGGATAAGGTGTGCTTCTTTCCAGCCAACACCAGATCTTCGCTGGTCACGCTCGAAAGCGCTGCGAGTTCATCGAATGACATAGCCGACAAAGCGGCTAGCCGTTCATTCACAACCGCATTTTGTTCTGCCGAGTGGTGGGGCATACGGAATTCTTGAATGTAAGTCTAGATCTGTACGGAATCTATGCGGTCAGGTCTTGCAATCACACACGCTGGAGAGCTCGATCGTTGTCCTTGGCATCATAGCATTTCGCAGAGACTCCCCCAAAGGGTTCGCGATTAGACGCCAATCACTCCAGAGTTCGGAGCAGGGCTTGTCCCATCATGCTGCGTTCCCTTAGAATGCAGCACATTCGGGAAAGCGCTCATGACGCCGCAAGAAGCCAGGGCCCAGTACAATTTTCTGATGACGCTCTGCATCAGGAAGGAGGAATCCTTTGGCCCGTTGGCGCTGACGTTCATCAGAGAGCATGACTTCGAGCAGCTTGGGCTGACGCCGGAGGAGCAGTTCAACCTCTATATGGCGACTGCGGAGACCTTCGCGCCTGAACCTAAGCGCTATACGCATAAGCTCGAGTGTCTCCAGAAAGCCAATGACCTCCTGCCCCGGACGCGATTCTGGGAGCCGGGTCTGGCGCGCCAGCTTCTGCAGGATATTCAGAAGACCAGTGCCGATCTGGAGATCTATAACCAGGCTATGCGCGTGCCTCGCGCGCATGATCTGAAAACGCAGCGGTTGATCGTGGAGACGGAGGCGCCTGAGTATTTCCTGGATCTGGCGCAAAAACGCGCCGCCGCCTACTACCAGAACAAATACCGGCTTCCTCAGGAGGCCAAGGCGGCGCAGCATTTCGGGGGCACGCCGAAGAAGTTTGAGCCGGAGAATGAAACCGTTCAGAAGGAGTTCCCGGGCGCCTGTGCGCCATTTATGAGTGCGCGCACGAATGCCTTCCATCTCATGCTGCCGTTCGATCTCAAAATCAGCCGGACACCGGAAGATCCGCTGGACGCCGGTGTCAGGATCTTTTACGCCAAACTTGGGTACTCCTATCCCCTTCGGTATGAGATGGGCAAGCTGTGCGGGTACCATGATGGGCAGATGCTGGACATCGATCTGGATGATCCGAACCTGGTCTTTGTGTCTGTCTCCGGCGTCAAGGAGCCGGAGTTCCATTTTGTTCCGACTGGGTCAGAGTCAGGTGTGCCGAAGGAATTTGCCTATCCTGTATCGGTGCTGGAGCACGTTGGATCGCTGGGTCCCTTCGTCCAGGTGAGTTGCAAGTTCAAGGTGTGGTTTGACGCGTCGGTCGTTTCATTGTTGATCCAAGGGGCCCCTGACCTGGCTGAATATGGGTTGCAGGGGGCATCGGGATTGATGACCCGCACCTATGCCTCGGACAGGGTGGAGGCGTATGCGGAGTCATTCCGCGAGCCGTGGCAGGAGGGCCTGTGCTACAACTTCGTCAACATGCATCTCGGCCTGTTGCCTGGGGTCCAGTCGGCGGTGGTTCCTTACAACACGCCTATCTTTACAATTTATCCGGTGCTGAACCGGCAAGCCTATAAGTTTGACGAGAAGCCGTAATGATTGATCTGCGCAGTGATACGGTCACCAAGCCGTCGGAGGCGATGCGCGAGGCGATGGTGCGTGCTGAAGTCGGCGATGACGTCTATGGGGAAGACCCCACGGTGAACCGTCTCCAGGAAATGGCCGCGGCCCTTCTTGGGAAAGCCTACGCTCTCTTTGTCCCTTCCGGAACGATGGCGAATCAGCTCTCCATTCGCGTCCAGACGAAACCCGGAGACGAGGTCATCATCGACAGCCGAGCCCACATCGTGCGCTATGAGCAGGGTGCCGCCGCCGCACTGTCAGGCGTGCAGCTCCATATGGTCCCGACTGATCGTGGTGTCCTCGATCCCGCTCAGGTTGAAGCGGCGATCCGGCCAAAAGATCCGCACACCCT
>Ga0184627_10000526_pt1 | contig 14819 bp, 9 predicted proteins | sample PLM3_127_b1_FD_133150 | JGI IMG/M metagenome (GOLD analysis project Ga0184627, IMG submission 133150) | Groundwater sediment microbial communities from an aquifer in East River, Colorado, USA - PLM3_127_b1 | ecosystem: Environmental > Terrestrial > Soil > Riparian zone | place: USA: East River...
AGTAAAGCCTTTTTCCAGCGCGGCGGAGTAAATAAACGGCTTGAAACTCGAGCCGGGCTGGCGAAATGCCTGGGTGACATGATTAAATTTATTGCGGTTGAAGTCAAATCCGCCAACCAGCGCACGGATTGCCCCATCGTTCGGATTCAATGACACCAGTGCCGCTTCCACAGCCGGCAGCTGCGCGATCTGCCACTGGTTTCTTTCGTCTTTTTGCACGCGTATCAGCGTTCCCCTGCGGATGCGCTGGTTCGGCTTGATTTTTTCGCCGATATTTTTTTGCACAAACTTGAGCCTCTCGCCGCTGATTTCCACTATTTCCCCGCCCTTGCGGTAAGTCTTCACCGTTTTCTGACTCGCTTCCAAAACCACGGCAGGAATAAGATCGTCGCTTTCGCTCACGTCTGAAAGCGCGTCTTCAATGATTTCTTCCGCCTCAGCCGCATTCTGTGGCAATTCAATATACCCTTCCGGGCCGCGATAGCCGTGGCGCCGGTCGTATTCGATTACGCCTTTGCGCAGGGCAGCGTAAGCGGCATCCTGATGGGACTTAAGCAATGTGGTATAAACGCTGAAGCCTTTTGAATAGGCATCATCCTGATAGCGCTCGTACATGGCTTGGCGGACCATTTCTGCAACATACTCGCCGTTCACGGCGAAGTCCTGCTGCTCTTGCTTCACCACTATCGGCTGCTTATCGGCAATTCCGTATTCCCCCTCACTAATCACCTTGAGCTCCTGCATGCGCCGCAGCACGTATTGCTGGCGCTGCTTGGCGCGTTTCGGGTTGACTATCGGGTTATCACGCGAGGGTGCTTTCGGCAAACCGGCAAGCAAGGCCATTTCCCCAAGGCTCAATTTGTCCAAGGGCTTGCCAAAATAGATTTGTGCGGCGGTGGCCAAGCCGTAGGCGCGCTGTCCAAGATAGATCTGGTTGATGTACAGCTCGAGAATCTGGTCTTTGCTTAAATTGTGTTCAATTTTAAACGCAAGCAATGCCTCACTGAATTTGCGTGCCAGGGTTTTTTCCTTGGACAGGAAAAAATTACGCGCCACCTGCATGGTGATGGTGCTCGCCCCCTGACGGGCGGCTCCCGAAGAAAAATTGGAATAGGCGGCGCGCAACACGCCCAGGTAATCCACTCCACCGTGCTGATAAAAGCGCTCGTCTTCGGCAGCCAGTATCGCCTGCAGCATTAGCTTCGGCACGGTGTCGATTTTCACCAAATTGCGCCGCTCTTCGCCAAATTCACCGATCAGATAGCCATCGGCGGTGTATACCCGCAGCGGGATCTTTGGCTGGTAATCCGTCAGCATTTCTAACGAAGGCAGGCTGGGATAGGTGATAATCGCCGCAAAGGCGATGAGCAACGCCCCGAGCAGCCCCAAGCCAAGTACCGCCAACAACAGGTAGCCCAGCCAGCGTGCAAACATAATAAGGTTTTCTTCTAAAAAGGTAAGTTTTTTGAAATTTTGGGAATTATAGGCGTAGTAGGCCGCAAAAGAAATTTGCAAAAAAATGCTTTACATGCTTTAGGCTTGTTGCTAGCATTTAATGTAAATTATATGTATTGTCTCTAACCAGCGTATGGCCAAAGGGAAATTTGATTTCTTTGAAGCGCGGATGCCGCCCTTGCTCGGGGTGGATATCAGTTCGTCCGCAGTAAAGATGGTTGAGATCTCCGAAGCAGGCAAAAGCGGCTATCGTGTCGAGCGCTACACTATCGAGCCGTTGCCCAAGGATTCGGTGGTGGATGGCAACATCTCCAATCTGGAAGCGGTAAGCGAAAGCATCAAGCGCGGCTGGAGAAACATGGGCACGCGCATAAAAAACGTGGCCTTGGCATTGCCGGCGGCGGCGGTTATTAGCAAAAAAATCGTTCTTCCCGGCGGACAGCGTGAAGAAGATCTCGAACAGCAAGTCGCTGCCGAAGCCAACCAGTACATTCCTTTTGCCATTGATGAAGTTAACCTCGATTTTCAGGTATTAGGGCCGGCACCTAACAGTCCCGAGGAAGTCGAGGTCCTCATTGCGGCGTCACGCAAGGAAAAAGTTGAAGACCGCGTAGCCGCCGCGGAGGCTGCCGGTCTCAAGGCAATTGTCATGGATGTGGATTCGTTCGCCACGCAGACCGCTTTTGAATTAATAGAACCGCAGTTGCCAAACAGCGGCCGAGATCAAGTGGTGGCGATTGTCGACATAGGCACCGCGATGATGAATATCAACGTGCTGCATAACAATCAGTCGGTGTATACCCGTGAGCAGCCATTCGGCGGCAATCAATTGACACAGGAAATCCAGCGCCGCTTCAACCTTTCCGCTGAAGAGGCGGAAAATGCCAAACGCGATGGATCGCTGCCCGATAATTATCAAACCGACGTGTTGCAGCCTTTCATGGATACGCTGGCGCTGGAAGTCGCTCGCGCCCTGCAATTCTTCTTCACCTCCACCCAGTTCGGGCAGGCCCATCACATTCTTCTTGCCGGGGGCTGTGCGATGATCCCGGGGCTAGACGACGTGGTGGCGAGCCGTACCCAAGTCAACACCATGATTGCCAACCCTTTTGCCAACATGGCGCTTTCCAGCAAGGTGAGACCGCGAGAGTTGAGCACGGATGCGCCCGCCTTAATGATCGCCTGCGGTCTTGCCATGCGCAGGTTTGACCTATGATCCGCATCAACCTGCTGCCACACCGCGAACATAGGCGCGTCGCCAGGCAGCGCCACTTTTACGTTCTAGGCGGCTTGGTTGCCGGTTTTGGGTTGCTTATCCTGTTTTTCGTGCACGGTATCATCAGCGCCCGTATCTCCTACCAGGGGGAGCGCAACCAATACCTGGAAAAGGAAATCGTAATTTTGGATAAACAGATTGATGAAATCAAAAAGCTCAAAGAACAAATCCAGGTGCTGCTTGCGCGTAAGAAAGTTGTGGAAGCACTGCAAATCAACCGCTCGGAAACCGTCCATTTGCTCGATCAGCTGGTGCGGCAACTGCCCGACGGAGTGTATTTGAAAGGCGTCAAGGAAACCGGGAGCAAGGTCGACCTCACCGGTTTTGCCCAAACCAATGCCCGGGTTTCCACTTTGTTGCGCAACCTCGAGTCATCGCCGTGGATCGAGTCTCCGAATCTGGTGGAAATCAAAGCAGTAACCCAAGGCAATACCAGGCTTAGCGAATTCAACCTGAACTTCCAAATCGCGCGTGCAAAACAGGAAGCTAAAGCCACGCCCAAACCAGGACCCAAACCGGGAGGATAAGCCAGCATGACTTTGAACGACTTAAAATCGCTTGATCCTAATAACATAGGCAACTGGCCTTTTGCACCTAAGTTCGGGTTGTTGCTTATCGGGCTGATAGGTATTGTCTTCGCCGGCTATTGGTTCGACTGGCAAGGTCAGCTCGAGGAACTCGACAGGAGCCAGAAAAAAGAAGAGCAACTGCGCCAGGTTTTCCTAGAGAAAAAGAAGCAGGCAGTCAATGTTGACGTCTACAGAAAACAGCTCGATGAAATCGTGCAGTCGTTTGGCACTTTGCTCAAGCAGTTGCCCAACAAATCTGAAATGGACGCGCTGTTGACCGATATTAATCAAGCTGGTCTTGGCCGTGGTCTCCAGTTTGAATTGTTCAGGCCTGCCGCCCACGAAACGGTGTCAGAGTTTTACGCCGAATTGCCGATCAACATACGCATTACCGGCAATTATCACGAGCTCGGCGCGTTTGCCAGCGATATTGCCAAACTGCCGCGCATCGTGACTTTGAACGACATCAATATCAATCCAAGCAAAGAAGGCACATTGGGGATGGACGCGGTTGTGAAAACCTACCGCTACCTCGACGAAGAAGAGATCGCCAAACAGAAACAGTCGGCCAAGGCTAAGAAAAAATGAAGCTTATTGTTTTTATCTTATCGACCGGTTTCCTGCTGGCAGCGTGCAGCGAGGAGTTCCAGGATATTAAGGATTTCATCAAAGAATCGGAGAAGGGATTGAAAGGCCGGGTTGAACCCTTGCCCGAAGTCAAGCCGTACGAGCCTTTCGCCTACAATGCATTCGATCTTCCTGACCCTTTTAAGCCGCGAAAAATCGAGGCACCTAAAGCCGCCGGGGCCAGCAAATTGCAGCCGGATTTAAACCGCCGCAAGGAAGCGCTTGAAGCCTATCCCCTGGAAAACGTGAGAATGGTCGGAACCTTGCAGCAAGCTAAAAACATCTGGGCACTGATCAAAACACCCGACAATAACCTTTACCGGGTCAAAACCGGCAACTATATGGGTCAAAATTTCGGACTTATCACAGAAGTGACTGAAGCCTCCATGAAACTCAGGGAACTGATTCAGGACAGCACTGGCGACTGGACTGAGCGGGAGAGCAGCTTGCAGTTGCTGGACGAACAGGAGCGGAAAAAATGATGAAGTCAATTGTTCTACCCAACCGGTGGTTAGGCCTTGCTTTGGGCGCCATGCTGTATTGTGCGGGCTATGCCGCTGATCCTGCGCCCGGCGCGGGCAGCGAAGACCCGGCGCAAAACAGCATCGACGCGATCGATGTTGTCGCCTTGCAAGGCGGCAGCGTGGCGGTCAAGATCACTTTTAAGCAGGCGCTCGCCAATCCTCCAGCAGGGTTTAGTATCAATAATCCGCCCAGAATCGCTTTTGACTTTCCCAACACCGCCAACGCGCTCGGTAAAAACACCCAGCAAGTCGACAAGTCCGGTTTGCGCAGCATCAACATCGTACAGGCGGGCGGGCGCACCAGGCTGGTCATGAACTTGGCCAGACCCTTCGGTTACGACACGAAAATAGACGGAAAATACCTGGTTGTAACACTCCAAACCAGTGAAACCGGTGCAACAGTCGCTCCAGTCGCTTCGCGATTTGCTGAAGCCAGACCCAGTGATAAGAAGCACAGCGTGCGAGATATCGACTTCCGCCGCGGGGCAAACGGCGAGGGTCGCGTGATAATTGATCTCTCGGATACTTCTACCGGCATAGACTTGCGGCAACAAGGGAAAAATATCGTAATTGATCTTATCAATACCTCGCTGCCGACCAACCTGGAACGCCGCCTTGATGTCACCGACTTTGCGACCCCGGTACAAACCGTAGACGCTTTCACCGACGGCGAAAACGTACGCATTGTGGTGGAACCGAAAGGGCTGTGGCAGCAATCCGCGTACCAGGCCGACAACCGCTTCACCTTGGAAGTGAAGCTGGTCATAGAAGAGCCCGGCAGACTGGTGCAGGGAGGCAAGCCTGGTTACAGCGGCGAGAAGCTGTCGTTGAATTTCCAGAATGTCGAAGTGCGCGCAGTGCTTCAAGTTATCGCTGATTTTACCGGGCTTAACATTATCACTAGCGATTCCGTTACCGGCAACTTGACATTGCGCCTGAAAGACGTGCCGTGGGACCAGGCTCTGGAAATCATTCTGCAAAGCAAGGGGCTGGATTTGCGCAAGAACGGCAACGTGGTGTGGATTGCTCCTCGCGATGAACTGGCCACCAAGGAGAAGATCCAGCTTGAATCACTGCAGCAAATTTCCGACCTTGAGCCGACCCACACTGAAAGTTTTCAAGTGAATTACCAGAAAGCGGATGCGGTGCAGAAGCTGTTGACCGACCCCCAGCAAAAAATTCTGTCTAAACGCGGCAGTGTGGTGGTGGATTCGCGCACCAACATGCTTTTTGTGCAGGATACCTCGGCCAAGCTCGACGAGGTGCGCAACCTGATCAAGAAAATAGACGTGCCGGTACGGCAAGTCATCATCGAGGCGCGCATCGTCCAAGCCAACGACGACTTCAGCAAAAATCTGGGAGTGAAGTTCGGTTATCAAGCCACACGCGGCGTCGGGGGGGCCGGCGGCATGCAGACCACACTAGGGGGCGACCTGGCCACCACCGCAGCCAATATAGGGCAGCCCAACGCAACTGCGACCCCGATTCCCCGCTCACTTAGCATCAACCTGCCGGCAGGCGGCATCAGCGGGGCAGCCGCGGGGGCGCTCTCCCTGGTTCTTTTCAACAGCAACATCACCCGCTTTCTTAACCTCGAGTTGAGCGCGCTTGAAGCCGACGCCAGAGGAAAAATCATTTCCAACCCGAAAGTGGTCACCGCGGACCAAGTGGAGGCCGTCATCGAGCAGGGAACCGAAATCCCTTATCAGCAGGCCACCAGCAGCGGCGCTACCAGCGTTTCATTCAAAAAGGCCAATTTGAGCCTGAGAGTGAAGCCGCAGATCACGCCTGACGACAACGTGATCATGAATCTGCAAATCAATAATGACGCACGCGGGACCGACACCACGGCGGGCCCGGCCATCAACACCAAATCCATTCAAACCCAGGTGCTGGTGGAAAATGGCGGCACGGTGGTGATAGGCGGGATTTACGTGCAGGACCAGCAAACCACGATAAACAAGGTGCCTCTGTTGGGAGATATTCCATATTTGGGTGTGCTCTTCAAAAGTACTTCCGTCCGGGATAATAAATCCGAGCTGCTGATATTCATCACACCCCGAATCCTCAAGGAAAACCTGACCATACGTTAGGCCATTTTCACAGGCGGGCTGTAAAACCGGTCCGCCTGTGCTGCAAGCTTCCTGCACCACCGGCCGCACTACGTCGCGCATGAGAATTCCGCTACAATCCCTATCATGGAAAGCGGGGACCTAGGTCACTCAAAAAAAAACGCTACACGCGGTGCGATTCCCGAGAACATTTTCCTGGTGGGCCTGATGGGCGCCGGGAAAACCACGGTGGGAAAGCTGCTCGCCAAGCGCTTCAACAAGTCATTTTTTGACACCGATCACGAAATCGAGCGCCGCACCGGCGTCAATATCCCGGTAATTTTCGAAATTGAAGGCGAGGCGGGGTTTCGCGCCCGCGAGCATGCCATTTTGCAAGAGCTCGCAAAGCAGAATAATATAGTGCTGGCTACCGGCGGCGGCGTGGTATTAAGCAAGGCAAATCGTGAAATCCTCGCCCAAAATGGCACGGTAGTTTATTTGCGCGCTGTCGCGGCCGACCTGTGGCAACGCACACGCTACGATAAGAACCGTCCGCTATTGCAAACCGCAGATCCCCTCGCCAAGCTCAACGAATTGTTCGCAGAGCGCGACCCTCTCTACCGCGACGTGGCGCACCTCATTATAGACACCGGCAGACAAAGCGTGCGCGCCCTGGCGCAGCAGATCGAGCAGAAACTGGCGCAACTTTAATTTTGCGTGCACAAAGCCACGCCCTGAATTATATCTATGCAAACTTTAAATGTAGCTCTGGGTGAGCGCAGCTATCCAATTTACATCGGTGATGGGCTTTTAACTCATCCCGAACTGCTCCTGCCCGGTTTGGCGCAAAAAAAAGCCGCAGTTATAACCAACACCACGGTGGCGGGTCTTTACCTCGACCCATTGACCGCGGTACTTGGCAAGCACGGAGTGGAGGTAATTCCTGTCGTGCTGCCCGATGGCGAAAAATATAAAAACTGGGAAACGCTGAACCTGATATTCGACACGCTGCTGTCGCACCACTGTGAACGGAAAACCGCCGTAATTGCGCTGGGCGGAGGGGTCATAGGCGATTTGGCCGGCTTTGCCGCTGCGGTTTATATGCGCGGGGTCCCTTTCATCCAGATTCCGACCACTTTGCTTGCCCAAGTCGATTCTTCTATCGGTGGAAAAACCGCCATTAATCACCCGCAGGGGAAGAACCTGATTGGCGCTTTCTATCAGCCTAAGCTGGTGCTGGCGGACACCGATACTCTTAACAGCCTGCCTGAGCGCGAGTTCTGCGCCGGGCTTGCGGAAGTCATCAAATATGGGCTGATCCGAGATGAGGCATTCTTTGATTGGCTGGAGCGCAACGTGGAAAAGCTGCTCAAGCACGACAGCGAAGCGCTGGCCTACGCCATTAAGCGCTCTTGCGAAAACAAGGCGGCAGTGGTGGCCGCGGACGAACGCGAGAGCGGAATGCGCGCGTTATTGAACCTCGGCCACACATTCGGGCATGCGATTGAAACCGGCAAAGGCTATGGGTCTTGGCTGCACGGCGAAGCAATCGCTGCAGGCACTTTGCTTGCAGCGCGCTTGTCACGGGGCATGGGCTTGATCGGCGAAACCGAGGTTGAACGCATCACCAGCCTTTACCGCAGGGCAAAACTTCCCGTATCCGCACCCGACCTTGGGGCAAATCGCTATCTGCAACTGATGGGTCTGGACAAAAAAGTGGAGAGCGGGAGAATCCGCTTTATACTGCTGAAAAAAATAGGTGAAGCATTCATCACCGCGGATGTTCCCGAGGAACTTGTCACGGCTACCCTCAGCGGAATCGCAGCAAATGCCTGAGTTGGCGGTCTACGCCGTCCGCCCTGAAGCTTCCCGCGGCAGGCGTTATCAGGAAGCAGCGCCACAGGGGCGCAGCGAATTCCAACGCGACCGCGACCGCATCATCCATTCCACGGCATTTCGCCGCCTCGAATACAAAACCCAGGTGTTCGTCAACCATGAAGGCGATCTGTTCCGCACGCGGCTCACCCACAGCCTTGAAGTAGCGCAAATCGCGCGCTCCACCGCCCGGAGTCTGCGGCTCAATGAAGACCTGGTGGAAGCAATCGCGCTGGCGCATGATCTAGGACACACCCCTTTTGGCCATGCCGGCCAAGACACTCTAAATTCCTGCATGAAAGACTACGGCGGCTTCGAGCACAACTTGCAATCGCTGCGCGTAGTGGATGTGCTCGAAGAGCGCTACGCGGCATTCGATGGCTTGAACCTGTGCTATGAGACGCGCGAAGGGATTCTCAAGCACTGCTCGCGCAAAAACGCCAAGGCTTTGGGCGCGCTGGGCGAACGTTTCCTGCGCAAGCAGCAACCCTCTCTGGAAGCGCAGTTATGCAATCTGGCAGATGAGATCGCCTACAACAACCATGACGTCGATGACGGCCTGCGTTCGGGACTGATCAGCCTGCAACAACTTCTTGAGGTCAGAATTTTCAGGCGCCATTTGCAAGCGGTGAAAAAGCAGTATCCCGCGGTGGTGGAGCGGCGTTTGATACATGAAACGGTGAGGCGCATGATCAATACCCTGGTCTCCGACATTACGCGCCAAAGCCTGAAAAATATCCGGCGCGTCTCGCCGAAAAATCCCAATGAGGTGCGTGTGGCCGGGCCGCTGATTGCTTTCAGCCCGAAAATCCGCGAAGAGCAGCAGCAATTGAAGCAGTTTTTGCGCCGGCACCTCTACCAGCACTACCGCGTCGCGCGCATGAGCGGGAAGGCAAAACGCATCATTTTCGACCTGTTTCACGCGTTCATGGAGGACGCCAGGCTGCTGCCCCCGCAATTCCAGGAAAAAGCCGGCCGCGACAAGCCAAGAGCGATTTCCGATTACATCGCAGGCATGACCGACCGCTATGCCATACGTGAACACCGGCGCCTGTTCGCCGTCGAAGAATTATGGTCGTAAGCCGTTCTTGTTCAGATTTTTCCGGGCAGGGCTCCCGCATCCTGCCGTTCCCGGCCCGGCCGTATTCATGTTGAAGCAGGCTATTGAAAGATGTAAACTTAAATGCTTTCGCTCTGATTTTTTGGTTTCACAAGAGCACAGGATACTTGCTCGAAGACTTAGCCCCGCTGGTCGTCCTGATTGCATATTCACGAGAGTAAAAAGTGAGACATCCGCCTGTAAAACAGGGTTTGTATGATCCCGCCCGCGAGCACGCTGCCTGCGGGGTGGGTTTTATTGCTCACATCAAGGGCAGCAAAAGCCATTCCATCATCGAACAAGGCTTGCAGATCCTCAACAACCTCACTCACCGCGGCGCGACTGGATGGGACCCGCTGCTGGGTGACGGCGCCGGGATTCTGATTCAGATCCCCGACGCTTTTCTGCGATCTGAGTGCAAAAAGCAGGGATTCTCGCTGCCCAGGTTGGGCGGCTACGGCGTAGGGATGGTTTTCCTGCCGTGCGCGTCTGAAAGCCGTATGGCCAGCGAGCACCTAGTTGAGCAAATGATTGCCGAGGAAGGCCAGGGAGTCCTCGGCTGGCGCGATGTGCCCACCAATAACCAAGGCATCAGTGAAGACGCCAAGCGGCAGGAGCCGCTGGTGCGGCAGATTTTCGTAAGTCGCGGCACCACCTGCCCCGACCAGGACAGTTTCGAGCGCAAGCTTTTCGTGGTTCGCAAGCGCATCGAGCACGCCGTGCGGGCGCTCAGTCTCGCCGACGGAAAAATGTTCTATATCCCCTCGTTGTCGAGCCGCACGCTGGTCTACAAAGGCATGCTGCTTGCGCACCAGGTGGGCACTTATTACCGGGACCTTCAAGACGAGCGCATGGTTTCTGCGCTCGCCCTGGTGCACCAGCGCTTCTCCACCAATACGTTTCCCACCTGGGAGCTGGCGCACCCGTTCCGCATGATCGCCCACAACGGCGAAATCAACACTCTGCGCGGAAACATCAACTGGATGGCGGCGCGGCGCCAGGCAATGCAATCCCCCCTGCTCGGCAAAGATCTCGAAAAACTGTGGCCGCTGATTATCGAAGGGCAATCGGATACCGCGTGTTTCGACAACGCCCTGGAACTTTTGGTCGCCGGCGGCTACTCGCTTGCGCACGCCATGATGCTGTTGATCCCTGAAGCTTGGGCGGGCAATCCCTTGATGGACGAAAGCCGTCGTGCATTTTACGAATATCACGCGGCGCTGATGGAGCCGTGGGACGGCCCGGCAGCGGTGGCGTTCACCGACGGCCGCCAGATCGGCGCCACACTCGACCGCAACGGGTTGCGTCCTGCGCGCTACCTGATTACCGACGATGGTATCGTGGTTATGGCTTCGGAAATGGGCGTGCTCGACGTCCCGCAAAACAAAATCGTCAAGAAATGGCGACTGCAGCCAGGCAAGATGTTCCTGATCGATCTCGAGGCGGGGCGCATCATTGATGACGCCGAGCTCAAGGAACAATTATCCGCCGCCAAACCCTACGGTGCGTGGATCAATCAATCCAAAGTGGCGCTGGAAGAACTGCCCGGACAGGAATACAAACTCGAACCCAAGGCCTCTGTGCTGGACCGCCAGCAGGCATTTGGCTACACCCAGGAAGATCTGAAGTTCATTCTCGCGCCCATGGCGGCGGTGGGCGAGGAGGCGGTAGGCTCCATGGGCAATGACTCGCCGCTGGCGGTGCTCTCCGACAGGCCCAAGCCGCTCTACCACTATTTCAAGCAAATGTTCGCACAGGTGACCAACCCGCCGATAGATTCTATCCGCGAAGAATCGGTAATGTCGCTGGTATCCTTCATCGGTCCGCGCCCTAATCTTCTGGAAATAGACGTCGCCACGCCGCCGATGCGGCTGGAAGCCAAACAGCCGGTGCTCGCCAGCGAGGATATGGGCAAAATCTTGCGCATTGCCGAATACACCAAAGGCGCGTTCCGCTCCTGCGCTCTTTCCATTTGCTATCCACTCGCTCAAGACGCGGCGGGAATGGAGAAAGCGCTCGATTCCCTGTGTGATAAAGCGGAGAAAGCCGTGCGCGAAGGCTGCAACATCCTGGTGCTGAGCGACCGCGACATCGCAGCGGAGTCTATCGCCATTCCTGCGCTGCTCGCCACCTCGGCCGTGCATCACCATCTGATTAGAAAGGGGCTGCGCACCAGCACCGGCTTGGTGGTCGAGACCGGCTCGGCGCGCGAAGTGCATCACTACGCCCTGCTTGCGGGTTATGGAGCGGAGGCGATTCATCCCTATCTCGCCTTCGAGACGCTCGCGCACCTCGGTGATTCCGTTCCCGGGGATTTGAACTACAAGGAAGCGGTTAAGCGCTACACCAAGGCAATTAACAAGGGCTTGCTCAAGGTAATGTCCAAGATGGGCATTTCCACCTACCAGTCCTACTGCGGCGCGCAGATTTTCGAGGCGGTAGGGCTGAACAGCGCCTTCGTGCAGAAGTATTTCACCGGCACCGCAAGCCAGATAGAGGGCATCGGAATTCTCGAAGTGGCGGAAGAAACTGTGCGCATGCACAAGCTCGCATTCAGCGATCATCCCCTGTTCCGCAACGCGCTCGATCCGGGCGGCGAATACGCCTACCGGGTGCGCGGCGAAGAACATACGTGGACACCGGAATCGATAACGAAACTCCAGCATGCGGCCCGCGCCAATAATTCCAAGACTTATAAGGAATATGCGGCGCTCATCAACGAGCAAAGTGAGCGGTTGATGACTTTGCGGGGGTTGTTCGAAATCAAGGAATCAGCCCATCCGATTGCGCTGGATGAAGTCGAGCCGGCCAAGGAAATCGTCAAGCGTTTCTCCACCGGTGCCATGTCGCTGGGCTCGATTTCGCAGGAAGCGCATACCACGCTGGCCATCGCCATGAACCGCATCAAGGGCAAGTCCAACACCGGTGAAGGCGGCGAGGACCCGCTGCGCTACAGGCCCATTACCAAAGGCGGCATGCTCGCCGACTATATGCCAGGGGTGCTGGTGGATATTCCTGTTAAAACCGGCGATTCGCTGCGCTCGGCGATCAAACAGGTCGCTTCCGGCCGCTTCGGCGTGACCACCGAGTACCTGGTGAACGCCGACCAATTGCAGATCAAAATCGCGCAAGGCGCCAAACCCGGCGAAGGCGGGCAATTGCCCGGCTACAAAGTGAGCGCCTACATCGCCAAGGTGCGCCACACCGTGGCGGGTGTGGGATTGATTTCACCGCCGCCGCACCACGATATTTATTCCATCGAGGACCTGGCGCAGCTCATTCACGACCTCAAGAACGCCAATCCGAACGCCAGCATCAGCGTGAAGCTGGTCTCCGAAGTCGGCGTCGGAACAGTTGCCGCGGGGGTATGCAAGGCCAAATCCGACTACGTGCCGATTGCCGGCCACGACGGCGGCACCGGCGCCTCCCCCTGGAGCTCGATCAAGCACGCCGGCACGCCTTGGGAACTGGGGCTGGCCGAAACGCAGCAAACGCTGGTGCTCAACCGCCTGCGCGGCCGCATCACCGTGCAGGTAGACGGCCAGATGAAGACCGGCCGCGACGTCGTGGTCGGCGCATTGCTCGGGGCGGATGAGTTCGGCTTTTCCACCGCGCCCTTGGTGGTGGAAGGCTGCATCATGATGCGCAAATGCCACCTCAACACCTGCCCGGTGGGCGTTGCCACTCAGGATCCGGAACTGCGCAAGAAATTCACCGGCCAGCCGGAACACGTGGTGAATTATTTCTTCTTCGTCGCCGAGGAAGTGCGCGAGTACATGGCAAAGATGGGCTTCCGCACCTTCAACGAGATGATCGGCCGCTCCGACATGCTGGAGGTAAAGAAAGCCGTGGACCAGTGGAAAGCCAAGGGGCTGGATTTCTCGAAAATCTTCTACCGACCCGACGTACCGGCGGACGTGGCGAGATACCATTGCGAAAAACAAAATCACGGCTTGGAAAAAGCGCTCGACCACAAACTCATCGCCGAAGCCAAGCCTGCCCTCGAGCACCGGCGACCGGTGGCCATTGAGAGCCCTATTCGCAACACCAACCGCGTGGTCGGTGCAATGCTTTCCGGTGAGCTAGCCAAACGCTATGGTTATGAAGGCCTGCCGGACGACACGATTTACATCAAGCTTAAAGGCACTGCCGGCCAGAGCTTCGGCGCATTCCTCGCCCATGGCGTGACGCTGGAACTCGAAGGCGAGGGTAATGACTACGTAGGCAAAGGACTGTCGGGCGGACGCCTGGTGATTTATCCTCCCGCCGACTGCCCCATTGTGCCGGAGAATAACATCATCGTCGGCAACGTGGTCCTGTACGGCGCGATATCCGGAGAATGCTATTTCCGCGGTGTTGCCGGCGAGCGTTTCGCGGTGCGCAACTCAGGCGCCATTGCCGTGGTGGAAGGTGTGGGCGACCACGGCTGCGAATACATGACCGGGGGCACGGTGGTGATACTCGGTTACACTGGCCGCAACTTCGCGGCAGGCATGAGCGGCGGGGTGTCCTATGTGCTCGATGAAGAAGGCGATTTCGAGCGCCGCTGCAACCTCGCCATGGTCGAGCTCGAAGCCGTGCCCGAGGAAGCGCAGGCCATGGAAGAACTCGGCGGCGGCGACCTGGAGAGCCATGGCCGCGTCAATGTCAAACAACTGGGGCAGTCGGACGAGCGGCTGCTTCGCGTTCTGATTCAGAAGCATTTGCACTACACCGGCAGCCAGCGGGCCAAGAAGATCCTCGACCACTGGGAAAAATACCTGCCCAAGTTCGTCAAGGTGATGCCGACCGAGTACCGGCGCGCCCTGAAGGAAATGGCCGCAGCTCAGGAAGGAGCGCAACCCAAGGCTGGAATCGCGCAGCATGGGTAAAACCACCGGATTCATGGAGATCGCGCGGCACGATCTGCCCGCCCTCCCGGTGGAGGAACGGGTGCGTAACTCCCGCGAGTTCTACCTGCATCTGCCTGATGCCGAGATGGCGAAGCAGGGGGCGCGCTGCATGGACTGCGGCATCCCTTTCTGCCAGACCGGCTGTCCCATCAACAACATTATTCCTGACTGGAACGATCTGGTTTACCACCAGAACTGGCGCGAAGCGCTAGAGGTACTCCATTCCACCAACAACTTCCCGGAATTCACCGGTCGCATCTGCCCTGCGCCTTGCGAAGCGGCGTGCACGCTCAATATCAACGACGATCCAGTCACCATCAAATCCATCGAGCACGCCATCATCGACAAAGGCTGGGAAATGGGTTGGGTGGTGCCGCAGATTCCCGCGCGCAAAACCGGCAAGCGGGTAGCGGTGGTCGGCTCCGGGCCCGCCGGATTGGCTTGCTCGCAG
>Ga0184627_10000527_pt1 | contig 14807 bp, 16 predicted proteins | sample PLM3_127_b1_FD_133150 | JGI IMG/M metagenome (GOLD analysis project Ga0184627, IMG submission 133150) | Groundwater sediment microbial communities from an aquifer in East River, Colorado, USA - PLM3_127_b1 | ecosystem: Environmental > Terrestrial > Soil > Riparian zone | place: USA: East River...
AGGATCCTGAGGCAGAGAGATTAAAGCTCACTAATGAATACAGAGAGAGGTTCGCTAATCCCTACAAGGCTGCAGACCTTGGATTCATTGACGAGGTGATAAGGCCTGAAGATACAAGGCCTAAGATAATCAGGGCTTTTGAGATGCTTGAGGGTAAGAGGCAGACTAATCCACCGAAAAAGCATGGGAATATACCATTGTGAACAGGATACATGATACAAGATGCACGATGCAGGTTATAAAACATCGATGCAGGATACAGTATTCCTGATACATGCTAAAAGAATAGTTAATCATTAATCGTGTATCATGCATCATGAATCGAATGGAACGATAATTGTTTAATAAGATACTGATTGCCAATAGGGGAGAGATAGCAGTTCGCATAATAAGGGCTTGTAAAGAACTCGGAATCGAGACGGTTGCAGTTTATTCGGATGCCGATCGATCATCCCTCCACGTAGCACTCGCAAACGAGGCATATAACATCGGGCCACCCCCACCTTCAGATAGCTATCTTTCTAAAGAAAAGATCATCAAGGTGGCTAAAAAATCTGGAGCAGAGGCGATACATCCAGGCTTCGGTTTTCTCGCAGAAAATGAATCCTTCGCAGAGATGTGTGAAGAGGAGGGAATAGTTTTTATAGGTCCCTCATCACAATCCATAAGGTTGATGGGTGATAAGGTTACTGCAAGAAGGATTGCCCAGGATGCGAATGTACCGCTTGTGCCCGGCTCTGATGGCGCGGTAAGTGATGTCGAAGCAGGGGTCACGGCGAAGAAGATAGGTTATCCGATAATGATTAAAGCCTCGGCAGGAGGTGGAGGGAAGGGGATGAGGTTTGTTAGAAATGAACAAGATTTCGAAAGTTCACTCAGGATGGCTAGGAGCGAAGCCAGGTCTTCCTTTGGAGATGATTCAGTATATATAGAGAAATTTATAGAGAGACCACGACACGTCGAGATCCAATTAATAGGAGATTCCTACGGTAACGTCTTACATCTGTTTGAACGTGAATGCTCTATTCAGAGAAGGCATCAGAAGGTAATAGAGGAGGCACCATCTTGTGCCATATCACAGAAAACTAGGAAGAAGATGGGTGAGGTGGCTGTTAGGATAGCAAAGACTGTTTCGTATCGTGGGGCTGGGACAATTGAATTCATAATGGATCAAAAAGGGAATTACTATTTCCTTGAGATGAATACTCGAATTCAGGTAGAACACCCCGTCACAGAGATGATCACGGGTCTTGATATAGTTAAATGGATGATAAAAGTAGCAGCTGGAGAGAAACTTCCACTCAAGCAAAAGGATATCAAAATGAATGGGCATGCTATTGAATGTAGGGTCTATGCTGAGGATCCGGAGATGAATTTTATACCCTCACCCGGAAGACTAGTCTATGTAAAAGCGCCAAGTGGTCCGGGAATAAGGGATGATTCCTCAATCTATACTGGGTCAGAGATTACACCTTTTTATGATCCAATGATTTCGAAACTCATAGTATGGGCTGATACTAGGGAGTCGGCGATTAACAGAATGATCTCGGCTCTTAAGGAGTATATAGTTCTTGGGGTCAAAACCAACATAGGATTCCTGCTGCGGGTTATGCAAAACGAAGAGTTCCGGAAGGGAGATATTGACACTGCATTCATAGAAAGACACCCCGAGCTCCTCAAACCACCGACTATGGATATTGAATCTGCCCTTGTAGCTGCAGCTCTTGCGATGAGAAACAGTGATAACGAATCGGAGATGATTGGTCTCAAACCAGTTTCAAATTGGAAGCTTTTTTCAAGAAAACTTGGTGTAACCAGGTATAACATGCTATGACCTATACCTTTAAAATTCAGGGTCAGATTTATAAGGTTAACTTAGAAGAAGACGAAAAGAATACTCACGTCGAAATTGACGGAAAGAAAATTCCTGTTGAGTTTCAGAGGATTGACAACAATCTCTATTCTGTAATCTCGGAGGGGAAATCCCTAAGCCTAGGAATTCTCAAGAACGGGAAAAAGATTCATATATTTCACGATGGAGATCTCTACGAGTTTGAAGCAGTTTCAGAGAGGGAAAGGACAAGGGTTTCAGCATCTGAATCCGGGGTTCAGGAGATTAAATCTCCAATGCCGAGTAGAGTGGTTAAGGTTCTCAAGAATTTGGGAGAAGAAGTAAAGGTTGGGGATGGTGTAATTGTTGTTGAAGCGATGAAGATGGAGAGCGAGTTAAAGTCTACCATCGGTGGAAAGGTAATAGATGTTAAGGTTGAGGAGGGAGACGCTGTAGAAAGCGGAACCGTACTGCTTATTGTTTCCTCAGAATAAGGTATATTAATTTTACTAATTTACCGTAGTAAGTTCAGCTTGAACCCCATATGCTTTTTAAGAAGTCGTCTCTTCCCGACCCAACTCTATAGAGTTTATACCTGATTGGATTTTTAATATAGTATTTTTGATGGTACTCCTCTGCTTTATAAAACGCGGAAGCTGGGGTTATTTCAGTCACTATCTGTTTGTTAAACGTTCCTGATTTCTGTAATTGTTCTTTAGATCTCTCAGCCAGTCGTTTCTGCTCCTCGTCATGATAAAAGATGGCTGTTCTGTACTGTGTGCCGTAATCAGAGAACTGTCTATTAATGGTAGTTGGGTCTATGTTTCTCCAGAATACCTCTAACAGTTTGGAATAGGTTATCTTGGATGGGTCATATAATATTTCAATGGCTTCTGCGTGGCCGGTTCTACCTGAGGAAACCTGCTCATAAGTAGGGTTTTCTTCCTTGCCCCCTGTATACCCTGCTGTAGTAGATATAACCCCAACCAACTCGTCAAATGGGGGTTGCATGCACCAAAAGCAGCCGCCGGCAAATGTTGCCTTTTCAAACCCCGTGTCTTCATCGACTGATTTGTTCTGTTCATCGGAGTAAACATCGCCAATCTGAATCAAAAGTATAGTAAATAGTAGAAAAATCACAGCTTTTTTCATGCTAAATATCTCCTTTCCAAATCGAATATAAGCATTTAGATGCATTCTTCGATCAATAGGTTTTTAAAATATGATAAATCGTGAATAAAAATAGTAGGACTAAACCAATGGGAGACTATATTCGAAAAAAGGATCTATTTCCGTTCTAAGAGATTTTGCCCCCTCACCCTTTAATTTCGGTAAAAGGTGATTATTATTAGAGCCATTGAGGTGAAGCGATGGATATGAATAAAGATATTTTCGACTATACCGCAACCCAAACAACCGATGGTTTTCAAATAGAGTTTCATAACTCCTCGAAACCACCTATAAACATTACAAATAAAGATTTTCAGGCCTTTGCTATGAAATTGAACGATGGAATAATAAACGGTAGGGAGCTGACCCTTTCAGAAACCGAGGAAATCGTTTTTAACCTCTGGCAAATGCTTCTTATCCCAGAGAATACAAAACACTAATATAAAAACCTACCCCTGAAGCCTTCAGGGGTAGGTTTCATCCACACATTAATCACTTCCATGACGGTCTTGTTTGTTATCTGAGGGCAGGAGAGCATGCTTTTTTAGGTCTTCCGATAACATTTTCCTTTGTTCAGGGGTTAACTTTATCCTCCCCCACAACTTGTGGGAGAGGAAATAAGTTTTCCTTCCCATTTTACGGGGGAGTCTGCCCTGAAGTAATCGAAGGGCCCGTCCTGAGTGAAATAGAAGTGGTGAGGATGGGGTTTTATCAACGAGGAATCCAACATCGACAGCAATGACAGATGGTTCAATCCAGATGAGAGATTGCTTCGGGATAGATTACGAAACTAATTCGGGACAATTTTCTCGCAATGACGTTCCTTAGGGGTCAAAGAGCGGTAAATCTGGTATATTTCTAAAAAAGCAAAGTATAAGATTCTATGTCATATTATAAACCCGCCACGCCTTTGCTGGTATACGATGGGGAGTGTGCTTTTTGTAGGATATGGATCGAATATTTTAGATATTTAACAGGTGACCGTGTAGTATACGTTTCCTATCAAGAGGTTTCTGAACGCTATCCAGAGCTAAAACCAGATCAAAATAAAAAATCAGTTCAATTGTTCAGACCTGAAGGTCAAATATATGAAGGGGCAGAGGCGATATTTAGGGTATTAAAATCAGCTCCTGGTAAGGCATGGCTTCTTTGGTTGTATGATACTATCCCCGGTTTCTCTTTCGTCTCGGGACTTTTTTATCGCCTAGTCGCAAGGCATCGTGGCTTATTCTTTAAGATAAACTTGATCCTCTGGGGTAGGAGCGTGGCTCCGCATTCCTTTTTTCTTTCAAGATGGATATTTATAAGACTTCTTGGAGTCATCTATTTTATTGCCTTTTTCTCATTTTGGAGACAACTCCCCGGTCTAATAGGGAGTAACGGGATTTCACCATCCGAAATTTTCTTGGGCGCCGTAAAGATCCATTTAGGTACTATTGCATATATTCAGTTTCCCACCCTAGCATGGGTAAATGATAGCGATGGCTTTCTTAAATTTATTCCTATTGCAGGGATGCTTTTCTCTACACTAATTGTAGTGGGCATTTTGAGTGTCCCCTCTCTAATAATGTTATGGTTATTATACCTCTCACTGGTAACCATTGGTCAGGATTTCATGTCATTTCAGTGGGATGCATTACTCCTTGAAACCGGTTTTTTAGCCATATTCCTTGCCCCCTTAGGGGTCTATTCAAAGACATCCAAGGAATCTCAACCCTCGTCGATAATAATTTGGCTCTTCTGGTTCCTTCTATTTCGACTCATGTTTTCATCCGGTATTGGTAAGCTTACGACCGGTGACCCAACGTGGCGGGATTTTACAGCTCTTAATTTCCATTATTACACTCAGCCGCTTCCGACACCGATTGCATGGTACATGCATCAATTACCGGAGTGGGTTCAAAAGATTTCTGTGGGATCTATTTTTTTTATTGAGATATTGATTCCATTTCTAGTATTTGCCCCGCGACGAATTCGATTTCTAGCGGGAGGTGGGATCATCGCATTGCAACTAACAATATTTCTATCCGGAAACTATACGTTTTTTAATCTTCTTACCATTGCACTATGTGTCTTGCTGTTTGACGACAGTTTCTTCAATGCCTTTTTGCCAAGTAATCTTAGATGCGAACCAATTAGAAAGGGTATTTCAGATCGAACTGGTTGGCTTTTCAACTTAAAAAAGACTTTTCTGGTTTCCTTAGCCGTGTTGATTGTTTTCCTAGGAGCCGTACATCTAGGAAAAATAGTGTTTAGATATAGATACTTACCGCAAGGACTGCAAAATGTTCTGCAATGGGTTGTTCCATTTAGAATCGTGAATAGCTACGGCCTATTTACGGTTATGACTACATCACGTCCGGAAATAATCATCGAGGGAAGCTATGATGGGGAAAATTGGCTCGAATATGAGTTCAAGTATAAACCTGGAAATCCACAAAGGCCGCTTCCCTGGGTAGCACCCCACCAACCAAGGCTCGATTGGCAGATGTGGTTTGCATCTTTGGGAAATTATCGAAGCAATCCCTGGTTCTCAAATTTGATGCTGCAGATTCTTCAGGGCTCGCCAGAGGTGTTATCCCTCTTAGATGAAAATCCATTCCCTAATAAACCCCCGAAGTATGTTCGTGCTGTTGTTTACGATTATAAATTTACGGATTTTGCAACGAGGCGACCAACCGGAGAATGGTGGAAAAGGGAACTTAAGGGATTATACTTACCAATTATCTCTCTTGGAAATTAGAAATACCACACTTAATAAGCATTAAATTGATAAAGAAGTCTTACTATTAATATCAACGCCACATAGGTTTTTAATCCCTTAACCCTGGTCTAATTTTGACTTAACCTGGCATTAATAGTGCGGGAGGGGGAGATAGAGGCATCTACCCCCGTCTTCGGAGGGTCTATGGGCTTTATGCATGAACAGGTTTTTTCTCGGGTTTACGTTGTTGGTATAAAAAAGTGGTATACGACTGTAAAGCCTAAAACTTGCAAAATTTCTCTATAATCTTAGACTAACATTTTGAGATGATAGAATACGACGATGGGATACATCTTAAGGAGACAGATCTTTGGTTTGATTCGAAAAAGAGGGTTCCACTATCATTTATATCAAACGCATCGATAAGTCAATTTTCATCACATAAGAAGATAATTGCTACTCCCCAGACAATCAGGCTTATTGGAAAGAGGTTTAGAAACTCGTTGGTCCTACCCTGTCCTTTCAATAGGCCATTTACACTGGGAAAGCTTCAGATTGAACTAGTCCCCGCAGGCTCTATTCTTGGATCCTCGCAAGTAGTAGTTGACTTGAATGATAAGAGATTGATTTATACGGGGGATATTAAGCTGAGACCTAGCGAAACATCTGAACACATTGTGGTAAGGCATTGCGACATACTCATAATGAAATCTACATATGGAAAGCCTGGTTATGTATTCCCCCCGACGGCGGATGTTATGGATTCGATAAAGGCGTTTGCCAGAAGCTCACTTTCTTCAGGTTATGTTCCAATCATTCTAGTTGATCCGCTGGGCAAGGCTCAGGATATCATCAAGGAATTGGGCAACGAAGGATTTAAGCTCAGCCTTAGCAAGTCCATATATAATACCCTAAAGATATACGAGGAGTTTGGTTTTAGTTTTTCAAATTATGAGTCATTTAACCCCTCAAGACTTGAGGGTAGAGTTTTTATCATTCCCCCGCATTTGCGTGGTTCAGGGAGGATTGAGGGTATAGAGAGAAAAAAGATAGGAGTAGTAATGGGGTGGGCGATAGACAAGCCCTATGCAAAATCGGTATTTAGGTCTGATGAGGCCTTTCCTTTGAGTAATCATGCCGGCTATGATGAGCTAATCCAGTATGTTGAGTTGGCCAGACCGAAGGAGGTGTATCTTGTACAGGGTTTTAGTACTGAGTTTTCACGAACTCTTAAGAGAAGGGGATACAACGCAAAACCCCTCGAGAAACCTACGCAGCTTGAACTTTTATAGGAGGTGGAAAACTTGTGGTTAAGACTGTAGAAATTAGTTTAAAGACCTCTGGCGATGCCGATGTTCTGGACATTACGGGTAGTGTCTCAGAAGCCGTAAGGGGTTCTGGAATATCATCTGGTGTGGTAACGGTCTTTATCCCGGGCTCAACCGCGGGGGTCACAACTATTGAGTATGAAGGTGGCGCAATAAGGGATTTTAAGGAGGCATTCGATAGAATTGCTCCAAAAGGGATTAACTACTTTCACGATGCAAGATGGGGTGACGGGAATGGTTACGCGCACGTTAGAGCATCACTTCTGGGTCCTTCTGTTACGATTCCATTTTCATCAAATAGACTTCTATTGGGAACTTGGCAACAGATAATTCTCGTGGACTTTGACAATAGACCAAGAACGAGAAAGGTAATCATCCAAATCCTGGGAGATTAAACGAACTTTACCGAAAAATGCATGGGTTTGTAACGGACATTCAGATTGACAATGAGCGGCGTTATAGCCTCAATCATGGATGAAATGTCTAGTGGTCCTGCATCAAGGGTTCTTAGGTTAGGTATCTCTTCTGTAAGATGTTTTATCACACTCTTTGATTCATCGTCGTCACCACAAATAACAACATCATAGTCCAGGTTAATATCTATATCGCTTAATTCCTTTGCGGGAAGGTTATGGTATGCAGAAACCAACTTAACTCCATCGGGTAGTACCCCTTTGATCTCCAAGGCGGCGGATCCGATTGAGGGGGGAGTGTAGTAAAAGGCCTTTCCCCTCTTAGCCATTGGTACCACAGGTGTAACTACTATTTGATTTGATAGGTTATCGCGTACCCCTTCAACAGTCGCTACAGCATATTCCGCAGGAATGCTTATGATAACGACCTCAGATTCCCTAGCGGCTTCAGCGTTAGGCATCCCATGTATTTTGGGCTCAATTCCTAAACTGGTTAGCTTTTCTATATATTGTGAGGCAATTCCTTTCGCCTTTTCTTCACTCCTGGAACCAATAAATATCTCATGCCCAACCTTTGACCAGCGAAGGACTAAGCCCTCTGCAATATCTCCAGTACCACCTAGTAGAGAGATTTTCATACCAGCAACTCCTAGATTTAAGGTGGGATTATTTTAACCAAAGATTCTTTGGAGTAAAGAAAAGCGGGGGAAAATTGGGATTTTTAGAACTAGAATTTCTTTTTTAAATGCCAGAAGATAGAAAAATTCTCTGTAGCAAAAGCGTTTTGCTGTTCCTTTTCATCAGCATCTGGTATTGATACAAAGGGTACCAATCCACCCCAGACTATTAGGGTCTTGTCCTTATTGGACGCTCTGATCTCTTCGGTTAGATTAAATTCCTTTGAGGGTAACACAGAAACCGCGCTTAAAAGTTGGTTTAATTCCAGTTCTTCCTCATCAAGTTTGGTTGAATTCTCGTCAGAGCTCTGTTCCAGAAAATTAAAATGGTCATAGCGAGTTACGTGATTTTGATCAGCTTTCTGTTTATCCTCGTCGTTTGAATATAGTATCTCTTGGGAGAATGCAAACGATCCGATAGATAGCAACAAGTAAACTATGAGATAAAGTGGAATGCGCATCTTAATCCCCAACTACCACAACAATTAAGATCTACTATTTATAGTATAACTATAAATAATTAACATTAATTGTATTGTCAAGCCTGGAAATTATTCTAGATATTTGCTACGAATGTTTTGGTAGTAGAGACGCAAAATTTTGCGTCTCTACAAAGGAATCCAAAGCCATTTCTTGATCCCCTCTAAAGCTTGTCCCCGCATGTTTCTAGCGGGGAGTATGAGGGATAGCAGAAAGTATGTGTCATTGCTATGTAAGGGTTCCCAAAAATTCGGTTAAGGCTTCATTAAATTCTTCTGGCTTCTCCTGCATCATGAAGTGACCTGAGTTTTTAATCACGTGTAGTTTCGAGCCCTTAATTCTTTCCCGCAGTAACTCTCCGTATTTTACTGGGGTTAAGATATCCTGGTCGGCAGAGACGATCAGGGTAGGTACCTCAATCCTGGAAACCTCCTCTGTTATATCGAATTCATCACAGGCAACCAGGTCGTTGTAGATTACATCTTTTGAAGTGTTAAGAAGGCCATCATAATATTTAATCCTGAGTTCCTCACTCGAAGATTCGGCAAATGACCTTGATGGGGCGATCTTGCAAAATGCTTCGAAGTTGTTCTTCGCATAATCGAGGGTTTCTTTGGCAACTCTTAGTCTAACACCGGTACCAACCAGTGTGCAGGCTTTGACCAGTTGTGGAAATTCAAGGGTAAACATCTGTGCGATGCCTCCACCCATTGAGTGTCCTACCAATATAAGTTTTGATAAATTAAGAACGTCAGAAAACCTCTTTAGGAAGCTTGAGTATTCGTGGATGGCGCGGCATCCTTCACCGTTGGATTTTCCGTGCCCTGGGAGATCTAAGATTATTAGGTTAAGCCCTTTATTTAGCCTAAAAAAATCATGCTGGTATACCCATGTGGCAATGCTCTGACCGGCTCCATGAACCATCAAGATAGTGGCTCGATCGTTCTTAACTTCCTCGCCGGTGATGTATTTGATATTGTTTCCGTTAATCAGGACCTTTGGCAATTAAATCACCTTATTGCGGTTGGGTTCATTGATTGTCTTATATGCAGCATTTTCAGATTTGTGCTAATTTGTAAATCTATTAACTATATAATCGTATTTGTGTTTGGTTATGCCTTCTATCAAGATGGTCTTTAATCTGGAGGTCTTGCCGCGCATAATCTTAACCCTTGACTTTGGAACATCGAATACTTCTGAAATGATCTCTTTAAGCCTATCGTTCGCCTTTCCATCCTCAGGAGGAGCAGTAACTTTAACCTTTAATCTCCCATTTACAAATCCTAATATTTCGTCACGTGAGGACTTCGGAAGAATTTGAACGTAAAGTGTGATATAAGGCTCTCTGGGGATCGGATTCAAAAGGCACCTGAACTCAGGTTTTTAGCTAATTGATGCAGGGTTTGAACCAGGAATTGTCTTATAAATACAATAGCCACCAGGACTATAATGGGAGAAAGATCAATCGCGCCACCAATTGGAGGTATTATTCTTCTCGCATACCTTAACACAGGCTCAGTCGCAGTTATAAGAAAATTTACAATGGGGTTATAGGGATTGGGACTTACCCAGGATATTATTGCCCTAGCTACGATAATCAGCATATATGCGTATAAAAGCGTATCAATAACCGTTGCAATAGCTTCAACAAGGTTACCAAGGATACTCATATTATCCCCCTTTTGAGAGTTGTCTTGAACGAAGCGCCGCAGCTTCGACGGCTGACATGACTGCTCCCCTAAATCCATGTAGTTCTAGTTGGTGAATACCTTCAATGGTGGTTCCAGCAGGCGAAGAGACCTTTTCTTTTAATTCCGCCGGGTGAATCCCCTCTTCTAGAACCAACTTGGCAGTTCCATAGACCGTTTGTGTTGCAATTCTAAATGACAGCTCCTTTGATAAGCCCATCTTTACTCCACCGTTTAAAAGGGCCTCGATGAACATCGCTACAAAGGCTGGACCGCTTCCGCTCAGACCCGTTACCGCATCTAATAGGTGTTCGTTCTCGACTATCTCTACAATACCGACTGACTCGAAAATACTCTTTACTTGTATCTTCTCATTGTTATTTAAAAGAGGATTGAAATATAGAACCGATGCTCCACATAGAACCAGCGCAGGTGTATTAGGCATCACCCTGACAACCTTCGACCTCTTCCTTATACACTTCGTGATGAATGAAGTTGTTACACCTGCAGCAATTGATATGATAATCTTTGAAGGATTTATCAGACCCTTTATCTCATTTAAAACCTTGCCAATGGTGTCAGGCTTGACGGCTAAGATGATGAGTTCTGTTGATTTTATGACCTTTTTGTTGTCCTCAGTGGTTTTTACTCCGTAGTGAGAGGAAATAAAATCTAATCTTTTTCGACTGACGTCACTAGCAATGATTTTATCTGGACTTAATACCTTTGAGTTCAAGAGCCCCTTTATAAGTGCTTCAGCCATGTGCCCCGCGCCTATCAATCCGATTTTCTTCATCGCTTCGCGTCCTCTTTCAGAAATTTTTTAAATAGCTCTGGACATTACTCAACCACTAAGAATTCAGGAGTCAGAATCCAGAAGAAAAAAGACTCCTGAATTCCGAGTTGTTACGCTCTCGGTCCAAAGATCGCTGTTCCAATTCTTAAGATTGTCGCTCCCTCTTCAATAGCAACCTCGAAATCCTCACTCATTCCCATTGATAGCTCGATTATTTCTGGAGAATTTCTTTGTAATTTATCTCTCAACTCCCTCAAGCCTTTGAAATAGGGTCTTGCCATTTCCTTCTCGTCAGAGTAAGGTGGCATTATCATGAGCCCTTTCGCAATAATATTTGGATATTTTTCTAAAATTTCAAGAAATTCTTCAATCGCCTCGTGTTTTACACCACCCTTTTGCTCCTCATCGGCGTTGACTTCTATTAAGACTGGAACATTTGTTCTTAACCATTCTGCCCTCCTATTTATCTCTTCTGCGATCTTGATGCTATCAAGGGACTGAATTAGCTCGACATTGCCAACAATGTATTTGACCTTATTCTTTTGAATACGCCCTATGAAATGCCATTTAACTTCTCTACCAACTGCTTTTCCAACCTTGATGTATTTATCCCTTAACTCTTGAGCATAATTTTCCCCGAATGTGTCAACACCCGCCTTCGCAGCCTCGATGATACCTTCCACTCTTACATTCTTTGTAACAGCCACCAACCTGATGCTCTTGGGGTCTCTTCGAACCCTATGTGCTGAATCTTCTATTCTCTGGCTTAACCTTTTGATGTTCTGAACTATATACATCAATCTAACCTCGTTGTTGCAAACGCGCAACATCTTATATACGAGCGATTTTATCTAATTAATGTTTTTTGAGATTTGATATGGGTTATTAAGATGCGCTCTGAATTTTATAAAAATGGGGATATACATCCAAGGTCGTACCTTATATGAAGAAAGGTCATTATATCTCGTCTAGTGATAATTCCTACTAGTTTTCCTCCTTCGACCACAGCGGCTCGTCCCAGCTCGTCTCGCATAAGAAGGTTTGTTGCATTTATTGCTTCTTCATCAGGTCTTAGAATATTAAATTCATTCGGTTTAAGCATTATCTCCCCTACCGTCTTTTCGTGCCACAGATCATTTGGTACATCCTTTACCTGTTTTACAGAAACCAGCCCTAAGAGTTTCCCTTCGTTGCTTGTGACTGGGAAACAGATAAAGATATATTTGTGAAAGTAATTATCAACTAAATCGCTTATCGTAATATTGGCGGGTACCGAAATTACCTTTGAAGTCATAAGGTTTTTAACCTTTACACCTGTAAATGCGTCCTTTGCCACCGTCATTCGATATCCTGACTTTGCTGCCTGGTTTAGGAATAATCCGATAAAAACAAACCATATCCCACCGATGAAGTTTCCCAAGAAAAAATTGATAAGGCCTAGAGCGATCAGTCCAATCCCAAATCCGCTTCCAATTCTACTTACAGTTTGAGTAGCCTTTCTTATATCACCCCAGCGATCCCAGAGATAGGACCTGAGGATCCTGCCTCCATCAAGTGGAAAACCTGGTACAAGGTTGAAGATAGCGAGGGCTAAATTAATGAAGGCTAGATAGTCGAGAATCGCTAGAAACGGACTGTTTGAGGATATAGATGAAGATTTCGACAGAATCCAAAAAACAAGTGCAATAATAAGGCTACAAATCGGGCCAGCGACTGCGACATTAAATTCAATCTTGGCGTTTTTCGGTTCATCGGCAATCTGGGCAACACCACCGAATATAAACAGAGTAATTCTCGGAACGGCGATTCCAGATTTTTGGGCAATATAGGAATGGGATAGCTCATGTAAGAGTACGCAGAAAAACAGAAGAAATGCAGAGAGGCCTCCCATTATCCAGTATGTGAGAGGCTTAAACCCCGGATAGTTTTGAGGGAAGTAGCCTCCTGCAAGGCTCCATGTCACAAGCGCAAATATTATTAACCAAGAATAATCAACCCAGATCTCTATTCCCAGAATCTTAGTAAGCTTTACTCCAGTACCGAACATGAATCATTTCTCCAATTAATTCGCAACTATTTACAGAACCCTTTTCACACATATTTTATCTTGCTAATATATTTAATTATATCTATGCAAACTGAGTTGTGGCAAAAATGGTTATTATATTACTGAGCTTGAAAACCATCGCGGACTGAATAAACTCTATTTAATTTCGAATCTAAATTCCCATTTAATTTTATTAGCTAATGAAATTGAAACAAGCATACCTCTACGGGGTTGATAAGATAAAGGAAGTAGGGGTTGAAAATCCGGGCCTCGAATCCTCACTGCTCCTTTCTAATATTCTTGGTGTAAATAAATCGGAGATCTATATCCACCCTGAGAGGGAGATTGATAGTGAGGATGTTGAGAGGTTCAAGAGAGTTCTAAAAAGGAGAAGTAACAGGGAACCCATCTCTTATATACTGGGTCATAGTGAGTTTTACTCTAGAGGGTTTGTGGTTAGTAGAGATGTTCTCGTCCCAAGACCTGAGACCGAGCTATTAGTTGAGGAGGCTCTCAGGGCAGCCTCGGGGCTGTATTCACCCCGGATCATTGATGTGGGGACTGGTAGCGGTTGTATAGCGATTACTATTTGTGGTGAAAAAAGGGATTCAAGGGTTTTCGCGACTGATATCTCATACGATGCACTTAGGGTTGCAAGGCTTAACGCAAAAATTAATGGAGTGGAAAAGGATATCAATTTTTTATGTGCTGATTTTTTAGGTTGTTTTAAAAGGGGGTTTTTCGATATAGTTGTTTCGAATCCGCCTTACATTTCGGATAGTGACTTAGCCCTTATTGATTCGGACGTAAGGGATTTTGAACCAAATAGAGCCATTTCCGGAGGGAAGGACGGTCTTTATTGTGTTCGAAGCATTGTTAAGGGTTCGTTAATTGTTTTAAAAAACGGCGGGTGGTGCATTTTAGAGATAGGACATGATCAGGAACAGAGGGTAATTGAGATCTTCAGGCAGACAGGATTTAGAGAGATCTCACTTACAAAGGACCTTTCAGCGGTAAATCGGGTGATTAAAGCAAGATGGATAGCATAATAGTCGAAGGTGCAAAGAGGCTTGAAGGGGAAGTAACGGTTAGCGGGGCGAAGAACGCTGTACTTGCCCTTATGCCCGCTTGCATACTTACACAGGGTGAAAATACGTTTACAAACGTGCCCGACCTTGCAGATGTAAGGACAATGTCTAATCTGCTCAGGATCTTGGGGGCTAGGGTGGAGTATGAGAGAGGAAATCTCTTTATTGATTGTACCAATTTAAATAACTGGGTGGCTCCCTATGACCTGGTAAAGACCATGCGAGCATCGGTTCTTGTTCTGGGGCCACTCACATCCAGGTTTGGTCGTGCCAGGGTCTCTCTTCCAGGGGGTTGTGCCATCGGTGAGAGGCCAATAGACCAGCATCTTAAGGGGCTGGGGATGCTGGGGGCAAATATTGAGATTGAAGAGGGTTATATAGAGACCGTTGCTTCTAAACTCAAGGGGGGGACTATTCCCTTTGACATCTCTACTGTGACTGGCACAGAAAATATTATATTGGCATCTGTGTTAGCAGAGGGGGAAACGGTGCTATTAAATGCAGCGTGTGAACCTGAGGTTGTAGAATTAGCTAACGTACTTAATAAGATGGGTGCAAATATAAGGGGTGCGGGCACCGATATAA
>Ga0184627_10000528_pt1 | contig 14774 bp, 13 predicted proteins | sample PLM3_127_b1_FD_133150 | JGI IMG/M metagenome (GOLD analysis project Ga0184627, IMG submission 133150) | Groundwater sediment microbial communities from an aquifer in East River, Colorado, USA - PLM3_127_b1 | ecosystem: Environmental > Terrestrial > Soil > Riparian zone | place: USA: East River...
CTACGTGAACGACGCTTTCGGCACCGCGCACCGCGCCGAGGCGACCACCCACGGGATAGCGAGATTCGCCCCGGTTGCCTGCGCCGGGCCGCTGATGGCGGCCGAGCTCGATGCGCTGGGAACAGCGCTTCACAATCCCGCGCGGCCGCTGGTGGCAATCGTCGCCGGCGCCAAAGTCTCGACCAAGCTCACCATACTCAGATCGCTCGCCGCGAAGGTGGACCAATTGATCGTGGGCGGCGGCATCGCCAATACCTTCATGCTCGCCACGGGGCTGCAGATCGGGAGATCGCTCGCCGAGGCCGAGCTCGTCGGCGAGGCGCGGGCCATCATCGAACTCATGAAGGCGCGCGGCGCGCAGATTCCGCTGCCGGTGGACGTGGTCGTGGCCAGCGACGTCTCGGTGCTCGCGCGCGCGAACCGCGTTGCCGCCAGCGCAGTCAAACCCGACGACAAGATACTCGACATCGGGCCGCAGACGGCCGCGAAACTGGCGGAGCTCATCGCCACGGCCGGCACCGTCGTCTGGAACGGGCCGGTCGGCGTGTTCGAGTACGACCAGTTCGCCGGGGGCACGAAAACCATCGCCCTGGCCATCGCCAACTCGAAGGCATTTTCGATCGCTGGCGGCGGCGACACGCTGGCCGCGGCGGTGAAATTCGGGGTTGCCGACAAGATTTCCTACATTTCCACCGGCGGCGGCGCGTTTCTCGAGTTTCTCGAGGGCAGGAAGCTGCCCGCCGTCGAGGTCCTCGAGCAGCGAGCTTCCGCGTAATAGCGTGGAAGCCCACAAGGAAAGCAAGATGAGATATTTCATGGCGCTGATCGTAGTCGGCGCTTTTTTAGCCGGCTGCGAGTACGCGGCAGTGCAGACGGCGCCGAACAAAAGGGCGGCGACCTCGCGCACGCAAGCCGCCTTGAATGCCGACAAGCTGTTCTGGGAAACGCTGCACGGCGGCAACTACGCGGGAATTCCCAGGGCGCTGGAAGCTGTGACGGCGGCCTATCTGGAGAATCCGAGCGATGCCGTCACGGCCGCGCATGTCGGCTGGCTGCACATCTGGCGGCTCGCGGAGCGCGCGCGACTGGAACCGGTGCCGCCGACCATCACCGAGGACGCCGTCATGGCGCGCAAGTTTTTCCAGGAGGCGGTGGCGCTCAATCCATCCGAGGCCCGGTATCTGGGGTTCCTCGCGAGCGCGATGATGGCGGAAGGCACGATCCACAAGGACGAGAAGCTCATCCGGCAGGGCTACTTCAGGCTGCTCGATTCCGTGAAGGCCTGGCCCGAATTCAATCTCTTCACGGCGGGCTACGTGATGAGCCGCCAGCCCGCCGGTTCGGAGCGCTTCAAGGAGGGGCTCGAAAACCAGTGGCGCAACCTCGACGTCTGCGTCGGGGAGAAAATCAACCGCCAGGTCATCGGCTACGAGACGTACATGGCCCTGCAGACCACCGAGGGCGTCAAGCGCGTGTGCTGGAATTCCTGGATCGCGCCGCACAACTTCGAGGGCTTCTTCCTGAACATGGGCGACATGCTGGTGAAGTCGGGCGACTGGCAGACCGGGCAAAAGATCTATGCCACGGCCAAGCTCTCGCCGGACTACGGAAAATGGAAGTTCCGCGGCGTGCTGGAGGAGCGCATCAAGGACGCCGAATCAAACTTTCGCGTGTTCAATGCGCCCGAGAGTCCCATGGACAAGAAAATGGGCCGCATGATGGCGAACTCGGAATTCGCCTGCATGGCGTGCCATCTGCGGTGATCTAGCAGCCTGTCGGACTTGGCGTCATGAACGGTTATTGTGAACGCACGGGTAGTCGCTCCTGGTTATGGCCGAGCCGACAGGCTGTAACGGGGTATTTGTTGGCTCGGAACCGTCATTAAGGTGCACTGCATCCGGTGCATCCGCTTCACGGCTCATCACCCATACCTCACAATCGATATGCCCTGCTTGCCTAACATACCAAAGCTATTCAGGTTGACCGCAACCCGTCGCATCCTGTCCTTCCATTTAGCAGCTGGTCGGGGCGAAAGCCCGACAAGCTGCTAAACTTCTCTCGACCCTCACTCCTGGCAGCTCAATCCCGGTTTCATGCCTCGCCGCACCAAAATCGTCGCCACCCTCGGACCCGCGTCGAGCGACGCGAAGACGCTCGCGCGTATGATCGACGCCGGGCTCGACGTGGTGCGCATGAACTTCTCGCACGGCACCGCCGCCGAGCACGCGAAGCGCGTGCAGCTGGTGCGCTCGCTCGCGCGCAAGGCCGGCCGCGCGGTCGGCGTACTGGTCGACCTGCAGGGCCCCAAGATCCGCATCGGCCGCTTCAGGGACGGCAAGATCTCGCTCGCGGCGGGCGCGAAGTTCGTGCTCGACGCCGAATGCGCGCTGGGCGACCAGCATACGGTCGGGCTCGACTACAAGAAGCTGCCCAACGACGTGCGGCCGGGCGACACACTGCTCCTCGACGACGGGCGCATTGTGCTGGGCGTTTCCCTGGTCAGGGGGTCGCGCATCACTTGCGTCGTGGAACAGGGCGGACCGCTTTCCAACAACAAGGGCATCAACCGCAAGGGCGGCGGCCTGACGGCCCCCGCGCTGACCGAGAAAGACAAGCAGGACATCAGGATCGCCGCGGAGCTCAAGGCGGATTTCCTCGGCGTCTCGTTTCCCCGCTCGGGCGAAGACATGCGCTGGGCGCGCGACCTCCTGTACAAGGCGGGCGGCCGGGCGCTGACGGTCGCGAAGATCGAGCGCGCGGAGGCGATCCCGGCGCTGGAGGACATCCTCGACGCTTCCGACTGCATCATGGTGGCGCGCGGCGACCTCGCGGTGGAAGTGGGGGACGCCATCGTGCCGGCGCTGCAGAAACGCATGATCCGCCTGGCGCGCGAGAAGAACCGCATCACCATCACCGCGACGCAGATGATGGAGTCCATGATCATCAACCCGATCCCGACGCGCGCCGAGGTCTCCGATGTCGCCAACGCCGTGCTCGACGGCACCGACGCGGTGATGCTCTCCGCCGAGACCGCTGCCGGCCAGTACCCGGTGGAAACGGTGGCGGCCATGGCGCGGGTCTGCGTCGAGGCTGAGAAGGAGGACACCTTCTCGCAGGAGCGCCGGCTGGCGCATCCGCCGGCGGAGGTGGAGGAGGCGATCGCGCGTGCCACCGTGTTCACTGCCAACAACCTCAACATCAAGGCGGTGGCGGCGCTGACGCAGAGCGGCAAGACCGTGCTGCTGATGTCGCGCATGTACACCAACGTGCCGGTCTATGCCATGAGCTCCGTGATCGAGACGCGGCGCCGGGTGACGCTGTTCCGGGGGGTGTACCCGGTCAAGTTCAAGGGCGCGCGCAACCCGGAAAAGGCGCTCCACATGGCGGAGGACGAGCTGCTGAAACGCGGCGCGGTGCAGAACGGGGACACCATCGTGCTCACCATCGGCGAACCCTTCGGCAAGGCCGGCGGCACCAATACGATGAAGATCGTCAAGGTGGGGGAGCACAGGAAAGCGTGAGGCGTGGAGCGGAAGGCGAATCGCGGCTGTTGTCGGCGTAGTAGAATGGCGCCCTAGTCACGAGTCACTCATCACGCAGTTCGAGGAGATTCCTATGTCAGCCGATTCCCTGAAAGCCACTGCCCAGGCGATGGTCGCCCCCGGCAAGGGCATACTCGCCGCCGACGAGTCCACCGGCACTATCGAAAAACGCCTGGCCAGCATCAAGGTCGAGAACTCGGAGGAAAACCGCCGTGCCTACCGCGACATGCTGTTCTCGGCAAAGGGGCTCAACCAGCACATCAGCGGTGTCATCCTCTACGACGAGACTCTGCGCCAGAAGGCCGCCAACGGCACACTCTTCCCCGAGTTCCTGGCGAAGAACGGCATCCTCCCCGGCATCAAGGTGGATACCGGCGCCAAGGATCTCGCGCTGTGCCCGGGGGAAACAGTGACCGAGGGCCTCGACAATCTCGCCCGGCGCTGTGCGGAGTACGTGAAGCTCGGCGCCAGGTTCGCCAAGTGGCGCGCGGTCATCAATATCGGCAAGGACATACCCAGCTCGACCTGCATCACCGCCAACGCCCACGCGCTCGCGCGCTACGCCGCGATCTGCCAGGCTGCGGGGCTGGTGCCGATCGTCGAGCCCGAAGTGTTGATGGACACCGACCATACGATCGAGCGCTGCGAAGAGGTCACGGAGTGGACGCTGAACGCGGTCTATGACGCGCTGTATCTGAACCGCGTGGTCCTCGAAGGCTCGGTGCTGAAGCCCTCGATGGTGATCTCCGGCAAGGGCTGCCCGCAACAGGCGGGCGTCGCGGAGGTCGCGGAACGCACGGTGCGGGTGCTGAAGCGCACGGTGCCGGGCGCGATCGCCGGCGTCGTGTTCCTGTCCGGGGGTCAGAGCGACGAGCTTGCCACGGCGCACCTGAACGCGATGAACAAGCAGTACGCGGGCCGGTTGCCGTGGCCGTTGTCCTTCTCCTATGGCCGCGCGCTGCAACAGCCTTCGCTCAAGGCCTGGAAGGGTGCCGCCGCCAACGTTGCCGCCGGCCAGGCGGCGCTTCTGCACCGCTCGCGCATGAACGGACTCGCCTGCGCGGGCCGTTACAGCGCCGATCTCGAGCGGCAGACGCTGGCGGCGTGAATCGAACACGCCAAGACGCCAAGAACGCCAAGCTTTGATTTGCAATAACTGCGGCGTCGCAACGATTCCGCGGATCCTGGAACGATGACGAAATCGACCGCAGTGGCGGCAGACCGGCCGCCGGTATCCATCATTACCGGCTACCTGGGCAGCGGCAAAACGACGTTGCTCAACCGCCTGCTGCGGGACCCCGGCATGGCGCGGGCGGCGGTCATCATCAACGAGTTCGGCGAGATCGGGCTCGATCACCTGCTGGTCGCGACCCCTAACGAAAACACCGTTCTGCTCGCCAACGGTTGCCTGTGCTGCACCATTCGCGGCGACCTGGTCGAGACCTTGGCGGGCCTCCTGGTGCGGCGCGGCGCTGGCGACATCCCGGCGTTCGACCGCGTGCTGGTCGAGACCACCGGCCTTGCCGACCCGGTGCCGATCTTGCGCACCCTCGCTTCGGACGAGATCATCGCCCCGTGGCTGCGGCTTGGCGTCATCATCACGGTGGTGGACGGGGTGAACGGCTGCAGCCAGCTCGAGACCTGTCCCGAATCGGTAAAGCAGGCGGCCATCGCGGATTGCTTGCTGGTGAGCAAGACGGACCTTGCCGGGAAGGAAAAAATCGACCGGTTGCGCCAGGACCTGTCGCGCCTCAATCCCGGCGCGCCGGTGCACGACGTCGTGCGCGGCAAGATCGAGCCAACGCTGCTGTTTGGTGCCGCGCTCGACGATCCGGCGGCGCAGCAGGAACAGGTCGAGCGCTGGCTCAACGAGCCAGCGTACGTCAAAGCCGAGCGTCCCGCGCTGGCGGGCCGGCGCGCCCGCAAGGCCAGCCACACCGACCGCATCAACGCCTTCGCGGTGCGCCGCGAGGAGGCCGTGACCGCGGCCGGGCTGACGGCCTGGCTCAACCTGCTGGCTGCGCTTAAGGGCGCGAACCTGCTGCGCGTCAAAGGGTTGGTCAATGTCGAGGGCAGGCCGGTGGCCGTGCACGCGGTTCAGAGCGTGATCCACGAACCCGTCGAGCTCGAGGCGTGGCCGTCGGCGGATCGCGGCACCCGCATCGTGTTCATCACGCGCGACATGGCGCGGCGGGAGCTCGAGGCAACGTTGCTCGCGCTGGATCTGGGTGCGCGCGGCAGCGGCAACGGGGTGGCGATAGACCCGGAAGCGTATGCGCGTTTCGCGCGGGCGGCGGCGGGATTTCGCGCCGGCTGATAACGAGAAACGAGAGGACACGACGTGAAGTCGCAGGAATTTCTGCAGGAAAAAGTGAAGGGGCCGGTCACGGCGATCCAGTGCGGCGCGCTGATCGACGGCCGCGGCGGCAAGCCGGTGCAGGATGCCGTGGTGCTGATCCAGGGCAACCGCATCACCCAAGTGGGCGAGAAGGGCAAGGTGAAACCGCCGCCCGGTGCCGCAGCGGTCGACTGCTCGCGCTATACGGTGATGCCGGGGATGATGGATCTCCACATTCACACCGCCATGCATAACTGCATGACCTTCCACAACCACCGGGTCGCGCAGTTCGAGACCATGCCGCACCTGCAGCAGATGTACGCGCTGTTCCACGCGCAGAATTGCTTCGACATGGGCTTCACCACGCTGCGCGATCTCGGCATGAACGGCCCCTACGGGCTGCTGGTGAACGAGATGTGCGCGGTGCGCGATGCCATCAACGCCGGCATCGTGGAAGGGCCGCGCATGCTGATCGCGGGCTTCACCACCATGACCGGCTCGCATCTGGAGCTGATCCAGCCGCGCGCGATGGTCCGTTGGGGATTCAATACCGCCGACGGGCCATGGGAGCTGCGCAAGCTCGCACGCAAGAACATGCTGGCGGGGTGCGACGTCATCAAGACCTGCGCTTCTGGCGGCGGCGGCACCGACAAGGAAGAGCCCGACATCCGCAACATGACGCAGGAGGAGCTCGACGCGGTCGTGGACGAGGCCCACGCGTTGCACAAGCACGCGGCGGTGCACTGCTTCACCACCAGCGCGCAGCGCATGGCGCTGAAGGCCGGCGCCGATACCATCGAGCACATGGTGTTCTCGGACGACGAAACCATCGAACTCATCAGGAAGGCCGGCGTCCCGGTCACGCCGACGCTGCTGCACCGCACCGATCATGCGATCAAGTTACGCCGCGAGCACGGCACGGCTGATTTCGTCCTGCGCAAGATGAAGTACCTGCAGCCGTTCTGCTACGCGACCTTCCGCAAGATGCACAGGGCGGGCGTGAAAATCGCCATGGGCACCGACATGGGCTTCGAGCCCGACATGGGCAGCAACGCCGCCGAGCTGGAGATCTTCGTCAAGCTCGGCATGAAGCCGATGGACGCGATTCTCACCACGACGCGCAACGCCGCGCAGGCCTTGAAGCAGGAGAAGAACCTCGGCACGATCGAGGCGGGCAAGCTAGCTGACGTCATCGCGGTGGACGGCGACCCCCTGAAGAACATCCGCTGCCTGCAGGATAAGAAGAACATCAAGATCGTGATGAAAGAGGGCAGGATCTACGCCGACCGCCGCCCGGGCAAGAGCAAGAACGTGGTAAACGTGAAGCCGGGGGACTGGAAGATCATTGATTATCTGTAATGCGCTGCGCGAATTACAGATCACTATTAAACTGGCATGAAATATCCAAATTTCCGACGTCAAGGTGATCGAGATGGCTGCTCGCAATGCGTCAAACCTTTCTAGTTCTGCCGCACGGACACGTGCGGTTACTCGGATCACGCGCACGGTGACGGCCAAGCGTGGCCTCGTCAAGAATCGCGACAGACGAACCAAGACCGAAGGCGCGATCCGGGGCGGCAACGGCCAGTACCAGTTCGCGCTGGCGGAGGTGAAGGACGTCCCGGCCGGCACCGGCTATTCCACCTCGCACGGCGGCGTGGTCGAAGGCGAGCGCATGCTGGTCGGCTACATTCACAAGGAACGCGGCACCGGCTCGCGCATGCACACGCACAAGAACGAGCAGTTCAATTACGTGGTGCGCGGCACGCTGGTGGGCTCGGTCAACGGCAAGAAGGTGGTCGCGCCGGCCGGCACGCTGATCTACATCCCCGCCAACGCACCGCATACCCTGGTGGCGTCGGCGGACGACGAGGACGTGATCTTCATCGCAATCAAGGACCTCTCCCAGGGCATCATTGGCAGAGCGGTGGACGGCAGCATGAAGGGCCCACACTTCGAGAAAGGGTTCGGGCCCGGAAAATAGAAGCGGCGTCCGCGCCGCGAAGGAGGAGGCGATGAGGCAGCAAGGATATGCAGGTATTCTCTCGGCAGCGGTGTTGCTCGGCGCGGCGCAACTGGCCGTTGCACAGGCGCCTTACCCCGTGAAGCCGATCCGCTTCGTGGTCGGATTTCCCCCCGGCGGCACCAATGACATCGTCGCGCGCGTGCTCGCGCCGAAACTGACCGAGTACCTGGGGCAGTCGGTGGTGGTCGAGAACCGCGGCGGCGCCAACACCGCGATCGCCTCGGAGATGTTCGTGCGCATGCCGCCCGACGGCTACACCATCATGCTGAACGCGCCCGGGCATGCCACCAACCCGGCGCTGTTGAAGCTCAACTTCGACTCGATCAGGGATTTCTCTTTCATCACGATCGCGGCGGAATCCCAGAACCTGCTGGTGGTGCACCCGTCGCTCCCCGTAAATTCAGTGAAGGCGCTGATCGCGCTCTCGAAGAAGCACCCGCCGGGCAGCATCAACTACGGATCCTCCGGGACCGGCACTACCGTGCACCTCTCCGCGGAGCTGTTCCAGCACATGACCGGCGTTAAATGGCTGCACATTCCGTATAAGGGTGGCGGGCCGGGGGTCATCGCGCTGGTGGCAGGTGAGATATCGCTCTACTTCGGCAACGTCCCCACGGTCGTTCAGCACGTGCGCGCCGGGAAACTGCGCGCGCTGGCCACGACCGGGCCGAAGCGCACGCCGGTGGCGCCCGAGATTCCGACGGTGGCGGAGTCCGGGGTGCCGGGCTACGAAGTGACCACTTTCTACGGCGTGTCGGCGCCGGCGAAAACGCCGCGCCCCATCATCGACCGGCTCCACGGCGAGATCGTGAGGGCGCTCAACACGGCGGAGCTGCGCGAGCGCCTGCAAGGCCTGGGCGCGGACCCGGTAGGCAATACGCCCGAGCAGTACACCGCGTTCATGCAGAACGAGATCGCGAAATGGGGTAAGGTGATCAAGGCGGCAGGAATCAAAGGCGAGTGACGAGTGGCGGGAGAACCATGAAGCGCTTCACGATCGCCTGTTGTGGGTTTCTGTTGATAATTTTGTGCGATATGGGCATGGCACAAACCTATCCGGCGAAACCGATGCGGATCGTGGTGCCATTTCCGGCCGGCGGAATAGCGGATCTATTTGCGCGCGTCATCGGGCAGAAGTTCAACGAAGCGTGGGGGCAGCCGGTCGTCGTTGATAATCGGCCCGGCGCTGGCGGCAACATCGGCGCCGAGATCGTCGCCAAGTCACCCGCGGACGGTTATACGCTGGTGATGGGCAGCATCGGCACCCACTCCGTCAACGTCAGCCTGTTCAGCAAGCTTGCCTATGACCCGATCCGCGACTTCGCGCCAGTGGCGCTGGTCATGGAAGCTGAGGGTCTGCTGGTGCTGCATCCGTCGGTGCCGGTCAAGACCGTGAAAGAGCTGATTGCGCTGGCGAAGGCACGTCCGGGCCAGGTTGCGTATGCATCGGCGGGCTATGGGACCGCCGGCCATCTCGCGGGCGAGCTGTTCAAATCGATGGCCAGAGTGGACATGGTGCACATCCCGTACAAGGGCAACGTTCCCGCTATCACCGATTTGATCGCCGGCCAGACTTCGCTGCTGTTTGCCACCATGCCAACCGTGTTGCCGCAGGTGCAAGCCGGGAGACTGAAGGCTCTGGCTGTCACCAGTTCTGCCCGCTCGCCGGCCGCGCCGGAACTGCCGACCATCGCGGAAGCCGCGCTGCCGGGCTACTCGGTCACGAATTGGATCGGGATCTTTGCGCCAGCCGGGACGCCGCGCGACGCCGTGAGCAAGCTTAATGGCGAGGTCATTCGCATCATGCAGGCGCCCGATATCCAGAAGCGGCTCACCAACGAAGGCGCGAAGTTCACGCCCCGAACGCCGGACGAGTTTGCGACGTTCGTCAAGGCCGAAATCGCCAAGTGGGCGAAGGTGGTGAAAGAGGCCGGCATCCGCGTGGATTAGAATGCAGGCATGACGTGATGCAGTGAGGGGTGATCCAGGAGCGGAGCCCACGCATGAAACCCGATCTGCGCAGCAACAAGGATTTTCTCGCCGGGCTGCTGTTTCTCTTTCTCGGCGGATTCGCTGTGGTCGTCGCCAGCAACTATCCGCTGGGGTCCACCATGCGCATGGGCCCCGGCTATTTCCCGACCGCCCTCGGCGTCATCCTTTGCCTGTTCGGCGTTTACCTGATGGTCCGCGGCATCCGCACCGGCGGCAAGATGGAGAGCGGGTGGGCCTGGAGGCCGCTTGCGTTCATCACGCTCTCGATCGTGCTGTTCGGCTTCCTCCTGGACCGGGCCGGCATGATCCCGGCGCTCGTCGCGTTGTTCTTCGTAGCCGCGGCGGCCGGCCGTGAATTTCGGTTCAAGGAAGTGCTGCTCCTCACCGTAGTGATGGGCGCCTTCGCCGCCACCGTCTTCCTCTACGGGCTCAAGCTGCCTTATCAGTTGTTTCCCGGGTTCTGGTGGATATCCTGAATAACATCATCCTGGGCTTCGGCGTGGCGTTTTCGCCGGCGAATCTCGCGTACTGCTTCGTCGGCGTGGCGCTCGGCACCCTGGTCGGCGTGCTGCCGGGCGTGGGGCCCTTGGTGACGATCGCGATGCTGCTGCCGATCACTTTCAACCTGCCCGCGGTGTCGGCGCTGATCATGCTCGCGGGCATCTATTACGGCGCGCAGTACGGAGGCTCCACCACTTCGATCCTCGTCAACCTGCCGGGCGAAACGGCCTCGGCGGTGACCTGCATAGACGGCTACCAGATGGCGCGCCAGGGGCGCGCCGGGCCGGCGCTGGCGATCGCGGCGATCGCCTCCCTGTTCGCCGGCTGCGTCGGCGTCCTGCTGATCGCGCTGTTGGGCCCCCTGCTCGGCGAATTGGCGCTCAAGTTCGGCGCCGCCGAGTACACCTCGCTCATGCTGATGGCGCTGGTGGCCTCTGCCGTGATGACCCAGGGCGACGCGGTCAAGGGGCTTGCCATGGTGGTGCTGGGGCTCCTGCTCGGCATCGTCGGCACCGACGTCAATTCGGGAATGTCGCGCTATGCGTTCGGGGTCCCCGAGTTGAGCGACGGTATCGGTTTCACCGTGATCGCGGTGGGGCTGTTCGCGGTGGCGGAAATCGTGGTGAACCTGGAACGCACGCAAGACCCCCAGATCTATACCCGGAAGATCACCAATCTGATGCCGACCGGCAAGGATCTCCGGGATTCGTCCTGGCCCGTGGTGCGCGGGACGGCGGTCGGCGCCATCTTCGGCGTGCTGCCGGGAACCGGGCCGGCGCTGTCCTCGTTCGCGACTTATATTCTAGAGAAGAAGATCGCGCGGGATCCGTCGCGCTTCGGCAAGGGGGCAATCGAGGGGGTGGCGGCGCCGGAAGCCGCGAACAACGCAGCCGCGCAGACCAACTTTATCCCGATGCTCACGCTCGGCATCCCAGCCACTGCGACGATGGCGCTGATGCTGGGGGCGATGACCATACAGGGCATCGAGCCCGGGCCGCAGGTGATGGCCTCCAAGCCCGATCTCTTCTGGGGCCTCATCGCCAGCATGTGGATCGGCAACCTGATGCTCGTCATCCTCAACCTGCCGCTGGTCGGGCTGTGGGTCAGGCTGCTCCGGGTGCCGTACCGCTGGCTGTTCCCCTCGATCATCATGTTCTGCTGCATCGGCAATTACAGCGTGAGTAACAATCCGGCCGACGTTTACCTGTGCGCCGTCATCGGCGTGCTCGGCTACGTCCTCGCCAAGCTCGACTGCGAGCCCGCGCCGCTGCTCCTGGGTTACGTGCTCGGGCCGTTGCTGGAGGAAAACCTGCGGCGCGCGCTGCTGCTTTCGCGCGGCGACCCGACCGTGTTCTTCACGCGCCCGATCAGCCTCGCGTTCATGATTGCGACCCTGCTCGTGCTCGCCGTCATGATCGCGCCCGCGGTGCGCGGGAAGAAAGCGGATAATGCGTGACCGGTGACCGGTGACTGGTGACTGGTCGAATCACGAATCACGATTCACGAATCACGCTTTACCGAAGGAAGATCGTGTCAGCCAAGGACGCATTGAAGCAGCTGGAAGAGAAGAACGCCGAGGCGCTGGCGATGGGCGGGCTGGAGAAACTTGCCCAGCGCAAGGCGCAGGGGCACCTGAACGCGCGCGAGCGCATCGACTACCTGGTCGATTCGGGCAGCTTCATCGAGTCGGGACGCCACGCGCGGGCGATCCGCGCCGAGGTCCGCCACAAGACCCCGGCCGACGGCAAGGTGACGGGCTTCGCGCGCATCAACGGGCGCGAGGCGGCCATCGTGTCCAACGATTTCACCGTGCTCGGTGCGTCCTCCAGCGTCATCAACATGAAGAAGATCAAGCACGTGAAGAGCGCCGCCTGCCGCTACGGCATGCCGCTGGTGTTCCTCGGCGAATCCTCCGGCGCGCGCATGCCCGACCGCATGGGCGCGGCGGGCCGCGCCATCCTCGCGCAGGACCCGGCCGAGTACCAGCGCCTGCGCGAGACGCCGTGGGTGGCGACGCTGATGGGCCAGTGCTACGGCTCTTCGACCTGGTACGCCGCGATGTCGGACTTCGTGGTGATGCGCAAGGGCTCGGTGATGGCGATCGCCAGCCCCAACGTCACCTCCATCGCCATTGGCAAGCCAGTGGACCCCGAGGAGCTCGGCGGCTGGAAGCTCCTGACCGGCGTCTCCGGGCTTGCCGACATGGCGGTGGATACCGACGAGCAGGTGCTCGACGCGGTGAAGCGGTTTCTCTCCTACATGCCGGCGCACAGCATGGAAGCCCCGCCCGAACACCCGGTGCCGGCGGACTCGGGCGACGCGTGCCGCAAGATGCTCGAGATCGTGCCCGAGGAGCGCAACAAGGTGTACGACGCGCGCAAGGTCATTGCGGCGGTCGCGGACAAGGATTCCAGCTTCGAGCTGAAGGAACGCTACGGCCGGTCGGTCTCTACCGTGCTCGCGCGGCTGGATGGAAAAAGCGCCGGCTTCATTGTCAACAATCCCCTGTACAAGGGCGGCGCGCTCGACGCCGACGCCTGCCAGAAGGCGACCAGCTTCATGGTCCTGTGCGACTCCTTCAACATTCCCATCGTGTTCCTGGTTGACGTGCCGGGGTTTCTGATCGGCGTCGAGGGGGAACTGCGCGGCATGCCGGGCAAGGTCATCAACTGGATGAACGCGCTCAGCCTGGTCACCGTGCCGCGCATCACCGTCATCACGCGCAAGAGCTACGGCCAGGCGTTCATCAACATGGGCGGTGGCCGCAATACCGACGAGCTCGCGTGCTGGCCTTCCGCGGATCTCGGCTTCATGGACCCGCGTGTTTCGGTCAACGTGCTCCACGGGGTGAAGGAAGAGGACGACCCCGAGCGCTTCAAGCAACTGGTTGCCGAGGTCAACCGCGACACCACGCCGTGGGAGCTCGCCCGGCTATACGAGGCGCAGCACGTCATCGACCCGCGCGACACGCGCGATTTCCTCATCCGCATGCTGCAGGTGCACCGCAAACGGCTCAAGAACGGCGTCGGCGATCACCGGCTGGCGAACTGGCCCACCAGCTTTTGACCCGGCGAATGGTGAATGGAAAGAACGGTGCTTCGCGGGCCTCAGTTTTCTATTCCCTATTTCCCATTTCCACTCTTCTAAGGAGTTGACGACATGCTGACTAATGCACCGGTAACAACGATGCTCCCGGTGAAGGACTTGAACCGGGCGCGGGAATTCTATGAGAAAAAGCTCGGCTTGAAGCCTCTCGGGTCGCGGCCGGACGGCAAGTTCCAATTCGCCGGCGGCAGCGGCGGCGTCATCGCGCTGTTCCCCAAGCCCGAAGGGACCAAGGCGGAGCACACGGTCGTGAGCTTCCAGGTGAAGAACATCGGGAAAGAGATCCAGGAACTCAAGCAGCGCGGCGTCGTGTTCGAGGACTACGACTTCCCTGGCCTGAAGACGGTCAACCACGTCTGCGTGCTGGGCGCGGAGAAAGCCGCATGGTTCAAGGATACCGAGGGCAACTACCTCTGCATCCACGAGGACCTCTGACCAGTCTCAAGAATCATGGCAGCTGCGATCGCGTTTCTGCACCACGTTGCGGCGTTCGCGCTGGTTGCCGCGCTGGCCGTTGAGTTCGTCCTGATCAGGGACACGCTGACGGTGGCGAGCGCGCGGAAGATCGTCCGCGCAGACGTTGTCTTCGGCCTGTCCTCTGGCGTGGTGCTGGTGGTCGGGCTGCTTCGCGTCTTCATTTTCGAGAAGGGCGCGGCCTACTACTTCCACTCCGCGCCGTTCCTCGGAAAGCTGACACTGTTCGCGCTGGTCGGGTTGCTCTCGATCTATCCAACGCGGGAGTTCCTGTCGTGGAGGGCTGCCCTCAAGCAGGGGCAGGTTCCGGTGACCGACCCGCGCAAGCTGCGCGCGATACGTTCGATCATGCACTGGGAGCTGGCGGGAGTCGCGTTGTTGCTGCTGTTCGCGGCGCTCATGGCGCGCGGAATCGGCCACTTCAGCTAAACGAGGGGCGAGGGGCGGGTGTCGAGGGGAAGAACCTTAGACCTATCGTTGTCGTCTTTATTCACTCGACACTTATTCCTCGACACTCGACACTCAGACGCGGCACGCATCCTCGCCGCACCCCAGGTCTCGGTCGGCGTTGGCGAGCAGGCGGTCGAATGTTTCAGGCACGCGGATGACGCGCCCCTGCACACTTGGGGAATGCGCCTGCAGCCAGTAGCTGTGGGTCGGGTGCCCGCCGCCCGCGACCACGAGCACGATGTTGTCGGGTTTCATGCAGATCGGCCACGGGTCCAGCTTGATGCTGTCCCGCGTCACCGGGTTGGCGTCGATCTCGATCCAGGCCGGCGCGCCGGCGCGGCGCATC
>Ga0184627_10000529_pt1 | contig 14763 bp, 18 predicted proteins | sample PLM3_127_b1_FD_133150 | JGI IMG/M metagenome (GOLD analysis project Ga0184627, IMG submission 133150) | Groundwater sediment microbial communities from an aquifer in East River, Colorado, USA - PLM3_127_b1 | ecosystem: Environmental > Terrestrial > Soil > Riparian zone | place: USA: East River...
CCCTATGGAATGATCATCCTGCTGGTTCTGATGTTCCTGGGCGTGCTCGGTGCCGTCATGATGCCGTTCGTCGGCGTCTTTATCGGAGGACTGGCGGCAGTTTTCGATATCGGCTGGATTTTCGGGATTCGTTAGAGGAACAGAATGTTTGTCGATCGCGTACTTTCAGGAATGCGACCGACTGGGAGCCTGCATCTCGGTCATTACCACGGCGTGCTGAAGAACTGGGTGAAATTGCAGCACGAATTCCAGTGCCTGTTCTTCGTCGCCGACTGGCATGCGCTCACCACCCATTACGCCACACCGGAAGTGATCGAGCAACACGTCTGGGACATGCTGATCGACTGGCTTGCCGCCGGGGTCGACCCGTCGCAGGCGACGCTGTTCATCCAGTCGCGGGTGCCGGAGCATGCGGAGCTGCATCTGCTGCTGTCGATGATCACGCCGCTCGGCTGGCTCGAGCGCGTCCCCTCTTACAAGGACCAGCAGGAGAAACTGGCCGACAAGGACCTTGCCACATACGGTTTCCTTGGGTATCCGCTGCTGCAGAGTGCAGATATCCTCATCTACCGTGCCAATCGCGTGCCGGTGGGCGAAGACCAGGTTCCGCACATCGAGTTCACCCGCGAAATCGCGCGCCGCTTCAATCACGTCTACGGCCGCGAACCCGGATTCGAGCAGAAAGCCGAAGCCGCGATCAGGAAGCTCGGGGTCAAGCGCGGCAAGCTCTATAGGGAACTGCGTAGCCGCTACCAGGAGCAGGGAAACGAAGAAGCACTGGCGGCTGCCAAGGCGCTGCTGGAAGGGGCCGCCAATCTGTCGATGGGCGATCGTGAACGCTTGTTCGGATTTCTGGAGGGCGGCGGCAAGATGATCCTGTCCGAGCCGCAGGCACTGCTCACCGAAGCCTCGAAGATGCCGGGGCTGGACGGGCAGAAGATGTCAAAGTCCTACAACAACACTATTACGTTGCGCGAGCCTGCCGAAAGCGTCGCCACGAAGATCCGCACCATGCCCACCGACCCGGCGCGTGTGCGTCGGTCCGATCCGGGCGATCCGGACAAATGCCCGGTATGGGAGTTCCACAAGGTGTATTCCGACGAAGCCACCAGGGAATGGGTGCAGAAAGGCTGCCGTAGTGCCGGCATCGGTTGCCTGGAGTGCAAGCAGCCGGTGATCGACGCAGTGCTCAAGGAACAGGAGCCGTTGCGCGAGCGTGCCAAGGCATATCTCGACGATCCGACGCTGGTACGCAATATCATCGCCGATGGCTGCGATCGCGCCCGCAAGCTTGCCAACGAGACCATTCGCGACGTGCGCCAGGCGATGGGTTTGAATTATTCGTGAGGCATGAAACGTCAGGCGAGCGGCACGAGGCTAGAGGCGAGAGGGATGACCCCGTCTATGCGAGCTTGCGAACCAGAAAACTCCACGTCGCGCCAAGCTTGTTCGCGCTCCCAATCCCTTGGTCCTTCGGCGTGCCGCATTTAGTTCCGGCCGAGCTTGCGCCCTTAACCTGGTCAAGAGTAGGTTAGTGGCTCCGACATAAACTGAAGGTTAGTCTCCGCCGCAACAAGCGCTGCCGCGCGTGTTGTCTGCACTGCAAACTCGACAGTTCAGGTCCTTTGACGCAGCAACCTCTGCTGCTCACGCTTCCAGTCCTTTTCCTTTTCGGCCTCTCGTTTGTCATGCTGTTTTTTCCCCTTGGCGAGCCCGATTTCCAGCTTGACCCGGCCACGGGTGTAGTGCAGATCGAGCGGCACCAGCGTATAGCCGGCGCGTTCCACCTTGCCGATCAGTTTGCGGATCTCTTCCGCGTGCAAAAGCAGTTTGCGGGTGCGGGTAGGGTCGGCCTGAACATGAGTGGAAGCCGCTGAAAGCGGGCTGATGTGGCAGCCGATCAGAACCATCTCGGCGTTTTTCACCACCACATAGGCCTCTTTGAGCTGCACGCCGCCGGCGCGGATTGCCTTCACCTCCCAGCCCTCGAGCGCCAATCCGGCCTCGAACCGCTCTTCGATGAAATAATCATGAAAGGCCTTCTTGTTCTGAACGATGCTCATTTCCAGTCCGGGCTTTCGAGATGCGTGTGCTTTTTTTGCGGCGCTCGTGTATTTTACCAGCCCTCCTTGCACAAGCTCTCCGGGAATCCCAATGGCACTGGTGGAAAAGTCCGTGCTGGTAGAGTATTCCGCGTCGCAGATGCATGCGCTGGTGGAAGACGTCGCCAGGTACCCTGAATTCCTTCCCTGGTGCGGCGGCACCGAAGTGCTCAGGCGAGAAGGCGACGTCACCCACGCGACGATCAGGATCGACTATCGCGGCATCAGGCAGCGCTTTTCCACGGAGAACCGGTCGCGGCCGCCGCAACTGATCGAAATGAAACTGGTGGATGGGCCGTTCCGACAACTCGATGGCAGCTGGCATTTCAAGCCGCTGGGCGAGCAAGCCTGCAAGATCGAGTTCCGACTTCACTACGAATTCTCCAGCAGACTGCTGGAGAAACTGGTCGGGCCGGTGTTTCATTACATTGCCAACACCTTCGTAGAAGCCTTCGTCGGACGCGCGCAGCAAATCTACGGCAAGCGATGAAAGTCGTCGTCCAGGTGGTTTACGCCCTGCCCGGGGCGCAGGAAGCCGTCGAAGTCGAGCTGGAAGAGGGCGCGCCGGTGGTAGAGGCGATCAATGCCTCCGGGATCCCCGTTCGCCATCCGGAAATCGATCTGAAAACACAGCGGATCGGTGTGTGGGGCCGGCGGGTTACGCTGGCCACCGGTGTGCGCGACCGCGACCGGGTCGAAATTTACCGGGCGCTGAGCGCTGATCCGAAGCAGGCAAGACGCCGTCGTGCCGCCGCGGAAAGCCGCCGGCACCGACGTCGTTAAGGTCTTGGTGATACCGGACCGGTCAAAGTTGCGGGGCTACTTGCACCAGGAGTCCGCCGCCTGTTTAGCGCGCGCAGTTTCCTGCGCGATTTCAGCGTCGCTCACGTACACGATCTCGCCCTTTTCGTTGTAGCGGGAGACACGTGCGCCGCTCTGTAGGCCGGCCAACCGGGTCTTGGCCGCCTCGCAATTTTTCTTCTTTTCTGCTGCTTCCATTGCCGCTTTCTTCTCTGCGGCTTCCCGCTCCGCGGCCTCCACGCGGCGCCGATTGAACTCCGCGTCCTGCTCGACGTAGGTTTTCGGCCCTGCCGCAGGCGTGCCCTCGGCCGCCGGAGCCGCCGTCGGTGTCGCCGGGCTGCGGGGTTTGACGGTGATCGGCTGCTTGACGTTCGGCGGCGGCGGCTGGTCCGAGTAATGCACCTTGCCCTCCGCATCGGTCCACTTGTACAAGTCGCCGAGTGCCGGCATCGCCAGCAGGCAGCCGCAGGCAAGCGTGGTCAGCAGACCGGTGATCATGTGAAATCTTGGCATGAATTCTCCTTCATCTAGATGCGTAACGGCGGGTAGCGCTTCTGCGCGATTGCCAGCTCCGCGTGCTCCTTTGCGACCCGGGCCTGCGCGACCGCCGCTGCAAGGTCTCCATCCTCGAAAGCGCGCCGCGCGCCGCGCAGCGCCTCTTCCGCTGTGGTCCAGAGCATGCCCTGTGCTTCGGCGCGCTTGACGGCACGGTCGGCCTGCGCGATCGCCGCGCGGGCGACATCCGCGTTGAGCGCCTGCCCGGGTCTGGCCGCGACACCCGATGCGCAGGCCGGTGCCGCGATTCCAAAAGCCGCGATAATGCAAACGGTCATGTGCATCAAACGCCGGTACCGGCCCATTTGTTTACAGCTCGTAGTGTCGTCAAAGTCAACTTCTTGGCCCTCAAACATATCCGCTCACGCTCCTCGGGTCAACGAAAAAACCCCTACAGAGTTCGGCATTTACCATGCAAAAGTCGATCGGTATAATGGCGTCTTTGTGAAGGATCAAAAGTATGCGAGTCCTGCATAAGGCCCTCACCTTTGACGACGTAATGCTGGTTCCCGCCCATTCCACCGTTTTCCCCCGCGACGTCAGCCTGGCGACGCGCCTGACCAAAAACATCTCGCTGAACATTCCGCTGGTTTCCGCAGCCATGGATACGGTCACGGAAGCGAGGCTCGCCATCGCCATGGCGCAGGAAGGCGGGATCGGCATGCTGCACAAGAACCTGCCGCCCAAGGCACAGGCCGTCGAAGTGACGAAAGTGAAGCGCTTCGAGAGCGGCGTGGTGAAAGACCCGATTACGATCTCGCAGGACATGACGGTGCGCGACGTCCTGAATCTGATCCGCCAGCACAAGATCTCCGGACTGCCGGTCGTCGATGCCTCAAAAGTGGTCGGCATCGTCACCAACCGCGACCTGCGTTTTGAGAGCAATCTCGATCAGCCGGTGAAAAACATCATGACCCCGCGCGAGCGGCTGGTAACGGTCAAGGAAGGCGTGAGCATCGAGGACGCGACGCGTTTGTTGCACCAGCATCGCCTGGAAAGGGTGCTGGTCGTGAACGAGAACTTCGAATTGCGCGGGCTGATCACCGTGAAGGACATCCTCAAGTCCTCCGAGCATCCGAACGCCAGCAAGGATCAGCTCGGACGCCTGCGCGTCGGGGCTGCGGTCGGCGTGGGTGAGGGCACCGAAGAGCGGGTGGAGCTGCTCCTCGAAGCGGGCGTGGACGTGCTGGTGGTGGATACAGCGCACGGCCACTCGCAGGGCGTGCTGGACCGGGTGCGCTGGATCAAGCGCAAGTTTCCTGGCGCCCAGGTCATCGGCGGCAATATCGCAACGGCCGCCGCGGCAAAGGCGCTGGTGGACCAGGGCGCGGACGGAGTGAAGGTCGGCATCGGCCCGGGTTCGATCTGCACCACGCGCATCGTCGCCGGGGTGGGCGTGCCTCAGATAACCGCGATCAATAACGTCGCCACCGGGCTGAAAGGCACCGATATACCGATGATCGCCGACGGCGGCATCCGTTATTCGGGCGACATCGCCAAGGCGATCTCCGCGGGTGCCGATTCGGTCATGCTCGGCGGACTGTTCGCCGGCACCGAAGAAGCGCCGGGCGAGATCGAACTGTTCCAGGGGCGCTCGTACAAGTCCTACCGCGGCATGGGATCGCTGGGCGCGATGCAGCAGGGTTCCAGCGACCGCTATTTCCAGGACGATGAGGACAGCGCGGACAAGCTGGTGCCCGAGGGAGTGGAAGGCCGCGTTCCCTACAAGGGCAGCGTCGTACAGGTCATGCACCAACTCATGGGCGGGCTGCGTTCGGCGATGGGGTACGTCGGTTGCGCGACCATCCGCGAAGTCCGGGATCGCGCCGAGTTCGTGGAAATCACCAGCGCCGGCGTGCGCGAGTCCCACGTCCACGACGTGCAGATCGTCAAGGAAGCGCCCAACTACCACGTCGAATAGGATTGAGGAATGAGGATTGAGCTAAAAACAGAACCGGGGTTCCCTCAGTCCCCAGTCCTCGATCCTCAATCCTGAAATGCAACACGACAAGATCCTCATCCTCGACTTCGGCGCGCAATACGCGCAGCTGATCGCGCGCCGCGTCCGCGAGGCGGGGGTGTACTGCGAACTGCATCCCTTCGACGTCAGCGACCAGTTCATCCGCGACTTCAATCCGCGCGGCATCATCCTGTCCGGGGGGCCGAGTTCGGTTACCGAAGAAGAAACGCCGCGCGCCCCGCAGGTGGTTTTCGAGTTGGGCGTACCTGTGCTGGGCATCTGTTACGGCATGCAGACCATGGCGGCCCAGCTCGGCGGCGCGGTGGAAAACGGCCTGGTGCGCGAATTCGGCTACGCGCAGGTACGTACCCGCGGCCACTCACGCCTGTTCGACGGCATCCAGGACCGCACCAACGGCGAGGGCCACGGCCTGCTGGACGTGTGGATGAGCCACGGCGACAAGGTCACCGCGCTGCCGCCGGGCTTCAAGGTGATCGCATCCAACGAAACCACGCCTATCGCCGGCATGGCGGATGAGTCGCGCCGCTTCTACGCCGTGCAATTCCACCCCGAAGTCACGCACACCAGGCAGGGCAAGGCCGTCTACGCCCGCTTCGTGCGCGACATCTGTGCGGCCAAGCCCGACTGGAACATGCCCGACTACATCGCCGAGGCGGTCGCGAAAATCCGTGCGGCCGTAGGCAAGGAAGAGGTCATCCTGGGGCTGTCCGGCGGGGTCGACTCCTCGGTCGCGGCGGCGCTGATCCACCGCGCCATCAACGAGCAGTTGACTTGCGTGTTCGTCGATACCGGCCTGTTGCGGCTAAACGAGGTCGCGCAGGTGATGGAAACCTTCGCCGACCACATGCACATGAAAGTCATCCACGTGGACGCGTCGGACCGGTTCCTCGAACAACTGGCGGGGATCACCGATCCCGAGGCCAAACGCAAAATCATCGGGCGCGAGTTCGTGCACGTATTTCAGCGCGAGGCGGCGAAATTGCCGCAGGTCAAATGGCTGGCGCAAGGCACGATCTATCCGGACGTGATCGAATCGGCCGGCGCCACGACCAAGAAGGCGCACAGCATCAAGTCTCACCACAACGTCGGTGGCTTGCCGGACACGCTGCACCTGAAACTGCTGGAGCCGCTGCGCGATCTGTTCAAGGACGAAGTGCGCGAACTCGGCGTGGCGCTGGGAATGCCGCACGCGATGGTCTATCGCCATCCTTTCCCGGGTCCGGGACTGGGGGTGCGCGTCCTGGGCGAGGTCAAGCGGGAGTACGCCGACCTGCTGCGCCGCGCCGACGCTATTTTTATCGAGGAATTGCGCGCCGTCGTCGACGCGGACGGGAGTAGCTGGTACGACCGGACTTCGCAGGCATTCGCGGTGTTCCTGCCGGTGAAATCGGTCGGCGTCATGGGCGACGGCCGCACCTACGAGTACGTGGTGGCGCTGCGGGCGGTACAGACCGAGGATTTCATGACCGCGCACTGGGCCGAGTTGCCCCATGCGCTGCTGTCCAAGGTGTCCAATCGAATCATCAACGAGGTACGCGGCATCAACCGGGTGGTCTACGACATTTCCGGCAAGCCGCCGGCCACCATCGAGTGGGAATGATCCCGCTGGACAAGCTCGCCCGTACTTGATGTTGTTTCTCAGGTATATTTGATAAGTATAAGATTTTAAGCATGCCTGATGAAGATTTCATGCGTGTGGCATTGGCGCTTGCGGAACAGGCGCGAGGCGCGGGCGAGGTGCCGATCGGAGCCGTGGTGGTGCGGGACGGGGTCGTCATCGGCAGCGGCTTCAATTCCCCGATCGGCCGCCACGATCCCTCGGCGCATGCGGAGATCCTGGCGCTGCGTGCCGCGGCGGCGGCGTCGGGCAATTACCGGCTCATCGGCTGCACGCTTTATGTCACCCTCGAGCCCTGCGTCATGTGCTCGGGAGCAATCCTGCATGCGCGCATCGGCCATGTGGTCTACGGGGCGCCCGACCCGAAGACTGGCGCCTGCGGCAGCGTGCTGAACCTGTTTGCCGATGACAGGCTCAATCACCACACCGCGGTGACGGGCGGAATGCTCGCCGAGGAATGCGGCCGGATGTTGAAGGGCTTCTTTCAGGAGCGCAGAGGCGCTAACGGACAGTGAAATCCGTCGTCGTGCAGGTGCCCGCGCAGGCGCTGGAAGTATACGACGGCGCCAGTCTGGTGCGACGCTACCCGGTTTCGACCTCGAACAGGGGCACCGGGGAAAAGAACGGCAGTTTCTGCACGCCGCGCGGCCTGCATCTGGTACGCGCCAGAATCGGCGCCGGCGCACCGCTGAATACCGTGTTCGTCAAACGCCGCCCCACTGGCGAGCTGTACACCCCGGAGCTGGCGGCGCGCTTTCCTGGTCGCGACTGGATTCTCACCCGCATCCTGTGGCTGTCAGGCTGTGAGCCCGGCTTCAATCGACTGGGCGAGGTGGATACCATGCGCCGTTACATTTACATTCACGGCAGCCCGGATTCGGCGGTGATGGGCACGCCCGGCTCGATCGGCTGCATCCGCATGCGCAACCGCGACATTGTCGAACTATTCGATCTCATCGAACCCGGAACGCCGGTCGATATACTCGATCTGCGCCCCGTGTGAGGGCGCCGTTCGTACCCGCCGGGACACCACGCGGCACGTCACACTGCCGGACCAATACCAACCAACAAGGAGAACCAACCAATGCGGCTGAAGGACAAGGTTTGCATCATCACCGGCTCGGCGCGGGGAATCGGCCACGCCACCGCCCTCAAGTTTGCCAGGGAGGGGGCCAAGGTGGTGGTTTGTGACCTCGCCCGCAAAGGGGTGGACGCGGTCGTGGCCGAGATCGAAAGCGGTGACGGCGAGGCGATCGGGTTCGTGGTCAACGTGGTCGACAAGGCCAGCATCGCCGCCATGGTGAAGGGCGTGATGGCCCGGTACGGCCGCATCGATACGCTGGTGAACAACGCCGGAATCGTCGAGGACTCGCAGTTCAGGAAAATGTCCGACGAGCAGTTCGACCGCGTCATCGACGTCAACCTGAAAGGCACGTACAACAGCACCCGCGCAGTCGTGGACGTGATGCTGGCGCAGAACTCGGGGGTGATCCTGAATGCCTCGTCCGTCGTCGGCCTGTACGGCAACTTCGGCCAGACCAACTACGCGGCGAGCAAGTTCGGCGTGATCGGCATGGCCAAGACCTGGGCGCGCGAACTGGGTCGCAAGGGCATCCGTGCCAATGCAGTGTGCCCCGGTTTCGTCGAAACCCCGATCCTGAAGACCATCCCGGACAAGGTGCTGCGGGCACTGGTCGAGCGCGTGCCGCTGGGTCGACTGGCAAAACCGGAGGAAATCGCCAATACCTACGCCTTCCTGGCGTCGGACGAGGCCAGTTACATCAACGGCGCGGTGATCGAGGTGGGCGGCGGCGCCACGATCTAGCCGGCGCCTTTCACGCCTGAAACGCCCGCGACCATTCATGGCTGCGCCCCAGGTCAGCGTCCGTGCCGCCGACTGGAACGTCGATCGTGGCGCGTTACGGGCCGTGCGCGAGCAGGTCTTCGTGCGCGAGCAGGCCGTGCCTATCGAGCTGGAGTGGGACGAATTCGATTCGCTGTGCCAGCACGTCGTGGCCGAAGCCGCGGGCCAGGCGATCGGCACCGGACGCCTGCTGCCGGAGGGACACATCGGCCGCATGGCGGTACTAGAGTCGTGGCGCGGGCGGGGCGTGGGCAGCGCGTTGCTCGAAGCGTTGCTGCGATTGGCGCGCGACCGCGGCATCCGGCGGGTGAGGCTCAACGCGCAGTCCCGGGCGGTGGCGTTCTATCGGCGCCACGGCTTTGTCGCGGAAGGAAAGGAATTCATCGAGGCCGGCATTCCGCACCGCTCGATGTGGCGCGATGTCTAACAGGCTGTTGAAAAATTCGATGGCCGGACCAATTCTTACCACCAAGATTCTTTTCAATACCTTCTTTTCAATACCCGCTCGACGGGTGCCCTTGAGGGGTACACAAAGGCACCAAGAAAAACTGACGATTTTTCCAGGTTCCCATTTGTATTCCTTGGTGTCTTGGTGCCTTGGTGGTTAGTTGTCGGTTTTTCTCTCTGTTCTCTTGGCGTTCTCTGAGAATTTCAACAACCTGCTAACTGACAGGGGCGAACCGCGAAAACACCGGTGCGATCGAGAAACGGAAACGGCGGTCCTCGAGCAGTTCTGCGCTGGCGCCGAACGAGCGCTCGCGCAATCTCGCCTCGCCGCCGTGTTCAATCAGCAGCACCGAGGAGGCCCGGGTACCGTAGCCCGGCGCGCGGATGAAAGCGGAGGACAGCAATTTCTCCCAATCGCGGCTGACGCCGGTTTCGGGCAAGGCGTTCTCAGCGGCGGGTCGGCGGTCGGCGAGCAACGCCAGCAGCGGCTCGGTCGGATCCTCCGGATTGCCGCCGAACAAGGCCTGCATTTCGCGCTTGCCGCGTTCTACCTTCGGCCAGGGCGTGTCCAGCAGGTGATTGCTCAGGCCGTAGATTCCCGGCTCGAGCGCTTGCGGCCGCGAGCCGCGGTTGGAAACGCAATACACCCCTTCGGCATCGCCGACCAGAAGATTGAAGCCGTGATATTCGGCCCCTGCGCTGACTACGGCGGCGGCATAGGCGGCTGCGGATGAACCTTCCAGCAGATAGCGCGCCACCAGTTCCCCGCGCGAGCGTGATCCGCTCTCGGGGCGGGTGCCGTCCCGGTAATTGGTGACCGCCGCCCAGCGGCCGTCGCACGTCACGCCCATCCAGGTCCCGCCTTTTTCCAGATCGCGGCCGGCGAGAACGTGCGGCGCATCCGTCCAGAAATCGGCGGGCCGGGTCGGCCGCGCGAAGAACTCGTCGCGATTGGCGGCAAGCACCAACACATGTCCGGGAACGGCCCGATGCGCAATCAGGATCAGGCACATGGTTCTTCGAAGCACTCGGTATGGCGCCGGCTGCCGGGCGCGAGAAAGCTTTCCAGCTTCATTGCGTCGTTCAGGCTATCAAGCGCCGCTTCGAATGCCGGTGCATCGTTCACCCCTTCGTAGACTTCCATCCACAATCCCGGTTCGTCGCGTTTGGTCAGCAGCCGGCCGCGGACGCCGCTGCGCATCAGCAGTTCGGATTGCATGCGGCGCACCGCAACTCCGGCCTGTTGCGGCTGCGTCACGCGGTAGTAGACGTAATAGCAGAGGGCCAAGATTCAGCGTGCCCCTGGATTCAGTGTGCCGGGCCTGCGCCGCTCAGTCGCGAAATTCTCACGTCGGGGCCGTCGGTGCTGCGCAGCCTCAGTTGGTCGCCATCCATGTCGGTCTGGACCACCGCCAGCAGGTCGCTACCGCCATCCGGCGCCGGGGCGGCATTCACCACCATGCCGCGGGACTGTCCTTCTGCGCTCAACAGCGCATCTGCGGCGGCTGCCAGGCCTTCGCCGTGGCCGAAGCGCAGCGTGCGTTTGACTTCGCCCAGATAATGCGTGCGCGCGACGATTTCCTGCCCCGGATAACAGCCTTTCTGGAAATCGACGCCGCCGATGGCGTCCAGCGCCACCATCTGCGGCACGAACTGCCCCCGGGTGGCGGCGGTGATCCAGGGGATACCGGCGCGGATCTGCAGCCAGTTCCAGCAGTCCATTCCGGCCGGAGTGGCCTGACGGGCAAGCAGGTCCCAAAGCCCGGCCATATCCGGCTGTGGCGCAATCGCCAGAAACGCGCCGCCGGGCAGGCGCAACAGCGTGGCGCCCGGATACTGAATCGATTCAAGCGGCAGGCGCGGGGGCTCGCCCACGGATTGACGCAGCAGGGCGACCGCATCCGGACCGGCGATGCCGATCGCGTGCAGCGCGGTTTCGCGCTCGATCTCGACCCTGGCCCGCAGCACGAACTTGCGCAATCGCTCGGCCAGCACTGCGCACGAATCGGCCGGCAGATGCATCAGGTAAGCTTGCGGCGTGCGCATCAGCAGAAAATCGGCGATCAAGCGGCCCTTGGGAGTGCAGTAGCCGCCATAGCCCGCCGCAGCCAGCGTGACCTGCAGTACGTTGCAGGTCAGTTGCCCCTGCAGAAAGGTCTGCGCGTCGGCGCCGGAAAAGCGCAGCAGTTCGAAATGGCTCAACGGGCAGACCACTGCGCGCGAGCGGGCGGCCTCGAGTTCGCGCCGCGGATCGCCAAAATGCGGGTGCGGGGCGCCGTGCGCGGCGTCGGCGATCTGATTCCAGTCGTAGGGGTGTCCCATGGTTCAAAAATCCGCTTTCGGGCGATTATAAGTCCACAGTTCGAGGAGAACCCTTGCTGCGCATTGGCATCGCCCCGTCGACTTCGCTCGCCGCCCTGCTGGTAATCGTGCACCTCATCGCCGGCGCGTGCGTGCTCGCCTTCCTGCCGGCCTGGTGGGCGGTTGCGATTCTGACCACTGCGCTGTGCGCAAGCCTGGTTTTCCATTTGCGCCGCGACGCGCTGCGGCTGTCGGGCGATGCGGTGATCGAGGTGACGCTGCGCGACCACGGACGCTGCGAACTGCTGACCCGCGGCGGCGCAGTGCTCGAAGGCAAGGTAGCGGGCTCGTCCTTCGTTTCCGGGTTGTTCACGGTGGTTAACGTGCGGCTGGACGGCGGGCGCAGGCTCCGCTCCGTGGTGGTGATGCCGGACAGCGCTGCGGCGGAAGAGCGGCGCCGGCTGCGCGTCTGGCTGCGCTATCGGGCGCACCCGCAAACGCCCGATTCACCCCCCTTGTAACACGGTGTCGCGCGCCACGGGAAGCTGCTGGGGATAGTCGCGGCTGAAATGCAGGCCCCGGCTTTCGTGGCGCAGCATGGCGCTCCTGACGATCAGGTCGGCGGTGGCCACCAGGTTGCGCAGGTCGAGCAGGTCCGCGGTGACCCGAAAATTGGAGTAGTACTCCTGGATCTCTTCGGTCAACAGACGAATGCGATGCTGCGCCCGCTCCAGGCGCTTGTTGGTGCGGACGATGCCGACGTAGTCCCACATGAAACGGCGCAACTCGTCCCAGTTGTGCGAAATCACGATCTCTTCGTCCGCATCGGTGACCCGGCTTTCGTCCCACTGCGGCAGCGTGGGGGAACGAGGGCTCTGCTGCCCGAGGATGTGGCGGGCGGCGGCCTGGCCGAACACCAGGCATTCCAACAGCGAGTTGCTGGCGAGCCGGTTGGCGCCGTGCAGACCCGTGTGCGCGGTCTCGCCCACCGCGTACAGGCCGGCGAGCTCGGTACAGGCGTTCTTGTCCGTCTGTATGCCGCCGCAGGTGTAGTGCGCGGCCGGAACCACGGGGATAGGCTGACGCGAGATGTCGATGCCCAGTTCCAGGCAGCGGGCGTAAATGTTGGGGAAGTGTTCTTTCAGGAACGCCGCGGGCTTGTGGGTGATGTCCAGGTAAACGCAGTCCAGACCGCGCTTCTTCATTTCGAAATCGATGGCCCGCGCCACCACGTCGCGCGGCGCCAACTCGGCGCGCGGGTCATGCGCCGGCATGAAGCGGCTGCCATCCGGAAGCCGCAGCACCCCGCCTTCCCCGCGCACCGCTTCCGAGATCAGAAACGACTTGGCGTGGGGGTGATACAGGCAGGTTGGGTGGAACTGGATGAACTCCATGTTCGCCACCTTGCAGCCGGCGCGCCAGCCCATGGCGATGCCGTCGCCGGTCGCGGTGTCCGGATTGGTGGTGTACAGGTAGACCTTGCCGGCGCCGCCGGTCGCGAGCACAACCTGGTCGGCGCCGATCGTAACCACCCGTCCGGCGGTCTCGTCGAGCGCGTAGACCCCGTGGCAGCGCCGCGCCGGCTGACCAAGCTTGGGCCCGGTGATCAGATCCACGGCCATGTGATGCTCAAGCACGGTGATGTTCGGATGCGCCTTTACCTTGGCTTCCAGCGTCGTCTGCACCGCGTGCCCGGTGGCGTCGGCGGCGTGGATTACACGGCGATGGCTGTGGCCACCCTCGCGGGTGAGGTGATAGCCCACGTCGCTGGTTTCATCCCGGGTGAAGGGAACGCCTTGCCCGATGAGCCATTCGATGGCCTGGCGTCCGCGCTCGACCACGTAGCGGGTGATCTCGGCGTTGCACAGTCCGGCGCCGGCGATCTCGGTGTCGCGGATGTGATCCTCGGGCGAATCCTCCTTGGCGAGCACTGCGGCAATGCCGCCCTGGGCCCAGTTGGAGGCGCCGTCCAGGAATTCGCGCTTGGTGATGATGCCGACTTTTTTGCGGTCGGCCAGATTGAGCGCGACCGTAAGGCCGGCCAAGCCGCTGCCGACGATCGCGACATCGAAACGCGTCATGTGTTTCTCGCTGGTTCGGAGCGCGGCAGTGTAACCCAACCGCCGGCGCGTGATCGGTGGCGGGCAAATAACCCTTAACCCGGGTGAACTAATGCCGGGCAGTCGCTGTCTGTGGCTTAGCGAATCGCGGTGCGTTTCCTGGATAAGTTTCGGCGGGTATACTTAGGCGCCCATTCGAGGCGCCAGTGCGATCAACAACCAGAATATTCAGGAAATGTGGCTAGATGGGCGACCGTGAAGTCGACCAGCAGTTGGTCGAGCGGGCTCAACGCGGAGACAAGCACGCTTTCGAGCTGTTGGTAGCGAAGTATCAGCGCAAGCTCGGGCGCCTGCTGTCCCGTTTCATTCGCGATCCTGCCGAAGTGGAAGACGTGGCCCAGGAGGCATTCATCAAGGCCTACCGGGCGTTGCCCTCGTTCCGGGGCGACAGCGCGTTTTACACCTGGCTGTACCGGATCGGGATCAACACCGCGAAGAATTATCTGGTGGCGATGGGGCGCCGCGCCCCCACCACCACCGAGTTCGACAGCGAGGAGGCGGAGAACTTCGAGGATGGCGACCAACTCCGGGACCTGAATACCCCCGAAGCCGAACTGATGACCAGGCAGATAGCGGCCACCGTGAACCAGACGATGGAAGAGTTGCCTGAGGAGTTGCGCACCGCGATCACGCTGCGCGAGATCGAGGGAATGAGTTACGAGGACATCGCAAACGTGATGAACTGCCCAATCGGCACGGTGCGTTCGCGGATTTTCCGGGCACGCGAGACCATTGCGGACAGGCTGCGCCCGTTGCTGGATACGAGCAAAGACAAGAGGTGGTAATTATGGAGCGAATCTCTGCATTCATGGATGGCGAACTCGAGGACCACGAGGCCGCCGGTCAGGTGAGGCGGCTGAAGGAAGATCCGGAGCTGCGTGCAGCCTGGGAGACCTACCATCTGATCGGAGATGCCATGCGCGGTGAAGCGGGGTATTCATCCGGACTGGTGGTCAAGATCAGCGCCAGGCTCG
>Ga0184627_10000530_pt1 | contig 14729 bp, 11 predicted proteins | sample PLM3_127_b1_FD_133150 | JGI IMG/M metagenome (GOLD analysis project Ga0184627, IMG submission 133150) | Groundwater sediment microbial communities from an aquifer in East River, Colorado, USA - PLM3_127_b1 | ecosystem: Environmental > Terrestrial > Soil > Riparian zone | place: USA: East River...
AGGCCTGCGAGTTCCGCGACAACATCTTTGCGTTCCGCGATGCGGGCGCGGTGATCGTCGGCATCAGCGTCGATGACGTCGAATCGCACAAGAAGTTTTCCGACGAGCACGGCTTGCCGTTCAACATCCTCGCCGATCCGGAGAAGAAGACGGCAGCCGACTACGGCGTCCTCAAGAAGATGTACGGCATGGAGCTCGCCGCGCGTGAGACGTTCCTGATTGATCCGCAGGGCAAGATCGTCAAGCACTATCCGTCGGTGGATCCGAAGGGTCACTCGCAGCTCGTGCTCAAGGACCTGAAGGAACTGTCGAAGGCCCCGGCCTAGCGGGCCGCAGACCCGGGCGGCGCAACTCGCGCATCGCTCCATCCAGCCCTTCGAGCGTGAGCGGATACATCCGCTCGCCGGTCAACTCGCGCGTCAGCCGGATCGACGGCGTGTAGTGCCAGCGCTCGACCGGTTCCGGATTGAGCCAGACATGGTGCGGATACGCGCCCAGCAGGCGCTCGAGCCACACCGCGCCCGCCTCGTCATTCCAGTGCTCCACGCTGCCGCCCGGCTGCGTGATCTCGTACGGGCTCATGGTCGCGTCGCCCACGAGAATGAGTCGGTAGTCGGCGCCATAGGTGCGCATGACTTCGAGCGTCGAGGCGTGTTCTGCGGAGCGCCGGCGGTTGTCGCGCCACACGTATTCGTAAACGAAGTTGTGGAAGTAGAAATGCTCGAGATGCTTGAACTCGCTGCGGGCCGCCGAGAACACTTCTTCGCACAGCCGCACGTGGTCCTCCATCGACCCGCCGACGTCGAGAAACAGCAGCACCTTGATCGCGTTGTGCCGCTCGGGAACCATCTTGAGATCGAGCAGCCCGGCATTGCGCGCCGTCGCATCGATGGTGCCGTCGAGATCGAGCTGTACCGGCGCCCCCTCGCGCGCGAATCGCCGCAGCCGCCGCAGCGCCACCTTTATATTGCGGGTGCCGAGTTCCTGCGTGTCGTCGAAGTTGCGAAACTCGCGCCGGTCCCACACCTTGAGCGCGCGCCGGTGGCGCGACATGGGCTGCCCGATGCGCACGCCTTCGGGGTTGTAGCCAAAAGCGCCAAACGGTGAAGTGCCGGCAGTCCCGATCCATTTGCTTCCGCCGGAATGCCGCGCCTGCTGTTCAGCGAGCCGCTGCCGCAGCGTTTCCATGAGCTTGTCCCACCCGCCCAATGCTTCGACTTTTGCTCTTTCTTCGGCGCTGAGCACGCGCTCGGCATACGCCCGCAGCCAGTCATCGGGCAGATCCTTCACCAACGCGGCGAACAATTCCTCGGCGCCGCGAAAATGCGCGGCAAAGGCGCGATCGAAACGGTCGTAGTGCCGTTCGTCTTTGACCAGGCAGGTGCGCGCCAGGAAATAGAACTGCTCGACGTCGAGACTCGCGACCTGCGCCTTGAGCGCCGCGAGCAGCGTCAGGAACTCCGTCAGCGACACGGGCACGCCGGCGGCTTTCAGCATCAGGAAGAATTTAACGAGCATCGCGGCGGTTGAGGAAAATCAGCTGCTCTACCAGGTGCACGTCCTGCTCGTTCTTCAATAGCGCGCCGTACAGTGGCGGCAGTGCCTTGCGCTGATCCCGTTCCCGCAGCGCCTCGGGTGAAATGTCCTCGGCGATGAGCAGCTTGAGCCAGTCGAGGAGCTCCGACGTCGATGGCTTCTTCTTGAGACCGGGCACCTCGCGCAGCTTGAAGAACGCATCCAGCGCCTCGCGCAGCAGGTCCTGCTTGAGCCTGGGGTAGTGCACATCGACGATCCGCGTCATCGTGTCGACGTCGGGGAAACGGATGTAGTGGAAGAAGCAACGTCTCAGAAAGGCGTCCGGCAGTTCCTTCTCGTTGTTGCTGGTGATGACGATGACCGGCCGATGGCGCGCGGTGATCGTCTGGCGTGTCTCGTAAACGTAAAACTCCATGCGGTCGAGCTCGCGTAACAGGTCGTTCGGAAACTCGATGTCGGCCTTGTCGATCTCGTCGATCAGCAGCACCGGCTGGACGTCGGACTCGAACGCTTCCCAGAGCTTGCCCTTGACGATGTAGTTGCCGATGTCGTGCACGCTCGCAAGTCCCAGCTGCGAATCGCGCAGCCGCGAGACCGCGTCGTATTCGTAGAGCCCCTGCTGTGCGCGCGTGGTGGACTTGATGTGCCACTCGTAGAGCGGGCGACCCAGGGCGAGCGCAATTTCCTCGGCGAGCTGCGTTTTGCCGGTGCCGGGCTCGCCCTTGATGAGCAATGGCCGCGCGAGCGTGACCGCCGCATTCACCGCCACCATCAGGTCTTCGGTGGCGATGTAACGCTCGGTGCCGGCAAATCGTTTGGTCGTCATCGTCTCAACGCATCAACCGTTTCCACGTGTCCGGCCCACACTACACCAAACTCCGGCAGCGCTCCGAGCCGGTCGCGGGCTTCATGTGCGCTGGCTCTCATCCTGTGCTGAGCTCAAAGACGCAGAGTCGCGTGTCGTGGCCGGGTGTCTACTGCTTGTCCGCAGTCAGCGTGAGGCGATGCTCAGTCGGGCCGGGGAGGAAGGACAGTGGGCGGCCTTCCGCCCATGCGTCGTGGCCGGCTCGGTAGAACGGCGACAGGGGATGACCGCTCTGGCCCGCGGGCATGTGGAAGTAGCCCTGCGCTTCGTGCCCCGGCGACACCGCAAAGCGCTCCGACGCGCCGAATGTCGGCGTCTGCACGCGCGGCATGTGCGCATCGCCCGGCAGTTCGACAGCAGGCATGTCGAGCAACGCACCGAGCAACGGCAGTGCGCGGCTCAACGGATGGCGAATGCTCACCGTGTTGCGCTTGCCCCAGGTACATGCCGCCAGCGATTTGCATTGGTCGAATCGCTCGATCGCTTCGTCCAGCGCCCGTAGCTCGAGCTCGCGCCAGCTCGACACATTCGCCGGTAACAGGTGTTCGGGTTCCACGCTCATCAGCTTCCAAAGCGGTCCTTCGAACTGCGCTGGAATCTCGAGCGATGTCGCGTCCGCATCACTCGCGCGCGCGGCGAACGTCAGCATTCCAAACGCCAGCTCGTGCATCCGGCTGCGCCATGCGCGCACCAGTCGATAGGCCACTGAATCGATCGATGCGTGGCCACTCCAGTCTTCGAGCAGTACGCGAACCTCCGCCCGGCGCGGCGAGTCCGCTACCGCCCGCGCATCGAGCAGCGCCAGCAGCTTTGTTCGCCAGCGCTCGAGAAACAGCGCGCGGTCGTCCAGGTGAATCCAGAGCATGTCGGCTTCGCTGGCGAGGTCGAGCTCCAGCAGATCGTCGCGGATCTGTTGCGCACGGGCTCCGAGGTAGAGATCGCCGTCACCGAGTAGTCGCAGTCCTTCTTCGTCGACGACGCGCGCGTTGGCGGTCCATATTCGTCCCGCGGCTGGATTGACGACCCGCGGATACAGATCGGGCTCCAGCCACCCCTTCCAGCCCGTCGCAGGCTGTGACCAGTCGGTGGGTACTCGACTGTCGAAGCTTTCACGCACCGGGACGCGGCCCATGATGGTCCAGCCGATGTTCCCCTCCGCATCGACGGCCACGAAATTCTGCGGCGGGATGCCGCTGCGGTTGGCAATGTCGAGCGCCTGTTGAACGGTGCGCGCCGTTTCGAGGCCGAGCAGCCTGAAATTCGTCGCTTGCGGATCGTGCGCAATCCACGCCACGGCACGGCGGCGACCCGCGTGATCGCGATCGAATACCGGACCCCAGATGGTCGTAAGCACATCGAAAGCCTGGTCGCCCCGGCCCTGCACGCGAATGACTTCCGGTTCGAGCTTGAATGCCTTCGGACCATCGGAGGTTGCGTAGTAGCCGGGAAGCGCCGGGTCTTCCCTCAGCACGATCAGATCGGTCCAGTCGCCCTGGCTATTGGTGAAGCCCCATGCCACGTGGCCGTTGCTGCCGGCAACGATGTTCGGCACACCGGGCAGCGTCACGCCGGTTACGTCGATCGACGCAGCGGCGCCCGGATCCGCGACCTGCAATCGCGCCCGGTACCAGATATTCGGCACCGAGTGTCCGAGGTGCATGTCGTTGGCGAACAATCCCGCACCGGTCGCGGTGTGCGATCCACCGACCGCCCAGTTGTTGCTGCCATAAACGACTTCATCGCGCCGGTTGAGCACGGCGCCGAGCTGCTCGAGCGGCAGGGTCTGACTGCGAAGATTGACTTGCTCGACCGTCGGCAGCGGCTCGAGCCCGAGTGGCCCGCCGGTGAGCGGCGCATCCCACTCCGTGCCGCGTGCGTAGATGAATCGATACAGCGGCTCCGGAATCGCATCGCGCACCTGGCCGCGCGCAGACTCGGTGGCGAAGCCATCGTAAGTCAGCTGTTCGTACATCGCGAACACCACCAGCACGGTGTCCTCGGGGCGCCACGGTGCAGGCTTCGAACGCAGCACCCAATACTCGAATGGCCGGCTGGCGAGCGATTCGAGCCCGGCATTGACACCGCGCGCGTAGCTCTCCACCAGCGCGAGCTCTTCCGCGCTCGCCAGTTGCAATGCTTGCGCGGCGACGTGACGGAAACGATGGATGCGCATGCGCTTGTCGGTATCGAGTGCGACCGCGCCGAACAGCTCGGACAACTCCCCCGCCGCCAGACGCCGCGACAGATCCATCTGGAAAAAACGATCCTGGCCGTGCGCGTAGCCGGTCGCCCATGCAAGGTCGCGTCGATTGCCGGCGCGAATCGTCGCTGCGCCAAAGGCATCGCGTTCGATGCTGGCGCCCAGGCCCAAGTCGGCAATCGTTTGCTCACCGTCGATGTCCGGCAGGCTCGCCCGCAGCAGGAGGTAACCCGTGGCGAGGAGGCAGAGTATGAGGATCAGCAGTGCTAGCAGGATGCGGCGGAACGCGCGCACGTCAGGCCGCCGCCACCTTGAGGATCAGCATCGAGTTGGTGCCGCCCGACACACCCGACAATTCGCCCTTGGTGAGGATCACCAGGTCGCCGAGGGCGACCAGTTTGCGCTCGAGGAGCTGTTGGAAAACCGCGGGGTAAAGGCTCTCGGGATCGGAATGGGTGAGGTCGAACGGCACCGGATACACACCGCGATACAGAGTCACGCGGCGCCGCGTGTGCTCGTGGCGCGTGAAGGCGTAGATCGGGATGTCGGAGCGGATACGCGACATCCATTGCGGCGTCGACCCTGACTCGGTCAACGCGACGATCGCGCGCACCTTCAGGTGGTTGGCGGTGTACATCACCGCCATCGCGATCGCTTCGTCCGTACCGCGAAAGTGGCCTTCGACCCGATGGCGGACGCGGCTGTGCGCGAGCTGGTACTTCTCCGCGCCCTGGATGATTTCCGCCATCGTCTCGACGGCTTTTACCGGGTATTTGCCGACCGCGCTCTCGGCCGAGAGCATCACCGCATCGGTGCCGTCCATCACGGCATTGGAGACATCCGACACTTCGGCCCGGGTCGGCATCGGGCTGTGAATCATCGATTCCATCATCTGCGTCGCGGTGATCACGACGCGATGACGGTTGCGCGTCTGGTGAATGATGGTCTTCTGCAGTCCGGTCAACTCGGCGTAACCCATTTCCACGCCCAGGTCGCCGCGTGCAACCATCACGACGTCGCTGGCATCGATGATCGAGGGCAGGTTCTGGATCGCTTCGCTGCGCTCGATCTTGGCCACGATACCACCGACGCCGCCGGCATCGCGCAGCAGTTTCCGCGCTTCGTTGATGTCGTCCGCATCGCGGGCGAACGACACCGCCACGTAATCGACGCCCAGACCTGCGGCGATGCCGATGTCGGCTCGATCCTGGTCGGTGAGTGCGCCCGCCGAGAGCCCGCCGCCCTGACGATTGATGCCCTTGTGATCGGACAGCGTGCCGCCGGTGCGCACCCGGGTGTAAATGCGCGGCCCATCGACTTTCTCGACGTCGAGAATCACATGGCCGTCGTCGAGCAACAGCACGTCACGGGCATGCACATCGCGTGGCAGCTCCTTGTACGCTACGCCCACACTCTTCGCGGTTCCGGCATCGGCATCGAGCGACACGTCGAGCGTGAATTGCTGGCCTTCCTCGAGCGTCACGGGCCCGGCGGCGAAGCGTTCGATCCGGATCTTCGGTCCACGCAGGTCGCCCAGCACACCGACGGTACGATCGACACTGGCCGAAGCCGTGCGCACCAGTTCCATGCGCCGCGCGTGTTCCTCGGGCCGGCCGTGAGAAAAATTGATCCGCATGACGTCCGCACCCGCGCGAATCATGGCGCTGAGCACGGCCGGATCATCGGTCGCCGGACCGAGGGTGGTCACTATCTTGGTACGACGCTGCATGTCACCTGCTTCGCTCTTCAAGGATTGCGACCGCCGGCAGGGTCTTGCCCTCGACGAATTCGAGGAACGCCCCGCCGCCGGTCGAGATATAGGAGATGCCGTCCTCCAGCCCATACTTCTCGATTGCGGCCAGCGTATCGCCGCCGCCCGCCAGCGAAAACGCCGGGCTGCGCGCGATCGCATGCGCCAGCACCCGCGTGCCCTCACCAAACTGATCGAACTCGAACACGCCCACCGGGCCGTTCCATACGATCGTGCCAGCGCCCTGCAGCAGTCTCGCGAAGCGCTCGGCGGAATCCGGGCCAATGTCGAGAATCATGTCGTCGGGTTTGACGTCGGCGACCGCTTTCACGTCGGCCTCGGCCGTAGCCGAGAATTCGCGCGCCACCACCACATCCGTCGGCAGCGGAATCTCGTTGCCGCGCCGGTTCGCTTCGTCGATCAGGCGTCGTGCGATGTCGATCCGGTCCGCTTCGTACAGCGACTTGCCGACCGGGAAGCCGGACGCCGCGAGAAACGTGTTGGCGATGCCGCCGCCGACGATCAGCTGATCGACCTTGGCGAGCAGCGCTTCGAGGACCGTGAGCTTGGTGGATACCTTCGAGCCCGCGACGATCGCAATCATCGGCCGCGCGGGTTTTTCGAGCGCAGTCTCGAGGGCAAGCAATTCGTTCACGAGCAGCGGCCCGGCACAGGCGATCGGCGCGAAGCGCGCTACGCCGTGGGTGCTCGCCTCGGCGCGATGAGCGGTGCCAAAGGCATCCATGACGAACACGTCGCACAGCGCCGCCATGCGCCGCGCGAGATCGTCGCTGTTCATTTTCTCACCCTTGTTGAAGCGTACGTTCTCGCACAACACCGCTTCGCCGGGCTCGACGCTGACGCCGTCGAGCCAATGCTGCTCGAAGCGGATCGGCCGTCCGAGGAGCTCGGAAAGACGCGCGCCCACGGGTTTGAGTGAGAACTCCTCGCTGTAGACGCCCTCTTCCGGGCGCCCCAGGTGCGACAACAGCATGACGCGCGCTTTCGCATTCAACGCATGCTCGATCGTCGGCAGGCAGGCGCGTATGCGCGCATCGCTGGTGACCTGGCCGTCCTTGATCGGCACGTTCAGGTCTTCGCGAATCAGGACCCGCTTCTCACGCAGGTCGAGATCCGTCATCCGCAGTACTTTCATCGCTTGTTCAGCGCGCGTTCGCCCAGGCGACGGTGGTATCGAGCATGCGGTTGGAGAACCCCCACTCGTTGTCGTACCAGGCGCAAACCTTGACCAGCGTACCGTCGATCACCTTGGTGAGCGTCGCGTCGTAAGTCGAAGAGGCCGGGTCGTGATTGAAGTCGACCGATACCAAGGGCCCGTCGCTGTACGCCAGGATGCCTTTCATCTTGCCGCCGGCGGCATCCTTCATCAGTCCGTTGATCTCCGCGAGGTCCGTCTTGCGCGCCGCGGTGAACGTCAGATCGACCAGCGACACATTGATCGTCGGCACGCGCACCGCGAAGCCGTCGAGCTTGCCCTTGAGCTCCGGGAGCACCAACCCGACCGCGGCGGCGGCGCCGGTCTTGGTCGGGATCATCGACATGGTCGCGGAGCGCGCGCGCCTGAGATCCGAGTGATAGACGTCGGTGAGCACCTGGTCGTTGGTATAGGAATGCACCGTCGTCATGATGCCGTTCAGCACTCCGATCTTGTCGTGCAGCACCTTCACCACCGGCGCGAGGCAGTTGGTCGTACAGGAGGCATTCGAGATCACCGTGTGGCTCGGCTTCAACACGTTGTGGTTGACGCCGAAGACGATAGTCGCATCGACGTCCTCGCCACCCGGTGCGGAAATCACCACTTTCTTCGCACCGCCCTTGAGATGCGCGCCCGCTTTAGCCTTGCTGGTGAAAAGCCCGGTGCACTCGAGCACGATCTCGACGCCGAGCTCGCCCCACGGCAGCTTGGCGGGATCGCGTTCGGCGAGCACGCGGATGCGATCGCCGTTGACGACCATGGAGTCGCCGTCCACCTTCACCTCACCCGGAAACTTGCCGTGCACGGTGTCGTAACGCGTGAGGTGCGCGTTGGTGTTGGCATCGCCCAGGTCGTTGAGCGCGACGATCTGGATTTCTTTCTGTCTTCCGGCTTCGTACAGCGCACGCAGGACATTGCGGCCGATGCGGCCGTACCCGTTGATGCCAACCTTGATCGCCATGGTGCTACTCCAGCTGGAAAAGTCTTGCGCCTCAGGGCGTCTTGAGAAGTTCTTCTACCGTCTCGAGCACGCGCCCGGCGGTGAACCCAAAATGCCGAAACAGATCCGCGCCCTTCCCCGAGGCCCCGAAGCGGTCGAGACCGATCACGCGGCCATCGAGGCCGACGTATTGCCGCCAGAACGCCGACACGCCCGCCTCGACCGCTACGCGCTTGCGGACCGCGCCCGGCAGCAACTGCTCGCGATAGCTGTCGTCGCAACGCATGAACACCTCGGAGCTCGGCATCGACACCAGGCGGATGCGACGCCCGCGTTTTTGCAGTTCGCGCACGGCTTCGGCGGCGATGCCGACTTCGGAGCCGGTCGCAATAACGATGCACTCCGGTGTACCTTCGCAATCGATGAGCGCATATGCGCCGCGACGGATCGCGACCAGCTGCACCGGCGTGCGCGGCTGATGCGGCACGGATTGGCGCGTCAGCACCAGGCTGGTTGGGCCGGCGCGATGTTCGACCGCCGCCACCCACGCCGCGGCGGTCTCGACCGCATCACACGGTCGCCACACGGTCATGCCGGGAATCAATCGCAGGCTCGCGATGTGCTCGACCGGCTGGTGCGTCGGGCCATCCTCGCCCAAGCCGATCGAATCGTGCGTGAAGACGAAGATCGTGCCCTGCTTCATGAGCGCGCTCATGCGCACCGCGTTTCGTGCGTAGTCGGAGAACGTCAGGAACGTGCCGCCGTACGGAATGAAGCCACCGTGCAGACCGATGCCGTTCAGGATCGCCGACATCCCGAATTCGCGCACACCGAAATAAATGTAGTTGCCATCAGATTCGGTCGCCGTGATCGCGCGTGAATCCTTGCGAAGCGTATTGTTCGAGCCGGTCAGGTCGGCCGAGCCGCCGATGAGTTCGGGTAAGTGCGGCCCAAGGGCATCCAGCGCGGATTGCGAGGCCTGTCGCGTCGCGACGCTCGCCGCGCGCTCCACCGCGGCATCGATCGAGCGTTGGGCCGCCGTCGAAAAACCTTGTGGCAATTCCGTCTGCATGCGGCGCGCGAATTCCCGGGCGAGATCCGGGTGCGCCTTGCGATAACGCTCGAAACCGCCCTGCCAGGCGGCCTCCCGTTCGGCGCCCTGACGGCGCGCATCCCAGCCGGCGCGGATTTCCTCGGGAATGACGAACGGCGCAGGGTTCCAGCCGAGCGTGCGACGCGCTGCGGCCACTTCTTCAGTGCCCAGCGGAGCCCCGTGCGTCGCCTCGGTGCCCTGCTTGTTGGGAGCGCCCCAGCCGATGATTGTGCGGCAGCAGAGAATCGACGGGCGATCCGTGACGGCGCGGGCTTCTGTCAGCGCGTTGCGCACGGCCTCGGAATCGTGTCCATCGATGCCCGGGATGACGTGCCAGCCGTAGGCTTCGAATCGCCCCGGCGTGTCATCCGTGAACCAGCCCTTGACCTCGCCGTCGATCGAGATGCCGTTGTCGTCGTAGACACAGATGAGCTTGCCGAGCTTGAGCGTGCCTGCGAGCGAGCAGGCTTCATGCGAGATGCCTTCCATGAGGCAGCCGTCGCCGACGAACACGTACGTGTGGTGATCGACCACCGCATGCCCCGGCCGATTGAACGTGGCGGCGAGCGTCCGTTCGGCGATCGCCATGCCTACGGCGTTCGCCAGCCCCTGCCCCAATGGTCCGGTAGTGGTCTCGACCCCCATCTCCGGCTCGTGCTCGGGGTGACCGGCGGTGCGCGCGCCGAGCTGGCGGAAGTTCTTGATCTCGTCGATCGTTACCGGGTAGCCGGTGAGGTGCAAGAGCGAGTAGAGCAGCAGGGAGCCATGACCGTTCGAAAGCACGAACCGGTCGCGATCCCACCACAGCGGATTGCCTGGATTGTGCTTGAGGAAATCGCGCCACAGGACTTCCGCGATATCCGCCATGCCCATCGGAGCGCCGGGATGGCCGGAATTGGCCTGTTGAACGGCGTCCATGGCGAGCGCGCGAATCGCGTTGGCAAGCTCGCGTCGGCTGGGCATCAATCTATCCTAAGGAATTTTAAGGCCGCGCATTGTCCAACATGCGCCTGACAGCGGCAACCGCGTTTTGGCTTCTTAAAGGGCGACTGCGCTCAGTTGACCGGACCGATCTCCGCCGACACGTACGAACCCCACGGACAGAAGGATCCGACGACGTCGACCCAGTAGTCAACGGCCTGGTCTACCAGCACCGCGTTGCCGTCGCAGAGCTCGATCGCGGCCTCGGTCAACTGCCAGCCATCCGGCACGAAATGCCAGCGCCACGCAAGGTTGTGTCCTCCCCCGCCGCGCTCGATCGCACCGCCGATGAACCAGTTGCGCTCGTGAATGGGCTTACTGAGCTCCGCACGCGCGGCGGCGACTATCGACGGATCTTCCGTAACCGCGCGAAAGTCCTGCACCCCCGACACGTCGCCATGCATCTTGAAATGAAATATGACGCCCGACGGGCTATCGCCACTGCCGCTGCTGATCGTGCAGGTCGATGCCGAGGTCCCCATTGCAACCGACACCGCGGCCACTCGTGCCAAGGCGCGAAGCGTGCGTGGCATTGTCATGATGTCATGTGACTCGCGCGACCCTCGATCAGTTCGCTCCACGGCTCGCGATGCGGAGTCAGGAGCTGCCGGGGCGTCGCACCGTGGTTGACATTATTTCTTGCCAGGCCGCCAGGACTTGCTCGGGGCTGATGCCGAGCATCGATTGCTCGCCGTCAACACGGCCGGTGAGCGAGCGCACGCTGGCGTCGAGTCCACGCGGCGCGTACAGCGAAACGTCGGCCCGACCGAACAGCACCACAGCCGGGCAACCCACCGCCACCACCGCGTGCGCCGGCCCGGAATCGACCGAGATCAGACCGGTGGCATGCTCGGCCAGCGCCAGCAGGCGCGGAATCGGCAGGTCATCGGCCACGTTGATCACCTCGTTCAAGCCCGCGAGGCGCAGGATGTCGTCATTGAGGCTCGCTTCGCGCGGCACGCCGAGCAACAGCAGGGCGTGCCCGGGATGCAGCGTTCGCAATCCACGCAGCACCGCCGACCAGCGAGCCTCCGGCCAGTACTTGGTGTTGCTCGCGCGCTGGCGTGATCCGAGCCGCATCGTGCGCTTGTTGCCGGCCTGCACCAGGATGAGCGGGCGATCCTCGAGGCCTTTGTCGCGCAACCACGGACCGAGTTGCGCGCGCGATTGTTCCGAGACCGCGAGTTGACTACAGGCCGTAGCATCGCGTAGCGGCGGCGGCGCTGTGAGCAGATCACGCGGAGTACTGGCGGCGAATCTCAGCCAGCGATCGGCAAAGTGCTCGCCCGCCGCACGTGGGTAGGCGGTCGCCCGCGCGATCAGTCCTGCCGGGATGCCGGCGCGATCGAGCAACCACAAGGGCTTGGCGTCATCCGATTCACACAACCACACCGGACCCGCACCGCGCTGCTTGAGCTCCCGCACGAGCCGGCGTTGCTCCGCACTCAGCCAGTACGGCCGACGGCGGCTCTTGATCACGAACAGCCGCCCGACACCCGGTTGACCAGCCAGCAACGGTTGCGTCCACGGACCGGAAGCGACGACATCCACCGGCTGACCAAAACGCGCGCAGAGCGCGCGGATCAATACGGTGAGCAGCACCATGTCGCCCATGGCACCGAAGCGGACCACCAGCGGCGGCGCGCTGCGATCGCTCGTCATCGCTTGCGCGCCAGCGTGAGACCGTCACCGATCGGCACCAGGCTCAGGTCAATACGCTCATCCGCGTGCAGCCGGGCGTTAAAGGCACGCAAGGCGCGAGTATCTGCATCCGTGATGGAAGGATCTGCGACCTTGCCTGACCATAGCGTGTTGTCGGCGGTGATGAGGCCACCGGGCCGCACCAAGGTCAGCAGTTGCTCGTAGTAACCGGGATACCCGGTCTTGTCCGCGTCGATGAAGGCAAAGTCGTATTGATTCTGGCCACCCGCCGCGATCAGCTCGTCGAGCGTGCGCGCGGCGGGCTGCAATCGCAGTTCGATCAGGTGCGCGACGCCCGCCTCGTGCCAATAGCGGCGCGCGATGTCGGTCCATTCACGGCTTAGGTCGCACGCAATGATGGAGCCGTCTGGCGGCAGCGCGAGCGCCACCACCAGGCTCGAATACCCCGTGAACGTCCCGATCTCGATGCAGCGGCGCGCACCGATGAGGCGCGCGAGCAGCGCCATGAACTGGCCCTGCTCGGGGCCGATCTGCAGTTCCGGATCGGGCAGCCGTGCGGTTTCGGCACGGAGCCTCGTCAATACCGGCGGCTCGCGCACCGAGTGCTCGAGCAGATAACGGTGAATGTCGTCTGTCACCGACAGGGTACGGCTGGACATTGGATTCTCCGCGACAGTGTGCTGTGTCACAGAGCGCCGCGCATTCACATATTTACACGCGTCCGGCGGCGCCTCGTGCGCGACCTGGTTCACCTTCGACGTTTTCGACCCTCTGCTATCATGCCCGCGGAATTTCTGCGGCATAAGTGTGACCCAATCGGACCTCTCCAGTGGAGTCCTCGAGTCCAGGGAATGACAGCCCGCGATGAGCACGCTGCGCCTCATTCAGTTCACCGACACGCACCTATACGGTGACGCCGACGGCAAACTGCGCGGCGTGGCGACGTATCCGGCGTTGCTGGCGGTGATCGAACACGCGCGTGCGCGGCATTGGCCCTGCCAGGCGATCCTGGCCACAGGCGACCTGGTCCAGGATGACCCGGCAGGCTACGCCCGGTTCCGCGAGGTCTTTGGCGGACTCGGCGTGCCCGTGCACTGCATTCCGGGCAATCACGATGAACCGGAGGCGATGACGCGCGTGCTCAACGGGCCGCCGTTTGAGCTCGGTGGCGTCGCGCGCTTTCCGGGCTGGATCGTCGTCATGCTCGACAGTTTCCTCGCCGGCAAGGCACAGGGACGATTGAGTGCCGAAAGTCTCAAGGAGCTCGATGCCGCGCTGCGGGCGAATCCCAAGCTGCATGCGCTCGTGTGCCTGCATCACCACCCGATTCCGATGCACAGTCGCTGGCTCGACCAGGTGGGGCTCGAGAACGCGGACGAGTTTTTCGCAGTGCTCGACCGCCACCGCAACGTGCGCGCCGTGCTGTGGGGCCACGTGCACCAGGTTCACGATACCGAGCGCAACGGCGTCAAACTCTTCAGCACGCCCTCGACCTGCGCGCAGTTCCTGCCCTTGAGCGCTGCCTTCGCCATCGACCGCCGACCGCCGGGTTACCGCTGGCTGGATCTGAACCCCGACGGCACGATCACTACCGAGGTCGTGTGGGTCGAGGGCTTCACGTCTTGAATGTCCGCAGCCTGCTGCTGGTCGCCGCGCTGCTGGGCAGCGGGCTGGCTGCAAGCCCGGCACCGGCGGATAGCGGGCCGCCGCTGTGGCAGCTCAAGGGGCGCAACAACTCCGTCTATCTTCTCGGCTCCGTGCACGTGTTGCGCGACGACGCACAACCGCTGGCGCCGTCGATCACGCGCGCGTACCAGGACGCCGACATCGTCTACATGGAAGTCGACCTCGATGATCTCGATCCGATGGAAGTGCAGCAGTTCACGCTGAGCAATGGCGTGCTGCCGCCGGATCAGTCGCTCGCGACGTTGTTGGGCGTGGCGCGCTACTCAAAAGCGAAATCGGAAGCCGAGAAGCTCGGTCTCGATCTCGACCAGTTGGCGCAGCTGGAGCCTTGGGTCGTCGCGCTCAGCGCGGTGCAGGCGCAGGTGCTGCGTCTCGGCCTCGATCCGGACGCCGGGATCGAAAGGCGACTGGCGCGCGATGCGGCGCGCGACCAGAAGGAGATCCGCGGACTCGAAACGGTCGTCGATCAGCTGGGAATCTTTGACCGCCTGCCACTCGATCGGCAGCAGGACTTTCTGCTCATGTCACTCGAGGAAGCCATCGAGCTGCCGGCCACGATCGACGACATGATCGGCGCCTGGAGCCGCGGCGACATCGAGCGTCTCGCCACCATGATGTCGGAAGAGTTCAAGGACTTCCCGGAGCTGTATGAGCCACTGGTCGTCGCTCGCAATCGCAACTGGACCCGTCAGATCGTCGAGCTGCTGGACGACGACGCGGACTATCTGGTCGTGGTCGGCGCGCTGCACCTGGCAGGCGCAGACAGCGTCATCGAGATGCTGCGCGAGCGTGGAATCTCC
>Ga0184627_10000535_pt1 | contig 14674 bp, 15 predicted proteins | sample PLM3_127_b1_FD_133150 | JGI IMG/M metagenome (GOLD analysis project Ga0184627, IMG submission 133150) | Groundwater sediment microbial communities from an aquifer in East River, Colorado, USA - PLM3_127_b1 | ecosystem: Environmental > Terrestrial > Soil > Riparian zone | place: USA: East River...
CATCGGGCAAGCCTGCCGCGACGTGGGGTTCTTCTACGTCGTTGGGCACGCCGTGCCGGAGGAGCTTTCGCTCCGGCTAGAGCGGCTGAGCCGGCGCTTCTTCGCGCAAGACGAATCGACGAAGATGCGCGTTCGCATGGCGCTGGGAGGCCGGGCGTGGCGCGGCTACTTCCCCGTCGGCGATGAGCTCACCTCGGGCAGGCCAGATCGCAAGGAGGGGATCTACTTCGGCGCTGAGCTGCCCGACGACGATTCACGGGTCAGATCCGGCACTCCGCTGCACGGACGCAACCTCTTCCCCGCAATCACCGGTTTCCGCGAGACCGTGCTGGAATACCTCGACGCGCTGACGAAGCTGGGTCACACGCTCATGGCCGGCATCGCGCTGAGCCTGGGCGTGGACGCGTCCTATTTCGCCGACCGCTACACGCGCGACCCGTTCATCCTGTTCCGCATCTTCAACTATCCGCCCCAAACCCAATCGGTCGCGAGTGTCGCAGACGACTGGGGTGTCGGCGAGCACACGGATTACGGGCTGCTGACGATCCTGAGGCAGGACGACGTTGGCGGGCTCGAGATCAAGACAGATCGCGGCTGGGTCGATGCGCCCCCGATCCCCGGCTCGTTCGTGTGCAACGTCGGCGACATGCTCGAGCGCATGACGGGCGGTCTGTACTGTTCCACCCCGCATCGCGTGCGGAACACGTCCACGCGGGATCGGCTGTCGTTCCCGTTCTTCTTCGACCCGAGCTTCGACGCTGAGATCGCGCCGATCGAGGGTACGGGCGCAGGAGCCGTCGACCGGGACGTACGCGAGCGGTGGGATGGGGCGAGCGTCCACGACTTCCATGGAACGTACGGCGAGTACCTGCTGGGCAAGGTATCGAAGGTGTTCCCGGAGCTGGGCGGCAAAGTCCTGTAGCCGACCTAAGCGGGCACCGGCGTCATCAGATTTCCGACCCAGAGCGGCCCGCCGTCGCGGCTCGCCTGGCCCATCGCGGTAACGAGGTCCGCGAGCTCCCGGATCGTCGCCTCTCTATAGGAGCCAGCGGTCGCGTCGCGCATCTGCTGCGTCGCCTCCCGGAGCCGGTTTCGCGCGTCCTCCGCCAGCTCGCCGGCCGAGCCGCCGTAGGGGCCGAACTCGGGGTGCTGCTCATGGATCTCGCGGGTCTTCTGCGTTCGCAGCTCCGTCACGGCCGGCGGACGCTCGATGAAGACCCCCTGCAAGGCGAAGTCGGCATCGTAGAACGCGAACGCGGGAACTGACTCGTAGGGCCCGTTCATGAATTGGGCCATCAGGTCCTTATGGTCGTCGCGCATGAAGATCCGCGGCTCGAAATTCCCCGTTTCGCGCGCGATCCGAACCAGGATCGGCAGATTGGTGATCACGTCGGGACAGGTCTCCGTGACGATCACGAGAACGTCGTACCGGGGCAGCCCGCGGAATCCCGCGAGATCCGGCTCGCTCAAGTGGAGCTGCTGCTCGCTCCGCTCGTATTGCTCCTGACTTCGGGTTAGCTGCGCTTTGAACTGGTCGTACGTCATGCCCTGATCGAACCGCTCTCGTGTCACCGCCACGGCTTCCTCCTCGTACAGTCCCCTCGCTCAGCGACCATTGTATCGCTACCACGGGCCGCGGAAACCGCGCCGTGTCACTTGCCCCGCCGACGTTTCCTGAGCAAGACCGAGGCGAGGCCGTAGCAAATGGTTCCCGAAAGGCCGATCAGGAGGTCGTTCACGGTGTCGGACACACCGCGAACGTTGTGCGTGCCAAAGAAAACGTCGGTGTAATACTCCTGGCCTTCGAGCGCGACGTGCACCATGTTGGCGAGGCCCATCGCGCTCAGCGTAGGAAGCCCGAAGCCACTTTTCAGCACGGCCGCGAGCGCTCCCGTGCCGTGGAAGTGAGGGATCAAGTCGAAGTAGTAGTACCTGTCGTACAGATTGAGCGAGTTGCCCGCCATATCGAGCCAGAAGACCGACAGGTAGAGGTTGTCCGTCCCCCAGGGATAGGAGCGCCGCGTCCTTCCGACGAGGTGTAAGAAAGGAAAGAGCATGCTCAGCCCGCTGACGATGATGATGTTCCGGATCGGTATCGCCTTGCCGGCGAATCGCGGATCGTCGGGGTGCCGGATGACCTCCCACAGGAAGTAGGCGGTATGGGCTCGCAGGAACAGGTTGAGCAGGACCTTGATCATGCTTGCTCATCATAAGGAATGTAAGCTGTGAGGCTATGTCCTCTCCCCGCATGAAAGATGTGACCCAAGCTCAGGCAGTCGCCAGCCGAACCGACGAGCAACCACGCGTCGCGACCCTCTGGACCCGCGGCTTCGTGTTGCTGTGTGTCGTCACTTCCCTCTGCTACTGCAGCATCTCCTTAACCACGGTCGTGCTGCCGCTCTTCGTCCAGAGCCTGGGCGGCACGCCGGTCGTCGCGGGGCTGGTGTTCACGTCGTTCAGCGTCACGAGCTTCATTCTGCGTCCGCTGATCGGCCACCTCATCGACACCTGGAGCGTCCGCGGAACCCTGATCGGCGGCGGCGCGATCCTGGGGTTGTTTGCGCTTGTCCTTGCTATCCCGTGGATCTGGCTGACCGTCATCGCCAACGCAATCCGGGGTATCGGGTGGGGTGCGTTCAGCACCTCGATATCGACGGGGATCGCGTTGACGTCGCCGCCTGCCCGCCGCGGCGAGGCCTCCGGCTACTACGGTGTTGCAACCACCATCGCGGTCGCGCTCTCGCCCCCGCTCGCGCTCGCGCTTCTTGCCGCCACCGGCGACTTCGCCGTCGTTTTCGGGCTCGCAGGAGCCGCGGGGCTGGCTGCCGTGGCGGCAACTGTGCTGCACCCGCGGATCGGGGGCGGCACGACGACGTTCCTGGGCGCGTTCGCGTTGCCGCGCGAGGGCCTGAGCATTGGAGCGTTCATTGAGCGACCCGTTTTGCTCGCCTCGATGCTGCTCGTCTGCGTCACGATGGCCTCACCGGTCACTTTCGCGTTCGTGCCGCTGCGCGCTTACGACGTCGGCGTCGACAACATCAGCCTGTACTTCCTGGCGGCCGGTGCGACGAGCATTCTTGCGCGCGTTGCGCTGGGCCGTTTGACGGACCTGGGGAGCCGCGGCATCTGGATTGCGGTGGGCTACAGCGGGCTGCTGGCAGGGTTGGTTGTGTTCACCATGGCTCGCAGCATTGAGATCTTTATCGTCGCCGCGATTCTTACTTCGCTGGGGCATTCCCTCGTCCAGCCCGCTCTGATGGCTCTTGCGATGGACCGATCGGCGCCAGGGCGCCTCGGTAAGGCTATGGCGACCTACTCGATGGCCTATCGCGTCGGCGAGGGGCTCGGCGCTCCACTGGCCGGAGCGCTGATCGTGGCTTTCGGCTACGCGGGGATGTACTTCGGAGCGATGGCCTTCGTCGCCCTCGGTCTGGTTCTGACCGCGCTCAATTGGGGCACGGTCGGGAGGCCGACTCCGGGGGAAGCTATCGAACGCTAGCGACGAGCTCCGCGTTCTGTCCCAAGTTGATGAGCTCGGCGACGGGATCCGCTTCATCGTCTCCGCTGAGGGCGCGGTCCAGCTCGGCGGAGTAGAACAGCTCCTCGTCTTCGGTCCAATGTCGAGCACGAGACACCGTGAAAACGGCCCCGGTTGTCCGGTTTCGACAGGTGAGCCGCTCGCCGGCCGATCCTATCTGGTAGTCGACAAGCTCGACGATCCGGGCCGACACGCCGACCATTGCCCAGAGGAAACGCACTGCTTCGATCGTTTCGGTTGATTCAACGGTTGAGGTTTGCATGGAACCGCCTGCCCCTTTCACAGCATCGTGCTGTTTGACGGGATGTTAGGGCTCGACCTGGCGCCGGCGAAGGTGCTCGGGGGCCGCCCGCGGCAGCCGTTAGTCCCTGTGCCCGCTCCCCATTCGGCTGATTCCATGTCTTCCCGGCCTCAGTGTAGGGAGCGGGTAACACGATGCCATCTGGAAAACTGCACACCGTTGATGCACATTTCCAAGATGGACCCGCTCGCGGTGAGCTTGGCCTTCGACAGGCTCAGGCTGAGCGGCCGCTCGTGGTGAGCCTGTCGAACCACAAGCTCAGGGTGAGCGGGATTCTCTCAGTGGCCGGGTTAGTCGAAAGAGAGCTGCTGAACCGCGGCGGGGCTCGGGTCCATCGGCATTTCGGCCGCTGGCACGATCAGCTCGGGTCCTTCGTTCCGCACGTTGTTGACCAGCGGCGACACTCCGTAGGCTGACAGCACGTCGTCTGGACAGGGGACAATCAGGCCGAGCACCCGGCCGGCGTCGGTCAGCGATGGGTCGAGCCAGAGATCGAGGGCCTGATCGTCGAGGATGACCGGCATCCGGTCGTGGAGCGGCGCCATCATCCGGTTCGCGACCGTCGTGATGATGGTGCACGACAGCACACGCTCGCCGTTGGTCTGGTTCCGCCACGAGGCCCAGAGCCCGGCGAAGCTCATCGGGGACCCGTCGCTGCGCTGAATCGAGTGCGGGACCTTCGTTCCGCCCGCGCGCTGCCATTCGTAGAACCGGGTAGCCGGAATGACGCAGCGTCGGCTGGCCAGCGAGTCTCTGAAGGCGGGCTGCGTGGCTACCGTCTCGGACCGCGCGTTGATCATCCGCGCGCCGATCGTGAGGTCTTTCGCCCAGGAGGGGACGAGCCCCCAGCGATGGTGGGTGAGGAACCGCTCGCCGTCGTGGGCGATGACGACCGGGGCCGGATCGGTCGGGGCGACGTTGTACCGCGGGCCGGGATCGACGGCCTCCACGACCGCCTGGTAGCGGAGCGCCAGCTGGACGTACTCGCGTTCGACGCCGAACCGGCCGCACATCAGAGGTTCAACTTGCTCAATCGAACCACTGGCCGACGACTGTTTTGGGCTCCGGGAGCACCGGATCATCGACCGTCGTCTTAAAGGGCGGGAACAGGACGTCGATGATCACGCGGGGCGCGGGGTCGGGTCTGAGGCTCTCCTCGAGCCGCCGCTGGAGCTCCTGCATCTGCGCTTGCAGCTGCATGATCTGCCGGACGATGAGCGCGATCTCCTGGCTGCCCGATTTCAGCAGCTCCTCCTGATTCATCAAATTCTCGGCGACCGTTTCCGCAATGCTGGGCTGCGCGGGGATTCCCCCATGCAGAAAGCCCGGCGGATTCCAGGTCACCATCGGCTTCAAATCGCCGTTGAAGTGGATCGACAGCTCTCCGCTCTCATGGGAGTGGCGCAGGCCGTACTCGCCCGGAATGCCGGTGAGGAGCGCCGTTACCAGGACTTTGTCGTTGTGGATGACTGTATACGCCTTCCGTTTCCGATTCCCCGGAATCGACAGCCCGCGCCAGCCCTGTTCGGCCGCGGTATAGGGGTTGATGTGGAGCGCTACCTGGCCTGGCGCCTTGGTAGAACCGGCGTCCTTCATCGCGGTGCCTCCTCGTCCCAAATTAGCGGACACGAGATCCGCGGGCCCATCGCTCGGCCAGGGTACACCAGGATTGGAAACAGGCGCTCGCGGATGAACCGCCGGCCTGACGCTGTAACATAGCGCCCACCATAGGACGGCGTACCACAAAGCGCTCGACTAGGAGGCCACCGGCGAGTGTAATGGCGAAAGGAGCTCAGCCCATGTCGGACATAGCATCACTTCTGCCGTATCTCGTACTGCTTCTCGTGGCCCTGTGGGTCCTGTTCAACGCGGTGAAGGTCGTGAACGAGTACGACCGCCTGGTCGTTTTCCGGCTCGGCCGCACCGGCCCGGACCTGGTGCGGGGACCCGGACTCGTGCTCCTCATACCGCAAGTCGACCGGCCGTCGCGAGTCGACTTGCGCGAGAACTTCATCGAGGTGCCAAGCCAGACCACGATCACCAGAGACAACGCGCCGATCAACATCGACTTCCTGATCTATTGGCGAATCGCGGACCCTCTGAAGAGCGTGGTGAACGTCGTGGACTTCGCCGGTGCGCTCCAAGGAATCGCGACTACGACGCTCCGTGCCGTGATCGGCGACATCCTGCTGGACGACGTGCTCTCCAAGCGCGATCAGATTAATGAGGTGCTGCGCGTCAAGCTGGACGAACAGACCGAGCGATGGGGCGGCAAGGTCACGACGGTCGAGATCCGCGAGATCATCCCACCGCGTGACGTACAGGAAGCGATGAACCGGATGCTGAGCGCCGAGCGCAATCGGCGCGCCGTTATTACCGAATCGGAGGGCACACGCCAGTCCACGATCAACGTTGCCGAGGGCGACAAGCAGTCTCAGATCCTACGGGCCGAAGGCGAGCGGCAGGCGGCGATCCTGCGGGCTGAGGGCTTCGCCCTGGCATTGGGCACCGTCTTCAACGTCGCCCAGACGGTGGACAGCAAGACGATGACGCTGCAGTACCTGGACGCGCTCCGGGCACTCGGCAGTAGCCCGGCCACCAAGTTCGTATTGCCGTTGGAGTTCACCAACCTCCTGCGGCCGCTCACGGAGTGGACGACCCCGACTCCCCGGGCCGAGGATGGACCCAACGGGAGGTAGCAGAGCCGCCTGACATGGAGACGTCGTTCAGCACGCGGCGACGGCGCAGTATCGACCGAGGACCAGCCGCTTCAGGATCGGTTCGCGCCCTGGACGGTTAGTCGTGGAAATCGAGCCCACGCTTCGTCAGCTCTTCTCGTGCCTGTTCTCGACTCTCCCGCGGGACCGTGAACTCGAAGTGGTACCCGTCGGGATCGTCGAACATCATCGACATGCGGCTGCCGAAGTTTCCGAACTGGAGCGGCACTCCGAACGATCGGAAGCGCTCGATCCAGGTGTCGAAGTCTTCGTACTTGATGACGTACGCGTGGTGCTGGCCTTCGCCACCGGGCGACGGCCGCTGATGCTCATTCGGTTCGAAGAAATCGATCGTCGTGTTGCCCAGCGTAACCGCGACCGGCCCACCAGCCCCTCCCGGACGGTTGCGATCGCGCGGCTTCGCGCCCAGCACATCGGTGTAAAACCGCTTGGTCCGCTCGATGTCGCTCGACACGAGAGTCCAGTGATCGATGCGCTCGACCACGGGCGCTTGAGTCTCGACTGCCATCCTGATCCTCTTCTCTAAATCAGAATTTTCGTGGAGGTTGGCGGCGCTCCCCGTCCGTTCTCCTGGCCGGGACGGACGAGCTCTTTCCGTGTCTCGTAGAGGATCGTCTTCATTTCCTCGCTCGGGCGCCCATGATGGCCGAGCATCACCATCGGGCCGTCGCCGCTGTTATGCAGCTGGTAGAACGAGCCGCCCGTGATCAAACCGGCCATGCCGGGCTTGAGCACCTCCTGGTTACCGTCCGGGAAGTGCATCGTGCATTCGCCGTCGATCACGTAGAAGGTTCCATCCGCGTTGTGGCAATGCATCTCGTCCTTCTGGCCGGGCTCGAGATAAATGTGGAAAAAGGCGTTGAAGGCAGGACCGTTGATCAGGGTTTTCCGACGGGCATCGGGTTGACTAGCCATCTCTTTGAGATCGACAACCTTGATCGGCATGAGAGACCTCCTCCATCGACTTCGTAGCTGGTGCCGATTATAGTCTCGGCCGCCGACCAAATCCGCCCAGGAAACCTGTTTGGACGATCAGCTCCCAGTAACAGACGAAAGCCGGCGCTTCTTACCGGCCCTCAAGCACCGCGATTTCAGGGTCTTTTACGGTGGGCTCGTCGCTTCCAGCTTCGGCAACAACTTCACCCAGCTGGCCATGACGTGGCAGATGTACGAGATGACGGGCTCGCCGCTCCAGCTCGGACTTCTGGGCCTGTCGCGGGCCGTGGCCACGATGCCGTTGCTCCTCTTCGGTGGACTGCTCGCGGACGCGATCGACCGCAGACGACTGATGCTGCTCATGCAGGGCGGCCACCTGTGCGTCGCCACCTCGCTGCTCGCTTTAAGTGTCGTGGGACTCCTCTCTCCGGCGGTGTTCTACGTGGCGACGGTCTTCAACGCAATCTTCGGCGCCCTCGAGAACCCAGCGCGCCAGGCGATCGTGCCGAACCTGGTCCCCGACGCTGAGCTGACGAACGCCATCGCCTTGAACGCCACCCAGCGGAGCGTCTCGACGATCGCCGGGCCGCCCCTCGCGGGCGTGTTCCTCGGATTCGTCGGCCCCACCGCTAACTACGCGGTCGCCTGGCTGTCCTGGGTGGCCATGCTCTGGGCCCTCCTGTCGATCCATCCGAGCGCGCGCGTGGTCGGCGGGCGAAGAGCGATGTCGATCAATTCGCTCCGGGAGAGCTTCAGCTACGTCTGGGGCCACCCGATCCTGCTGTCGATGATGTTTCTCGACTTCGGAGCGAACTTCCTCGGGCAGGCGCGCGCCCTGCTGCCGGTGTACGCGAGCGACATCCTGGGAGGCGGACCGCAGGGGTTCGGCATCTTGTCGGGAGCCTCGGCCGTCGGTTCGGCGGGCGGAGGGCTCGTGATGAGCGCCATTTCCCACGTTCGACACGCGGGCATTGGTGCCCTGGTCGGAGTCTCGCTCTACGCCGTGTGCACGATCCTCTTCGCCTACAACACCAACTTCTGGCTGGCGTGGCTGCTCCTCGCCGGAGAGGGCCTCGGCGATAGCATCAGCCACGTATTCCGCCTCACCATCCTGCAGCTGAACGTCCCGGACCAGTTGCGCGGGCGAGTCACGTCCGTGAACATGCTCTTCACCCAGAGCGGCGGGCCACTCGGTTCGTTCCGCGCGGGAGGGATGGCGCAGTGGCTGGGGCCCGAGCTGGCCGTTTTTAGTGGTGGGGTCGCCGCCCGGGGTGTCGTCGCGGCCATCGGATCGGCACTTCCGATGGTGCGGCGATTCGTGATCGAGGATACGATGGCTCATTCACGCGGAGGAGCTTCATGAAGATCAGCGACGTCACGGTCAAGCGGTTCGCCGAACGAATCGACGGCAAGGACGTTCCCAACGGCCGCGAGGTCCAGACCGTCACGGTCCATACCGATGAGGGCGTGACGGGGATGGGCTACGTCAGCCTGCGCAGCGCGGGCATCGGGCCGTCGGGCGACATCCACGCCGCCTTCTTGAGGCGCAACCTCAAGCACCTCGTCGTCGGCGAGAACCCGCTGCTGACCGAACGGGTCTGGCAGCGCATGTACACGCCCGCCTCGAAGCTCGGGAGGCGAGGGCTCGTCCTCAATTGCATCTCCGCCATCGATTGCGCCCTCTGGGACATCAAGGGAAAACTGGTGAACGCTCCCGTCTCGGATTTGCTTGGTGGGCGAAGGGAGCGCATTCCGACGTATGCCAACAACGCCCAGCACCTTCCACCGGACAAGCTGGCCCAGAAGGCGTTGGAATACGTGGGCATGGGCCACACCGCGCTCAAGATCCGCGGTAACGCTATGTACGTCTCCCTCAAAGAGGCGACCGACCGGGTGATCGCGGTCCGCGAAGCCGTGGGACCCGACGTCAAGCTCATGGTCGACGTGAACGGGACCTGGGACGCGGACACGGCGATCCAGCAGCTTCAGGCCTGGGAGCCCTACGACGTCTACTGGCTCGAGGAGCCCGTGCCACCCGAGGACGTCGCCGGGTACGTCAACGTGCGGGCGCGATCGGGTGACACGTACGTCGTCGGCGGAGAGCAGCACGCCGGGGTTCACGAGTTCCGCCAGCTGATCGAGCAAGGGGCTATTGACATCGTGCAGCCCGATGCCAACGTGACCGGGGGCATTACCGACTGGATGAAGATCTACAACCTGGCGACGGCCTTCAACGTGGTCGTCTCGCCCCACGCGCTCCAGTGGATCCACATCCACATGGCAGCGGCGCTCCCGAACGTCAAGTGGATCGAGTACTTCATGGCGGACAACGAGCTGTTCGACTTCCAGGTCAAGCTGTTCAAGGGGCCGCGCATCCGCGAGGTTCGGCAGGACGACGGCGTCTTTCTCTTGCCACCTGAGAGCCCGGGGCTGGGCCTGGAGCTGGACGATGCCGAGGCGGAGCGCTGCCTGATCGACGAATGAGATTCAGGAATTGTGCCCGCGGATCGCGTGGGGCGTGTCGTCTACACTCAAGCCCAGGGGTGGGGCTTGTCGGAGGGATGCAAAATGGCAGATCCCATTGCCGAAACGTTTGACCATTTCGTTGTACCGGTCGATGATCTCGTCGCCGCGGAGGACTTCTACAGCCGCGTGTTCGACGGAGAGATCGTTGGCCGCAACGGCCTCAACGTCCAGCAGCGCAAGCGGGGGGCTGTTCCGCATACGTTCATCCGCATCGCCGAAAAGCGCATTGGCGTCTACCTGCAGAGTGAGGAACGCCCGGCGCCCGCCGGCGCCCGTGGATCACCTACCTACTCCTTTGAAACCGCGGAGCCTGGCTTTCAGGCGACACTCGACGAGCTGGCAACGGAAGGGGTGTCCTATGACGGGCCGGTTGACGTGCCCAGCCCGCTTCCACGCAAGTCGGTCTTCTTCACAGACCCCGCCGGCAATTATTTCGATGTTTACGTGCCGGCCGAAAGCGGACATGAAGAGCGTAGGCAGGCGGGCACTGGCCGCATGGCCGCCGTTGGCTACTTGAACCTCGAGGCGCCAGCGCTGCAGGCGTCCGTTCGGTTCTACGAGCGCGCACTTGGCTTTGAGGTCGTCGGGTTCGGCGAGGATGGCCGGGAGGAGGCCTGCGAGGCGACGTTGCGCCTGCCCGGTGGTCAGGTCCTCACCCTGACGGAAGGTCCAGCCGCTCCCAAGGGGCTCGTCATGAGCCGAACCGTCCCGGGGCCCCACATCGGCTTCTACGTTCCGGCCGCGCGGTGGGAAGCTGCGCTCGCGCACCTGGATGCGCTCGGCATACCCCACGGCGACCGCGGCGCCGCGAAAGTTCGTCGGCCTGGCGAAGGCGGGACCTACATGGACGACCCGGCCGGCAACGTGATCCAGCTCATCACCGACGGTATGGAGTAGAGGGAGGTCAGATTGTCCGTTTGGCGAGTTCTCGCGACAAGCCTCTGCATTCTTGCGCTCACGCTCACCGCGTTCGCACAGGAGGAACCCACCGACGAGATGCTTCCTGCCGCGGAGGGCGAGGAGACGATGGTCGACGAGACGGTGGTCCAGGAGCCAGTAGCCGATCCCACTCCTGAACCCGGCCCCACAGCGCCGCCCACCGCGGTGCCAGTTTCCGCGCCCGCCTGCCGACTGGCGGTCGGCACCGTCACCCCGCCAGACGAATCCCTGGCGGCGCCCGTCCGAGCGCTCTCGGGAGCCTGGGAGGGAACACTTACCGGCAACCCGTTCTGGCTAACGGTTGAACGGCTCACCTCCGGGGATGCCGCGATCTTCTACGGCCAGCCGATGGTCGGCGTTCAGCGGTCCTATGAGCTCCGAGTGACGGCCCAGGTCAGAGGAGATGGCCGGCTCGAATGGAATCAGCCGGGGGTCGGCATGTACCAGCTCTCCCTGACGGGGCAACGGATGACTGGAGACTTCGCGGGTGTCAACGGTCTGCTCACGAACCTCTCGCTCGGTCGCTGCACCTTGCGCTAGCGGGCGCGTGATATGATCGCCGACTAGGGCCGAGCGTCCGCCTGGCCAGATGGCTACACAGCTTGACGGCCAGTGCCTGGTTGGAGGTCGTTCGTGAAGAGATTGATGCTGGTCGCCGCCGCGCTCGCCCTCGTGGGCTGTGCAGCTCCCGCTCGAGACACGAGCACGGCTCCCGGAGCTGCCGACCAGCCACGGCAAGTCGTCTCCGTCCCCGGGAAACCCCTGAACATGGCTCTTCCGATCGAGCCTGCCGCCCTGGGCAGTAAGTTCTCCACGGGTCGATCGGGCCTGGACGAGTATGCCTGGCTCTTCGCGGCGCCTTTGGTGCGCATCGATTACCAGGGAAACCCCTCGCCGCTCCTCGCGGAGGAGATTCCCTCCCTCGAGCGAGGCACCTGGAAAGTGCTGCCGGATGGCCGGATGGAGACGACCTACCGGCTGCGGAAAGGCGTCACCTGGCACGACGGCACGGCCTTTACGGCGGACGACGTGGTGTTCACCTGGGGCGCCATCGTGAACCCCGAGTTGCCAGCGACCGACCGAACGCCCGAGCGCTCGATCGAAAGCATGGAGGCGGTCGACGCCAACACGGTACTGATGCGCTGGCGAGAGACATTCATCTTCGCCAACGAGTACGAGCTCGAGCCCATCCCGAAACACATCCTCGAGCCGCTGCTCCAGCGCGATCCCCAGTCGTTCGCCAACGCCACGTACTGGTCGCGCGAGTGGGTGGGCCTTGGCCCCTACAAGCTCGCCGACTGGGTCCCGGGTGCATACGTCAAAGGGCAGGCCTTCAGCGGGTACGTCCTCGGTGCGCCGAAGATCGAGGAGGTCTACGTCCACGTCGTGCCCGATGCCAACCAGGCGGTCGCCCGCTTTCTGGCCGGCACGCTCGACCTCAGCCTCGGCTCGTTGATCCGCGTGGAGGAGGGCGTCACCCTGAAAGAACAGATCGAGCCCCAGGGGTTGGGGACCGTCGTGACGCCGCCCGAAGGCGGGATCCGGGTCACGGACTTCCAGTGGCGCGAGCCGCTCATTCCACCCGCCCGCGACGTTCGCGTCCGAAGAGCGATGTACCACTCCGTCGACCGACAGCTGATGAATGAGACGCTCCAGTTCGGTCTCGTACAACCGGCCCACATGGTGCTCGCTCCGGGCAGCCCGAGCTTCGGCCCGGCGGACGCGGCGGTCACGAAATATCCCTACGATGTCAACCGCGCCACTCAGCTCCTCGGCGAAGCCGGATGGACGAAAGGGTCCGACGGCATCCTGCGCAACGCGGGCGGCGAGCGGTTCGACCTCGGCGTGCGCGTGACCGAGGGGACCCTGAACAACAAAGAAGCCCAGGTGATGAGCGACTTCTGGAAGGCGATCGGCATCAATCCCGAGGTGGACCTGATGCCGCGCGCGCTGCAGAACGATCAGGAGTACCGCGCCAAGTTCCCCGGCGTGGCGTCCAGTTCACCGATGGGGGTTGACGCCCTCGACCGGTTCCGGAGCGAGAACATTCCCAACGACGCGAACCGCTGGCGCGGTGGCAATCGCGGCGGCTACAGCAGCCCGACGATGGACCGTCTGTCGAAGGAGTTCTTCACCACCGTCGAGCTTGCTCCACGCACCAACACCCACGTCCAGGTGCTGAAGCTGATCTCTGACGACGTGGTGACGATGCCGTGGTACTACCAGGTCGACGTCTACGCCATCCGCGCGGGCTTGATGGGGGCCGTCCCGACCGTACCCGGCCAGGGCTGGACAACCGCCAACGCGCACTTGCTGTACTGGGAGCGCTAGCGGCGCGTCCAAAAAACCGCTCATGGTGAGCCTGTCGAACCATGGGCCCGAGCTGCCAAAGTTGGTTGCGACCGGCCCGTCCTTCGACAGGCTAGGACGAGCGGTTTTTCAGCACCAGCTCAGAGGTATGAACATGGTCGGCGAGCCTCACTACGCCCAGGCCAACGGGATCCGCGTCGCTTACGATCGCACCGGAAGCGGGTACCCGCTCGTCGCCCTTCATGGCTTTCCTCGCAATCGGAAGGTCTGGAGCAAGCTCACACCGCTGCTCGAATCGCGGTTCACGGTGCTCGCTCCCGATCGTCGAGGGTACGGCGATTCCGACCGGCCGTCTGACCCGGCCCCGTATGACAGCTCCACGATGGCCCAGGACGTTCTCGATCTGGCCGAGCAAGTCGGCTTCGGGGCGTTCATAGCTCTCGGGCACGACAAGGGCGCTCCGACGGCGCAGCGATTGGCCACCGACCACCCGGACCGGGTGCGCGGACTCGTGATCCTGGACGGAGCACCCGCCGGCAGCCGCTCGACCGCGCCACGCGACCCGTCAGGACGCAGCTGGTACTTTGACTTCTTCCGACAACGCGGCGTTGCGGAGCAGATCATCGGCCAGAACCCGCGTCTCTTCTTCTCCCTTTTCCTGGACCGCAATCCGCACCTCAGCCGGGAGGAGCACGAGTACTACCTGGAGACGTTCTGCCGGCCGGGCTCGGTGGATGCGGTGCTTGCCGACTACCGTGTCAGCCTGGAAGAGGACCAGGCGCGCTGGCAACAAGAGGCGGAGGCCGGCGTGAAGGTCCGGGTCCCGGTCTGTGCCCTCTGGGGCTCCCGAGGCCCGTCCGCCAACGCTACCGTTCTCGAGCGGTGGCGGGAAGCGGCAGATGACGTGCGCGGAGCCGCGATCCCCAACTCTGCGCACTACGTCCAGGAGGAGCAGCCCGAGCTAGTAGCGGAGCACATCCTGCAGTTTGCGGACGAGCTAGGGATTCACTGAGCCGCCGCGGGGTGCGGCGGCCCTACTGCAACTCTCGCGAACTGAAGCCCGCTAGCGATCTCCGCAGCGCTGGGCGGGTTCCAGGTAGTCGGAAAGAGCGCTGCACGTCACTAACGCGGCCATCACGGACCGATCAGCCCGCTGGCAACCAGGTTCCGTTATGATTCGCGCCTTGCCCGACGCCGACTGCCTCATTGGCGGTGGCCGCTGGCAACCCAGGCTGAAGCATGTGGCAGCTTCTGACAGTCACTCGGCATTTCGTGACAGTGGGCGTCGTCTAGAGTTGGTCTTCTGAAGGAGCCCGCGGCCTCACGCCGCAAAGAGAACCCCGCGATAAAGGAGACTGTCGATGACCACACCGGCCGATCTCAGAC
>Ga0184627_10000536_pt1 | contig 14639 bp, 9 predicted proteins | sample PLM3_127_b1_FD_133150 | JGI IMG/M metagenome (GOLD analysis project Ga0184627, IMG submission 133150) | Groundwater sediment microbial communities from an aquifer in East River, Colorado, USA - PLM3_127_b1 | ecosystem: Environmental > Terrestrial > Soil > Riparian zone | place: USA: East River...
CGACACTCTCTGCTATGGGGTACGGACATTTCGAGCGTTTCGCTTACACGCCGAGCCGCAAACGCGCTTGTACTGGGGCTAGTAGCCCGTCTGAGCTGATCAACGACTACCTTCCGCGCGGGCATCCCTCCTCCAACGCGGCAGCCGCGTTGGGGCTCTTCAGCGTGGTGGTGGGGCTGGGCCCATCGGCCCGGGCGTCACTGGCTGAGGTCGCGAGGGAAACGAGGGTGTGTTCAGCCAGTCGCCGAGCAGCCCCGAGAGATCGGAACGGAATGCAAATGCTGCCGCAGCAGCGCCGATGAGAACGAGCACCAGCAACACGACGGCCATCGCAGCCTTTTGCGCCCACGATGATCGCGACGAACGCAAAGACAGTTCCAGATTCTCGGCCGCCGCCTTGACGAGTTGACCATCGAGCACGCTTGCCGAGACTTCAAAACCCGCTTCAAGCGTGCGATCGCACAGCAGATTGATGAGGCGGGGCACGCCGCCCGACAGCTCGAACACCTGCGTCGCTGCCGTCTGGTCGAACTCGACGCGGGGACTCGCCCCCGCCACCGCGAGCCGATGGGCGATATAGCTGCCGACCTCCTCGGCCGCGATTGGCTTCAGCCGGCAGCGCGTCGAGACACGCCGGTTCAATTCACGGAGCTCGGCTCGGCCGAGCGTCTTATCGAGCGACGGATGGCCGACCAGGACGATCTGCAGCGCCGGTTCGTCGCCGATACTCTCTGCGAGCACGCGGACCTGGTCGAGCACCTCGACCGGTAAGTCGTGCGCATCGTCGAGGATGACGACAGCGAACGCCTGAAGGGCGGCGAGGGACACGAGAAAATCGTGCAGCGCGGCCGCGAGGTCCGCTCGTGACGCGCTCCTCAGCATGCCGCGCGCAATATCGTCGCGCGAGATGACGCCGAAATCCGCGAGGATCGTCCTGAGGAGATCGTCAGTCGACGCGAACCGGTCGGCGACGAGCGAGGTCAGCGTGCGTCGATCCAGTTGGTCGATGACGGCGCGGCAGAGCGTCGTCTTTCCCAGGCCGGGGTTACCGGTCATCACCACCATCCCCTCGTGCCGCCCAATCGCACCGAGCATCGCCTGCGCCACGTGGTCATGGGCGGTGCTGTGGAAGAGGAACCTGGGATCGGTGGACAAGCTGAATGGCTGCTCGTAGAGGCCGTAGAACGTCTCGTACGTGGCGGTGCCCTCAACGTGCGGCGCCGGTGTCGCCAAGCGTGTCGGCGGCGGCACCAGTGACGGCCCCGCAGGAGCGGGCGGCGGTGCAGGTGGAGTGTCGGGCAACGGAAACAGGTCAAGCAAGGGGCGGCGACCGCCTTGTCGCGCTGCGTGCGATGCCGACGGGGTGATCGGAAGCACCGGCGGAGATGGCGGAGCGCCGGGCGCGGGTACGATGCGGGCGGCTGGACGCGGGATCGCTGTCGCGGGAGGACGAGCGGCGCTGCTGACCCGCGGGGCCTCGGCGCCCATGCCCCTATCGAGATCCGAGAGGGTCGCGCGAGCGGCGCCGTTAGCCCGCTGGTCCTCGTCGCTCAGGCCCCGATCGAGATCCGCAAGGCTCGCGCAGAAATCCGGGTCGTCCGCGAGCGAGCGCTTGGGCAGGTCGTCCGGAGTCACAGGTTTCAATCTATACCGGGGACCGGCAGTCAGTTGAGTAATTCTGCACCGGGCACTCCGCTAACCTGTGGGTGCCCCGAAACGGCACAAGCTGTCCAATTTCAACTCACGAGAGCCGTAACTGATTGCCTATTAAAGACCTGTAGTATCTTTAGCGACACAATAATGACCGTCTTGTCATATAAACGAACATTGTGAACGCGAAAATCTGAGCCCGCTTATCTGATCTAAACCATTATAAATAAGTCACTTATAACCAATGATGGGCTTGGCGCCAACCTTGCTCCGCGGAAGCGTGGAGAAGGGCTTTGTGTGACCAGTTCAAGACGTCCGCTGTGAGCGGAGAGACCACAGGATTGACTGCAGCCGACTGGCGCCGGAAGTTACCGACGCTTGCCGGCCGCCTTGTCACGTTGCGCGAGCTGACGCCGCACGATCTTGGGCCGCTGATCGACTTGTTTTCGATCGCCGACAGCCCCTTCAGCTTCGACGAGCCCGTCAAAGATGTCGACGTGCGCGCGTTCATCGATCGCACGATCCGCGACCGCAGCGCCGGTCTGTCCTTCACCTACGCCGTCGTTCAGAACGGGACGCGCACGGTGGTCGGCCTCGCCCAGCTCCGGCAGCTCGAGCCGTCCTTTGAAACCGCGGAATGCGAGGGCACGCTTGCGCCATCCGTGCGCGGGACGGGAGTCTTCCTCGAGGCCGCGCGTCTCGTGGGCTCGTTCGTGTTTGGAACGGTCGGTGCGCGCCGCGTCGAAGTGCGGGTGCTCCTGCACCACGGCCGGGCGAACGGTGCGCTGCGCAAGCTGGGAGCGGTCCAGGAGGGGATTCTGCGCCGCTCCGTTCGTCGTCGCGGGGAATACCTCGATCAGGCACTCTGGTCGCTGCTCAAAGACGACTGGGGAGAGCATTGGGTGTCCACAGCTCCGAGGGTACATTGAGGACGCACGCCGGCGGGCGTTCAGAACGATGAGCGAGCTACCCTTCCGCGCTCGCCTCTACGTCGCAGCCGTCATCTTTGCCGGAGTGGCACTGCTGGCTGGTTTTGTGCCTCACGCGGCCTTCGATCGCCCGATCCTTTTTCTGTTTCTCATGCTGCTGGCCTCGGCGACGGCGGCGCTGAAGGTGACGCTGCCGCTCACCACGAGCGGCTCGACGATGTCGGTGTCGTACGCGATTGACTTCGCCTCGCTCCTCCTTCTCGGACCTCACGAGACGATGCTTGTGGCCGCCGGAAGCGCCTTCAGCCAGTGTCATCTCAATAACAAGGGGAGGAACCCGATCTATCGGACGCTCTTCAGCATGGCCTCGCTCGTCGTCACCGTGCAGGGCGCCGGCCTCGCGTTCGCGCTGCTCGCCGCCCCGGGTTCGGCCGATCCGATGACCGCTGTCGCGCGCCCGCTGGTCGGGGCCGCGACGGTATATTTCTTCCTGAACACGGGCCTCATCGCCACGGCGATCGCGCTTTCGACGCGCGAACCCGTTGCGCGGACCTGGAACACGAACTTCCTCTGGAGCGCTCCGAGCTATTTCGTCGGTGCGGGCACCGCGGCAGCCGCCGTGTGGTTCATCGACAACGCCGGTTACTGGCTGGCGCCGCTCACCTTCGCGCCGCTGTATCTCATGTATCGCACGTACAAGGTCTACATGGGCCGGATCGAGGACCAGCAGCGCCACGTGCAGCAGACATCGGACCTTCACTTGGCGACGATCGAAGCGCTCGCGCGCGCGATTGACGCGAAGGACCAGACGACTCAGTCACACATTCGACGCGTTCAGACGTACGCGGCCGGCCTTGCCCAACACATTGGTCTCACCGCCGAGGAGATTCAGGGCGTCAAGACGGCGGCACTCCTCCACGACATCGGCAAGCTGGCGGTTCCCGAGCACATTCTGTCGAAACCCGGACCGTTGACCCAGGAAGAATTCCAGAAGATCCGCATCCACCCCCAGGTCGGCGCCGAAATCATCGCGGCGGTTCCGTTCCCTTATCCCGTCGCCCCGCTGATTCTGAGCCATCACGAACGGTGGGACGGCAAGGGCTACCCGCAGGGACTTTCCGGGGACAGCATCCCGGTTGGGGCGAGAATCCTGACGATCGTCGACTACTACGACGCGGTCACGACGGAGCGACCGTATCACAAGGCGCTCAGTCATGAGAGCGCGATCGGCCTCTTGAGTCATGAGGCTGGGCGCGCGCTCGACCCGCGGCTGGTGAAGGCCTTCATCCACCTCCTTCCCAAGCTGGTCGCCGATGCCAACGCTGCTGAACCCGTGGTGCACGCCACGACCGATCCGGCGCCGATCGGCGCCGGCACGACGGCCGTCGGCCTCGTCCCTGGCGGCGGCCAGAACGCGTTCGAAAACATCGCGCTGGCGCACCGCGAGATTTATGCCCTGTACGAGATTGCGCAGTCGATGGGCACCAGCCTCGGCGTGTCCGACACCATGGCGCTGATCTCTTCCAAGCTGACGAAGATCATTCCCTGGTCGGGCTGCGCGCTGTTTCTGCAGCAGCCCGACGACACGTTGGAGTGCCGCTTTGCGGTAGGCGTGGATGCGCCACGGCTGCTCAATGCGACGGTGGCAGTCGGCCACGGTCTCGCCGGCTGGGTGGCGCGCAACCGGCGCACGCTAGTCAACGCCAATCCGCGCGTTTCCTTCGATGCTGCCGGGGTGCCGGGCGAGACCGACCTCAACTCGGCCATCGTCTGCCCGCTGTACTTCGGCGATGCCTTCATCGGCACTCTGGCGCTGTACCATACCGAGGCCAACCGGTATACGGAGGATCATCGGCGGCTCATCGAGCGTGTGGCCGAGCAGGCGGGAGCCGTCATTCATAACTCGATCATCTTTGAGCAGACGCAGGAAGATTCGCTGACGGATCCGCTCACGGGCCTGCCGAACCGCCGGTCCATGTTCGTGCACCTCTCGCGGGAAATAGCACGCGCCGAACGGCTCAAGGGCGAGGTCGCGATGATTGTCATGGACATCGACGAGTTCAAGACGATCAACGACACGTACGGCCACCATGTCGGCGACCGCGCCCTGCGTGAGGTGGCCGCGGCGCTTCAGGCCGGGTTGCGGTCCTACGATTTGTGCGTGCGTTATGCGGGCGACGAATTCATCGTCGTGCTCGCGGAATGCTCGCGTGAGACCGCGGAAGCCAAGCGCCGGGATCTTCAGCAGCGAGTCAGCACCATCAAGTTCGAAGTGCGCGCGGGCAAACACATTCAGCTCGCGGTCAGCGCGGGCGCCTCCGTTTATCCCGCTGACGGTGCCACATACGAGGTGCTACTCGCCGAGGCCGACCATTCAATGTATCGCGACAAGGCTGCGCATCGCGGCCAAATCACCCTGGCGCGGACGGCCGGACAGGCCGACTTCATCGCCCCCGCCGGGTTCGATCAGCCGTCCACGCGCCTCGACCCGCCGATCGACCATCCGCGGACCATTGCATAATCCTGAACCTCAGGGCAGGAGAGCCAGGACGGGCTGGAAAGGCGGGAGAGGACCACCCTGCTGCCCTCCTCTTCGTGATAAACATGGTCAGGGCGCGCCGAGTCTTCCCTCGGTGATCGTCGACCCGCATGTCTGACAAGCCGGATCTGGTCGAGCGGCGGCAGAAATACATTCGGCGGCAGATCGAGTTCGACAAGGGCGCGGTCGACGTGACGCTCCGCGGCCGGAAGCCCGCCGGCGCGGGGCCGGCAAACCGACACGGGCTGCCGAGGCTGCCCGTCGGCCAGCACGAGGTGAAGAACTGGCCGGTGCTCGATCTCGGTGAGCAGCCAGACGTCGACACGCGTACGTGGAAGCTGGAAGTCGGCGGGCTCGTCGAGAACCCCTTCACGCTCACCTGGGACGAGTTCCTCCTCCTCCCGCAGGTGGACGACGTGAGCGACTTCCACTGCGTGACGACATGGAGCCGCTACGACAACAGGTGGCGCGGCATCCGGTTCAGGACGATTGCGGAACTCGCAGTGCCGCGGGAAGAGGCCAAATTCGCCCTCTGCACAGGATACGACTTCATGCCGGGAAGCGACATTCCCTACACGACGAATCTCCCGCTCGAACGCGCGATTGAAAGCGACGTGCTGCTGGTGCATACGTGGGAAGGCCGGCCGCTGCCGCGGGAGCACGGCGGCCCGTGCCGCATCATTACGCCCAAGCTGTATGCCTGGAAGGGCACGAAATGGATCCGCAAGGTCGAGTTTCTGGCCGCGGATCAAAAAGGGTTCTGGGAAGTGCGCGGCTACTCAAACTCCGCGGAGCCATGGTTCAACGATCGATATTCTTCAGAAGCTGGAGGCTAGGGTTGTCGTCTCGAGCCCGGAGTGGAACCAGCTATCAGCTGTCAGCTGTGCTCGAGCCCCGCGATCCTTAAGCGCAACCTGAAGCTGGGAGCCGATAGCTGATGGCTGTAAGCTGAAAGCCGAAGGCTTCATGATCTTCCCCATGCTCGCGTCGCTGGCGGACGCGCCGCTCGACGATCCGCAGCTCGTTTACGAACCCAAGTACGACGGCATTCGCGCGATTGCTGAGGTGTCGGGTGCCTCTGATCGCCATGCCCGCGCCGCACGGCGTGTGCGGCTCTGGTCGCGCCTTGGCAACGAGAAGACCGATCAGTTCCCGGAAATCGCCGCGGCTCTCGAGCGCTGGGGCCGCCGCCAAAAAGCAGGGGTCGTCCTGGATGGCGAGATCGTCGCGCTCGACGCGAAGGGCGATCCGACCGGGTTTCAACAACTCCAGGGACGCATTCATCTGACGGACGGACAAAGCGGCCCTTTCCATTCGGTCGCCTACATTGCGTTCGACCTGCTGCGCGAGGGTCGCACAGACCTGCGCGACTGGCCGTTCGCCGCGAGGCGCGCCGCCCTCGAGCGGGTGTGTGGTCGGACCGGGTCGCCTGTTCTTCGGATCAGTGAAATCGCACACGGCAGCGGCCGTGCTCTGTACGAGCGCGCGCTCGCACGTGGATGGGAAGGCCTGATCGCGAAGCATGTCGAGTCGCGCTACAGGTCCGGCAAGCGCACGCCCGACTGGCGCAAGCTCAAAATCGTTCACGAGCAGGAGTTCGTGATTGGCGGATGGACGGAGCCGAGGCAGACGCGCGCGTACTTTGGCGCGCTGCTGCTCGGCGTCTATGACGACGAACCGCCGAATCACGGAGCGCGAAAAGGACAATCAGCGTCGTCGGCCGGATCGCTGGTGTACGCCGGGCACACCGGGACCGGATTCAACGAGCGGGAACTCGCCCGCGTGATGACGTTGCTCGAGCCGCTCGAAATTCACGAGAGCCCGTTCAGCGTCCGGCCGCGCACGAATGAACGGCCGCATTGGACGACGCCGAAGCTCGTGGCGCACATCAAGTTCACCGAGTGGACCGCCGATGGCAAGCTGCGCCATCCGGTCTACCTTGGGCTTCGCGACGACAAGAACCCACGCGAAGTGCGGCGAGAACCCGCCGTGCGGCTTCACGCCACTTCCGCGGCCCGTCTCACGGCCCCTAAGGAAGCATCCGGGGATCACGGCGTGGAGTCCGCCTCCATCGCCAACGCTCGGGCCGCGCGCGTTCAGAAGCGAAATCCGGCCCGCCGGAAGGATGAGATGGCGGCGGCGAATGAACGCCAAACCGTCGAAGATCAGCTTCGCACGATCGAGGAGAGTTGCCGCGACGGCGTCCTCGATCTGCCCGGCGGCGATCGACTGTCGGTCACCAATCTGCACAAGATGTTCTGGCCGCGACTCAAGCTTACGAAAGGCGATCTGTTCCGTTACTACGCTCAGGTTTCACCCTACATTCTGCCCGCGGTGGCCGACAGGCCGCTCGTCATGAAGCGCTATCCCAACGGCGTTGCCGGACCGTCGTTCTATCAGCATCGGGTCGAGCAACCGCCCAAAGGTGTACGTGTTGACGTGATCGAAGTCGCACAACGCCGGCCACAGATCATCGGGGGCAACCTGACGACGTTGCTGTATACGACGCAGCTCGCCGCGATCTCGCAGGATCCGTGGTTCTCCCGCGTGCAAACGCCGATGTATGCCGACTATGTGGCGCTCGATCTCGATCCGATGCCTGGTATTCCGTTTGCCCGTGTTCTCGACGTCGCCCGCTGGATTCGCGATGAGCTGCACCTGCTCGGCGCGACCGGCGTGCCGAAAACCTCCGGCGCCGACGGCGTACACATCTGCATCCCGATGCCGCCGGAGACGCCGTACGAAGCCGGTCTCCTGGTCTGTCAGCTTGTGGCAACCGTCGTCGCGCAGAAGCACTCGAAGTACGCGACCACCGATCGCGCTGTGCGTAACCGCGGCACGCGTGTCTACGTGGACTATCTGCAGAACAGTCTCGGCAAGACACTGGCGACGGCTTATAGCGCGCGGGCCAGTGAGTATGCCGGCGTGTCAGCGCCGCTCTCCTGGGACGAAGTCGACGCCGGTGTTCGGCGCGAGGATTTCACGATTCAATCCATGCCGGCGAGGCTGCGCCGGGTCGGTGATCTCTGGGCCACCCTAAGGAAGGCAAAAGGCGTGAACCTTTCGCGCGTGGCGCGTTATGCCGAGCGCGAAGGGCGAAGCCGCGTGCAAAGTGAGGGGAGGAAACGCGCCAGGAAATAGTGGGCGACCTCCCGAACGATTATCGCGGAGGAGTCGCGGGCTCGCGAAGGATCGGCCGCAAGGCGAGGCTCCAGGATAGTGTCAGCCCGTTGCCCCCTCCCCAATCGTCAGGTATACTCCCGTTTTCCGATACCGTTCAGGAGCAGTCCTCGCGGTACCTCCATCGCCTGACCAACCCCGATGCGCGGAGTCCGCAGGAAGCGCGCATGTCAGGTTCTGAACGGTGGTCTCGCGGCCCGGGAACACAGGCAGGTAGGATCAAACACATGACTTCTCGACACATCATCGGAATCGTCGCCGTCGTGGTCTCAGGGTTGAGCGCCGTCGTCGGTGCCCAACGTTCCACGACCGACTGGCCCCAATGGCGCGGACCCAATCGCGACGGCGCGCTGCAGTCTTTCACCGCGCCCGCCACATGGCCGGAGGGGCTGACGATGAAGTGGAAAGCTGAGGTGGGACTCGGGTACTCCACACCCATCGTGATCGGCAATCGCGTGTTCATGTTCTCGCGACGCGATCAGGACGAAGTGCTGGCGGCCTTCGATGCCATGACAGGCAAGGAACTGTGGCACACGAGTTACGCGGCACCGTACGACCTCGTCAAGTCCGCCGCCCCGCACGGCATGGGTCCGAAAGGGACGCCGGTATACGCCGACGGAAAACTCTTCACGTTCGGCATCAGCGGCATTCTTTCCGCCTTCGATGCGGCCAACGGAAAGTTGCTCTGGCAGAAGGCCGCTCCGGCGGTCGGGCCGACGTTCAGCACGTCGCAGTCGCCAATCGTCGATCGCGGCCTGGTCATCGCGCACGTTGGCGGCAACAACAAGGGGGCGCTCACCGCCTTCGATGTCAACACCGGTGCAACCAAGTGGCAGTGGACCGGCGATGGGCCTGGATACGGGTCACCGATCATTGCGGAGTTCGCCGGCGTGCGTCAGGTCGTCACGTTCACGCAACAGAACCTTGTCGGTGTCTCAGCCGAGACCGGCGAGTTGCTGTGGCAGCGACAGTTCAAGACGCCCAACGAGATCAACGCGCTGACGCCGCTGGTTTACGGCGGAATGCTCATCGTGTCCGGGCAGGATCAGGGTGTCCAGGCTCTGCGGGTTGCCAGGAAAGGCGAGCAATGGACGGTCGAAGACGCCTGGCGAAACGACGAGATGTGGTCTCGCCTGAGCAACGCCATCGTCGTTCGCGATGCGGTGTTCGGCCTGGCGACGCAGAACAGCGGCCACTACTTTTTCGTCGATGCGAAAACGGGAAAGACGCTCTGGAAGGGCGAGCCTCGCGCCGCCTTGAATGCCGCGATCATGAAATCGGGCGACCTCCTGTTCGTCCTGGAAGACGACGGCGAGCTGGTTGTGGGGAGTGGCGCCAACCCGGCTGGCTTCTCGCCGACCCGCCGCTATAAGGTGGCCGAACAGGCGACCTGGGCGCCGCCGGCCATCTCGGGCAATCGCGTCTTCGTGAAGGATCTGACAACGCTGGCGCTTTGGACGTTGAATTGATTCGTGTCCTGTTTCTCTGCACGGGCAACGCCGGCAGGACCATCGAGGCCGAGCCGGTGTTGAGCGTGCCGGGAGACGGGCGGGCCTAACAGCTCGTGGCCCCCCATTTGGGTGCGGTGTGCCCGCGCCTCCCTGCCTGACAGTTTCGCAAGTCCGGTGTGAAAACGCGATCGAGGCCGGGCCCCGCGCCTCATACTTCTGCACTCCACTCGGCGCAGGCCAATGCGCCCATCTTCAATTCCTTCAACGAATTACATGGCCATCAGGCCTATCCAGGCCATCGTCGGCACGCCCGTTGCGCCGCTCAGAAGCCGGTGGGGGCTGGCTTCGGCCGCCCCGGAGGCCGCCTGAGGCAGGCGCGCCCACCAGAGCACGCCGAAATTCTGAAGGGAGTTGGCCGATGTTGTTCGCAGCCGTTCTTGCCATTGGTACCGCCGTCGTAGGCTTCGCGTGGCTCAGGATGAGGCATCAGCGCAAAAGGGCGCACGGGAATCAGTAGCCTTCCTCCTGCGCGCTGCTCGCTCCACTGCCGTCAAGTTGTGGCGGGGTGAAGGGATCGGATAAGCGACTCAGTTCTCACGGCTGCGCACCGCTTCATCGGGAGCGTGCGCGGAGCCCGCTATTGCGGCACCCGCCCGGAGCCGAAATATTGGGATGTGCAGAACGTGTATTTCAGGGTGTGTGCGACCGCGTGCCTGGTGGTCAGTGTGGCCGCACATGCGGAGGCCCAGGCACCGCTCGTCCCTGGCCGCCTTCCCACGCTGCCCCTTACGCAGCTCGACGACCGGACGCTTTCCGCCGACCTGGATAACCTCGTTTTCACGCTGACATTCGCGCAGCCGGTGGCGATCCGCGATCTGCTGCTGTTGCTGGTGCGCGGGACGTCGCTCAGCGTTGTCCCCGATCCCGGGTTCTCCGGAACGTTCATCGGCGAGCTGAAGAACGTCACGGTTCGACAGGCGCTCGGCCTCATCCTGCCGCCCCTCGGTCTCGACTACGCCGTGGACGGATCGATCGTCCGCGTGTTCCGCCGCGAACCCGAGACCCGACTGTTCGACATCAACTACGTCGCAGCCGCCCGCACGGGCACGGCCGTCGTCGGCGCGCCAGAGGAGGGCGGCACCTTCGCCCGGGTGTCCACGACGACGAATACCGATGTGTTCGCCGACCTGACGACGGGGGTGCGGACGCTTTTGTCCGAAAGGGGAACATTCAACGTCGATCGAAAGGCGGGCCTGCTGCAGGTCAGTGATTTCCCCGAACGACTCGAACGCGTTTCGCGCTATCTCGACGCCGTACACGACCGCGTGCACCGTCAAGTGCAGATTGACGCCCGCGTCATCGAGGTCGAACTGAACGATCCCAATACCCAGTCGCTCGACTGGGAGTTGCTTGCGCAGAGCAGCGCGCAGACGGCGGGGGTCCCCGGTTCGTCGCGCCCTGCCATCAACGGGTTGCGCGTATCCGATGTGTCGCGGTTCATGACCGCATTGGCGGCGCAGGGGGTTGTCTCGCTTCTTGCGAACCCCCGAATTCTCGTGCTCAACAACGAACCGGCCGTGGTCCGTGCCGGCTCCGATGGCGCAGGCGGGCGTGGACCCAACCGATCCAGCGAACCGGATGTGACGCTCGCCGTAACGCCGCAGATTGCCGAGGACGGCGTCATCATGCTGAGCATGAGTCCCACCGTCAGCCTTCACATCGTCGATCCCGAGGGGAAGCTGCCCGCCGTTTCCGCGTATCGCGAGGCCGACACCCTGGCTCGCGTCGCCGATGGAGAGACGATCGTCATCGCCGGCTTCAGACGCGACCGTGAGGTTCGGGAGCGTCGCGTCGGGCTGACCGGCGGATGGTTCGGACGCTCGACCGTCGTCACCCGGAAACGGATCGAGCTGATGATTCTGCTCACACCGAGGATTCTATAAGCCGTGTACGAAGACTTTTACGGCTTTGCTGAAAAGCCGTTCAGCCTGACGCCGGACCCGAAGTACCTGTATCGGAGCCAGTCGCACGCCAACGCGTTCGAGCTGCTTCAGTACGCCATTCGACGGCGTGAGGGCTTCGCGGTCGTCACCGGTGACATCGGCACCGGCAAGACCACGCTCTGCCGCGCCCTGCTCGAACAGATCGATCGAACGACGTTCACCGCGCTCGTTCTGAATCCGTTTCTGTCCGAAGAGGACTTGCTGAAGCGGATCCTGCTGGACTTCGGCGTGATCTCGCGCGGGGAACTGAAGACGCGAAACCTGACAGGCGTGAGCAAGCAGGAGCTGATCGCCGCGATCTACGATTTCCTGCTTGGTCTGATCCCCCTGAAAGCCGGCGCGGTGCTGATCATCGACGAGGCGCAGAACCTGCCCTTGCAGGTGCTCGAGCAGATCCGCATTCTGTCGAACCTCGAGACCGACAAAGAGAAGCTGCTTCAGATTATTCTGGTCGGCCAGTTGGAGCTGCAGACGCTCCTGCGATCGCCGGAGCTCCGTCAGCTCGATCAGCGCGTGTCGATCCGCTACGAGTTGAAGCCGCTCGATGCGGAGACAGTGGCTGCCTACGTCGCGCACCGCCTGACCATCGCCGGGGGGTCGGCGTCGGTCGCGTTCAACGCCAAGGCGCTCGCAGAAGTGCACCGGCTGTCGGGCGGTATTCCGCGGCTTATCAACCTGATCTGCGACCGCGCGCTGCTTGGCGGATTCTCGCTTCAGACCAATCGCATCACCGACGAAATAGTGCGCCAGGCCGCGGCCAGTCTCGACCTGCGGCAGCCGGGCGCGTCCCCGTTTCACTGGTTCAACCAGCGGGCGTCGCTGGCCGCCGCGGCCGCGGTCGTGGTGCTGGCATCGGCCGTTGCCGGAGGCGTGACGACGCTGCTCTATCAGCGGTTCGGCATCAACACGCTCCAGGCCAGCACTCGTGCCGCGGCCACTCGTGTCGCGGCCTCGGTTCTCGAGACCGCCGTTGAGCCGTTGCCCCCTTACGCAACGCTCACCATCCTGGCGGGGTCCTTTCCTGCCACCGAACACACCCGGGCCGAGGTCGCGGAGTTGACCGAATGGCTCAAGGGATCAGGTTACGATGTTTACTACGCGGACGTTGACCGTGGACCCGACGGGCGGTGGCAACGCGTGCTCGCCGGGGCGTACACGGATCCCGCAGTCGCTGCCGCCGACGCGGCACGTCTGAACGCCGTGGCGCCGGACCTTGGCGCTCGCCTGCTGACGTCGGCGGCCGCGACAGGAACTGATCGGTGAGTCTGATTCTTGATGCGCTCCGGCGAAAGTCGGCGCGCGATGGCGGCGAGGTCGACCGCAGCCCGCGCGTCGACGCCGTGCTCGCGACGCTCGGCTATCCACGGCGGAGCGGAGGTCGACGCTCATCGAGGACGAAGGTGTTGGCGTACGGCGCCATCGCGCTCGCCCTTGGCTTCATCGGAGTGGCCATCCCGGTCCTGCTGATGACGCCGCGCTCGCGTCCAGGCGTGACGCCTGTTGCTCCCGTCAGACCGGCCGTTCCCGTTGCGCCACCGCGCGGACCGACTCCGGCACCTGCACCACCGCCATCCGCTACGGCTCCCGGGCCACCTGCACCCCCGGCGAAACCGGGGCCGTCTGCTCCGCCATTGGCGTCGCCTGCGCCGGCGGCGAAATCGGGCTCGCCTGCTCCGGCACCGGCGTCACCTGGGTCCGCGGCGAAACCGAATCCCGCTGTTCCGGTTCCCGCGCCGCCTTCACCGGCTGCGGCGCGGCCGGCGATCACATCGCCGCCGCCAGCGCCGCTGCGATCACCGGCGCCTCGAGCCGCTGTGACGCCGCGACCTGCGCCAGCGCCGCCACCCGCCGCGGCGGTGGCTGCGACGGGCACACCACCGACGGCGGACCATTTCGGTCTCGCGCTCTATTACCAACGCGTCGGGGACTTCGATAGTTCACTCGCGCAGTATCGAGTGCTGCTCGAAGAAAACGAGGCAAGCGCCGAAGTTCACAACAATCTCGGCCTGCTGTATCAGGATCGGGGCGACGCCGACCGCGCGATCGCCGAGTTCCAGCGCGCCCTCGCCCTTGCTCCGCGGTACGTGAAGGCTCACAACAACCTGGGCGTCGCGCATCTGCGCGCCGGACGGCTCGAGCAGGCGGCGGCCGAGTTCCGCGTGGCATTGACCGCCGATCCTCGCAACGTCGAGTCGCTTGTGAACCTCGCGCTCGTTCAGAAAGCGGCCGGGCGGCCGGATGAAGCACGTGATCTTCTGCTGCGCGCGCTCGCGATCGATCCGCGTCATCCCGGCTCGCACTACAATCTCGCCGTGGTGGCCGACGAGGCGGGTGACGTCGCGACCGCCGTGTCGCACTACCGGTCGTTTGTGAAGCTCGGCGCGGTCACCCATGGTGAGCTCGTCGCTCAGGTCCGGGCGCGGCTCGCCCTCCTCGACTCGCGATCGAGCCAGTACTAGGGGCCTGTCTCGGCTAGTTCTTTCAACCTCGCGCACATTTTGAATAAGATGGCTGACCGGATTGGCCGGAGGTCAGCGCGCTCGACATTCACACAAAGGAGACCGGGATCATGCCCATTGAACAGGGAGCCGCCAGCGAAAACGAGGCGCAAATTGCGGTCCATTGGAAGGAAGAGGGTTGCATCCTTCCCTCGCCACAGTTCATCGGGCAGGCCAACCTGGTTGATGCCGCTGTCCTGGACCGGTTCAAGGAGGAGCATTTTCCGGAGTGCTTCAGAGAGTACGCCGACTTGCTCGACTGGAATCAGTACTGGCATACCACGCTGGACACGAGCGACCCGCCCTTTTGGAAATGGTTCACCGGGGGAACACTCAATGCCTGCTACAACTGCGTGGACCGGCACCTGGTCAAGTACAAGAGCAAGGCG
>Ga0184627_10000538_pt1 | contig 14612 bp, 11 predicted proteins | sample PLM3_127_b1_FD_133150 | JGI IMG/M metagenome (GOLD analysis project Ga0184627, IMG submission 133150) | Groundwater sediment microbial communities from an aquifer in East River, Colorado, USA - PLM3_127_b1 | ecosystem: Environmental > Terrestrial > Soil > Riparian zone | place: USA: East River...
CTTCCCCGCCGCCAGCAGCTCGATCGCCTCCGCCGCCGGGTGCGCGACCCAGCGAACGTCGCGATGCGGATCGAGACCGACGTGGGCCAGGACCACTGACAGGAAGAGGTGCTCAGGCGATCCTGCCTGGGCGATCGCCACGGTCCTGCCCCGGAGGTCGCGGATCGCGCGCACGCGCTCCGTTCCGAATAGCTCGAAGCACCCCACGTGGGAACCGGCCAGAAAGACCAGCGGGTCGCCCGCATCGAGCCGACTGACCAGCGACGAGACAAACGTCACGATCATCTGGGCCTCGCCGGTAGCCACGGCGCGTAGCCGGTCGTCCTGGTTTTCCTTCTTGAGGTATTGTACCTCAGTGAACCCCTCGCCCCGGAGTAGTTCCTCGGCGACATAGCTGGGCGCGACGCAGATGCCACGGGCGAGATCGGCGATCTTGAGGCGCGTCGTTTCTGGGGGCGGCTCCGCCGCAATCGAACTTGAGTCAATGCCGAGGATTCCCGCTGCACCCGCAAGCGTCGCCGTCCTCAGAAAGTCTCTGCGGCTCCAGCCTTCAGCGCGGTGATCACTCATAAGGTTTTCCTTTCATTCACAGCTCGCACTCTGGTGATTGTGAAAACTAACCTTTTAGCTCTTTTTTCAGCTCTCTAATAAACCGCCAGTCCGTGCCTTGAGCGATGAGTTTGTTGGGGCTCGTTTTGATCATCCCGATATCATGCAGACTCAGGGCATAGAAGCGCACCGTGTCTTCGGCGTCGTACTCCCGCCACCTTGAATAGGGCACGTCTTTCATAGCCTGAAGGGCATACCGATATTCCTTGGTGAAACCGCCGTCCACTATGATTTGCGCGGCCCGGTCCGGCTCCAGAGCGCAGATGTCCGTTGCCTTCAAGATGGCACGCAGCGCCCGCTTGGTGGCGACAGGGTGCTTGCGCGCGAATTCCCGATTGGTGGCAACCATGCAACAAAAGTATTGGGACCAGGGCCGATCTACCGCGCTGTTCACAATAACATGCCCGATGTTCTTCGCCCGCAACTCCTGGGGCACCGGCGGGAACGCCATGAGCGCATCCACTTTCCGATCAGCCAGTAGCTGGGCCGAGTCTGCCGTATCGTGGGTAACCCAGTTGATGTCCTTTCGCGGATCGAGACCGACATACGCCAACATGCTGGCGAGAAATAAATGATGCGCTGACCCCATAGCCGGCACGCCGATGGACTTACCCTTCAGGTCGCGGATCGCGCGGATTCCTCCCATGCCGAAAAGCTCGAAGCACCCGACATGGACACCGCCGAGCAACGTGATCGGTAACCCGGCATCCACCTGGGTGAGGAACGGCGCGATGAACGCCATGCTGACGTCGACCTCGCCAGACGCAAAGGCCGGATACGGGTTGATGCCACTGACCTTCACGTACCGGATGTCGCGGAAGCCCTCGCCGGGCAATAACTCCTTGGCCACATACTGAGGCGCTATGCAAATGCCTGCGACCTGCGATAGCCGGATCCGGGTCGTCTCGGGCGGCGGCTCGGCAGCCATTGTCTCGGAGCGCAATCCCAGAATCGTTGCTGCACCGGCAAATGTGGCTCGGTTCAGAAATTCCCTCCGGCTTAGGCCATTGGACCCTCGACTTTTCATATGCTGCTCCTTGCGTTTGTCGCTGATTATTTACGCCATTGTCGCTGTATACCGCCTGAACTAAGTCTTTAGTTCCTTTTTGAGTTCCCTGAGAAACCGCCAGTCTGTGCCCTGCGCGATGATCTTCTGCGGGATGGACTTGATCATGCCAACCTCGTGTAACTGCAGCGCGTAGAATCGCATCGTGTCCTCCGGGTCATACTCGCGCCATTTGCCATAAGGAACTTCTTTCAGGGCTTGCAGGGCGTACTCGTAGCTCTTCGTGAAGCCTCGGTCGACAATCGTGCGGGCGACACGCTCGGGCTCGAGCGCGCAGATCCGATCCGCCTTGAGAATCGCCCGCAGCGCCCGCTTGGTCGCGACCGGGTGCTTGCGCACAAATTCCCTGTTCCCGGCGACAAGGCAGCAAAAGTATTGGGACCAAGGCCGGTCCAGAGTGCTATTGACCACGACGCGTCCGATCTTCTTAGCCCGCAGCTCCTGGGTTACCGGTGCGCTTCCGAGATATCCATCGATCTCGCCCGTGGCCAGAAGCCGAATCGAATCGGCGGCGGGATGGACGACAAAGTTGATGTCCTTGCGAGGGTCGAGGCCGACATAGGCCAGCACCGTCGCGATAAAAGTCTCGGGGCCTGGTCCCCGCCACGGCACGGCTATGGTTTTCCCCTTGAGATCGCGGATCGTGCGAATGCGGTCCGAGCCGAACAACTCTAAACAGCCTACGTGAATTCCGGCCAGGAATAGAATCGGGAGTCCTCTGTCAAGCTCGACGACGAACGGCGCAACGTACCACTGGGTGATGTCGACTGCGCCAGAGCCAAGCTGTTTGTAGACGCCGACGGCCCCTTCCGGGGACTCGACGTATTGCACGTCGGTGAATCCCTCTGCCCGGAGGAGATCTTCCGCCACATACTGAGGCGCCAGACATATGCCCGGAAACTTGTACAGCCGGATTCGCGTCGTCTCCGGCGGCGGCTCGGCGGCGAGCGAATTATCTTGTAATCCAAGCAGCGCACCAGTTCCGGCGAGCGCCGCGGTGCTCAGAAATTCTCGTCGACTCCACTGATCGTTGGGTCGTTTACTCATGTTGAACTCCTCTAGCGTGTTTGCGAGTCGTGTTTGTGACGAGCACGAGCCACGAACACGATCACGATTTCACGCCTTCAACTCTTTCTTCAGCTCCCGCAAAAACCGCCAGTCGGTTCCTTGGGCGATGAGCTTTTTGGGGCTCGTCTTGATCATCCCAATGTCGTGCAGACTCAAGGCGTAAAAGCGCACCGAGTCCTTGGGATCGTACTCCCGCCACCTTGAATAGGGCACGTCTTTCATAGCCTGAAGGGCATACCGATATTCCTTGGTGAAACCGCCGTCCACTATGATTTGTGCCGTCCGGTCCGGTTCCAGAGCGCAGATGTCCGTTGCCTTCAAGATCGCACGGAGTGCCCGCTTGGTGGCGACAGGGTGCTTGCGCGCGAATTCCCGGTTGGTAGCAACCATGCAGCAGAAGTATTGGGACCAGGGCCGATCTGTGGCGCTGTTCACAATGACATGACCGATGTTCTTCGCCCGCAACTCCTGGGGCACTGGCGGGAACGCCATCAGTGCATCCACTTTCCGATCAGCGAGGAGCCGGGCCGACTCTGCCGGCTCATGAGTAACCCAGTTGATGTCCTTTCGCGGATCGAGACCTACATACGCCAACATACTGGCGAGAAATAGGTGATGCGCTGAGCCCATAGCCGGCACGCCAACGGACTTGCCCTGCAGGTCGCGGATCGCGCGGATTCCTCCCATGCCGAAAAGCTCGAAGCACCCGACATGGACGCCGCCGAGCAACGTGATCGGTAAACCAGTATCCACCTGGGTGAGGAACGGCGCGATGAACGCCATGCTGACGTCGACCTCGCCCGACGCAATGGCCGGATACGGGTTCACGCCACTGACCTTCACGTACCGGATGTCCCGGAAGCCCTCGCCGGGTAGCAGCTCCTTGGCCACATACTGCGGCGCTATACAAATACCTGCGACCTGCGATAGCCGGATACGCGTTGTCTCAGGAGGCGGCTCGGCCGAATTTGAATTGGGCTTAAGGCCGAAAATTCCTGCCGCACCCGCAAGCGTCGCCTTGGTTAGAAATTCCCTCCGGCTCCAGCCTACAGATCGTTCATTATTCATCAGGACCTCCTTTAATTGCCAGCTCGTGTTCTTGGCCGGTGATTGTGTCGCGCTCCGGCGAAACCTTCACTTAGAGCCATGGGCGTGATGATCAGAACAAACAGAAGATTTTTTGGCGTCACCTGCCTTCGGCACCTGTATACCACGGAACGGGTTTCTGATGCAGTCCTTCGGCGATCAGGAGCATCGGATGGTAACTGTGCCCACACAGCTCGCGCAACAATTTTGATTCTTGGCGAAGCCTTATTCACTTCCAATCGAATCCAGCGTGAGCCAATAATTACTGGCAAAGAGAATGCCAGCCTGAGATTCACGAAGACTGATTTGCGAAGACGTGGAGTTGGCGAACGAATTTCTTGAGACCGTTGTTGTTCAGATCCGCGAGGCCAGAAAGATGGTGGCTTTTAAGACACCTACTGGTGGCAAAAAACCCACCGTCGTTAATCGAGCAGCGAGCCTCTTTCTTACCCGTGTTCTCATCGACTCAATGACTTAGACCGTTTCCTTCCCGCTGGCATCCCAGTTGCAGAGTCAATCGGCATGGAGTCGTCACAGGGTGAGTTGCGCAGCGTCCACACCTCGAATCTCCCCGCACTATTCGACCAACTTCAGATCAGCCTAATTGTTTCCACTTATCAGGCGGGCAAGGCCATCGTCGTCCGTAACGACAATGACACGCTCAATACTCACTTCCGAACATTTGCTAAGCCGATGGGCGTTACCGCTGACCAGAGCCGGCTGACAATCGGCGGCGCCAATACCGTCTGGGAATACCGCAACATGCCTGCGGTGGCGCAAAAATTGGAGCCGGCGGGAAAACACGACGCCTGCTATCTTCCTCGTCGTATTCACGTTACCGGCGACATCGACATTCACGAGCTTGCGTGGGATGGCAACAACGAGCTTTGGGTGGTTAACACCCGCTTCTGTTGTCTTTGCACGCTCGACGCGGACCATAGTTTTTCTCCGCGCTGGCGCCCGCCGTTTGTCAGCGCCTTGGCTCCTGAAGACCGCTGTCATCTGAATGGGATCGCGCTGGTCGATGGACGCCCCAAGTACGTCACCGCCCTGGGAGAAACCAACACCCCCGGCGGCTGGCGCCCGAACAAGGCCAAGGGCGGCGTCGTGATGGACATCGAGAGCAACGAAATCCTGCTCCATGGACTCTCCATGCCTCACTCTCCGCGCTGGTATCAGGGAAAGCTCTGGGTGCTCGAATCCGGCGAGGGAAGCTTGGCAGTGGTCGATCTCGCGCGGCGCACTTGGCGCACCGTCGCACAGGTGCCGGGCTTCACGCGCGGGATCGACTTTGTCGGGCCGCTCGCCTTCATCGGCCTCTCACAGGTGCGTGAGAGCGCCGTGTTCAGCGGCATCCCGTTGGTCCAGCGGCTGCGCGAGCGCACCTGTGGAGTGTGGGTGGTAAATATCGAGACGGGTGAAACAGTCGGCTTCCTTCGCTTCGCGGCCGGCGTGCAAGAAATTTTCGCCGTCCAGGTGCTGCGCGGGATGCGCTTCCCCGAATTGCTGGAATGGAACGATCAGCGGCTCGCCCATTCCTATGTGCTACCTGATGAAGCTCTGGTGGATGTGGTACTGCGCACCGAGGAAGAGCTGGCACGGTCTCCCGCCTTTCATTTTCAGCGCGGTAACGAGCTCTACAAGCAAGGCAAGCTTGACGAGGCCATTGCTTCCTATCGCCAATGCGTCGCCCTCCAGCCGGAATTTCCCAATGCCCGATATCACCTGGGCGTGGCACTTGGCGACGCTGAAAAGTTCGAGGATGCGCGCGCCAGCCTTACGCAGGTCATCGAAGCCGAACACGAAAATGCTCAGGCGCACAACAGTCTCGGATTCGTCGCCAGTCAGCAGCGTCAACCTTACGAGGCTATTAATTGTTTTGAGCGCGCCATTGAGCTTCAACCGAACTACACCCATGCCCACGTAAATCTTGGCATGAGCCTGCTGCAAGTCGGAGATTATCCGCGCGGCTTCACCGAATACGAGTGGCGGCCAGTCAATGGTTTTCATTGTCCTCATCCCAAATGGGACGGCCATGCAATCCCCGAGAAGACGCTGCTGGTCTACACAGACCAGGATGCCGGAGATGCGATTCAGTTCGCCCGCTATCTACCTCTCGCGGCACAGCGATGTAAGAATCTGATCCTCACCTGCTCCGCGGAGCTGATGCCGATCTTCGCGACCATGCCAGGTGTCGCTCAAATCCGAGAGAACGAAAAAATCGCGGTCGCGGAATTCGACACGTACCTGCCGCTCATGAGTCTGCCGCATGTGTTCGGAACAACGCTCGACACGATTCCCGCAACCGTACCGTATGTAGATGCAGCGGCGCTCTGCAGGCGCAAAGTCAATCCGTCGTTATTATTGAGTGAGTCGGGCGATCCAAGAATCGGCATCGTCTGGGCGGGCAATACCAACAACCGAATTGATCGACATCGTTCGTGCCCGCTAAATGATTTCCTGCCGATCTTGACTGTTCCTGAAATCAGTTTTTACAGTTTGCAACGGGGAGAGCATCAGAAGGACCTCACCGATCTTCCGCCACACATTCAAGTACACGATCTGGAGCCGCACCTCGGCAAGTTCGACGACCTGGCGGTAATCATCGACCAACTGGATTTAGTCATCAGCGTCGATTCTTCAGTAACTCACATCGCCGGCGCATTGGGCAAGCCGGTATGGACGTTGCTGAGTCACGTAGCGGACTGGCGCTGGATGTTGGATGGCGAGACCACGCCGTGGTATCCGACCATGCGGCTGTTTCGCCAGACTCGGCCGGGCGACTGGAGCGGCGTGATCGAGCGAATGGCAGAAGCGCTACGACGCGAAACCATAACCCAAAACCATAATCCCGAAACCTCGAACAAAGAAGGGAGAAGCCATGAACTACTTTAATCTATATTCATCATACCCCGACGATACCATCGCCGCTGCCTGGGATTCTCAGGTCGCGGAAGCGGCGCAGACCCCGTGGCTGAAAGAGGAATTACGACGGTGTGACAGCGATCTGTTTCCACCCTTCGCGGCTTGTTACGCAGAGCTGCGCGCGTTGCCCCGTAGCGCGCGGCGCGCGTTGCAGCGTCGCATTGCGCGCTCCAGCGAGTTGGCGGCGATCTTGCCGGAGTGGTTTCGGAGCGGCGGCGGGCGGGCGCTGCAATATAAGCTGGCTCGCTCGTTGGCGGGCGCGGCGTTGTTGCTGGCCCTGGGTCAGGGAATCATAGAGGCGGCCACAATCAACGTTACGACAGCTAATCCTAAGGCGAAGCGAGACGGCCAGTGTTCGCTGATCGAAGCGATTATTAACGCCAACAGAGATGCGGCGAAACACAAGGACTGTCCGGCGGGCAGCGGGGCGGACACAATCGTGTTGCCGTCCAGCGCCGACATCACACTCAATTCAGTGAACAATAGAACCCATGGCCGCACGGGGCTGCCGGTGATTACCAGCCCGATCACTATCGAAGGCAACGGCGCTGAGATCGTCGGCAACAATAAAAACCGGAAACGTCCATTTCGCCTTATAGCTGTTGGCGACACCGGGGAACTCACGCTTCAGAATGTGACTCTGAGCGGTGGGTCTGCCGATGAGGGTGGCGCCATATTGAATCATGGCACCCTCGCTGTCGAGAACAGCATCATCTCGGGTAATCAGGGTGGTGGCGTGTTTAACGGCGCCACCCTGACCATCCAGAATAGCACCATATCAGATAACGAAGGTGGTGGCGTGACTAACACCGGTACGCTCACCATCGAAAACAGCACTCTCTCTCTAAATACCTCCGCTGGAGTTGGCGGCGGTGTATCTAATTTCGGCTCAGGTGCCGTCAGCGTCAAGAACAGCACCATCTCGGGCAATAGAGCCGCCGATAGAGGTGGCGGCATATTCAACTTTAACCCCTACTCCTCGGTGAGTATCGAGAACAGCATTATTTCCGGCAATCATGCTGTTTATTCCGGCGGCGGCATTTATAACTCCGGCGCCGTCAATGTGGCCGGCAGCACGATCTCGGGCAATTCGGCCAGCCGGGGTGGCGGGGCATTCAACAGCCGGTCCTACTCCCTGCCCGCCAGTCTCAGCCTTACAAACAGCACCATCTCCGGTAATGTGGCCAGTGACGACGGAGGAGGAATATTTAACTACCGCAGCTATTGCGGCTTTTACTACTGCTATTTTGGCGGGTATCTCAGCCTCGCCGACAGCACGATCACGCAAAATGTTGCCGGGGATTCCGGTGGCGGGTTGTTTAACGAAGGCACTCTAAGCATGACCAACAGCACCATCTCGAACAACCAGGCGCCAAATGGGCCCGACATCTTTCCGTAAAGAAGTGACTCATGCAGAGTTTATGAGCCCGCGAAAACGCCACCCGTTTCCATTGGTCAAATGTACCATACCGACGAGGCTACCGGTCGTTGCCTACGGCCAGAGATTCGGGGGCAGGTGAAAGAAAAGCGAAAATAGGAGCTTAAAACTTTTGCGGTTTTACTTCCCAGCCCGCGTCGCGCTCCATTTGTTGCCGCCGGCGGTTCCTTCCATCGAATTGCCGTTGACGCGGCCGGAGTACTGCGTGCCACCGGCAGTAAAGCTGATCTGATCGCCGTTAAGCTTGCCGGAGATTTGACTGCTGTTGCCGCCCGACTTGAGCGTGCCGCTGATCATCTGGAATGTCTGTTTGATCGAGAGCTCTCCCTGGGGCAGTTTCCAGGTCCCTCCGACTTTTGCCGGCACGATCCAAAGAAGCGCGTTACACCAGTTGTTGCAGCCGGCCACGGTTTCGCTCTGGTCGGCCTTCCAGTCTTCCATGTCGAAGGAATTCGACACGATGCGCGTGCCGGGTTTGAGATCGAGAATCTTTGGGCGCAGCTTCATGTTGATGCTCGGCAGCAGGAACATCGTGATCACCTGGGCCTGGGAGAAATCGCTCTCGAACAGGTCCGCTTTGACGAAGCTCGCCTTGTCGCTCACGCCTTCCTTGGCGGCGTTGCGCTTGGACAGCTCCACCATGTCGGGATTGTATTCGATGCCGAGGGCCTTGGAGCCGCGTTTGGCGGCGGTAATGACCGTGCGCCCGTCGCCCGAGCCGAGGTCGATGAGGTAATCCTTGGGCGTGAGTTTCGCCATGTCGAGCATTTTATCCACCAGCACCTGCGGCGTCGGCACCCAGACGACGTCCTTGCCTTCCTGTCCGACCTGGGGCTCGTATTCCTGGCTCGCCGCCCGGCTTTGGCCGCTGACGGCGATCAGCGATAGGGCCAAAAGCAAAAACCAAATACGCGCAAAACTCGTTGCCTTCATTTATGTTCCTCCCGTGAACAATAAGTCTATAGTAGTAGTTACATGAAAGAACTTGAATAAACGGTATTCTCCTTACTCCAACAGATGCGAAATGTCCAGAAAGCGGCGAAATTTTTTCGCTCGCGGCTAATCGGACGCTCCGTTGTGAACGATGATCACGCCAAGCAGCGAATTAGGGGAGACGAGGGACTGGTCGCGGCGGTCGCGAAGGCCGCAGGCTTAGAGGGCACGAAGCGCCGGAACCTTCCAGGGTACGATCACCGCCAGAACGATGACGATGGCGCCCATGGTGAAAACATTTTCATGCTTGAGCCCGCGCACTGACTCCGCACACGCGTATGGCCCATCGCGCCTCAATCGCCGAACGTGCTTGATCAACCGCGCGCCGCTTGCGGCGCGTCGGTTGCATTATTGGTTAGAGCGCATTATCCCACTCTGCAACAACCTTGGCGAAATCCCGCCCAAGGTTTCTTTGCACTGGTAGTCGTTTTCAAGCCATTTGCGATTCCGCAAAAGGTGACAGCCGGCGAAGATGGTTTGCGATGGGGCAAACGGATCGGCCTTTTCAGCAGTATTAAGCCCGCTCTACGGTGATGAGGTTCGGCTTGAAGTCCCTCAGCGGACCGGCTGCGTGCGGTCCACGGCCGCGCCGCGCAGGATCACCGCCGAGATGCGCCGCGTGTTGGTGATGTCGTCCAGCGGGTTCGCGTCGAGCACGATGAAGTCGGCGCTTTTGCCGGCTTGCAGCGTGCCCGCGTCGGCGATCCGCAGGAGCTCGGCCGAATTGCGCGTCGCCGCGACGATGACCTGCATCGGCGTCATCCCGGCGAGCACCATGTCCAACATCTCTTCGTGCGGACCCCACGGCCGGTTGCCGTCGGTTCCGAGCGTGATGCGCACGCCCGCCGCATTCAGCTTCGCCAGGTTGCGCGCCTGAATCCCGTAAGAGGCCTGCGCCTTCGGCCGGTCTGTGTTAGCCGCTTCGAGCTTCGCGAACTCGTCGGCCGGAAGCCCCGCCCGCAGCCAGCTTAGGTCCACCTTCACGCCCCGATCCGGCAGATTCGGTGTGAGGATCAGGTTCGGACGCTGCTTGAACATCGCCACCAGTTCGTCGTCGATGTCCCTGTCGCGAACGCCGTGCGCGAACGCGTCGACTCCGGCGCGAATGAGCCCCTTCGCGTCCTCGAGATTGAAGATGTGCGCCGTGACCCGGAGCCCTCGCTTGTGCGCCTCGTCGATGATACCGGCATAGATTTCAGGGGTCAGTTTCTTGTACTTGCCGTCCCTTGCGTCGACCCAGATCTTGACGATGTCGACCTTGTGCGCCGCGAGCTCCTCCACCGCCTTACGGCCTTCCGCCCCGGTCGTAATCCAGTAAGGCACTGTTGTGCGCCCCGGTTCGGGCATCGTGATCCCGCGCCCCGCACTGACAAACCGCGCGGCACCGGGAATCGTCTGGCCGCGCATATCGAGTAATTCATAGCCGTCTGTGCCCATGCTCATCGCGGCGCTCACGCCGTAGTAGGCGCGCATTCTCAAGTCCCGTATGAGCGCGTCGCGGGTGGCGCTGAGATGGACGTGAGTGTCGATCATCATCGGCATCACGGTCTTGCCGGCGAGATCCACGCGCGTGGCGCCGGCAGGCACGCGAACGTCGGCCGGACGGCCGACCTGTGCGATTCTTGCGCCCTCCACGACCAGTGTCGCTTTATCGATCACGCGTCCGTCGCCCACGATCAACCGTGCGCCTTCGAACACTGTGACGGACTGCGTGGACGTCGGGATCGCGCATCCGGCAAGGAAACCAAGGCTAAGGACTGCCGCGACTGCGACCACATTCACTCGGTGCATAGGAACCTCCATCATTAAGTATGTGCCCTCACTCAGTAGTGTCCGACAGATTTTAAGTGCCTTAGTCTAAAAGCTCGATTGGTTACGGTGTTCATGACGTTTCAAGGTGTTAACGATTTGAATTCAGATTGCCATTTCCGGCAGTCTTTCGGGACTTTCCCGGGAGGCACCGATGCACATTGGCAATCTCGTGTTCTCACAACTTATGGAGTTCGCGCCGTGGTATACCTTTCGCCGTTTGGTGGCGAAATATTGCGGCGATTTCAACGTGCGTACTTTCAGTTGCCTGGACCAGTTTCTGTCGATGGCCTTCGCACAGCTGACCTACCGCGAAAGCCTGCGCGATATCGAGGCGTGTCTGCGCGCGCAGCCCACCAAACTCTATCACATGGGGCTGCGCGGCACGGTGAGCCGCAGTGCCCTGGCCGACGCCAACGAGTCGCGCGACTGGCGCATTTATGCCGAGTTTGCCCACGCCCTTATCCGCACCGCACGTCGGCTGTATGCTCAGGAGCCCCTGTCTGTGGATCTCGCCGAGACGGTCTATGCCTTGGATGCCACCACCATCGATTTGTGTTTGTCGCTGTTTCCGTGGGCCAAGTTTCGCACCACCAAAGCGGCGGTGAAGCTGCACACGCTGCTCGACTTGCGCGGCGCTATCCCGAGCTTCATCCACATCTCCGACGGCAAACTGCACGATGTCAACGTCCTCGACGTGCTCATTGCCGAGCCGGGCGCCTTCTACGTCATGGACCGAGGTTACCTCGACTTCGATCGACTCTACCACCTCCATCAGGCCGCCAGCTTTTTTGTCACCCGTGCCAAATCCAACTTCAAATTCAAGCGCGTTTACTCTCGACCGGTCGATCGCAGCACGGGAGTGCTCTGCGACCAAGAAGTAGAACTCGTTGTATTCTACTCCCGCCAGCACTACCCGGCACGGCTGCGTCGCATCCGCTATCGCGATGCCGAAGGTCGGCGACTGGTATTCTTGACCAATCATATGACGTTGCCGCCTCTGACCATTTGCGAGCTGTACCGATCGCGCTGGCAAGTTGAATTGTTCTTCAAGTGGATCAAGCAGCACCTGCGCATCAAACGCTTCTTCGACACCTCCGAGAACGCCGTGAAGACCCAGGTCTGGATCGCGGTTGCTGTGTACGTGTTAGTCGCCATCGTTCGCAAGCGTCTCAATCTCGACCTGTCCTTGCACGAAATGTTACAGATTCTGAGCATTACACCGTTCGAGAAAACGCCTATGATTCAGCTTCTTACTTACTCTGCAACCGACCAAGATATCAATGACGATCCCAATCAACTGATTTTACTATGAAACGTGCCGGACACTACTGGCCCTCACTATTAAGTGACCCTCAGTAGCCGGCGACAAATGCCGGGCGGCCTATCTCCTAACACGGGTCAACCAGTCAAATCCGAATCGGTTGCAATATCCATCAGCTACTCGAAGTTGTCAACAAGCTGCTGGCCGTGTGCTGCTGGCCGTGAAACACTGCCGGATTGAGCGGCCTATCTCCCTAACGACCCGCAGCCTATCTCGGCCGGCGCTCGCTTGCGCGGCACGTGATTGCTTCACCCACCGATACAGGTTTTCCCGTTTCGTGCTTGGGTGCGCACGTCTCTGAGGTCGAGGTGTCATCATAAGGTCGGATCGTGCGACTGACGATCCGGCCCGTGAGGGGCGGAAGGCGTGGATAAGGCCTCTCTGACCCCTCTCCTCTCCCTCAAGATTTGACCCCTCTCTCCGCAGTCTGACAATATCAAATAACCAAAGCCTGACACCGACTTCACCGACTTTGACACCGGCTTCTGGTTAGGCACATTTCGCACCACAACGCGCAGTGGAAGTGCGATGGTAGTCGCTCACTAAACCATCGGTCATTTCGATGTGGCAACACCCCAGCAGTTTTTCTTTTAGCATCACACGTGCGCGAACTGCCCGGCTCTTGATTGCGGATATCGATACCTTTTCTCTCGCTGCCAATGAGCGCATCGTTTCACCTTCAAGATCGGTGGCGATGAGCGTATCTCGGTAGATTGACGGAAGCTGCTCCATGAATGGCTTCAGGCACTTTGCGATTTCCTCATGCAGCCTCAAATCCTCAAATTCACAGGCGGGAATGCTCTCGTCCAGTTCTTGCATTGGTTCGCCATTGGCGCGGTAGTGGTCAACCAGCGTTGTTCTAGCCGCTGCGTAGAGCCAGCCGGTCAGGTTATCAATCCGGCGACCGGCGCGTTGCGATACCAACGCCTTGAAGAATATGTCTTGCAGCAAGTCCTCTGCCTGCGCAGCATCTGGAATGCGCCTGCGCAGATAACTGCGCAGGCTCTGCTGCAATCGGGAAAACGCTGCCCCCAACTCTTCATCTGACTGTTGCGGCATGATGAGCGACTTCAACCGCAGCACTGCCCTTGACCCTGCGCCGCCTCTTGGGGGATGCAGCAAGCTCCGCGCTCTGAGGATGCAGGTGCTTCTGATGAGCGCAAGGGAATGCAGCAAGACCCTGACTGCGTGGCAGTATCTTCACCAAACGCCACGGCATCAGACATGGTAAGAAAATGTTCCCAAGCCAAGCCTTGGGGGTCAAGCGTCCAGTGCTTTTCACTCTTGGCGTAGCAGCAGGCAGTCTCGCCCTGATCCAGCGTCATGCCGCCAGATGCATCGTCCGCCAGTGCCTTGAGGCTCTCCAATTCTTCGGGGGAATCGGCTTGCATGCCAAAGTGGTTGACACCGGTTGGGTGCCCGCGCGACGAGATGGCGAAATTCAAGCGTGGATCTTCGAGCATCCACTTGGCATAGTCGGGTTGCTGTTTGGACGGAGACTGTCCAAAGAGTTTGCTATAAAAGGTAATGCTTGTCGCGAGATCATCGACAGCCACATGCACGTGAAATCGTTTCATTTTCGGGCTCCTGTCAAAGTTGAGAGATGCATCTTGTCCTTGATGCATTTGTAGAGACGGAGAACACGGCAAATGGTCGCAAGATGCAGTGGATCCATGTGCATAACGCCGAGCTCAGCCGACGCTCTTAGCAAAGGGCAAAGGGGTCACAAAGGGGTCAAATCTTTTGTTGGAAGTTGACAAAGGGGTCAAATCTTTTGTTGGAAGTTGTTGGCTTCTGTTAAAACGCTCCCTCACATGTCTTGCCCCCGATCAAATTCACTTTGCCGAACCGTCAACGATGTCTGACGATTGACTGTCAACAAAAGATTTGACCCCTCTCCGGTGCACGAAACGTTAGGCCATCGCTTATTTTTCAGCAACGAACTTTGTTGCCCTTATTTCTTCGTCTCCTTCTCCATCTTCTTCGGTTCTTTCATTTCCACAAGAATCGCATGCAGTTCAGTCGTCCCGATATTCTCTCCTGAATGCGTCAATGTCTCACGCCAGACCACATCGCCGGTTTTGTACTCGACCTCCTGAGATTTACCATCAGGGGTAGTGGATTTAAACTTGCCACCGCGGATAATGTAGATCACGGCAGCCGCATGTGAGTGCATTGCCTCTTTAGCGCCGGGCTTAGTGCGGTATTCGAGAACCCGCACGTGATCATTGTTGATTTTTTCCGTGAAAGCATGCGGCGCTACTTTCACGGGATCTTGCGCCGTCGCCGGCAGA
>Ga0184627_10000539_pt1 | contig 14582 bp, 25 predicted proteins | sample PLM3_127_b1_FD_133150 | JGI IMG/M metagenome (GOLD analysis project Ga0184627, IMG submission 133150) | Groundwater sediment microbial communities from an aquifer in East River, Colorado, USA - PLM3_127_b1 | ecosystem: Environmental > Terrestrial > Soil > Riparian zone | place: USA: East River...
GGAAACGCAACCGCTACCCAAACGATCAGAACACAACTGATCGAAGCCGGCCATTTCATGCTGTGCATGGCTCCCCCCATTACGCTAGTTGCCGCGCTATTCGTCCGTCTGCGCGTCCGAGCGACTCATGCTTCGGACGCCTTGGGCGCCAAGATTGACAACCTCGTGCTGATGTTGGTGGACAACGAGCACCGGGCACGGAGATCGGCGAACGACCTCTTCGGCGACGCTGCCAAGAAGCAGGTGGGAGATGCCTCCGCGTCCCCTCGTTCCCATGACGATGAGATCGATCTTCTGTTCCTGCGCATACCGGAGGATTTGCGGGACGGCGCCGCCTGTCAGCACTGTTAAGTGCGTCTTCAGCTTGCCACGCTCGGCCTCGCTGAACAGGTGGTCAAGCTCATCGCGGGCTTCCTGCTCGATCGCTTGTTCGCGCTGAGGGAAGGTCGGGGCAGGCCCGATGTAACCCTCACCGACGACCCCGCGCAGCGTCGCATCGTCGAGGACATGGAGCACGTGCAGCGAGGCATGAAATGCCTCTGCCAACGCCCGTCCGTAGGTGACCGCTGCTTTTGAGGGCTCGCTAAAGTCGGTTGCCACCAAGATGGTCTTAAGGGTGATCGTCACCGCGATGGGCCTCCTTTTGCCCCTTGTCGTGGTGTCGCAAGATCCGCGAAGACCGCGACGTCCACAGTTCACACGGCAACTCACGTGCCAGCGGAGCGGTCGCGTCTTGGATTGAATTCCGGCCCTTTTCTGGAGTCACGCTGATGAGGGGGCGATCGGCGGGAGCACGACAACGGAAATTGACCGCACCAGGTGCGAAAAAGTCCACGGGTCCTGCCTGCTGAAAATCCAGCAGCGTTGGGGAAAGTTTCGCGAGAATCCGGCGGCTGCGGATTCCCCGGTCCACTCGGCTCGCGCGAAAATCGTCGAGAAGACGCCAGGAACCCTCCCAACCAGGTTCCGGCATCCGGGTTGCTAGAAGATCCGGCCAGACGGCGTCGAGCCGCGGGAGGGGTGGTTTTTTGAACGCTCCGAGACCTCACATCGCTGAAGCACACTAATGGTTCACACACGAATTCCCCCTTCAAAGTTGCCCGTCGAGGCGTTACTGGTTGGATTCCTCTTTCTGGCGACCGGCGTGTTCGGCGTCGCCTACGGCGCGAGGAGAGCTTGGCTTCCACCCCTGGCATCCAGACACGGCGCTGGCATCGACTTGATGCTGGTGTATCTCCTTGTGACCGTCGGCGTGCTGTTTCTGATCGGTTACGTCGCGCTCGGTGTCCTCATCTGGCGCGCGGCCCGGCAACAGCGGGTCACACTTCGACTGGCCACCCGAAAAACTGAGTGGGTACTATCAGCGGCCTTCGGCGCGGTCGTGGCGTTAGTGGGCGAGGTTGGCGTCCTGGCTATCGGAATTCCGGTCTGGAGTGAGTACTTCGGCGCGAGCCCGCCTGCAGATGCCTTCCTCGTCGAGGTCACTGGCGCGCAGTTCGTCTGGAACGTGCGGTACCCGGGCGACGACGGGATCTTCGGCCGCACCGACCCGCGCCTTATCGACGACCTGAGCAACCCGATTGGCATCGACCGCACCGATCCGGCGGCGGCCGACGATGTCGCGCTGCAGAACGAGGTCGCGGTACCGGTGAATCGTCCGGTCAGGCTGCGACTGAGATCGAAAGACATGATTCACAGTTTTTTCCTGCCGCATCTGCGCGTGAAGCAAGACGCAGTTCCGGGGATGACCCCGGAAATCGTGTTCGTCCCGACCCGGGAGGGAACCTTCGAGATCGCATGCACGGAGCTCTGCGGGCTCGGCCATTACCGCATGCAAGGATTCCTGCACGTGCTCTCGGAAGGAGAGTTCCGCCAGTGGCTGCAGCAGCAGCGCTGAACGGCTCATAGAACTTCGGCGATTGCAGCGCGAGACCATTTGACAGTCCGGTCAGACGGAGTGAGTGATGGCAGAAACTGCGGCCGAACCCGTATTGGAACCTAGGGAGCAAGCACACGACGAGCCCGCCTCGGGATTCATCCGACGCTACATCTTCAGCACCGACCACAAGATCATCGGCATTCAGTACATCCTCACAGGCCTGTTCATGGCGGTGGTGGGCAGCCTGCTGGCCATGTTGATCCGGCTCCAGCTTGGCTGGCCGACCCATCAATGGACGCTGCTGGGGCGCCTGCTTCCCACCGGGATGGCAAGCGGTGTCATGACACCGGAGTTCTACCTCGCGCTGGTGACGATGCACGGCACGATCATGGTGTTCTTTTTCATTTCCTACGTGCTCGTCAGCGGGTTCGGGAACTACCTGATCCCGTTGCAGATCGGAGCACGGGACATGGCCTATCCGTTCCTCAACATGCTCTCGTATTGGGTGGCGTTGCTCTCGGCGCTGGTGATGCTCGCATCGTTCTTCGTCACGGGGGGTGCTGCCGCTGCGGGCTGGACATCGTATCCACCGCTGAGCGCGGTTTCGAGCGCAGTCCCTGGGTCGGCCTGGGGGCAGACGCTTTGGCTCCTCAGCATGGCGCTCTTCATCGCGTCGTTCACGATGGGTGGTCTGAACTACGTCGCCACCATCTTCAGCCTGCGGGCGCGCGGCATGGCGATGATGCGGATGACGCTGAGCGTGTGGTCCTTTTTCATCGCGGCGATCATGGGGCTGCTGGCCTTTCCGCCGCTGACCGCCGCGGCCGTGATGTTGCTCTTCGACAGACACTTCGGGACGAGCTTCTTTCTCCCTTCAGGCATGGTGGTCGCCGGCCAATTGCTGCCGCACCAGGGCGGCTCGCCGCTGCTGTGGCAGCACCTCTTCTGGTTCCTCGGACATCCCGAGGTGTACGTCCTGATCTTGCCGGCCCTGGGGATCGCGTGTGACCTCCTGCCCGTCTTCACGCGCAAGCCGCTGTTCGGGTACCGCATCCAGGTCTACTGCCTGATCGCGGTGGGCGTGTTGGGTATGGTGGTGTGGGGACATCACATGTTCGTCAGCGGTATGAGCCCCTTCTCAGGCGAGTATTTCTCGGTGGCCACGCTGTTGATCACGGTGCCGATGGCGATCTTCGGCGCGAACATGATGGCCAGTCTCTGGGGCGGCCGGCTCCAGCTGAGCACGCCGATGCTGTTCGTGCTGGGGGTCATCGCGTTTTTCGGGACGGGCGGCTTTGGGGGTCTCTTCCTGGGCAACGCGACCGCGGACATGCAGCTCCACGACACGTACTTCGTCGTCGGTCACTTCCATTTCATGATCGGGGGCGTCACGCTGCTGGGGACCTTTGCGGCGATCTACTTCTGGTTTCCGAAGATGTTCGGCCGATCGATGAGCGAATTCTGGGGGAAGGTGCACTTCTGGCTGACCTTCATCCCGTTCTTCACCGTCTTTTTCATGCAGCACTTTCAGGGACTGCAGGGGATGCCACGGCGGTACTACGCCTTCACCAGCTACGAATTCCTGAAGCCGATGCAGGGCCAGAACGTAATCATCAGCGTCGCGGCGCTGATCCTGATAGCGGCGCAGCTCGTGTTCCTCGCGAACTTCTGTTGGAGCCTCATAAAAGGTCGGAGGGCGGAAGAGAACCCCTGGGCCGCCACCACGCTCGAGTGGACAGTGGCCTCGCCGCCGCCGCACGGCAACTTCGGACACGTGCTGCCCGTGGTGCACCGGTGGCCCTACGAGTACAGCGTTGAAGGTTCCGAGACTGACTACACGCCGCAGACGGTCTCGCCGCAAGACGTGCCCGTGACAGCATGACCAGACACAGCGCATCGCTTCCGTGGCCGCAGGTGGACGCCGATACCAGATCCGCGCAGCGTGATGATGTTGTGCAACTGGGCGTCTGGATGTTGCTTGCGACGGTGGTCATGCTGTTTGCCGCCTTTACCAGCGCGTACATCGTCCGCCGCAGTGCATCGGATTGGACGCCGATTGAGCTGCCCTGGATTCTGTGGGTGAACACGGCGGTCCTCGTGGCCAGCAGCCTGGCTCTCGAAGGAGGGCGGTTCGCGAGCAGGCAAGGCAAGATCGTGTCAGCCAGACACGGGCTCTCGGCAGCCGCCGGGCTTGGGCTCCTGTTCCTTGCCGGGCAGGTCACCGCGTGGCGAGAGCTCGCCGCCCGCGGCGTGTACCTCCCCACGAGCCCGCACAGCTCCTTTGTCTACATCCTGACGGGTGTCCATGGTGTCCACGTGGCAGCGGGGCTGGTGCTGCTGATTTACACGGCGATGCGAATGTGGAATGTCAGCGCACGTCTGGACCGCGAAGCGGCGACCGCGCGGCTGCTCACCGCGTCGGCGACGTTCTGGCATTTCCTCGCGGCGCTCTGGTTCTATGTGTTCGTGCTCGTGACCGTGTTTTGAAGGCTGAGGAGATCGGGTGATGGCGGAAGCAGCGCCGCAGGTGCTGGAACGGTGGAGCGGGGGAGTCTGCCCGTTCGAGGCTGGATGGCGGAAAGTGATGATGTGGACCTTCATCATCACCGACGGCCTCTTGTTCGCCGGGTTTCTTGGCGGATATGGATACGCGCGCATCATGTCCCGGCAGTGGCCCGACCAGGCCACGGTCTTTGACCTCCGCCTCATTGCGCTGATGACATTCATCCTCATCTCGAGCAGCGCGACGATGGCCAGCGCGGTTGGAGCCGCTGCGGACGCGGGTCGGTCTGTCCTGCGCTGGCTGCTGCTGACTGCCCTCGGGGGCCTGTTGTTCCTGGGCATGCAGGCCTATGAGTGGACGCACCTGATCGAGGCTGGTGCGCGGCTCGACGGGAATCCTTGGGGCGATCCGTTGTTTGCCAGCTACTTCTTCCTCATGACGGGCTTCCACGGGACGCACGTGGCGTTGGGGGTTGTTCTGCTCACGACGGTCGCGGTTCGGTGGGCGAAAAAGCTGACATCGCACGAAGGCGTGGAGCTCGTCGGCCTGTACTGGCACTTCGTCGATTTGGTCTGGGTGTTCATCTTCACGCTGTTCTATCTCGTGTAGATGCTCTGGTCGTGAGGTTAAAAATGGTCGCGAAGCTCGGATCAGGGACTCGCAGCAAACTCTACAGGACGACCTGGCTCGCCTTGCTCGCCTTGACGGTGGTGATGGTGCTCGTTGACAGCTCGCCCATCCCGCGGGGTGCATTCCTGGCCGTGCTGTTGCCGGCGATGCTCGTGAAGGCGTCGCTTATCGGCGCCAACTTCATGCACCTGCGATCGGAGCGTTTACCGCTGACGGTGATGGTCATCGTTGGATTGCTGGTGACCGGCACGCTTCTTTTCGTCCTCATCGCGCCCGATGCGGTTCGCATCAGGACGATGACGCCATACCGATGACCATACGCTCGCAGCGCGCACTCGTCGCCGGACTGCTGGCGCTCGGATCCTTGTTGTTGGTACCTGAAACTGCATTCGCCCAGTGTGCCATGTGCCGCGGCGCCTTCGCGTCGCCAGAAGGGCAGCAGCTGGTGGCGGCGTTTCGCGCAGGCATCTTGTTCCTGCTGGCAGCTCCAATTGCCAGTTTTGCTGCGGTGGCGTTCCTGGCCGTTCGGAGGCAGCGGCGCCGTGACGCCGCGGTGCGAGGCCAGTTCGACTGGAGTGCTCATCGCTCGCTCACTGACAGTGAAACGAGAAGCTGACAGTGAAAGGAGAAGCACAACATGATGGAATTCCTCGCTTCGATCGAAAACAGCGGCTTCGCCACATGGGTGCGCGAGGCGAACACAGTGCTCGCATACCCCACCGTTCTTGCCTTTCACACCTTCGGCATGGCATTCCTCGTGGGCACGAATGCGGCGATTGATCTGCGGATCCTTGGCGTTGCACCCCGCCTCCCCCTGGCGCCGATGGAGAGGTTCTTCCCCGTGATGTGGCTCGGCTTCTGGGTCAACGCCCTGTCAGGCGTGGTGCTGTTGTCCCTTACCCCGATAACCTTCCTCACGACCCCGGTCTTCTACATCAAACTACTGGCGGTCATGCTTGCCGTCGCGAACATCCGATTGCTTAAGCGCCAGGTGTTTGGCAATCCGGCGAATCTGGACACAAGGCCCGTACCGATGGAGGGCAAGATCTTGGCGGGCACATCGCTCGCCTTTTGGACTGTGGCCATCTTGGCAGGGCGTGTGACTGCCTACAGCGGCTTCGTCCAACGGCAGACTGCGCTCGCAGTGCTGATCGTAGCGGTCTTGGTGTTGCTTGCAGGGTCCATCACGCCTCGCGTTCGGAGCTTGTTGGGCTGGAGTAGGTATTACGGCAAGACGTTTGACGACACACGGTCGGTTAGTGAAAGGAAGATGCCGCCATGGAATCCTTCTTGAGATATTGGCTTAGGTGGCCCTCCCTGGAATCTTTTATGAGCGTACCCTGGGCGTGGCCGCTGTGTGAGACCTTCCATTTCATCGGGCTGGTCCTTCTGGTCGGCATAGTTGGAATGTTCGACCTGCGCGTCCTGGGAATGGCGAGAGGCCTGCCGCTCGCACCCTTGCAGCGGCTCCTCCCCTGGGGGGTTTTCGGGTTCGTCCTATGCGTCATGACTGGCCTTATGTTCGTTCTGGGCATTGGGGCCAATCTGTACGATGTCAATGCCTTTGACGTTTTGATGACAGACCCCTGGCTTCAATTGAAGCTGATTTTCATATTCCTTGCCGGAATGAACGTACTGGCCTTCTACCTGACCGGCATGGCCCGCGCGGTCGACGTGTTGGAGTCGGGAGCCGACGCACCGCCACTAGCCAAGGTCATCGCGGGGACCTCGTTGTTCCTCTGGCTTGGAGTTGTGTATTTTGGCCGCCTCATTCCCTGGGGACTCTGACGATTGCGGTTGGTAGCCTCTGGCGACCCTCACAGTCCGTCTGTCGAAGGCTTCTGGCACCTTCGGACTCGGCAACACGAGCCGCTACGTCAAAGAAGCCAGGAACCAGGAAACCGTGAAGCCGGGCAGGTCCACTCGGCTCATCACATCCCGCGAACAGTGAAAGGAGAAGGCGCGTGGAGCTCCTAACGTGGGTCGAGAACAGCGCCCTGGGCACCTGGGTGCGCGAGTCCCCCTCGGCATGGGCCTATTCAGGCCTTATTTCCTTTCACGCGTTCGGCTTGGCATTCGTGGTGGGCCTGAGCTGGGCGATCGCTCTGCGGATCCTTGGCTTTGCGCCCGGCCTGCCGCTGGCGCCGATGGAGAAATTGTTTCCTGTTATCTGGATTGCCTTCTGGGTCAATGCCGTGTCGGGCGCTCTGCTGGTGACCGGAACCGCGACAAACGATCTGACCAACCCGGTCTTCTTCACCAAGATGACGTTTGTCGTGCTGGGCGTCGTGACCGTGTGGTTGCTCAAGAATCAGGTGTTTCGCGATCCAGCGAGTCTGAACACGAGGGCGGCAGCGCAGAAAGCCAGGATCTTGGCGGCCGCTTCGCTTGCCTGCTGGGCCGGAGCCATTGTGGCTGGCCGCCTGGTGGAATACCCAGTTCTCTTCGGTCTTCGTAAAGAATAAGGGGAATCCGCAATGGAATTGCTCGGAAGGTTGCTCGAGAGCCCCATGCTGACATCGTTTGTGAGCTGGTCTTCCTGGGTATGGCCGGTGTGTGAGATCTTTCATTTTGTCGGGATGGCCCTGCTGCTCGGCACTGTCGGGATCCTCGACCTGCGCCTGCTGGGAGTGGCGAAGGGCTTCCCGGTCGCACAGGTGCAACGGCTCATCCCTTGGGGGGTTTTCGGATTCGTCATCAATGTGATCACCGGAATTGTCTTCGTCTCGGGCGATCCCTTTGCCCTTCCCATTGAGAAACTCAACAACCTCGCGTTTCAACTGAAGATGCTGTTCATGCTGATCGCGGGAATAAACATCCTGGCGTTCTACCTCACCGGCGTGTCCCGCGCGGCCAGTGCGTTGGCCCCGGGAGATAACGCACCGCTGTCAGCGAAGGTCATCGCGGCCGCCTCGTTGTTCCTCTGGCTTGGGGTCATCTATTTTGGCCGCATGATTATGTATGTGGATGTCTTCTACACACAATTCTAATGAAAGCTGAAGTCATCGCGGTTCAGCCCTGGGGTCTCCCCGTGCTCGATTTCGTCGCGCTGGCGAAACCACGGCTGAACGTCCTTGTCGTGGCAAGTACAGCAGTCGGGTACTGGCTCGGTGCCGCGACTGCCGGTGAGACCCTCGTCTTTTTGAGCACAGTCCTTGGTACCGCCCTCGTGGCCGCCGGTGCTTCTGCCCTGAATCAGTTGGTCGAGCGCGACGTCGACGCGCTCATGCGCCGCACGCGCCTGCGACCGCTACCTGACGGTCGTCTGCAGCCGATGGAGGCGGGCTGGTTCGCCATCGTGACGGTCACGGGTGGGTTGTTCGTACTCGCCCTTGGAGCCAATCTCCTGGCCGCCGCGGTCAGCGCCCTAACCCTGCTGCTCTACGTCGGTATCTACACACCGCTCAAGCGACGAACCGCCTTCGCCACTCTCGTCGGTGCCGTGCCCGGCGCTCTGCCGCCGATGATCGGCTGGGCAGCAGCGCGGGGGACGCTGAGTTCGGAAGCTTGGATGCTGTTTCTGATTGTCTTCCTCTGGCAGATCCCGCACTTTTTGTCCATCGCGTGGATCTACAGAGTTGACTATGTGCACGCCGGCCTCCGGCTGCTCCCAGCGCGAGATCCCGAAGCGGGTAGCGCAGCCCGGTACGCGCTCCTGTCCGCGTTAGCACTGGTGCCGGTGGCGATGCTGCCTTCCCTCACTGGTGCGACCCCGAGTCGGTACGCCGCCGAGGCGTTGTTCCTCACGACGGTCCTCGTGCTGGTCGCGATCCGGTTCGTCCGCCGCCGCGACCTGAGCGGTGCCAGGTGGCTGTTCCTGGCTTCGCTCGCGTACCTGCCGCTGCTGTGGGTCGCGCTACTTGCGAATCACCTTCCCGCACCGTGATGGGGGAGCGCGTCCTGTTCGCATGCTCGTGGCGAAGGTGCCGATGCTGTGCCCGCGATGGCTCTCACTCTCTCCCCTGGGCGGTCACGCCCGGGTAAATCTTATACCCGAGGTTGATCAGGAGCTGTCTATCACGTTCACCTTCGTGACACGCCTCTTCCAGGAGCTCAAACCCTTGTTCCTTGAAGCGCCTGATGGGAAACGCCATCTTCCAGGGTCGGGTATACACATTCGGGTCCTCGATCGTGACTTCGTAGTGGATCGTCTCCGGGTCGATGAGCGTGAAGCGTTCGACCATGTGTACGGCGTCTGTGTAGAAATTCGCCGCCTGATCGAACCACGGCTTGGCGTTCTGATTGGTCACATCGACAACCAGCGTAGCGACCCCTCCTCAAAAAAGTAGGGCCGGGCAGGATTCTGCGACCCCCGAGGGAGCCATCTGCAGGTTGACGACGGCCGTCTGTACCCTCAGCGGAACGTCTTCTCAAGCCAGGTCCCCGCGCACCCCTCATCAATGCGCACGAATCCGCGCTGCCACAGCGGCGGCCGGCAGCTGCCTGCCCGTGAGGTGACCACGAGCCGACGCGCCCCAGCAGCCAAGCACGTGACCTCGAGCGCATGGAGCGCCACATCGACAATTCTCTCGGGGTCAGACTCTGTCTCGTCCGCAATGGCCAACTCGTGCACACGCAGCTCGTCCTCGTGATTTTCGTATGCGACGATGCCCAGCACGCGAGACTGGTGCAAGACCAAGATCTTGGAGCAGGCGGTCAGCCGCTCGAGGCGTGCTCCGACAGGACGCCTGCCATTCCCGCTGAACACGCGGTCGAGGTCATCCGAAGTAATCGGGGCGTAGGGGCCGAGAACACGAATGCTTTTTTCCAGGCCCCGTGACTCGCGGGACGTTGGCCGACCAATCTCCACGCGTCCCCCGATCGCAACGGCGATGCCAGTTGGTCCGAGGTGCGCCGCGCCAAGAATCGGCGGAATTTCGGCTGGTTGACGCGACAGCGGTCCACCACCGGAGCCCTGCACCTGTGGATTTCCGGCACACGAGACACCATTTTTCTCGTGGGATGTACGCGTTTATACTGGGTTTCTCGTCACGCGGCCAAACCCGTCCTGGGAGACCAGGGCGGGAGCCATGACAGGGAAGCGTATGCGGGCGCCCCTCAGAATCATCAGTGGCCCTCGCGCTTCGGCGCGGAGCCTTCGTCTAGATTTCCTACCAGCGTCGCAATGGTGCGAAACAAAGCTCCGGCCAGCGCGAATGTCGCGAGGGCGATGATGTTATGCTGCCAACCTTCCTGTTCCTCCTGGTCGGATGACCTCATGGCCATCGGCGTGCGCGCTAAGCAAGGATCGTGCTCGGATTCGCAAACCGATTCTCGTGCCGGCGCGCGCCCGAGGATTCGATCACCGGGTCTTCCCTGACATTCGCGCGGATAATCACGCACCCCGGTGCGCGAAACTTCCCACCTCGAAGACCGAAGATGCGTGCTTCGCCGCGTTATCAGCCGGCACAGTCATTGCTGTTGGGATTCGCCTCGACAGCGCTTCTTAACCGTCGGTTTGAAGCGCAGCTTCGTAACTTGGAGGCTTCAGTGAACGAGACCGCAAAGAAAGAAGCTCAGGCGTTGTGGAACTGCATGTGGGTTCGTGTGGGGCATCCTTTCGTCGGCGTCTCGAAACGTCCCGATGATCTATGGCTATGCGTACGCCCTCCGGGCCGTCCGCGTTACGTGACCGAGGAAGAGTGCGCTGGATGTAGGTTCTGGGAGTGCGATCAGCCCGAGAGCTGACCCTCCGCTTGCCATAGTTCATGATCTCGGCAAACGGCGATCCGACGGCCGTCACCAGCTCGGCGCTATACGTTTTCCGCTCAGGCTCGGGCAGAGCGTGCTCGAGGTCTTTCTGTGCCTGAGTCATGATGTCTGCCAGCACGTCCAGCGGAGTGACGCCATAGGTTTCGAGTATCCAAGGTTGGCGCGCTGGATCCGGGGGATAACATCGTTTCGAGATTTTCGTGCCGGATTATCGGCGGCGTTAGGAGGGTGGGAGCGAGACCGTCCAGGTCCGCTGAGAAATCTTTCGCGGTCGCGGAGATTTTTCCGCGCGGGCGCGGCGGTCAGCCGGCGTCTTGGCTGCGACTTGGCTCAATGTTTCACCATCGTAGCCGAATTGGTGCTGGCACACGCTTTGCCATGTCAGCCGCCGATGACGATCCAGGCCCAGCATGTCGATGCAAGAAGGCCGGCGCATACGGTCATCAGTTCCGACAGTCGATTCGACGATTTGATGCGACGAATCAAGGCTGAGTATCTGGAGATGCCGGGTTTGCGTCTGAGCGCCGCTCAGGCTCAGCGTCTCTGGAGCTTGGACGCCAGGACGTGCATGTCGGTGCTCGAAGTGTTGCTGGCCGATCGGTTCCTCGCGTGCACGTCGAGCGGAGCCTATCGGCGGTTCGATTCGGTTTAGTAACTGCACTTCTGCCCACCGGTCGCCGCAGCCGCAAGAGGCGGCTGCGGTCTTGCCCTCAACCCGAAACCTTGACACCGCTGTCCGGGCCGCTCGCTTGCCGAATCTTTCTCCCTGCCCGCGGCTTGTCAATTGACCGTCGCACCCTTTACCCATACGGGACCCTGCTGACTGATGGTATACATGAAGCGCCGCTCTCGACGCCGACGATGCCCGCCACCTCTCCGCACAACGCCCGAAGGCGCGCCGCCGCCCTGGGGAGGTTCGGATGGTCTATTTTCACCATCTGCATCATCCAAAGCCTCGTGTGCGGTCTCTCGGTCCTTCCCGTTCTCCTCATCTGGTCTCAGCTCATAGTGTCTTCTGTCGGATCAACCTCCGTGGTCCGTTGGAGCGTTTTCAGTCTCGCAGTCGCGCCATCGTACGTGCTGTTCGCCCTTTCGCTGATGACGCTTTCGGCTCTTGCGACACGGATCACGGGCTGGCGCACGCCTCCAGATGTCGAGATGAGGATTGCCGACATGGAGTGGCCGCTCCTGAACTGGATGCGGTGCATGGTAGCGATCCACGTCGTGCGTTTCTTCGCGGGTGCGCTCTTTCGTGGTTCACCCATCTGGACCGCGTATCTGCGCATGGAGGGAGCAAGGTTGGGTCGCCGTGTCTACGTGGGCAGCTTGTCAGTCAGCGACTACAACCTTCTGGAATTCGGCGATGACGTCGTGATCGGAGGGGACGCGCACATTTCCGGTCACACCGTCGAAGGTGGCATCGTCAAGACGGCAGGTGTCCGGCTGGGCCGGAACGTGACAGTCGGGCTCGGCAGCGTGATTGACATCGACGTTGAAGTCGGTCCTGACTGTCAGATTGGCGCCCTCAGTCTCGTACCCAAGCATACGAAACTCGAAGCTGGCGGCGTTTACGTCGGCATCCCGGTGCGCCGGCTCGGGTAGTCTGGCCGCGCTTCGGTTTGAAATCGCGGGGGTCTTCGGAGTACCAGTAGGCGGGGCGCCGCCCGCGCTCGACCTTGTGCTGCTCGGCATGGGGGCGGACGGACACACAGCTTCGCTCTTCCAACACCGAAGCCATCAGCGAAACCCAGCGTTGGGTCGTGTCGCATCACGTGCCGGCACTGGCCGCAGACCGCGCGACGATGACGCCGCGCATTCTCAATGCCGCCCGCTGCATTCTCTTTCTGGTAGTCGGCGGCGACAAGAATGATACGCTGGCTCAGGTGCTGGAAGGACCCCGCGATCCCCTGCGTCTGCTGTCTCAGATGATTCAACCAACCTCGGGTGTCCTCGTGTGGTTTGTGGACCGGACCGCCGCGGCGAAACTCGCACGCGTCCACATCGTGGAAAGGGAATCCCTTGATCCTCGCCGGTGACATCGGCGGCACCAAGACCGCACTTGCGCTCTTCGAGCCATCTGAGACAGGCATCCGGGAGCTGCGCGGCGCGACGTTCCCCAGCCGAACGTATGGGTCGCTCGAGGCCATCCTCGAAGAGTTTCTGAAAGATGGACCCCGCGGCTCGCTGGAGGCCGCGTGCTTCGGTGTGGCCGGTCGTGTGCATCAAGGGAAGGCTCGCACGACGAATCTCCCTTGGTGCGTCGACGCCGAACAGCTTGCTAACGTTCTTGGGACACGGCGCGTCAGGCTCGTCAACGATCTCGAAGCGGCCGCGTACGGGATGCTCTTCCTCGCGCCTGACCAGTTCGAGTGGCTTCACCCTGGTCGTTCGCCGCAGGAGGCGGCAAACATCGCGATTATTGCGCCCGGAACGGGGCTCGGCGAAGCCATTCTCTACTGGGACGAGCAGCGGTATCGCCCGATCGCCTCAGAAGGCGGCCACGCCGACTTTGCACCCCGAACCGACCAAGAGATCGCACTACTCAAGTGCTTGCGGGCCAGGCTCGGCGGGCACGTCAGCTACGAGCGGGTCCTCTCCGGCGACGGGATTTGCAACATCTATTCGTTTCTGCGCGACGCAGGCGATGTGCCGGAACCGCCATGGCTCCGGCAACGGCTCGAGAGCGGTGACCGAAATGTTGCGATTACGCAGGTCGGCCTTTCCGGCGAGCACCCGCTCTGCGTGGAAGCACTCGATCTCTTTTGCTCGATCCTTGGCGCCGAGGCTGCCAACCTCGCGCTCAAGTGTCTGGCGACCGCGGGCGTCATCGTCGGTGGGGGAATTGCTCCCAAAATCCTTCCCGCCCTCAAGAAGGGGACGTTCATGAAAGGATTCACGGACAAGGGGCGTTTTTCGGATTGGCTCAGGGATATCCCGGTTCGAGTAGCGCTCCATCCCCGAGCGCCGCTCCTTGGGGCCGCCCGCTACCTGATTGGCCCATCAAGAGAACCGCAGCATGAGTGAGGTGAATTCCCCTCTTGGAATTGCGGTCGAGGAAATTCCCGGGCTCCCGATCCTGAAAGAGCCCAGACCGGATCCGTGTGCGCTGGTGATCTTCGGCGCCTTCGGGGACCTCACTCGCCGTAAGCTCGTCCCGGCTCTCTACAACCTCACGGCCGACGGAGCGCTGCCGGGTCCCATCGGGGTAGTCGGATTCGCCCGCCGCACGATCTCGGCAGACGACTTCCGCGCGCACTTGCGCGAATCGACGGGCCAATTTTCCCGTCGCAAACCCTTCGACAGCCAGATTTCGAAGCCTACGAGCGGCTGCTTCTCGACTGCATGAGGGGTGACGCGACGCTGTTCACCAGGCGGGACGGTGTCGAGCAGGCGTGGCGATTCGTCACGCCGATTCTTGAAGCATGGGACGCCGAGGAGCGAACGCCCAACCCGTTGTACGAGCCGGGAAGCGTAGGCCCAAAGGAGGCCGATGAGCTGATCGCACGCGACGGACGCCGGTGGAAGGCGTGAGTCAATGGCTGAGATCACGGCACTGTTCTGCGACGTCGGTGGCGTTGTCCTGACCAACGGGTGGGACAAGGCCGCACGCCACCAGGCAGCCGAAGCCTTCCACCTCGACCGGGAGGAATTCGAAACGCGGCATGTGCGGCTGGCTAAGGATCTCGAAACGGGCCGACTTACCCTGGATGAGTATCTGGAGCAGGTGGTGTTCTGGAAACCGCGTCCTTTCCTACACGAGGCGTTCAAGTCGTTCATGTTCGGCCGCTCGGAGCCGCACCCGGAGGTACTGGCCCTTCTCGCCGCGGTCAAGCATCCGGGCAGATATCTCATGGCCAC
>Ga0184627_10000540_pt1 | contig 14577 bp, 8 predicted proteins | sample PLM3_127_b1_FD_133150 | JGI IMG/M metagenome (GOLD analysis project Ga0184627, IMG submission 133150) | Groundwater sediment microbial communities from an aquifer in East River, Colorado, USA - PLM3_127_b1 | ecosystem: Environmental > Terrestrial > Soil > Riparian zone | place: USA: East River...
ATCACTTCCTGGACATGAAGACGGGCGAACGCTTCGAGGACAGTGAGCTGTCGACTGTCGATACCGCCATCCTGCTCGCCGGCGCGCTGTTCTGTCAGTCCTACTTCGACGGCTCGGACCCCGCGGAAGTGGAAATTCGCTCTCTCGTGGACGACATCTACCGGCGTGTAGACTGGCGATGGGCACAGCCCAAGGCGCCCGCCATCAGCCTCGGCTGGTCGCCCGAAGAAGGTTTCCTGAAATACGACTGGCGAGGCTACAACGAGGCCATGCTCGTGTACCTCCTGGCGCTCGGCTCGCCCACCTTTCCCGTGGGCCTCGACGCCTGGGCGGAATGGACGAGCACCTACGACAAGCAATGGGGCACGTTCTTCGGTCAGGAATTCCTGAGCTTTCCGCCGCTGTTCGGTCATCAATACACGCACGTGTGGACCGATCTCCGCGACATCCGCGATCCCTACATGAAGCGGCGCGGCCTCGACTACTTCGAGAACAGCCGGCGCGCGGTCTACGCTCAGCAAGCGTACGCAGTCGCCAACCCGCGTCGTTGCCGGGACTACAGCGCAACCATCTGGGGGATCACCGCCAGCGATGGGCCGGCTGACGTCGAGATCGAGGACGCCAGCGGGCGCCGACGGTTTCGCACCTACACGGCACGCGGCATCGACCACACGGGCAAGCACGACGACTGCACGCTGGCGCCGACCGCGGTCGTCGCCTCCATGCCGTTCGCGCCGGAGCTGGTCATCCCGGCCACCCTCGAGATGCATCGCCGCTTCGGCCAGCACATTTACTCGAAGTACGGCTTTCTCGACGCGTTCAACCGAACCTTCACCTTCGACGTCCCACTCCGGCACGGCCGTCGCGTCCCCGACTTCGGTTGGGTCGCTGGTGACTACCTCGGCATCGACCAGGGGGCCATCCTCGCCATGATCGAGAACTACCGTAGCGCGCTGGTCTGGCGCGTGATGCGCAAGAACCCGTACCTGCGTCGGGGCCTCGAGCAGGCCGGCTTCTCGGGTGGTTGGCTCACCGGCCGCGGTCAATAGTTCTCGGCCGGGTCTGGCCCGGGCCGCTATCCTCGGTCTCGTTGCGGCGCTGACGCTCGCAGCGGGCTGCGGCTCCTCGTCCTCGCGCGAAACCGTTCTCCGCTTCTGGGCCATGGGTCGCGAGGGCGAGGTGGTGGCCGAGCTGCTCTCCGAGTTCGAACGCAGCCACCCCGGCATCCGCGTGAAGGTGCAGCAGCTGCCGTGGACCGCGGCCCACGAGAAGTTGCTCACCGCCTTTGCCGGAGACGCCACCCCCGATCTCTGCCAGCTCGGCAATACGTGGATCCCTGAGCTCGTCGCGCTGAACGCGCTCGAACCGCTCGACCGGTACGCGGCCGCCTCGCCGATCGTCGACGCCGCCGACTACTTCGCCGGGATCTGGGACACGAACCGGGTCGACGGCAAGCTCTATGGTGTACCGTGGTACGTGGATACGCGCCTGATGTTTTACCGTCGGGATCTGCTGAGGCAGGCCGGGTTCTCCGCACCGCCGAGGTCGTGGCACGAGTGGAAACGGATGCTGGCCGCCGTCGACAAACACGCGCGTCCTGATCGTTATGCGATTCTGCTGCCGCTCAACGAGTTCGAGCCGCTCCTTGCTCTCGCCTTGCAGCAGGACGAGCCACTCCTGCGTGAGGACGGGCGGTGGGGCAACTTCGGCGGGGCTGGCTTCCGCCGCGCGTTGGGGTTCTATCTGGAGATGTTCCAGCGCGGCTGGGCGCCGGCGCTGGGTCATGCGGCCATCGCCAACGTGTGGAACGAGTTCGGGCGTGGTCGATTCGCCTTCTACGTGTCGGGCCCCTGGAACATCGGCGAATTCCACCGCCGGTTGCCGGCCGAACAGCAGGATAGCTGGATGACGGCGCCCTTGCCCGGGCCCGACGGTCCCGGCGCCTCGATCGCCGGCGGCTCGAGCCTCGTGGTGTTCCGGGCGTCTCGCCACCAGGCCGCGGCGTGGCGCCTCATCGAGTTCCTCTCGCAGCCGGCTGTGCAGCGCCGGTTCCACGCGCTGACCGGCGACCTGCCGCCGCGACGCGCCACGTGGACGGATCCGGGGCTGGCAGCCGACGTCCACGCGCACGCCTTCCGCGAGCAGCTCGAGCGAGTCAAGCCGGCGCCCAAAGTGCCGGAGTGGGAGCGCATCACCACCGAAATGCGCCTGGTTGCCGAGCGCGCCGTGCACGGCCAGCTGTCGGTGGAGCAGGCCGCCCGAGAGCTCGATGCGCGCGCCGATCGGATCCTCGAAAAGCGTCGCTGGCTCCTCGGGCGGAGAGGCGGCGGTTGAGAAACGTGGGCGCTGCGTGGTGCTTCGTCGCGCCCGCCCTGCTGGTTATCGCCGTGTTCTTCTTCTTGCCCGTGGTCGCGGCGCTGGCGATGAGCCTCACCGACTTCGACATCTACGCGCTCGCGGACAGCCGGAATCTGCGTCTGGTCGGTCTCCAGAACTACGCGCAGCTGCTCCGGACACCGCTCTTCTGGCAGGCGTTCGGGAACACGCTCTACTTCGTGGTCGTCGGCGTGCCCTTGTCCATCACCGTCTCGTTCGGGGCAGCCCTGCTGCTGCATTCCCGACTGGTCAAATTCCAGGCCTTCTTCCGCACGGCGCTCTTCGCCCCGGTCGTCACGACGCTGGTGGCCGTCGCCGTCATCTGGCGTTACCTTTTCCACCCGCACTACGGACTGCTCAACTACACGCTGGGTCTTATCGGCATTCCCCCCATCGACTGGCTGGGCGATCCACGCTGGGCCATGCCCGCAATCATCGTTTTCGCCGTGTGGAAGAACTTCGGCTACAACATGATCATCCTCCTGGCCGGGTTGCAGAGCATCCCTGAGCAGCTCTACGAGGCGGCGCGCATCGATGGCGCGTCGATGTGGCGGCAGTTCCGTCACGTCACGCTGCCGATGCTCGCCCCCATCGTCACGATGGTGAACATCCTCACCATCGCCGGCTACTTCCAGCTCTTCGCCGAGCCCTACGTGATGACGCAGGGGGGGCCGCTGCAGAGCACGGTGAGCGTGCTCTACTTCATGTACGAGGAAGGCTTCAAGTGGTGGAATCTGGGCTCGGCCTCCGCCGTCGCCTTCGTGCTGTTCCTGTTCATCTTCTGCGTGACGGCCGTGCAACTGCGGCTCGCGCGATGGCAGTCTGCCGCGTGATGCCCGGTCTGGCGGGACTGCTCGTGAACGGGCTCTTGCTCGGTGGCGCCACGATCACGCTCTTGCCGCTCGTGTGGATGGTCTCGGTGTCGTTGATGTCGCCCGGTGAGGCCAGCGCGTTCCCGCCTCCGCTGCTGCCGGGCCGGGTGACGTTCGCGAACTACCGGGAGCTCTTCGCGCATGCGGGCATGGGCCGCTACCTGGTCAACAGCGTCGTGCTCACGATCGTGGTGACGCTCGTGTCGTTGCTGTTCAACGTCGCGGCCGGCTACGCCTTCGCCAAGCTCCGCTTCGCTGGTCGGGACCGGATCTTCAAGGTGCTCCTCGGGGCGCTCGTGATCCCCTCGCAAGTCGCCATGGTGCCGCTCTTCTTGCTGCTCAAGCATCTCGGACTCGTGAACACGTATGGCGGCGTGATCGTCCCGGCCATGGCCGGCATCTTCGGCATCTTCGTGGTGCGCCAGTACGCGCTGTCCATTCCGGACGACCTGCTCGAGGCGGCGCGCATCGATGGCGCGAACGAGTTCCGTATCTTCCGCTCGGTGATCGTGCCGGTGCTGAAGCCCATCGTCGTGACGCTCGCGGTGTTCACGTCGCTCGGCACCTGGAATGACTTCATGTGGCCGCTCATCGTGCTCAACGATAGCGAGCTCTACACGTTGCCGGTCGCGCTCGCCAGCCTGTCGCGCGAGCACGTTCAGGACAACGAGTTGATGATGGCGGGCTCTGTCCTGACGACACTTCCCGTGCTGCTCGTGTTCCTGGTGCTCCAGCGGTACTACATCGAGGGCCTCACGCTCGGGAGCGTGAAGGGATGACGCGGGACGCCGCGGCAGCACGCCGACCGCGCCGCGCCACGGGCCACGTCCTGGCGGCGCTCGGCCTGGCGCTCGCCGCGTGGGGGACACCACGCCCGGCGCACCCGTCCACCGTGCGGGTTCTCGATGCCTTCGAGGATATGTCGCCGTGGAAAGCCGTGGCGTCCGACGGCGTGCAGGCCGCGGTGCATCCGACGGAAGGTGTGCGGGGGCGCGGTCTGCGCCTCGACTTCGACCTGGGCGGGACTGCGGGGTATGCGCTCGCGCGGCGCGCGCTGCCGCTCGACGTGCCGCCACACTACGAGATCACGTTCTATCTGCGCGCCGACGCGCCCGCCAACAATTTCCAGGTCAAGCTGGTGGACGCGAGCGGCGAGAACGTCTGGTGGGTCCACCGGCCCGATTTCGAGTTTCCGCGCGAGTGGCAACTCGTCAGGATCAAGAAGCGGCACATCGAATTCGCGTGGGGACCCAGCAAGGAACGCACGCTGCGCCATGCCGCCGCCATCGAGATCGTAGTGGCGGCCGGTCGCGGTGGCGGCCGCGGCTCGGTGTACGTGAGCCAACTCGCTCTGCGCGAGCTGGTCGACGAGCCAGCCGTCGTTCCGCCGCCCGTCGTGCAGGCTTCGTCCTGGTCGTCTGGCGCCGGCCCGTCTCTGGCAATCGACGGCTCCGTCGCGACCGCCTGGAAGAGCGACCCCGCCGCAGGCCCCGCGCAGGCGTTCACCATCGACTTCCATCGCCCGCGCGAGTTCGGGGGTCTGGCCGTGCGCTGGCTCACCCGCGCGCATGCCTCCCGGTACGACGTTCAGTTCTCCGAAGACGGCGTGCGCTGGCGAACCGTGCGCAGCGTGGTCGACGGCCGCGGCGGCCCCGACGCCCTGCTCCTGCCCGAAGCGGAGACGCGGTTCCTGCGCCTCGCCCTCCACGACGGCCCAGCGCGTGCGTATGGCCTGGCCGAGCTGGAGATCAAGGACCTCGCATTCGGCGCCTCACCGAACGCTTTCTTTCAGGCCGTGGCTCGCGAGTCCCCGCGCGGCACGTACCCGCGCGGTATGTCCGGCGAGCAGACGGCCTGGACCCTCGTCGGCATCGACGGCGGCGACGAGAGCGGTCTGCTGTCCGAGGACGGTGCGCTCGAGGTCTCGAAGGGCGGGTTCTCAATCGAGCCGTTCGTCGTGGCCGATTCGCGCGTCGTCAGCTGGGCCGACGTCAAGGTAGGTCAATTCCTGGTCGATCGATATCTGCCGATTCCTGGGGTGACGTGGCGCCAGGCCCGGTGGGAATTGCGCGTGTCGGCCTTCGCGTCGGGCTCACGCGGCGACTCCCGACTGGTCGCGCGCTACGAGGTCCGCAATCTGACCGGCCAGCCGCTGCCAGTCCACCTCGTACTGGCCATGCGTCCGTTCCAGGTCAACCCCCCAGCCCAGTTCCTCAACATGGTCGGTGGCGCCAGCGCCATCCGCCACATCGAATGGGACGGCACGACACTCTCGGTCAACACCGATCGCAAGGTCTTCCCGTTGCGCGTGCCGGACCGCGTCGGGGCCTTCCCGTTCGATGCTGGGCCGATTCCGCGCCTGCTCAGCGCCCCCGACTGGGCTGGCCCGACCGAGGTTCATGACGAGTTCGGTTACGCCTCGGCCGCGCTCGGCTACCGCTTGATGCTGGCGCCACACGCCAGCACGACCGTGGGCGTCGTCGTGCCGCTGTCGGGGCCGCGGGTCCGTCCGGGTCTCAAGGGAGAGGCGCCGACGACGTGGATGAACCGCGAGCAAGCCGCCGTCGTCGCGGCATGGCGCGAGCGCCTGCATCGCGTCTCCATCGATGTGCCCGCGCCGGGCCGGCCGTTGATCGCCGCGCTCCGCAGCTCGTTGGCGCACGTACTCATCACGCGCGACGGTGCGGTGCTACGGCCGGGGACGAGATCCTACGCACGCTCGTGGATCCGTGACGGTGCGATGATGGCGGAGTCGCTGCTCCGAGTCGGCCACGCCGGCGTCGCGGCCGACTACCTGCGCTGGTACGCGCGGCACCAGTTCGCCAACGGCAAGGTTCCCTGCTGCGTCGACGAGCGCGGGGCCGATCCCGTACCCGAACACGACAGCGCCGGTGAGCTGATCTTCCTCGCCGCCGAGGTGTATCGCTACACGAACGATCATCGACTGCTCGAGGAGATGTGGCCGCACGTCGAGGCCGCCGCCCGGTATCTCGAGTCTCTGCGGCAATCCGAGCGCACCGACGCCAATCTGGCCCCCGCGACCCGCGCATTCTACGGGCTGCTTCCTGCGTCGATCAGTCACGAAGGCTATTCGGCCAAGCCGATGCACTCGTACTGGGACGACTTTTGGGCGCTGAAGGGCTATAACGGCGCCATCGCGATCGCGACTGCGCTGCGCCGCCGCGATGCCGCGAGCCGGCTCGAGATGCAGCGCGAGGAATTTCGCATCGATCTCGCCGCATCGCTTCGTCATGCCACCGCCGCCCACGCGATCGCGTACCTTCCCGGCTCCGCGGAGCTCGGCGATTTCGACCCCACGTCGTCGACCATCGCGATCGCGCCAGCCGGTGAGCTTCACCGTCTCCCTGCCGACCTGATCCTCGCGACGTATGAACGGTACTGGCGTGAATTCGTCGACCGGCGGGACGGCCGCACCGCGTGGGAGGACTACACGCCATACGAGATCCGGACGGTGGGCACCTTCGTCCGCCTGGGCTGGCGCGACCGGGCGCACGAGCTGCTCGCGTTCTTCCTGGCGGGTCGTCGTCCTCCGGCGTGGAACCAGTGGCCCGAGGTGGTCGGCCGCGATCCAAGGCAGCCGCGCTTCGTGGGCGACCTGCCGCACGGCTGGGTCGCCTCGGATTTCATCCGCGCGGTGCTGGATCTCTTCGCGTACGAACGAGAGGGCGACCACGCGCTCGTGCTCGCCGGTGGCGTGCCCGCGGAATGGCTCGGGGGATCCGGCGTCACGGTGAAGGACTTGCGCACGCCATATGGGCTCTTGAGGTATTCACTCAAGCAGGAGGGCGGAAGCGTCATCCTCCACGTGGCCGGCGGATCGCGTGTGCCGCCCGGCGGTTTGGCGTTCGTCTGGCCTGGCAAGCATCCGCCACCGCCCGACGCCCGCGTCAATGGCAAGGCGGCGCAGTGGCACGGCTCGGAACTGCGTTTTCACGAGCTGCCGGCGAAAGTGGTCGTCAATGGGAACCCCTGAGCATGGTCGGACCCGAATGATCGAGTTTCCCCAGCACTTCCTCTGGGGCACCGCGACGTCGGCCTATCAGATCGAAGGTTCGCCTCTTGCCGACGGAGCCGGTGTCAGTATCTGGCACCGCTTCACGCACACGCCGAACCTGGTGCGCGACGGGGCCACCGGTGATGTCGCCTGCGACCACTACCGGCGGTTCCTCGACGACGTCGCATTGATGCGGAGTTTCGGAACGAACGCCTATCGTTTCAGCACGTCCTGGAGCCGGGTCATGCCTCTGGGACGAAACGCGGTGAACCCGGCGGGCCTCGACTTTTATGACCGGCTCGTCGATGCGCTGCTTGCCAACGGCATCGAGCCCATGGTGACGCTGTATCACTGGGATCTTCCGGCCGCCCTGGACGACCTGGGCGGCTGGCTCAATCCAGAGATCGCGAAGTGGTTCGCCGAATACGCGGCGGTCGTGTTCAGAAAGCTGGACGGCCGGGTGAAGATGTGGGCGACGCTGAACGAGCCGTGGGTCGTCACCGACGGCGGCTATTTGCACGGTGCGCTCGCCCCCGGCCACCGGAACCGCTTCGAGGCGCCGATCGCCACGCACCACTTGCTGCGTGCGCACGCGGAGGCGGTGAAGACGTATCGCGCCGAGGGACGTCACCGCGTCGGCATCGTCGTGAACCTCGAGCCGAAATACCCCGCGTCGCATGATCCGGCGGATCGGGCCGCGGCGTTGCGCGCCGATGCCTACATGAACCGCCAGTATCTTGATCCCATCTTCCTCGGCCGTTATCCGGAGGAACTGGGCCAGATGTTCGGCGAGGCGTGGCCACAATGGCCGGCCGACGACTTCGCGCTCATCCAGCAGCCCATCGACTTCCTCGGCGTCAACTACTACACGCGCAGCGTCACGCGCTTCGATCCCCACGTCTGGCTCTTGCAGGCGTCGCCGGTGCCCCAGAAGCGCGCGACCTATACCGAGACCGGCTGGGAGGTGTTCGCGCCGGCGTTGACCGATGCCCTCGTCTGGGTCAAGGACCGTTACGGCAATCCGCCAATCTATGTCACCGAGAACGGCGCTGCGTTCTTCGATCCGCCGGCGGTCGAGGGCAACCGTCTCGCCGACCCCCTGCGCGTCGACTATCTGCGCAAGCACATCAAGGCCGTCCACGCCGCGATCGAACACGGTGTCGATGTGCGCGGGTACTTCGTGTGGTCGCTACTCGACAATTTCGAGTGGCGCCTCGGCTATTCCAAGCGCTTCGGGATCGTGCACGTCGACTTCGAGACGCAGAAGCGCACGCCCAAGGACAGCGCACTGTTCTACGCCGAGGTCATCGCCTCGAAGGGACACGTGTTGAACAACCCCCCGTCGCCGGCGCCGCTCTGAGCCGCCCGCCGACGGCAGTCGACCGGGCCGCCGCGGCTTGACGTCCTCGATCGGCGTGGGTACTTTGACATCTGTCCTCCCTCGTTGTGGGTCGTGGCGGCGCGACGGCGCAGTCGGCGCTCGGGCAGGTATCTGATCGGCGATGACGAGATGAAGGGGAGCGGTTCGCCTTGTATTCCAGCGGGGTATCAGCGAAAGGAGCCGGCTGTTGCTGAAGCGGATCTCGCTCGCCTTGCTGGCGACGCTCGTGCTGATCACCACCGATGCGCGTGCCTTCAGCTTCGACGACGTCGGCGCCCGGGCGGCGAAACTCGCCTCCTCGACCTATCAGAAGCCGAGCGCGACCCTTCCCAAGAGCATCAAAGCGCTGAACTACGATCAGTATCGCGATATTCGATTCCGGCCCGATCGCGCGCTGTGGCGGAACACGAAGCTACCCTTCGAGATCATGTTCTTCCATCCCGGCTGGTTCTACGAGGATCCAGTCGCGATCCGTGAGGTCGACGCCGAGGGGGAGCGGGACATCCGCTTCGATCCCGACGCGTTCGACTACGGCCGGAACAAGATCGACCGCGAGGAGCTGCGTGGGCTGGGCTTCGCCGGTTTTCGCGTCCACTTTCCGATCAACACCCCGACCTACAAGGACGAAGTGCTCGTGTTCCTCGGCGCCAGCTACTTCCGGGGGCTTGGGCGGGGGCAGCGGTTCGGGCTCTCGGCGCGCGCGCTCGCCGTCGACACCGCGGAAAACACCGGCGAGGAGTTTCCACGGTTCGTGGAGTTCTGGATCGAACGCCCGCAGGCGACCGCGAAGGAGGTCACCATCTACGCGCTTCTCGATTCGCCGCGCGCGGCGGGCGCGTACCGGTTCGTCCTCAAGCCCGGTCTCACGACGGTGCTCGACGTGGACGCCAGGCTATTTCTTCGCAAGAACGTCGCCAGGCTGGGCCTTGCTCCGCTGACAAGCATGTTCTTTTTCGGCGCAAACCAGCGATCGGCGCGCGAGGACTATCGCCCGCGGGTCCACGATTCCGATGGCCTGTCGATCCAGGCCACTGCGAAGGACTGGATCTGGCGCCCGCTTGTCAATCCGAAACGCCTGCTGGTAACCTCGTTTGCGCTAACAAACCCGCGGGGCTTCGGCCTGATGCAGCGGGGGCGGGTGTTCGGCGCTTACGAGGACCTGGAGGCGCGCTACGACCTGCGACCCTCCGCATGGATCGAGCTGAAGGGACCGTGGGGTCCCGGCCGGGTGGAGTTGGTGCAGATTCCGGTGCCCGACGAGACCAACGACAACATCGTGGCATACTGGGTCCCCGATTGGCAGCCGAGGCCGAAGGAGGTCTTGCCGTATTCGTATCGCGTGCTGTGGCAGAAGGACCGGGAGATCCGGCCGCCGCTCGGGTGGGTGCGCGAAACGCGGCGCGGCCGCGGCTATGTGAAGGCGGCGGACGGCAGCGTCGAGCTCCACGTCGATTTCGAGGGCCCCACGCTGAGCCGGATGCCGATCGGCACGGTCGCGGACGTCACGCTGTGGATCGACCCCAACGGTGAAGTCCTGGAACGACGCATAATGCGCAACGAGGTCACGGGAGGCTGGCGCTTCGTCGTGAGGTTTCGCCGGATCGACGGCGCCAAACCGGTGGAGCTCCGGGCGCACCTGAACAACAGCAAAGAGGTCCTGTCGGAGACGTGGAGCTACATCCTGCCGCCCGAATAGATTCCGACGCCGCCCACACGTGCCGGCGTTACCTGGACCAGCTGCTCCTTCCACGGGAGCGGAAGGGGGCGCTGCTCGAGCTGGCGCAGCGGGAGGCCGGGGGGAGTCCAGCCATGGCCAAGCTGCACCATGCCCTGACCGGCGCGCCCCGTGTTGGCGATCATGCCGCCTTCGCCTCGATTCGTCGCCGGCTCGAGCTCGCCGTCCCGGGGCTCACGGCGCGCGACGGTCGCCCCGACGCCCACGACGGCGCCTGGGCGTTGACAATCGCTCCGCCGGTTCGCCGGACGCCCATGGCTCCGACTGGGTGGCCGGCCACGCTCTTGAAGCGGATCTCCCGTGGGGTCAGGGCACAGATGCGCGGCCATGCCACGCTGGCGAATGCGGCCACGGACGTGCCGGACTCATCGGACAGCCGCAACGTCACGCGAACAGCCACGATACGCCGGACGGTTTTCGCCGTCCTGGCGCTGACCCAGACGGCGGCGTTCGCGTACTACATGACCACGAGGGTCTTGCCGTATCACGGGCAACAGCCCCTGGAGCTCGCGATCCTAACCCTGTTCACGATCCTGTTCGCGTGGATCTCACTCGGATTCTGGACAGCGCTGAGCGGGTTCGTGCTCCTGTGCCTCGCCCGTGATCGCCACGCCATCACTCGATCAGTTGCGCCCGGGACCGCGATTCCGCCAGAGGCCCGCACGGCGATCATCATGCCCATTCGTAACGAGCACGTGGCGCGTGTGTTTGCGGGCGTTCGGGCAATCTACGAGTCGGTCGCCCGTACCGGCGCCCTGCAGCAGTTCGACTTCTTCGTTCTCAGCGACAGCAGCGAGCCGGACACGTTGACGGCGGAACGACAGGCCTGGCTGGACCTCTGCGCGGCCGTCGAGGGCTTCGGGCGCATCTTCTATCGCTGGCGCCGCCATCGCATCAAGCGCAAGAGCGGGAACGTCGCCGACTTCTGCCGGCGCTGGGGCAGCCAGTACCGGTATATGGTCGTCCTGGATGCGGACAGCCTCATGAGCGGCGACTGCATCACGACGCTGGTGCGCCTGATGGAGGCGAACCCGACCACTGGCATTATCCAGACGGCGCCGCACGCCGCCGGGCGAGACACGCTGTTCGCGCGTATGCAGCAGTTTGCCACCCGCGTCTACGGGCCGCTGTTCACGGCGGGCCTGCACTTCTGGCAGCTGGGCGAGTCGTATTACTGGGGCCACAACGCGATCATCAGGATCGCGCCCTTCATCCGTCACTGTGCCCTTGGGCGCCTGCCCGGACGGGGCCCCCTCTCGGGTGAGATCCTCTCCCACGACTTCGTGGAGGCGGCGCTGATGCGCCGGGCGGGCTGGAAGGTGTGGATGGCGTACGACCTGCCCGGCAGCTACGAGGAGGTGCCGCCCAACGTCATCGACGAGCTGAAGCGCGACCGGCGCTGGTGCCAGGGGAACCTCATCAACTCCCACCTGTTCCTGTGGCAAGGCCTGCACCCGGCGCATCGCGCCGTGTTCATGACCGGGATCATGGCGTACGTGTCCTCGCCGCTCTGGTTCCTCGCCCTGGTGCTGTCGACCGTGTTCATCGTGTTGCAGACCGTGATTGGCCCCCAGTATTTCGTCCAGGCGCGCCAGCTGTTCCCGGTGTGGCCCCAATGGGATATCAATGCGACCATCGGCTTCGTCATCGCGACAGGGGTCGTGCTGTTCACGCCCAAGATCCTCGGCGGAATGCTGGTGGTGGCGCAAGGCGCCGATCGATTCGGCGGCGTCCTCGGCGTCACGCTGAGTGTGCTGCTGGAGCTGCTGTTCTCCGCCTTGCTCGCGCCGATCCGCATGCTGTTCCACACGCAGTTCATCGTGACGGCGCTCACCGGCCTGGGCGTGCACTGGAAGAGCCCGCCGCGCGAGGACGCCGAAACCACGTGGGGCGAGGGCGTCCGTTGCCACGGAGCGCATACGCTCCTCGGGGGGGCCTGGGCCGCCGCGGTCTACTGGCTGGACTCCTCGTATGCCTGGTGGCTGCTGCTGCCGGTGGTCTGCGCGCTCACGCTGTCGATCCCGATCTCCGTCTATTCAAGCCGGGTGTCCCTCGGCCGCGCGATGCGACGCGCCGGGCTGCTGCTGATTCCTGAGGAAACGGATCCACCGAACGAACTGCGGGCCATACGCGCGTTCGCGGACGGAGCCGGCGCCGTGTCAGGATTCGTCGATGCCGTGGTAAATCCGCAGGTGAACGCAATCGCCTGTGCCGTGTCGTGTACCCACGTGAGGGTCTCCCCCCGCGCGCAGTTGCGTCGGCACCGTGCCGTCGCGCTCGCGGTGACGGCGGGCCCGTGGGCGCTCACCGACCGGCATAAGCTGTTTTTCCTGACAGACGCCCTGGCGCTTTCCCACCTACACTTCGAGGTTTGGACGTCGCCGGATGCGCATCCCACCTGGCTCGCCGCGTGCCTTCCCGGCAGCCGGGGCGATCAACCTGCGCTCCGCCAGGCCTCCTGAGGCCACGAAACGAGCCTCGGGCCGTTCTCCGTTCCCAGGGTACCGGAATCCGAGGCAGGCATCATGGCGGCACCGGCCTCATGAACGTAGACCCGCGCGCGGGAACGCTCGCAGAGCCGACGATGCTGGCGAACATTCCGCGCCTGATGACGGCGTACTACACGAGGCGGCCCGATCCCAAGCGGCGCGAGCAGAGAGTGGCGTTCGGAACGTCGGGCCATCGTGGCTCCGCGCTCGTGGGCTCGTTCAACGAGACCCACATTCTCGCCATTACCGAGGCCATCTGCGTATATCGACGTGCGCAGGGCATCGACGGGCCCCTGTTCCTCGGAATCGATACTCACGCCCTCTCCGAGTCGGCCTTGGCCAGTGCCCTCGAGGTGCTGGCGGCTCACGGGGTCGACGTGATGATCGACGACCGCGATGGGTACACGCCCACGCCCGTCATCTCCTACGCGATCCTCACGTACAACCGCGGTCGGACGAGCGGCCTCGCCGACGGCATCGTCGTGACGCCCTCGCACAATCCGCCCGAGGACGGCGGCTTCAAGTACAACCCACCGCATGGCGGACCCGCCGACACCCACGTCACCGGATGGATCCAGGATCGGGCGAACGCGCTCCTCGCCGACGGTCTCGCGGGCGTGGAGCGGATCCCGTTCGAGCGAGCGCGCCGTGCGTCCACCACCCACAGCTTCGACTACATGGGCGCGTACATCGCGGATTTGGGCAGCGTGATCGACCTGGAAGTCGTGCGCGGCGCTCGGGTCGCCCTCGCGGTCGATCCGCTGGGAGGGGCCGGGGTCGACTATTGGTCGATGATCTGTGACCGCTACCGCTTGCCGATGACGGTGGTGAGTGACGCGGTCGATCCGACGTTCGCGTTCATGACGGTCGACTGGGACGGCAAGATCCGTATGGACTGCTCGTCGCCCTATGCGATGCGGCGCCTCGTCGGGCTCAAGGATCGCTTCGACGTCGCGTGGGCGTGCGATACCGACCACGACCGGCACGGCATCGTCGCCCGGAGCGCCGGTCTCATGAATCCGAACCACTATCTCGCCGTTGCGATCTCCTACCTTTTCCGACATCGCCCCGCGTGGCCGCGGGTCGCCGGAATCGGCAAGACACTCGTGAGCAGCAGCATGATCGACCGGGTGGCCGCCCGGCTCGGGCGCTCGCTGCTGGAGGTGCCTGTCGGGTTCAAGTGGTTCGTCGACGGACTCATCGCAGCGTCGCTGGGGTTCGGGGGTGAGGAGAGCGCGGGAGCCTCGTTCCTGCGTCGCGACGGCACGGTGTGGACCACCGACAAGGACGGAATCATCCTCGGCCTCCTTTCCGCGGAGATGACCGTGGTGACGGGCCGCGACCCCGGAGAGCTCTACCGCGAGCTCACGGCGGAATACGGTGAGTGTGTCTACGAGCGCATCGACGCGCCCGCGGCTCCCGAGGAGAAGGCGCGGCTCGCCCGGCTATCGCCGGAGCAGATCACGACCTCCGAGCTGGCGGGTGAGCGGATTACGGCGCTGCTGACGACCGCGCCGGGGAACAACGCTCCCATCGGCGGGTTGAAAGTGGTCGCTCCGAGCGGCTGGTTCGCGGTGCGGTCCTCGGGCACCGAAGACGTTTACAAGCTCTATGCGGAGAGTTTCAAGGGGAGCGACCACCTGCGACGCATCCAGGAGGAGGCGCTGGCGATCATTCAGAACGCCCTCCGACGCGGGCCTTGAGGGAGG
>Ga0184627_10000541_pt1 | contig 14548 bp, 10 predicted proteins | sample PLM3_127_b1_FD_133150 | JGI IMG/M metagenome (GOLD analysis project Ga0184627, IMG submission 133150) | Groundwater sediment microbial communities from an aquifer in East River, Colorado, USA - PLM3_127_b1 | ecosystem: Environmental > Terrestrial > Soil > Riparian zone | place: USA: East River...
GGGGGTCAGCTGCGTCTCGCCCTTGGGCGTGACCTTGCCGACCAGCACGTCACCGGCCTCCACCTCCGCGCCGATAGCGATGATTCCAGACTCGTCGAGGTTGGCGAGCTGGTTCTCGGAAAGGTTGGAAATGTCGCGCGTGATTTCTTCCGGTCCCAGCTTGGTGTCGCGCGCCACCACCGACAATTCCTCGATGTGGATGGACGTAAAACGCTCGTCAGCCACGACGCGCTCGGAGATGAGGATCGAGTCCTCGAAGTTGTAGCCGTTCCACGGCATGAACGCGACCAGCATGTTCTGGCCGAGCGCGAGTTCGCCCATGTCCGTCGAGGCGCCGTCAGCCACCACGTCGCCCTTGGCAATGCGGTCGCTCACCTTTACCAGCGGCCGCTGGTTGATGTTGGTGTTCTGGTTGGAGCGCTGGTACTTGACCAGGTTGTAGATGTCCACGCCCACTTCACCGGGCGCGGTTTCATCGTCGTTCACCCGCACCACGATGCGCGAGGCATCCACGTAATCCACGATGCCGCCGCGGCGCGCCTGCACCGCGGTGCCCGAATCCACCGCCACGGTGCGCTCGAGGCCCGTGCCCACCAGGGGCTTCTCCGGCCGCAGGCACGGCACCGCCTGGCGCTGCATGTTGGAGCCCATCAGCGCGCGGTTGGCGTCATCGTGCTCGAGGAACGGGATGAGCGAGGCCGCGACCGATACCGCCTGCGCCGGCGCCACGTCCATGTACTCGATGCGCTCCGGCCCGGACAGGGTGAATTCGTTGCGGTTGCGGCACGACACCAGCTCGTCGGTGAACTTGCCGTGCTTGTCGAGCGCTGCGTTCGCCTGCGCGATCATGTACTGCCCCTCTTCGATCGCCGACAGGTAGTGGATGTCGTCGGTCACCTTGCCGTCCTTCACCTTGCGGTACGGCGTCTCGAGGAAGCCGTACTCGTTGGTGCGGGCGTAGAGCGCGAGCGAGTTGATAAGGCCGATGTTCGGGCCTTCCGGCGTCTCGATCGGGCACACGCGACCGTAGTGCGTGGGATGCACGTCGCGCACTTCGAACCCGGCGCGCTCGCGGGTCAGACCGCCCGGTCCGAGGGCGGAAACGCGCCGCTTGTGGGTGATCTCCGACAGCGGGTTGGTCTGGTCCATGAACTGCGAGAGCTGCGACGAGCCGAAGAACTCGCGGATCGCGGCCGACACCGGCTTGGCGTTGATCAGGTCGTGCGGCATCAGATTCTCGGACTCGGCTTGCGACAGCCGCTCCTTCACCGCGCGCTCGACCCGCACCAGGCCGGCGCGGAACTGGTTCTCGGCGAGCTCGCCCACCGACCGGACGCGGCGGTTGCCGAGGTGGTCGATGTCGTCGATCTCGCCCTTGCCGTTGCGCAGGTCCACCAGGATCTTGATCACGGCGATGATGTCGGCGGCGGACAGCGTGCCCGAGCCAACCAACTCGTTGCGCGCGACGCGCCGGTTGAATTTCATGCGGCCGACCTTGGACAGGTCGTAGGTTTCCTCGGCGAAGAACAGGCGATGGAACAGCGCCTTCACCGCTTCTTCCGTTGGCGGCTCGCCGGGCCTCATCATGCGGTAGATCGCGACCTGCGCCGCCAGCTGGTCAGCAGTCTCGTCGATGCGCAGGGTCTGCGAGATGTACGGGCCCTGATCGAGGTCGTTGGTGTAGACGGTCTGGATCTTGCTGACTCCGCCGTCCTTGAGCTTAGCGAGGAGCTCCTCGGTAATCTCGTTGTTGGCGCTGGCCAGAACCTCGCCGGTGCCCTTGTCCACGACGTTCTGCGCCAGCACGCGCCCGATCAGGAACTCCTCGGGAACGGCGACGCGGTGTAATCCGGCCTGCTCCATCTCGCGCACGTGCTTGACCGTGATGCGCTTGTCCTTGGCGACGATGGCCTTGCCGCCCTTGGTGGTGATGTCGAAGCGCGCGATCTCGCCGCGCATGCGCTCGGGCACCAGCTCGAACTCGGTGCCGTCCTTGCCGAGATGGAAGGTGTCGAACACGAAGAATTCGGCGAGGATCTTCTCCGGGGTATGGCCCAGAGCCTTCAACAGGATCGTCACCGGCATCTTGCGGCGGCGATCGACGCGGAAGTACAGGTTATCCTTGGGGTCGTACTCGAAATCGAGCCAGGAGCCGCGATACGGAATCACGCGCGCCGAGAACAGCAGCTTGCCGGAAGAATGCGTCTTGCCGCGGTCGTGCTCGAAGAACACCCCGGGCGAGCGGTGCAGCTGTGACACGATCACGCGCTCGGTGCCGTTGATCACGAACGAGCCGGTCATGGTCATGAGCGGGATCTCGCCCATGTACACCTCCTGCTCCTTCACCTCTTTCGGCGTGGGCTTGGGGGCCTCCTTGTCCATGATGACCAGGCGCACCTTGGCGCGCAGCGGAGCGGCGAAGGTCAGCCCGCGCTGCTGGCACTCCTTCACGTCGAACGGCGGTTCGCCGAGCATGAAGCTCACGAACTCCAGGCGCGCGTTTTTGGAGTGGCTCTCGATCGGGAAGATGCTCTTGAACGCAGCCTGCAGACCTTCGCCCTTGCGCTGCTCCGGCGCCGTGGACGCCTGCAGGAACGCCGTAAACGAGTCGATCTGCGTAGCCAGCAGAAACGGCACCGGCAACACGACCTCGCGCTTGGCAAAACTCTTGCGGATGCGCTTCTTCTCGGTAAAGGAGTACGCCATGTCAGCTCCAGGAAAGTGTCACGCTGCAAACAACAGGGGCGGCAACGCTGCCCCGCGGGGCGCGCCGCCCCGGTGTGCAGGTAAGTTGCGGCCTGTTCAAAAAGGGGGTCCGGGCTGGCGGTCTCCCGCCGGCCCGAGGCTCCGCACGCGATTACTTGATTTCGCCGGTACCGCCGGCTTCGACGATCTGCTTGAGCAGGCTTTCCGCGTCGGCCTTGGAAATCCCTTCCTTGACCGCCTTGGGAGCGCCGTCCACCAGGTCCTTGGCCTCCTTGAGGCCGAGCCCGGTCACTGCGCGCACCACCTTGATGACGTTGACCTTGTTGGCCCCCGCACTGGTGAGGTTAACCGTGAACTCGGTCTTTTCCTCAACCGCGCCGGCGGCAGTGCCGCCACCACCGGAAGCCGCCACCGCCACCGTCGCTGCGGCAGCGGAAACGCCGAATTTGTCTTCCATCTCCTTGATGAGCTGGGAGAGTTCCAGCACCGTCATGTTTGCGATTGCGTCGAGTATTTCTGCTTTTGCGATAGACATGTTGCTTGCTCCTGTCAGATGTATGGTTGTGTTTTCCGTATCCCGGTGCAGCCGGCCCTGGTCAGGCGGCCTGCTTCTGCTGGTGGTCCCTGACCGCCGCCAGCGTCCGCGCGAACTTGCCCGGCACCTCGTTCAAGGTGCGGACGAACTTCGCGATGGGCGCCTGTAAGGTCGCCACGAGCTTCGTGAGCAGTTCCCGACGGCTCGGCATCTTCGCCAGATCCGCCACTTCCCGCGCCGACATCACCAGATTGGGCATGGCGCCGGCCTTGATCACGAACTTCTCGTTGTCCCTGGCGAACTCGTGCAGCACCTTCGCCGCGGCCACCGGATCGCTGGAGATGCCGTAGGCAAGAGGCCCAACCATCTTTTCACTGAGCCCCTTGAACGGCGTATCCGCAACCGCGCGGCGTGCCAAGGTGTTCTTCAGCACTCGCAGGTAGACGCCTGCACCACGCGCCCTCTTGCGAAGCTCGGTCATAGCCCGTACCGGGACGCTGCGGTATTCGGCCAGTATCACGGCCTGCGCCTTGGAGAGCTGCGCGCTCACTTCGGCTACCACCGCCTGTTTCTGCTCCAGATTTAGACTCAAGGTCGGCCTCCGTAAATCATTAAAGGATGAACAATGAGTGATAAACGATGAACCTGAACGAAAACCAGCCTTGCAAATCTCCGTTCATCGTTCCGCGCTCCGCATTCATCGTTCCCCTACCGGCGACCATGGCTCAGGAGTCAGACACAAAACCTGTTTTGGGTGCGCCGTCTGTGTTGGGCGTTCGCTGGTGACGGGTTAGGAGTGAGGGGTGAGGCGGGTAGTTCCCTCACACCATGGCTCGAAACCTTGCCACCTGCGTTAACTGATTAAACTCCTTGAGCGCGTCGCTAGTTTGAAGTGTTGCGTTACTGCCGCCTCACCACTTACACCTCACGCCTCGCTCGATTCGTCCCAACGGTCTTTGACAACCCGCCGGCAATGCACCGCCCGCGGCCCAAAGTTCTGCCCCGGACCTCGATCCGGGGTTCACATCCTCAATTCTGCAAACTTGCCTGGTCCACGCGCACACCCACGCCCATCGTGCTCGACACCGAGACCTTCCTCAGGAAGATCCCTTTCACGCCCGTGGGTCTGGACTTGTTCACCGCGTCCACCAGGGCCTTCAGATTCTCCGCCAACGCTTCCACCGTGAAAGAAGCGCGGCCTATGGTGCACTGGACGATGCCGGCCTTGTCGGCACGGTACTGGATCTGGCCGGCCCGCGCGTTCTTGATCGCGATGACCACGTCCTGCGTGACTGTCCCCACCTTGGGGTTCGGCATTAGGCCGCGCGGACCGAGGACCTGGCCCAGCTGCCCCACCACGCGCATGGCGTCGGGCGTGGCGATGACCACGTCGAAATCCATCTTGCCGCCCTTGATCTCGTTGGCGAGATCCTCGAACCCCACGATGTCGGCGCCGGCATCCTTGGCCTGCTGCGCCTTGTCGCCCTGCGCGAACACCGCGACGCGCACGGTTTTGCCGGTGCCCTGGGGCAGCACGATCGAGCCGCGCACGGTCTGGTCCGACTTCGAGGCGTCAATCCCGAGGTTGATTGAGACGTCCACCGACTCGTTGAACTTGGCAGTGGCGCCTTCCTTCACGAACTTGAGCGCTTCCTGGACCGCGTAGGTCTTGTCGCGATCGATCCTGGCGCGCATGGCGTTATAGCGTTTGGAAGCCATTTACAGGCCCTCCACATCCACGCCCATGCTGCGGGCGCTGCCGGCAATGGTGCGCACCGCGGCGTTGAGATCGGCCGCAGTGAGATCGGGCATTTTCGCCTTGGCGATTTCCTCGGCCTGGGCACGCGTGATCTTGCCGACCTTATCGGTATTGGGACGGGCGCTGCCCTTCTCGATCTTCGCCGCCTTGCTGATGAGGACGCTCGCCGGCGGCGTCTTCATCACGAAAGTAAAGCTCTTGTCCTGGTACGCGGTGATCACCACCGGCACCGGCAGACCCGGTTCCAACTTCTGCGTCTGGGCATTGAAAGCCTTGCAGAATTCCATGATGTTCAAGCCGCGCTGGCCGAGCGCCGGTCCGATGGGCGGGCTGGGATTCGCCTTGCCCGCCGGCACTTGCAGCTTGATGAGGCCGACTACTTTCTTTGCCATGTTGCTCTCCTTTGGGTGCTAGCGAGCAAGGATTCAGGAGCCAGCAATCAGGATCGAGCAAACCTGCTCATGATCCTTTGTCCGTATCCCTAACCTGCTCTTCCCGTTCTTCCAAAAAATGCGTGGTCCCGCCGCACAACACTACTGAATCCTGAATTCTTCATCCAAAATCCTGCTCCTACGCCTTCTCGACCTGGCTGAACTCAAGTTCCACCGGGGTGGAACGGCCGAAAATCGTCACCGACACGCGCAGCTTGCTCTTGTCGTAATTCACGTCTTCCACGTTGCCGTGGAAGTCCGCGAACGGGCCTTCCTTGACCCGCACCGCCTCGCCCACCTCGAACAGCACCTTCGGCCGCGGCTTTTCCACGCCCTCCTGGATCTGGTGCAGGATGTTCTGCACCTCTTTCTCCGAGATCGGAGTGGGCTTGGTTGCCGTGCCGCCCACGAAGCCGGTCACCTTGGCGGTGTTCTTCACCAGGTGCCAGGTATCGTCGGTCATCTCCATTTCCACCAGCACGTAGCCCGGGAAGAATTTGCGCTCGCTGATCGCTTTCTGGCCGCTCTTCATTTCCACCACTTCCTCGACCGGCACCAGGATCTTGCCGAACTTGTCCTCCATGCCGCCGCGGCGGATGCGGTCCTGCAGCGCGCGCTGCACGCTCTTCTCGAAGCCCGAGTAGGCGTGCACGACATACCATTTCTTGCTCATTAGCTCTGCCCTAACAGCTTCTTGACTATCCATAGCAGGCCCGCGTCAACCAACCAGAGAAACAGCGCCATTACCACCATGAAGACAAACACGATGCCGGTGGTCTGCAGCGTTTCCTTGCGCGTCGGCCATACCACCTTCCGCGTTTCAGCCATCGACTCCTGGGCAAACACGTGGAACTGCTTGCCCGGCGCGGACATCCAGAACACCGCCGCCGCAGTCGCCAGGCCCGCCAGCACCGCGGCGACCCGGAGGATCATCGGGCGCTGATCCAGGAGGTAGAAGCCCGTCACCCCCGCCGCCACCAGCAACAACGCCGCGGCGATTTTGATCTTGTCCACCACTTTCCCTTCGGAGTGTTGAATGTTGAATGATGAGTGTTGAATGGCAACGTTCAACCCAAAATTCAGCACTCAAAACTCATCATTCCGCGCCAGCGGTTGGCAGGCCAGGAGGGTCTCGAACCCCCAACCTTCGGTTTTGGAGACCGACGCTCTGCCAATTGAGCTACTGGCCTTTAAAAACCCGTGAACGGTGATCGGTAAACGGTAAACGGAAATTTCTTTCTCCGGCAGCCGGTAAGACCGTTCACTGTTCACCGTTTACCGTTCACTCGATAACCTTTGCGACAACGCCGGCGCCGACGGTCTTGCCGCCCTCGCGGATGGCGAAGCGCACGCCCTCTTCCATCGCGATCGGCTGGATGAGGGCCACCGTGATCGACACGTTGTCGCCCGGCATCACCATCTCCGCCCCCTTCGCCAGCTCGATGCTCCCGGTCACATCGGTGGTGCGGAAGTAGAACTGCGGCCGATAACCGTTGAAAAAGGGGGTATGCCGCCCGCCCTCCTCCTTCGACAGCACGTAGATCTCCGCCGTGAACTTGGTGTGCGGCGTAATCGTCGAGGGCTTCGCCAGCACCTGACCCCGCTCCACCTCTTCCCGCTTGGTGCCCCGCAGCAGGATCCCCACGTTGTCCCCGGCCTGCCCCTCATCGAGCAGCTTCCGGAACATCTCCACCCCCGTGCACACCGTCTTCAGGGTGGGCTTCAGCCCCACGATCTCGATTTCCTCGCCCACCTTGATCACCCCCCGCTCCACCCGCCCGGTCACCACCGTGCCCCGGCCCGAGATCGAGAACACGTCCTCCACCGGCATCAGGAACGGCTTGTCGATCACCCGCTTCGGCTGCGGAATGTAGGTGTCCAGCGCCTCCGCCAGCTTGAGAATCGCCCCCTCGCCCAGCTCGCCCTTGTCCCCTTCCATCGCCTTCAGCGCCGAGCCGATCACGACCGGGGTCTTGTCCCCGGGGAATTCATACTTCGACAAGAGCTCCCGAACCTCCACTTCCACCAGCTCCAGGAGCTCCTTGTCGTCCACCATGTCCGCCTTGTTCATGAACACGATGATGTAGGGCACCCCCACCTGGCGCGCCAGCAGGATGTGTTCGCGCGTCTGCGGCATCGGACCGTCCGCCGCCGACACCACCAGGATCGCGCCATCCATCTGCGCCGCACCCGTGATCATGTTCTTCACGTAGTCCGCGTGCCCCGGGCAGTCCACGTGCGCGTAGTGACGGTTCTTCGTCTCATACTCCACGTGCGCCGTGTTGATCGTGATCCCCCGCGCCTTCTCCTCCGGCGCCGAGTCAATCTGCTCGTAGGTCTTCGCTTCCCCACCAAACTTCTTGGCGAGAATCATCGTCATCGCCGCCGTCAGCGTCGTCTTCCCATGGTCCACGTGACCAATCGTCCCCACGTTCACGTGCGGCTTGGTGCGCTGAAATTTTGCCTTGGCCATATCTTTTTGCTCCGCTATCCGTATCGCCACTCTGCTAACGTTACAACCACTGTCTCCATTTCGAACACCAGACTCCGAAATCCGCAAAAAAATTAATAAATTCCATTAAGAAGAAAAGAGATAGGAGTCCTATCTCTTTTCTTCTTTGCCAGTGTGCTTGTTGATGATCGCCTCTGCCACCGTCTTCGGCGCCTCGGCGTAATGCTTGAATTCCATGGAATACGTGGCGCGCCCCTGGGACAGCGAGCGCATGGAGGTCGAATAGCCGAACATCTCGGCGAGAGGGACCTCCGCCCGCACCGTCTTGCCGCCGCCCGGGAGGTCTCCCATGCCCTGGATCACGCCGCGGCGCGAACTCAGGTCACCCACCACGTTGCCCATGAAATCTTCCGGCATTTCGACTTCCACCGCCATGATGGGTTCGAGCAGCGTCGGGTTCGCGCGGCGCAGACCTTCCTTGAACGCCATCGAGCCCGCCATCTTGAACGCGTTTTCGTTCGAATCCACGTCGTGGGACGAGCCGTCGAACAACGTGACCTTGACGTCCACGATCGGGAAGCCGGCCAGCACCCCGTTGGGCAGGTTTTCCACGATCCCCTTCTTGACGGCGGGGATGAATTCGCGCGGCACGTTGCCGCCCTTGACCGCGTCCACGAATTCAAAGCCCGTGCCCGGCGGCTGCGGATCGACTCTGAGCCAGACGTGGCCGTACTGGCCGCGCCCGCCGGTCTGCTTGATGAACTTGCCCTCGACCTTCTCGCAACTTTTCTTGATGGTCTCGCGGTAGGCGACTTGCGGCGCGCCGACGTTGGCTTCCACGCCAAACTCGCGCTTCATGCGGTCGACGATGATCTCGAGGTGCAGTTCGCCCATGCCGGAGATGATGGTCTGGCCGGATTCCTCGTCGGTCCGCACGCGGAACGAGGGGTCTTCCTGCGCCAGGCGGCTCAACGCCATGCCCATCTTTTCCTGGTCCGCCTTGGTCTTCGGCTCGACCGCGACGTGGATCACCGGCTCGGGGAATTCCATCTTCTCGAGCGTGATGATCTTCTGCGGGTCGGTCAGCGTGTCGCCGGTGGTGTACTCCTTCAGGCCCACCGCCGCGGCGATGTCGCCGGCAAACACTTCCTTGATCTCTTCCCGGTCATTGGCGTGCATCTGCAGAATCCGGCCGATGCGCTCCTTGCGGCCCTTGACCGGGTTATAGATGGAGTCGCCGGTACTGACCACGCCGGAATAGACGCGGAAAAACGTGAGCTGACCGACATAAGGATCGGTCATGATCTTGAACGCAAGGGCCGAGAACGGCGCGTCATCGTTCGGCGCGCGCTCGTCCGGCCCGCCGTTTTCCCTGATCCCCTTCACCGGCGGGATGTCGGCGGGGGAAGGCATGTAATCGATAGCCGCATCGAGCATCGCCTGCACGCCCTTGTTCTTGAACGCGGAGCCGCACAGCATCGGGAAGATCTCGCCGTGAATAGTGCGGGTGCGCAGCCCTTTCTTGATCTCGTCAACGGACAGATCCCCGCTCTCGAGATACTTGTTCATCAGTTCTTCGGAAGCCTCGGCGGCGCTCTCGACCATCTTTTCGCGCCACGCTTTCGCCTCGTCCATCATGTCGGCGGGTACGTCCCTGGCTTCGAATTTCATGCCCTGGGTGCTGTCGTCCCAGTAGATGGCCTTCATCCTGACCAGGTCCACCACGCCCAGGAACTTCTCTTCCGAGCCGATCGGCAGCTGAATCAGGACGGGATTCGCCTTGAGGCGCGCCTGCACCTGCTCGTAGACGCGCTTGAAGTCGGCGCCAGTGCGGTCCATCTTGTTGACGAAGATGAGCCGCGGCACGCGGTACTTGTTAGCCTGGCGCCATACCGTTTCGGTTTGCGGCTGAACTCCGCCCACGGCGCACAGCACCGTGCACGCGCCGTCGAGCACGCGGAGCGACCGCTCCACTTCGATGGTGAAGTCCACGTGCCCTGGCGTGTCGATGATGTTGATGCGGTGCTCGGGGGAAGTGCCGTCCATCCCCTTCCAGAAGCAGGTGGTCGCGGCCGATGTGATGGTGATCCCGCGCTCCTGCTCCTGCTCCATCCAGTCCATGATCGCGGTGCCATCGTGCACTTCTCCCAGCTTGTGGGAGACGCCGGTGTAGAACAGGATGCGCTCGGTGGTCGTGGTCTTGCCGGCATCAATGTGGGCAGTGATGCCGATGTTCCGGTAGCGCTCTATGGGAGTCTTGCGGGGCACGGTAGTACACCAGTGTTGAGTGTTGAGTGCTAAGTGTTCAGTGACAAATTCGCCGTGTGATATGGTCTTTGCAAACTCAAAACTCATAACTCATAATTAATAACTAAAAACTCTCTCATTAGCGCTAGAAGCGGTAATGAGAGAAAGCCTTGTTGGCTTCCGCCATGCGGTGCACTTCCTCGCGTTTCTTCATCGCGCCGCCCTTGCCCTCGGCGGCTTCGGCGAGCTCGCTGGCCAGGCGCATGTCCATGGACTTCTCGCCGCGCCCGCGCGCGGCATCGCGCAGCCAGCGCATGGCGAGCGCCACGCGCCGCACTGGCCGCACTTCGACCGGCACCTGGTAGTTTGCGCCGCCGACGCGGCGGCTCTTCACTTCCACCATCGGCTTGACGTTGTTGACCGCCTGGTTGAACACTTCCAGCGGGTCCTTGCTGGTCTTCCTCTTGATCTGGTCGAGCGCGCCGTAGACGATCTGTTCCGCGACCGATTTCTTGCCGCCCGTCATGATGACGTTCATGAACTTGGCAACGTCCTGGCTGCCGTACTTCGGGTCCGGCAGGATTTCGCGCTTCGGTATTTCTCTGCGTCGCGGCACTTTTTACCCCAGTGTTGAATGTTGAGTGTTGAGTGTTGAGTTCATATCGCCGATCGCATGCAGTTAACTCAACACTCAAAATTAAAAACTCAAAACTCCGTTTAAGCGGCCTTCTGCCGCTTAGCGCCATACTTGGAGCGGCTCTGCTTGCGGTCCTTCACGCCGGCGGTGTCGAGCGAGCCGCGCACCACGTGGTAGCGCACGCCCGGCAGGTCCTTCACGCGGCCGCCGCGGATCAGCACCACCGAGTGCTCCTGCAGGTTGTGCCCTTCGCCGCCAATGTAGCCGATCACTTCGAAACCGTTGGTGAGGCGCACCGTCGCCACCTTGCGCAGCGCTGAGTTCGGCTTCTTGGGGGGCGTCGTGTAGACGCGCGTGCATACACCCCGGCGCTGCGGCGACCCCGCAAGAGCCGGGACCTTGCTTTTCCAGCGCGCGGGAACGCGTCCCTTGCGCACTAACTGGTTGATGGTTGGCATGTCCTCACTAACCTGTTTTAACCGCGTAAGCCATTGATTCTTAATCATTCAATGGTAGGCGGCACACCGTTCCCAAGTCCCAAAAAAGCGAGGACGGCGTTGCCACCGTCCTTGCCGGTTTTTCTGTTTTTCGCCCGGAACCCTGTCTTTGGGGGGGCCGGGTAAAAAGACCGTGGATTTTAAGGAGTTACATCACCCGAGTCAAGCAACTTGCTCCTGACTTTCGGCACCGGCGGCCGTTTCTTCCACCGGCGCCGGGCTCGCGGCGGCCTCCGGCGCGGTCACCTGCCGCCGGCGGACCCGGTGGTAGGCAAGGCCGGTGCCGGCCGGTATCAGGCGGCCGACGATTACGTTCTCCTTGAGGCCGCGCAGCTCGTCGCGCTTGCCCATGATCGCGGCTTCGGTCAGCACGCGCGTGGTTTCCTGGAAGGAAGCCGCGGAGATGAACGAATCCGTGGAGAGCGAAGCCTTGGTGATGCCGAGCAGCATGTACTCGTAGGTCGCCGGCTTCTTGTCCGCGTTCTCGACCTTCTCGTTTTCCTCCAGCACCTCGGCGCGCTCGACCTGCTCGCCGGTGATGAAGCGGGTGTCGCCGGGCTCGACGATCTGCACGCGGCGCAGCATCTGCCGCACGATCACTTCGATGTGCTTGTCGTTGATCTTGACGCCCTGCAGGCGGTAGACGTCCTGCACCTCGTTGCAGATGTAGCGTGCCAGCGCCTCCACGCCGAGCAGCCGCAGGATGTCGTGCGGATCTGCCGGACCATCGACGATGGTCTCGCCCTTGTTCACCACCTGGCCGTCGTGCGCCATCACGTGCTTGTCCTTGGCGATCAGGAATTCGTGCGCCGTGCCGTCGAGGTCGGTGATCACCAGGCGCTGCTTGCCCTTGGTGTCCTTGCCGAACGACACCGTCCCGGTGATCTCCGCCAGCATGCCCGCATCCTTCGGCGAGCGCGCCTCGAACAGCTCCGCCACGCGCGGCAGGCCGCCCGTGATGTCGCGTGTCTTCGACGTTTCCTGCGGAATGCGCGCGAGCACTTCGCCCACGCCCACTTCCTGGCCGTCGCGCACGGTGATGATGCAACCGATCTGGAAGGTAATGTTGACCGGCTGGTCCGAGCCCGCCATCTTGATCTCGTGGCCGGCGTCGTCGAGCAGTTTTACCTGCGGGCGCACGCCCCGCGCCTGTATGCCGGCGCGGCGCTTCGGATCGACCACCACCAGCGTGGACAGCCCGGTCACCTCGTCGATCTGCCTGGCGACGGTCGCGCCTTCCTCGACGTTCTCGAACTTGATGCGGCCGGCATACTCGGTGATGATCGGGCGCGTGTGCGGATCCCAGGTCGCGAGCACGTGCCCGGCCTTGACGGTCTCGCCATCGCGCGCGAGCAGGGTTGCGCCGTACGGCACCTTGTGGCGCTCGCGCTCGCGGCCGCTGTCGTCGTGTATCACCACTTCGCCGTTGCGCGAGATCACCACCAGTTCGCCGCGCGAATTGGTGACGTAACGCATGCCGGCGCTGTAGCGCACGACGCCGTTCGACTTGCTCTCAACCTGACTCACCACCGCGGTACGGGAGGCCGCGCCACCGATGTGGAAGGTGCGCATGGTGAGCTGGGTGCCCGGCTCGCCAATCGACTGCGCCGCAATGACGCCGACCGCCTCGCCGACGTTGATCGGCGTGCCGCGGCCGAGATCGCGCCCGTAGCACTTGGCGCACAGCCCGAAGCGGGTTTCGCACGAAAGCGGCGTGCGGACCTTGACCTCGTCTATGCCGGTGGCCTCGATCGCCTCCACCACGTCCTCGTCGAGCAGCGTGTTGGCGGTGCACATCACCTTGCCGCTCTCGGGATTGACGACGTCGGCGGCGCAGACGCGGCCGAGTATGCGCTCGCGCAGGCTCTCGACTACTTCACCGCCTTCGACCAGCGCCTTCATCGAGACGCCCTGCGTGGTGCCGCAATCATCCTCGGTGACTACCAGATCCTGGGTGACGTCCACCAGCCGCCGCGTCAGGTAGCCCGAGTTGGCAGTCTTCAGCGCCGTGTCGGCAAGGCCCTTGCGCGCGCCGTGCGTGGAAATGAAGTACTGCAGCACGTTCAGGCCTTCGCGGAAGTTGGCGGTGATCGGCGTCTCGATGATCGAGCCGTCCGGTTTCGCCATCAGTCCGCGCATGCCGGCGAGCTGCCGGATCTGCGCCGCGGAACCGCGCGCGCCGGAGTCCGCCATCATGTAGATGGAGTTAAAGGATTCCTGCATCACCGGCGCGCCCTTCTTGTCCCTGCGCTGGACCATTTCGTGCTTCTTAGCGTCCCACTCCATCACCGGCTCGACGCCGAGCTGCTCCATCATGGCCTTCGCCACCAGGTCGCCGGCGCGGCCCCAGATGTCCACCACCTTGTTGTAGCGCTCGCCCTGGGTCACCAGGCCCGAGGTGTACTGCTTCTCGATTTCCTGAACTTCCTTCTCGGCGTCCGCGATGATCTCGTTCTTCTGCAACGGGATCAGCATGTCGTCGACCGCGATAGACAGGCCCGCCTTGGTGGCCATGGAAAAGCCGGTGTACATCAGCTTGTCGGCGAAAATGACCGTCTCGCGCAGGCCGCAGCGGCGGAAGCTGGCGTTGATGAGCCGCGAGATTTCCTTTTTCTTAAGCGGCTTGTTGATCAGATCGAACGGCAGCCCCGCCGGCAGGATTTCAGAGATCAGCGCGCGCCCGACGGTAGTCCCGTGGCGCACGAGCTTCTCGCGCTTCTCCCCGTCCGCGTCGATCTCCACTTCCTTGATGCGGACCGTTACGCGGGCATTGATCTCCACCTGGCCGGTCTCATAGGCGCGCGACGCCTCGGCGAGGTTGATGAAGATCGAACCTTCGCCGCGCGCACCCACTTTCTCGCGCGTGGCGTAGTAGAGGCCGAGCACGATGTCCTGCGAGGGCACGATGATCGGTTCGCCGTTCGCGGGCGAGAGGATGTTGTTGGAGGAAAGCATCAGCGTGCGCGCCTCCATCTGCGCCTCCAGCGACAGCGGCACGTGCACCGCCATCTGGTCGCCGTCGAAGTCGGCGTTGAACGCCGCGCACACCAGCGGATGCAGCTGGATCGCCTTGCCCTCGATCAGCACCGGCTCGAAGGCCTGGATGCCGAGCCGATGCAGCGTCGGCGCGCGGTTCAGCATCACCGGATGCTCGCGGATCACTTCCTCCAGGATGTCCCACACGATGGCTTCCTGGTCCTCCACCATGCGCTTCGCGGCCTTGATGGTGGTGGCAAGCCCCATCACTTCCAGCTTGTGGAAGATGTAGGGCTTGAACAGTTCCA
>Ga0184627_10000543_pt1 | contig 14542 bp, 13 predicted proteins | sample PLM3_127_b1_FD_133150 | JGI IMG/M metagenome (GOLD analysis project Ga0184627, IMG submission 133150) | Groundwater sediment microbial communities from an aquifer in East River, Colorado, USA - PLM3_127_b1 | ecosystem: Environmental > Terrestrial > Soil > Riparian zone | place: USA: East River...
AGCGGTCGACCGCCGATGCGAGCACGTCCGCTACCGTCGCTGGTGCTTCGCTCATGTGCGCCTGCGCGCCGTTAACGTACAATTCCGCATCTTTTTTCCACCTCGGCCTCGCAGCTCGCGGCGCGCCCTTCGGAAGCCTTGATGCAAGTTTACTCCAGCGTGCTCGAGATGATTGGCCGCACACCGCTCCTGCGCGTCAATCGTTTCGATACCGGCGTATGCGAGCTCTATCTCAAGCTCGAACTCATGAACCCGGCCGGCTCGATCAAGGATCGTATCGGCGTCTCGATGATCGAGGAAGCCGAGCGGCGCGGCGACATCAAGCCGGGCGATCCGCCGGGCGAGGCGACGGCGGGCGATACCGGGCTCGGCGTGGCGTTGGTCGCGGCGCAGAAGGGCTACCAGCTGGTGCTGGTTCTGCCCGACAAGATGAGCCAGGAGAAGATCTTCAACCTGCGTGCGATGGGCGCCGAGGTGATCCTCACGCGTTCGGATGTCGCCAAGGGCCATCCCGAGTATTACCAGGACCTGGGTGAGCGGCTGGCGCGCGAACGCGGCGCGTACTACTTGAACCAGTTCGGCAACCCGGACAATCCCAAGGCACACGAGTCGACCACCGCGCCCGAGATCTGGGAACAGATGCAGGGGAAGCTGGATGCAGTGGTGGTCGGTGTCGGAAGCAGCGGCACAATCGCGGGCCTGACGCATTTCTTCAAGCGCACGGCGCCGCACGTCGAGATCGTGGTCGCCGATCCAGTGGGTTCGGTGATCGCCGAGTACATCCGGACCGGCAAGCTCACCCAGAAGGGTGCGTGGCTGGTCGAGGGAATCGGCGAGGACTTCATCCCGAGCATCTGCGATTTTTCGCTGACGCGCCGGGCGTACGCCATCTCCGACACGGAATCGTTCGCGACCGCGCGCGAATTGCTGTTGCGCGAAGGACTACTGGCCGGCTCGTCGACCGGCACCTTGCTCGCCGCCGCCTTGCGCTTCTGCCGCGAGCAGAAGGCACCCAAGCGCGTCTTAACCTTCGCCTGCGACACCGGCAACAAGTATCTCTCCAAGCTCTTCAACGACTTCTGGATGGAGGATCAGGGCTTCATCCAGCGCGTGCGGCACGGCGACCTGCGCGACCTGATCGGGCGCTTGCACAGCGAGCAGGCGGCGGTGACCGTGGGCCCCACGGACATTCTCACCACTGCGCACAATCGGCTGCGCAATGCGGGCTTCTCGCAAGTGCCGGTGCTCGACGGCGATCGGCTCATCGGCGTGCTCACCGAAGAGGACATCATGCGCTTCGTATTCGGCCATCCCGAGCGCATGTCTTCGCCGGTGCGTGAAGCAATGCAGACCGCGTTCATCAGCGTGCCCAAGGAAATGCCGGTGAGTAACCTGGTGTCGATCCTGCAAGTGGCGCCGTATGCGGTCGTGACGGATGGCACGCAGTTTCTTGGCCTGATCACGCGCAGCGACGTACTCAATTATCTGCGGCGGGAAGCGCAATCCTGAGGGTGCAATGAAGCAGAAGCAGACACGCAAGATCGGGTTCGCTACTCGCGCGATCCACGCCGGGCAGTTTCCGGACCCGAGCACCGGTGCGGTGATGCCACCGATCTATGCGACTTCCACTTACGCGCAGACGAGCCCCGGAGTACACCAGGGCTTCGAGTATTCGCGCACCCAGAATCCGACGCGCATGGCCTACGAGCGCTGCATCGCCGATCTCGAGAGCGGCACGCAGGGCTTTGCCTTTGCTTCGGGCATGGCGGCGACGGCGACGGTGCTGGAGCTCCTCGACAGCGGCAGCCACGTGCTGGCGATGGAGGATCTTTACGGCGGCACGCGGCGCCTGTTCGTGCAGGTGCGCGAGCGGTCGGCGGCACTGCAGACAACTTTCATCGATCTCAGCGATGCCGCGCTGCTGGCGCGGAGCGTCCGCCCCAATACCCGCATGATCTGGATTGAAACGCCCACCAACCCGACGCTCCGAATCGTCGATCTCGCCGCGGTCGCGCGCTTCGCCAAAGAGCGCGGCATGCTTACTGCGGTGGACAATACCTTTGCAACGCCCTGGATCCAGCAACCGCTCGAACTGGGTTGCGACATCGTGGTGCACTCGGCCACCAAGTTCCTCAACGGCCATTCCGACATGGTCGGTGGCATCGTGGTGGTGAAGGACCCTGCGCTCGCGGAGCGCGTCGGCTTTCTGCAGAACGCGATCGGGGCGATCGGGGGTCCATTCGACAGCTTCCTGGCATTACGCGGCTTGAAGACGCTGCCGCTGCGAATGCGACAGAGCAGCGAAAGCGCGCTCACCATCGCGCGCTGGCTGGAGAAACACCCGCAGGTGGAACGCGTGTCGTATCCGGGGCTCGAGAGTCACCCGCAGCACGCGCTCGCGCGCCAGCAGATGCGCAATGGCTTCAGCGGCATCGTGTCGTTCTTCGTTCGCGGCGGGCTCGAAGCGGCACGCCGTTGCCTGGAACGCGTCGAGATCTTTGCGTTGGCCGAGAGTCTTGGTGGCGTCGAAAGCCTGATCGATCATCCGGCGATCATGACGCACGCCTCGGTGCCGGCCGATCAGCGCAAGCTTCTCGGGATCAGCGACGCGCTCATCCGGCTTTCGGTGGGAATCGAGGATGTCGAAGACCTGATCGCCGATCTGGATTACGCTCTGACGTGATCTTCAACAACAACAACTCCTAAAGAACAATCAGGGAGACACCACCGTGTATTCCAAGCCGACCACGCCGCTAAGCATCGGCCAGGTGCTCGATGGCAGTTTCAGGCTTATGGGTTCAGGCTGGAAAGGAGTCTGGGTTCTTGCCCTGCTGGGGGCGTTGGCGGCGAATGCCGGAGCGATCTATCAGGTCATCGTGCAGGCAATACTGTCGACGCCACCGACGAGCCTGAAGCTCGCGGTGATAAATGGCGTGGTGACAATTGGCGGAATCATCCTGAGCGTCGTGATCTACGCGGCGATGACCATTCGCCTCAACAGACTGGCTGCGAACGAACCGACGGCGGGTGAGCTGTGGGCTGCCCTGCGCCGTTTGCCGGGGTTGATTGGGTTGGGCATCTGCTATTCGCTCGTGCTGGCCGCTAGTTCGATTCCGACTGCCGCCTATCTCTTGATGTCATGGCCGAACATTGGCGTGACTGAAGTGGTGATCGCGTCGGTGCTTTCGGCTCCCTTCTGGCTTTATGCCGTCTCTCTCTATCTGTCGCAGACCATCCTCCTGTTGGAGCGCCTGGGACCCATCAAGTCGCTGAATGCCAGTCACCGCCTCATCTGGGGAAAGTGGTGGCGTACCGCCACGATTCTCACGGTCGGAGGAATTATCATCCTGGTCACTTACTTAATCGCCGGATTCGCGGGCGCGCTCGGTGGCGCGGTCATGTCTGGGGGCGAGGCGATCCTTGCGACCACGATCGCGATGGTGGTAGTCATCGCAGCCATTTCGATGTTCATCGGCCCGTACCTTGTGTCACTGCTGCTGGTCATCTACTGGGATCTCAAGCTCCGTAAGGAAGGCGGCGACCTCGCGGCTCGCGCCGAGGCTGTCTAGATTGCTGTCGATTCCGTCGCGCTGGCTCGCGCTGCTCGCTTTCGTGTTCGCCGCTTCGGCGACGGCACAGGATGCCACGATCGAGGCAATCGACCTTTGCCTGGCGCAGATCGAGGCAAGCGACGCCGAGGGCGTATCGGGGCTGAAGCAGATCGAGACCAATTGCCCCGACCTGAAGTCGACCCTGGAACACAGCCCTTACGCCGCTTGGTTTCCGGAGGAATGGTGGGGCCCGGCTCTGACCACGGACAGCCTGGCCGAGCTCCGCGATCACATGGTGCAGCTGTCGCAGGCGCAGAAGTCGCGAGTGATCGATACCGGCGGGGTGGCGGAGGCCCTGAACAGTCTCGAAGAGGAGCTGCGCGCCAGCAAAGTGACGTGGAGGGATCGACTCGTCGAATGGCTGCGCAGCCAGTTCCGACAGGAGGAAGCAGAGTCACCGGACTGGTTGTACAAGTGGCTCGATGAACTCGCGGGACACGCGAGCGCGGTGCGCGTAGTCGGTTACACGCTCTTTGGGCTCATCGTGCTCGCTGCCGTTTGGATCGTCATCAACGAGCTCATGGCGGCGGGTGTATTCGGTGAGCGCTGGCGGCGACGATTACGGGGCGACACGGTGACGGGAGCCGTGCTCGCGTCACAGGCGCCGTCGCTGGCCGACATCGAGGCTGGCGATCCGCTCAACCGGCCCTCGTTGCTGCTGGTATTGCTGATGAACGCGCTTGCGAAGCGCGAGAACCGGGCCGTCGATACCAGCGTCACGCATCGCGAGCTCGCGCATCGCATCTCGCTCGAGGATCACTCGCAGCGCTCGACCTTCGGTCGCCTGTTGGCATGTGCGGAACGCGTCCGCTATTCCGCGACGCTGCCGACTCGCGCTGAAATCGATGCGGTAGTCGCCGATAGCCGCGGTCTGCTCGAAACGCTGACCACGCCTCCAGGGAACTCCCCCGCATGAGAGACCGGCTGATCACGTTTCTTTGTGCATTGGGTGCCCTGGCACTTTTCTACGCGATCTTTTTGGCCGAACCCGCGCCGCTCGCCGAGAAGTTCTCGGAGCCGACCACCACGGAGCGCGGCAGCAATGGCTATCTCGCAGCCCTGCGTTGGCTCCAGTCGACTGACGTGCGCGTCGAGAGTCAGCGCCGGCGCTACGACTGGCTGATGCAGGACGCATCGGGGCTTGCGCCGAGCGGCAACCTGCTGATCATCACGATGCCGTACAAGTACGGCACGCGCCAGCGCGAGCTCGAACAGCTGTGGAGCTGGGTTGCCGCCGGCAATACGGTTCTCGTGCTCGCGGCGCTGGCAGATACGCCGGACTGGACGATGGCTTACGTAGCGAACGATCTGCCGGGAGACATCGCGGCGATCACCGGTGTCAATTTCTTCGTGCCGCTGCCGGACGACGTGCTCGCGGCGGGCAGCCAGCCCGTCGACGGGGAAGCAGTGGTCGACGTGCTCAAGCGGCTTAGCAAGCCCACGCTGCACCGGATCGTGCCCAATCGGCGCCATCCTTACTTCGAGGGCGTGCAGCAAGTCGTGGCTGAATCGGAGTACTTCGCCTCGGAATGGCGTGCCTCGCCGCCTCTGGATGACTTCGTCCTTTCCCTGGCGCACGACGCCGACACCGGTCGAGATGCATTCTGGGTCCGCCTGTATGGCGACGGTCAGTTTCTGATCAGCGGCTATGCAAGCCTGTTCTCCAACGAGCAGCTCGGCAGGAACGACAACGCGCGACTGCTCGCGAACATTGTGGCGCAGTCGCTCGGGCCGGAAGGCGCCGTGTTGTTCGACGACCAGCACCAGGGCTTGAGCACGCTATACGACGCCGGAGCGTTTTTTGCCGATTGGCGTCTGCATGTCACGTTGTGGCTGCTGCTCGCGCTGTGGCTGATCTGGGTGCTGGGCAGCATTCGCCTGCGTGGCGTCGCGGTCGATGCGCCGGCACCGCGCGAAACGGCATTCGTCAAGGCGACCGGCGGATTCCTTGCTCGGGTGTTGGTGCCCGTACAGGCCGGGCGCCGCCTGGTCGAGCTCTTTTTCAACGATCTCCGACGCCGCCTCAGCCTGAGCGAAGATGGCCTGCCCGTGTGGGACTGGCTCGAACGCCAGCCGCGCGTAGGCCGAACCGACCTCGAGGCGCTGCGCACGCTCGATGCGCGCCTGCAGGCCGGGCGCCGCGTCGATCTCGTTCGTCTTCAGAATCTGCTCGTCAAGCTGCGAGGACAGGTATGACCAATCCGGCGCAATCTCTCGATGAACATCTGCAAACCGAGCTCGGCCGGGTCGTGCTCGGCTTGTCGACGGCGATCCGCATGCTCACGATCGCGCTGCTGGCGCGCGGTCACGTGTTGATCGAGGGTCCGCCGGGTCTCGGCAAGACATTGCTCAGCAAGTCGCTGGCGCGCGCCCTCGGCGGCAACTTCAAGCGCATCCAGGGAACCGCGGACCTGATGCCCACCGACATCACCGGCGTGCACATCTTCGATTCGACGCACCAGACCTTCGTCTTCCGGCCGGGTCCGATCTTCGCCGACGTCGTGCTCGCCGATGAAATCAATCGCGCCGGGCCCAAGACGCAGTCGGCCTTGCTCGAAGCCATGGAGGAGCGCCAGGTGACGGTGGAGCGCGATCGCTTCGAGTTGCCGGCCGACTTTCTGGTGATCGCGACGCAAAACCCGCGAGAATTTGAAGGCACGTTTCCGTTGCCCGAGTCGCAACTCGATCGCTTCATGCTGCGCATCGAGTTGAACTACCCGGAGCGCAGCGCGGAAACGCAGGTGCTGGAGAGATACGGCAGCCCGGCGTCGACCGAGGATCCGATCGCGTTGATTCACCCCATCGACCGGAGCTTGGTTGAGCAAGCGCGTGCCGGTGCAGCCAACGTGCATGTGTCTGCGGCGCTGATCGAATATGTACTCGACATCGCGCGCGCCTCGCGCGAGCACGCGCAGATCGCGCTCGGCGCCTCGACTCGCGGCGCGCTGGCGCTTTTGCGTTGCGCGCGCATCGCGGCGGCCTTGCGCGGCGGGGAGTTCGCGACACCGGACGACGTCAAGCAATTGGCGCCGGCCGTGTTGGCTCATCGAATACTGCTGATGCCCGAAGCGGCGCTCGAAAACGTGACTGGCGCGGCGCTGGTGACGCAGATCCTCGAACGTACGCCCGTGCCGAAGTGAATCACCGCCCGATATGAGTCTCACATCGCGCGCCTTCACGCTCATCGCGCTCACCATCGTGCTCGCGATCATCGGCCTTTGGACCGAGGACGAGATATTGCGTGGACTTTGGAGATACCCGGCGGCGTTTATTCTGCTCGGTCTTGCCGTCGAAGGTTTGATGCTGCGGCACCGACGCTTCTCGATGTCGGTCGAAGTCGCGCCGCGCGCCTATCTCGGCCGGCCGCTGAGCGGGCGCATCACGCTCGCCAATCGTGATCCGGCGCCGCTCATCGTCGAGTATGCCGCCGCCGCGGCACGGGGCATCAAGGCGCCGTCGGGAACGCGAATCCTGCGTGCGCCGGGTCGTGACATCGCCCAGGACCCGGTGACCTTCGTGCCAGGCAGGCTCGGCACTGCCACCTGGCCCGCGATCCGCGCGCGCGTTCTCGGAGTGTTCGGTCTCGCCTGGTGGTCACGGATACTGCCGCAGGAGGCGCGCGTTGCTGTCGCGCCGGATCTGCTCGGCGCCGCACGGCAACGGGCGACCAGTGCTGACGCCGGTGCTTTGGCCGGCCGCGCGCGCGGCTCCGGGGCAGAGCTGCATCAGTTGCGCGAGTACCGGCCGGGTGATCCGCTGCATCGAATCGACTGGAAGGCAAGCGCGCGTCGCGCCGGACTCATCACGCGCGAATTCACCGAAGACCAGCACCTCGACGTGATCATCGCGCTGGACGCCGGCCGCTCCAGCCGGCTCGCCGCCGGCGATCTCGATCGCCTGGGTGCGTTCGCCAATGTCGCCGCGCGATTTGCGGAGCACGCCGTGGCGCACGACGATCGCGTCGGTCTCGTGGTGTACGCGGATCAGGTGCGGGGTGTCGTGCCGCCGAGTCGCGGTCGCGGGGCGGTGGTGCGGATCCGCGCATGCCTGGAGGGAGTCGTCGGCGCAACCACTGAATCGAGTCCGCTCGCGGCGGCGCTGAGGATTCGGTCGATCGCCCGGCAGCGCAGCCTGGTCGTGATGCTCACGGACCTGGACGACATCACCACCGGTGGCGAGCTGGCCCGCGCGGTACGGCTGCTGCAGATGAAGCACCTGGTGATCGTTGCCGGTATCGCCTTGCCGGACATCGAAGAACTCGCGCTCGCGCCAGCGCGGGAGTGGGTCGATCCGTTCCAGGCGCTCGCGGCGCGTGAATGGCAGGCACGGTCGCGTGCCCACCTCAAATCGCTGCGCAGCGCCGGCACGCCAGTGGTCACGGCACGACCGGCGGAATTCGAATCCTCGATCTTGAGCTACTACACCCGATTGCGGCGCGATCACCGCGTCTGAGCAGCACGCCCCACGAGATCGCCGCGCAACAGCGCGACCATCAGCAGCCAGTAACCGACACCGATTACGACGCGGCTCGAGAGCGGAAAGGTGGGATCGGGGGAAATATAGCCCTCGATGAAGCCGCAACCCACGAGCAGCAATGCGCAGGGCACCAGCAGTTTCCCGATACGCGCGCTTGCGGCCTGGAAAGCTTCGCGCCGAGATTGTTCTCGCGGCCGCACCAGCGCTTCGCCCAGTCCGACACCCGCGGCACCCGCGATGCAGATCACGCTCATTTCCACCAGCCCGTGCGCGACCACGAAATTGAACAGCCTGAGCGCGAGATCGTGCTGGGCGGTGAACGCGAAAACCGCGCCCAGCATGAAGCCGTTGATCGCAATGAGATAGAAAGTGCCGAGGCCAAACAAAACACCCAGTGCGAATGCGAACAGCGTGACCGCAATGTTGTTGGCCAGGATACCGATGGACAGCACCGAGGAGGGAACGACGTTGAGCAGGTCGTCGGTCCACAAACCGCCGTCTTCGACCCGCTCGATCATCTCTTCCGATGCCATCAGCCCGATCAGCTCCGGGTATGTGTTCACCAGCCAGGCGCCGGCGGCGGCGCTCAGAGCCATCAGCATCGTCACCCACACGAGCTGCGGGCGGATCGAGCGCATGATCCCCGGCACGTCGTCGCGCAGCAGCCGTCTGAAATCGCTGCGCCAGTGATGCGGCGGGCGATGCAGGCTCGCGTGCAGGTTTGCGTAGAGCGATTCGAGCCCCGTACGCGTGCGTCCTGCCGGCATCACGCGTCGCGCAAGCGCCAGGTCGCGGGCGACGCCCCGGTAGCCTTCCGCCATTTCGATCGCCTCGGCGACGCCGGTGGCCCGAGCGCGCATGAGGCGCGAAGCCAGCGACGCGAGCCGCTGCCAGACGCCGACACGCCGGTCGAGCCAGCTCCTGAGCGCGTGATCGGATGCAGCGCTCACTGCGATCGCCGGTCGACAAACGAGCGCAAGCGCTCTTTCATGGCCGACGGATCGGAAATCTCCGCGGCGTTCGGTTCGACTCGCTGCAGGATCTTGCGGCCGAGCGCCATGCGCGCCGGCGGTTCGAGCTCTGACCAGCGTCCGAGGAGCTCGTCGATGAGTTCCGCCGCGCGCGGATCGACGCCGCTGTGGGACACCGTAAACTCATCTGCCGACGAGCCGGGCCTGCGCGCGCGGTCGTAGACCAGCAGCGTACCGGCGGCCAGGTCGCCGACGCGCACGTGCTGTGCGGAGACGAGCGTCACAGCGAGCCCCAGGCAATAGAACGCCGGCAGGCTGTCCACCAGGCGAAAGACGTTTCGGATCAAAATGGCGCCGACGCCGGGAGTCGCGCCTTCGCGGGTCACGATGCGTACGCCCGCCATGCGCTTGCCCGGTGTTCGCCCGTGCATCGCCACCTCGAGCACCGGGTGGTACAGAAAGTAGATGGCCAGAGCCGGCAGTATGACGACGAGGAAATAGAAGCCGAAAAAGGAGTCGCCATCGCCGTCGGCTTCACTGCCGGAGCCAAATGCGGCAATGCCGCCGGTCAGGGCATAGCTGACGGCCAGCCACCAGGCGACCGCAACCAGCAGGCGGATATGCCAGTCGATGATGAAAGCGTAACTGCGCCCACCGGCCCCGACGATCGGCAGCGACACGTCGACGCCGGTGACGCTGTCGATCGCCAGCTCACCGCGCTCGCTGATTTCATTCGGCTCCATCGATCACTCCGTCGCCGCCAGCTGTTCCGCCTGGTATTCCTGGATCAGCGGCTCGATCAGATCATCGAGCTTACCATTCATGATCTCCGGCAGACGGTACAGCGTCAGCTCGATTCTGTGATCGGTGACGCGTCCTTGCGGAAAATTGTAGGTGCGGATGCGTTCCGAACGGTCACCGGTTCCCACCTGAAGCTTGCGGGTCTGCGCCTGTTCGCGCTGCTGTTTTTCTTGTTCCGCGGCCAGCAGCCGGGCCTTGAGCAACGACATGGCGCGCGAACGGTTCTTGTGCTGCGAGCGCTCGTCCTGGCACTCGACCACGATTCCGGTCGGCAGGTGCGTGATGCGTACCGCGGAGTCGGTCTTGTTGACGTGCTGCCCGCCGGCGCCGGACGAGCGGTACGTGTCGACGCGCAGCTCCGCCGGATTGAGCGCGATCTCTTCGACTTCGTCGAGCTCGGGCAGGATCGCCACGGTGCAGGTCGAGGTGTGAATGCGTCCCTGCGCTTCGGTCTGCGGTACGCGCTGCACGCGATGCGTGCCGGATTCGAACTTGAGCCGCGAGAATGCGCCTGGGCCGACGATGCGGTTGATGACTTCCCGGTAACCGCCGTGTTCGCCGGGACTCTGGCTCAAGGGTTCGACCCGCCAGCCGCGAGATTCCGCGTAACGCGCGTACATGCGCAGCAGATCGCCGGCAAAGAGTGCCGCTTCATCGCCGCCGGTGCCCGCGCGAATCTCGAGATAGGTGTTGCTGTCGTCGCGAGGGTCCCTGGGCACCAGGAGTTTTCTGAGTTCAGCCTCTCCCGCCACGAGTTGCTGGCCGAGCGCGCGACTCTCTTCTTCTCCCATGGCCCGCGCCGCTGCGTCGCTTTCGGCGGCCAGCTCATGTGCCGTCGACAGGTCGCGCTCGAGCCCGACGTAGTCGCGGTATTGCCGCGCGAGCGGCTCGAGCCGGGCGTACTCCACGGAAAGATCGCGGAACCGGTTGGGACTGGCGGCCGCATCCGGCTCGGCGAGCAGGCGGCCGAGTTCCTCGAAGCGCTCGGCGAGCCGATCGAGCTTGTGACGGATCGAGGATTTCATGGAGGCGACATGATCCAGCGAAATGCAAATAATGCAAACCCGGCGCACCTGCGCCCGTGCGCTATAGTGGCCACATGCCGTTCAATATGCTCCATCGCCTTGCCGCTTTGAGCTGCATTCCGGCGCTCTTTCTGGCGGGTTGCGCGAGCCAGGCTGTGAACGAACGGGCCGCTGAGCCCCAAGGTACGACCACCGACGCCAATTCGCACCTGATGATCGCCGAGATCGCCCTGCAGCGCGGCGAATACAACGTCGCTGCGACCGAGTACGTGAAGGCGGCGCAACTCTCCAACGAACTGCTGCTGGCGCAACAGGCGACCAAGGTGTCGTTCGAGAACGGGCAGGAGACCGCGGCGAGCGCGGGCGCGCGCCGCTGGCTGGAGCTCGAGCCCGCCAGCATCGACGCGCACCGCTACCTCGCAGTCGCGACGCTGCGGCTGCATCAACTTGATGAGTCGCGCACCCACTTCCAGTCCGTGCTCGAGACCGCGTATCCCAGCCCGGCGGAAGGCTTCCCCGATTTGAGCGAGACGCTCGCGGAAGAAGACAATGCCTACGGCGTGCTCGAGGTCACACGCCGGCTGGCGGAGCGGCATCCCAAAGTTGCCGAGGCGCACTACGCGGTTGGCGTCGCGGCACTGCGCTCCTACAACTACGACCTGGCCGCGAGAAGCGCGCGCAAAGCGCTCGCTCTCGATCCGCGCATCGAGAACACTGAACAACTCCTGGCACGCGCGCTGGTGGTGAGTGGCAAGACCGCCGAGGGCCTGGAGCTCGCGCGCAAGCGCGTGACCACGGTGAACGATATTGCCTCGCGCCTGGAGCTGGTCCTGCTGCTGGGCGCGGCGGGGGAGGAGGATGCCGCGCGCGTCGAACTCACGTCGTTGCTCGAGATTCCCGAGGCGCGTCCCGATGCGTTGCGCACACTGGCCGGGCTCGATCTCGCCGCGGGCAAGCTCGACGACGCCGCGATGCGCTTCAACGAACTGCTGGGTTCGGGCCGCTACGTCAGCCTGTCCTTCTACTCGCTCGGCTTAATCTACGAGCGGCGCCGCGATTCAGCGCGTGCCCTTCGCAACTACTCGCGCGTGACCTCGGGACCGTATGCGACCGACGCGCAACTGCGCTCGGCACGGCTGATGGCGAGTCAGGGGCAAGGTGACGCAGCGATCGAGCTGCTCGATACCTATGCCATCGAACACCCCGAAAGCGAAGTGGAGCTCACGCTGGGTCGCGCGCGGCTCCTCGCGGAAGAGGGGGCCGCCGAGTCGGCGCTCGAGATGCTGGATGCCCTGGCGATGAACTATCCGGATAATCTATCTCTGCGCTACGCCCGCGGGATCACGCTTGAACGCATGGGGCGCGTGGACGATGCCTTGGACCTATTGCGCGAGTTGATGGCGCAGCGACCGGGCGATCCGGTGGCGATGAACGCGCTGGGTTACACCTTGGCCCAGAACAATCGGGAGCTCCGCCAGGCGCTCAACATGATCCGCAAAGCGCTCGAGATGACACCGGACAATCCGGCGGTCCAGGACAGCATGGGCTGGGCGCTGCATCGAGTGGGTGAGAACCGCGATGCGCTTGAATGGCTGACACGGGCGTATGCCGAGGAGAAAGATGCCGAGATCGCGGCGCATCTTGGCGAGACGCTCTGGGCGCTCGGTCAGCTCACGCAGGCCCGCGCGATCTGGGACCAGGCGCTCGCGAACGACCCCAATCACCGTTATCTCCTCAACACGCTGCGCCGGTATCCGGACTGATGCGCCTCGCTTCGATCCTGCTGGTCGTACTGCTGCTCGGCGGCTGTGCGGCGGCACCGACGTTGCCGGCCGTCGACTGGAATCGCGCCAAGCTTGAACGCCAGGCACTCGATCACTGGGAGATGACGGGTCGTGCGGCAGTGGCGACCGCGACCGACGGGTGGACCGCCAATATCGCGTGGCGCCAGCGGGCCGCGGACTCGGAGCTGCGATTGCAGGGCTCACTGGGTGTCGGCGGGGTGCGCGTGCTGAGTGACGGCCAATCGTTCGTGATCGAGACCAGCAAGGGCGAGAAGATCACCGCCGAGGATGCCGCGGCGGCGCTCGAACAGGCGATCGGTGTGCCATTACCGGTCGGGTATCTGCGCTTCTGGCTGCTGGGCGTGCCCGCGCCGCATACCGTTGCGATCGAAGAGCTCGATGAACAGGGCCGGTTGAGCGCGCTTGAGCAGGGCGGCTGGAAGGCGATGTACGATCGCTACGTGTACATGAACGACGCCTGGCTTCCGGGCCGCGTCCGCCTCGAGAACGGGCCCTTGCGCATGCGCGTCGTCGTCGACAAGTGGAGTTTTTAGAGGGGGAGAGCGGATGGATCCCTGGCCCGCGCCGGCGAAGCTGAATCTGTTCCTGCACGTCCTTGGCCGTCGGCCGGACGGGTATCACGAGCTGCAGACCGCGTTTCAGTTCGTCGATCTCTGCGATGAGATTTCATTCGACCTGCGCCCCCACGGCCCTATCGTGCGCGTCGAGGGCCCCGCCGAGGTCCCCCCGTGGGACGACCTCACGGTGAGGGCGGCGCAGCGGCTCCAGAAAGAGCAACAAACCGGCCGGCCGCTCGGCGTCGGCATCCACGTGCGCAAACGCATCCCCCTGGGGTCGGGTTTGGGCGGCGGAAGCTCCGATGCCGCCACCACGCTGGTGGCGCTCAACGCCTTGTGGGGATTGGGATTGAGCATCGATCGACTGGCCTATCTCGGTCTCGATTTAGGGGCCGACGTCCCGGTTTTCGTGCGTGGCCGGGCGGCCTGGGCGGAGGGGATTGGCGAGGAAATCACGCCGCTCGACCTGCCCGAGCTGACCTATGTCGTGATCTATCCGGGCTGCGTCGTGAGCACCCGAGAAATCTTTCAGGCCCCTGAATTGACACGAAATTCCGCCGCCATCACAATACGCGCCTTTTTGGAGTCGGACGGACGCAATGACTGCGAGCAGGTAGTGCGGGCGCGCTACCCGGAAGTTGCAGCGGCGCTCGAATGGCTCGGCCAATTCGCCCCCGCGCGGCTCACCGGCACGGGCTCTTGCGTGTACGCCGCCATGGGAAATTTCGAGCGAGCGCAGAAGCTTCTCGATCAGGTGCCCACGGGCTGGCAAGGATTTCTGGTCCAGGGACGCAATCGCTCGCCCTTGCTCGAACGGCTCGAGCGGGCGGGCAGCTCGGCGTCGGGGCGGACGCGGCTTTAACGCGATTTCGGCTGGGGTGTCGCCAAGCGGTAAGGCAGCGGGTTTTGATCCCGCCATACGGAGGTTCGAATCCTTCCACCCCAGCCAGCTAAGAGGGAAGGGGTTAGTGATCAGCGGTTAGTGGTTAGTTGGGAGTAAGCGTCGCCTCTTCACTAACCCCGGACCGCTAACCCCTAACCGCTTCTTGGAGTTCACTTGGAACGATCGTCGATGGCGCTGTTCTCGGGCAATGCCAATCCGGCACTGGCCCACGAGATCGCGCGGCACCTGACCGTGCCGCTGGGGCGCGCCTTCGTGGGTCGTTTCAGCGACGGCGAGGTGAACATCGAGCTGATGGAGAACGTGCGCGGCCGCGACGTCTTCATCGTGCAGCCGACTTGTCCGCCGGCGAACGACACGCTGATGGAGTTGCTGGTGATGATCGATGCGTGCCG
>Ga0184627_10000544_pt1 | contig 14540 bp, 8 predicted proteins | sample PLM3_127_b1_FD_133150 | JGI IMG/M metagenome (GOLD analysis project Ga0184627, IMG submission 133150) | Groundwater sediment microbial communities from an aquifer in East River, Colorado, USA - PLM3_127_b1 | ecosystem: Environmental > Terrestrial > Soil > Riparian zone | place: USA: East River...
CGCCGTACGTCGGCAGATTTGGCTTCAAAATTGGTTCCAAGGTTCTACAGTTCTGAAGGCACCGCAAACCATAGAACCGTAGAACTTTAGAACCATAGAACGGGTTGTGAAAGGTTTTACTCGGTCGCGAGTTTCTGCCGGCGATCGCGATGGTACTGCAGCAACGCGGCATTGGCAGCGCCGATCGTCTGGAGCTGGTCCACAACCAGGGTCAAATCTCTTCCTGGAATCGCCACGTACAGCTCGTCGTCGTCCAGACCCGTATACACGCGGTTCCCCACGCAAGCTGTGCTGGCGACCAGTCCGTGCGCCATCGCCGCAGGAAGGGCCATACAGGTCGGCCGAGCGAGCACATTGGTCTGCGAAGTAACACCGGCCCGAATCGCGGCCTCCTGTACGAGCATCACTTTGCCGGGACGGCCGGAAAGGAGCACCACATCCGGATCCAGCGGCGTCTCACCTAGCGGCGCATAGACGATGGCCCCCGGCGTACTCGACAAGCGAGGGATGGTCGGAACCTCCTCCATCCGGAGATATCCGACGCTGGTCATGAAGCCGAGCACTTGATCGAGCTCGGGAGCGCGCTCGGGCGGCAGGGGGATGTTGTGAGTGTACGATCCGATCGGGCAGTTGTAGTGGTCGCTAGGCACCGTGTAGAACGTCCGGCCTTCGGCGGCAAGCCTCCAGTAACTGCAACCCGACGGCTCCGTTCCGCTGAACTTTGGAACATCTGATGGGGCCCTCTCCCGAAACGCGACGGCGACAGGCCGGCGGGCGAGCCCGAGGCCTTCTGACAGCCGTTGTTCCATGCGCTTGTAGTCGGTCATCTGCTTTGGTCCTCTCCCGGACATCAGCCGGCAGCGAACACGGTGCTCACGCAGGGCGTGAAGGGTGCCCAATAATCTGCATCACGTGCCGCCCGGGGCGCACTCACCTTCACCAGTCCTAAATGCCGGCTATCGTGATGACAAGGATTGGGCAACGTCGCCTGGGGCGGCATGCATCGGGTCAAAACCTCCGGCTGATCCCAAATTGGAAGATCGCCGCCGAATCCAGCTGCTTGTTTGCAAGCGCCCGGTACACGGGAAGCTTTAGTTCCGCCTGCACGCTTACACCATTCGCAACCTGCACGGCGAGTCCCGGCGTAACGTACAGCCAGTGGCCGCCGCCTTCGAGCACCGGAATGCCCAAACAGACGTCTTGCTGGCGATGGAGCCATTCGACGCGGCTGAAGCCGTTCACTCGATGGGTCCCGAGTTCGCGCGCAACTCCGCCGTTCAGTTCGGATGAGGCACCGGTTCTGAGACCGTAGTCATTTTCAGCGTACGGCGTGCGCGCGGCCATGCCGCCAAACAGTGTGAAGGACCGAACCCGCCGGCTCAGACTGGCGCCCACGAGTGGATCGAACGTCCCAGACCCGCGTTGCAGACGATTGGTCGGGACCAAGCTCCCGTTGTTCAGCTCGCGCTGGAAGTGAGGTTCTTCGGACTTCCCTGTGGGCAACGAGACGCCGAAGTTCAGCACCACATTCCAGCGCCAGAGTGGGAGCGGCCTGTACCAACCGACCAGGGATGTGTCGCCGAGTCCGCTGAACGTCTCCCGAAAATTGACGGTTCTAGCGATACCCGGCACCACGGCCGTCCGCGTGAGATTAGGAAAAGTGGCCGCCGCCTGGATGCCGAAATTATCCGTGATGCGCATGTCGAGGCTCAGCAGGGGCAAGATAATCCGCGTGCGCTCCTGCAAGGGATTCTCAGCTTCTGTCGAGCCGTCGAAAACACGATTTCGCTTTTCAGACACGACCCACGCGCCGAGTTGCGCGCGGCTGCCGGTGATGCCTTCCGTCAATACGCCCCGCCATCCTGGCAGGTACGGATTTGCACAGCCGACTCAAGTAAGTTGGGCTGAGGCTGGCAGCGGGATGAGCCAGGCGATGGCACCGGCGAGAGCAGAGACGGTGCGCTTGAGCGACATAAAACCTCCGATCCACTCAGCACTCTTCGGGGGTCGGGGTCGGGATCGGGGCTGGGCTCGCGGTCAGCGGCCCAGGCTGCGTCAATGTGGGGGCCGCCGGGTTGATCGCCTGACTTACGCTGCCACAGCCCGCGGCGAAGAGGGCTGCGAGCAGTACCGTGTAGAGTGCTTTCATAACATTCCTCCTCGGTCTTTGAACCCTGCGAACGCGCCGGGCTTGATCACTCGACCGGATCGCGGGGGACATCGCTGTTCTCGGAGTCCGCGTAGTATACCGCAACGTGGTGACGACCGGCGCACGACCACCCCGTCCACCTATTTTTTGTGGTGCCTATTTTTTGTGTTGACTGGAACGCCAGCTTGAGGTACTGGTCCCTCCTCTACAGGCAACCAACCCTCAGTCGCTGTTCCTGGCTGCGGGGACTTTAACGTCGAGGAGGGCACGAACATGCGAATCACCGCGAGACACCTCTCGGGAATCGGTGCGGTCTTGTTGTTGGGGATGACGGCACCCTCAGTTGTGCTGGCCCAAACGGTACGTGTCCGGTGGGACATTATTCACCTCGTGTTCCGCGCCCCAGCACCAAATGAAGTCTTCGAGGGTGGGGTCGCAGATGCGAAAACAACCGATGGAGAGACGCTGAGACTCACCGGCACGGGGGAATTCTTGGCGCGGGACGGCCGCCGAGTCGGTTCCGGGCTTGCCACTGGGGGGGGAAGCTGGCAGGTCATCAGCCCGACCGGTGTGTTGCTAGCCAGCGGCACGTATCGGGCGACTGAACTGGTGTCTTGGGAGTTTGCCAACCTTCAGACACCAGGGGCAGTGAATGATCACATCGGGCCGAATGCGTCCAACGGCAATGCGGTACTGTTGGTCGAATACTCCGATGGAAGTCAGGGCGTGCTGCTTGTCCTGTGCAATGGACCGGGGGCGCCAGCCGGCATTACCGAGGGGGTGGCGGCGACGAAGGGGTACAAGACCTACGATCGAGTTCAGCTCCCCGCAGCCGGCGTGGACCTGAACCGTACCATCTTCCACCTTCTTCGGTAGACGTCCCCACTTGCGGAGCCGGCAGAGGCTCAACAGGCATGCTGGACGGGACCATATAAGGTCCCGTCCCACAGCCGACCAATGGGCGGATGATGTTCGCGTCTATTCAGTGGAAATCCGCGACGGTGAGGTTTGGGTGGACCTCGCGCCGCACACGGATCCGCTCGCGCATCAACGGCAGCGACTGCAGGATGGGTTGCAGCGCAACGGTCGGGCCCTACCTTTTCCGCTCACGACACCAGCAGAGCCATGAGATGCCGGCAGTGTTTGAGTGATTCAATGGCGCCGCTATACTTGACGCATGTCGCTGTTCGAGCCGCTGAATCAGGCTGGCGTCCGATATGTCGTCGTCGAGGCGTTGGAAGCGATTCTGCGATTCATCTCGCATTTCTTGCGGGCGCGCTGCCGAAGGATGAGACCTCGCGAATCTGTGGCCTCGAAGAAGCTGGCGGCCTGCGACCGTTCACGGCCGTCTCGCTCGCTCCGCTACTCCAACGGTGGGACATCGATCAACCCGAATCCTTCCTTTCGCGCGGCGGCACCAAGGCGATCGTCGAGCGTGATCACTTCCAGTGATGAGGGCCGGCGTTCCGCCGCCACGAACGCGGCCGCAAGCTGCAGCGAGTCGGCGGCGCGCAACGGATGGACGCGGAGAAATCGGACGGCCGCTTCTCGGACGGTGTCGCTCGGATCGACTTCGTGCCAGCCTGCGGCGAGCTGTTTCAACCGTTCGAATGCGAGGGTGACCGCCGACTCGTCGAGCGCACCGTCGCGCTCGAGGCGGGTGATCGCGGAGGCGCACTCCACTTGGCTACCCCACCACACCAGCATGGCCGGATCTCTGGCGGCAAGAGCCTGTACGTGTCTTGTTGACGGTTCACTGATCAGGAGCGGCACGATCGCGGAGGCGTCCCAAAATCTCATCGCCCAGCTCGGCGGTCTTCGATGAGCGCTCGTACGCCGGAGGCGCCTTCCCTGGGGCGGGGAGGTTTACTCGCGAGCAGCGCCTTCGGAACCGCGGCTCGGGCTGGTCGCACAATCCCGTCGCGGACGAGCCGTGCCAATCGGGAATCGTCGTCGGGCCGAAGGCCAGTCGTCACCGGTTCGAGGCGCGCGACCGGACGCCCTCGGTCGACGATCAGCACCGGCGACCCGCCTTTCAGGCTGTCGATCAGCGAGCTGAGGTGATTCTTGGCTTCGGTAATACTTGCTTTCTTCATGATAGCTAGAATAGCCTTATTCATCTGGCCATTCAAGTCTTTCGAGCCGATGTGGCAGGTTCAGAACGGCACCCACCCCTTTCGCGCTGGACACTTCGACCACGGCATCGAGCTGCTGCAAGGCTTTTATGTCCCAAAAGCGAAGTACTGTAAGATGCCGCCGCGGCGTGAACCGCAATGACTCCCAAGAAGATCGGGCACTACGAGATCCAGGACCGTCTCGGCGTCGGCGGCATGGGCGAAGTCTTCCGTGCCGAGGACACCCGGCTGAATCGTCCTGTGGCGATCAAGTTCCTGTCGCAGGACCTCGCCGATGAATCGGCCCGCCGTCGCTTCCAGCAGGAAGCCAAGATGGCGTCGGCCCTCAACCATCCGCACATTCTGACGGTCTACGAAGCCGGAGAGCTCGATGGCCGCCAATACCTCGTCACCGAGTTCATCGACGGCGGCACGCTGAAGGATTGGGCCGGGAGCGAAAAGCGGACATGGCGGCAGATTGTCGGCCTGGTGAGCGGTGTAGCCGATGGTCTCGCTGTAGCCCATACCGCCGGGATTCTGCACCGCGACATCAAGCCCGCTAACATCCTGGTTGCCAAGAACGGCTACGCGAAGCTGGCCGACTTCGGCTTAGCCAAACTCGCTGAGCAACCGGCACTCGCGACCGATGCGACGCGCACGCTTACCGCGGGCCACACGCAGGCGGGCGTTGTGCTCGGCACGATTGCGTACATGTCGCCCGAGCAAGCGGCGGAAAAGCCGCTCGACACGCGGAGCGACATCTTCTCGTTCGGCGTGGTGTTGTACGAATTGCTCGCCGGCCGGCGACCCTTCGCAGGCGACTCTGCCGTCGAGCTCCTGTCGGCCATCATTCACGCGTCTCCACGTCCTTTGGGCGACGACGTGCCGCTGGCGTTGCGGATGGTGGTGGACAAAGCGCTGGAACAGGATCCCGCAGAGCGCTATCAAACCATGCGCGACATGGTTGTCGACCTGCGCCGCCTCGCGCGACGCAAGGCAGATGAATCCCAGGCAACGACCGCCACCGGGCGAACGCAAGCCACTGGTCGGCGTGTTTGGCCCTGGGTGGCTGCTGTGGCGCTGGCCCTTGCGACCGGCGTCGCGTCGGGCCGATGGTCGCTAGTCCGACCGGCTGTCAACCCTGCCACCAACGTCAACCTGCAACGCATCACCGATGTCGTCGGCATGGAGGAGCATCCGGCGGCCTCGCCCGACGGGAAGACCGCAGCCTTCATTGCTCCGGCCAATGGGCGACGGCAGGTGTGGGTGCGATTGCTGGCGGGCGGCGCTCCGCTTCAAGTCACCCGCGACAACGCCGATCACGAGCATCCACGCTGGGCGCCTGACTCCAGCTCCTTCATCTACTTCTCTGGGGCGGCCAAGGAGGGCGACCCCGGAACGCTTTGGGAAGTGTCGGCCTTAGGTGGCATGCCCCGCCGGATCGCATCTTCCCAAGGCGAGGGCGATATCAGCCATGACGGCCGCCGCATCGCGACATTTCGCAGGCAAGACAATCGAACCGTCTTGGCGATTCTCGAGCGCGATGGATTGAAGACTCAACGGGTGAAGCAACTGCCCGTACTTGCCGAGTTCAGCAGCCCACGTTGGTCGCCGGACGACCGTTGGATCGCATTTGTGGGCGCCATCGAGATCGCCTTCAATAGAGCCGTCTACGTGATGGACGCTGGGGATGGCGAGCCGAAGGCCGTGGCGAGCGCTCAGAGGATTCAGGGGCTCGCCTGGCTGCCTGACAGTTCGGGTCTCGTGTACGCATCCTCGGCGGGAAGCACCATGGCGTATCCGCCGGTCTTCAACCTGCGAACGGTCTCGACGGACGGGGGTCCTGAGCGGCAGCTCACGTTCGGGGACGTCTCGTATGTCGAGCCGGACATCGCCGCGGCCGGCAAGCTGTTCGCCAGCCGGGTCCGAATGCAATCCGATATCTGGCGATTCCCGGTCGCCGGAACGCCTGCGGACAACGTGAAGAATGGCAGACGTGTCACACAGCAAACCGGCCAGGTGCAGACTCCCTCGGCAAGCCCAGACGGCCAGGAAGTGGTCTACCTGTCCGATAGCGGCGGACACGTCAACGTGTGGGTGTCCAAAGTCGATGGCTCGAGCGCCCGCCAGATCACCTTCGAGCAGGACCCGGCCGTGGTGATCGGGATTCCCGTCTGGTCTCCCGCGGGAGACCGAATCGTGATCATCCAGGCGCGGTCGGGGATACAAAGCGAGTGGCTGATCAATCCCGATGGGAGCGAGTTACGCGAGTTGGTTCCGCGGGGCGCTGGGGCAGCCTGGTCTGGCGAAGGCCGGTGGCTCTACTACCGCACGACGCCATCGGAGAGAGAGGCAACGCCTTGTATCGAGAAGATTCCCATCGACGGCGGTTCCGCGGTTCGCGTGCGATGTGAGGCCGCGAACATGGCGGTCGCCTCCGACGGCTCGGCGATCTACTACTCCCCTCACGTGAGCTCGCAGGGCGAGATACGGAAGGCGCAGCCGGAAAACGGTCCGTCCCAGCCGTTCGCCTTTGTGGGCCAATCGCGCATTCCGTTTATCCCTCACGGCTACGTGTTGTCCCCGGATAACCGGTGGCTCACGATGCCGCTCAAGGACGCAGGGACGACCAACATTTGGGCCTTGCCCACCGACGGTGGTCCCGCCCGTCAGCTCACCGATTTCGGTCAGCGTCCGATCTTGATCGCCCGCCAGGTTTCGTGGTCACCGGACGGCAAGTTCATCTACGCTGCCGTCGTAGAGACCGACGCTGACATCGTGCTTCTGGACGGGATGCTGCGTTAGCCCGTGATGCAGGTCTTTGCAGAACCTGGCGATATGGCGTTGCTCGGTGTGAGGACCCTGGAGGGCTTCGGCGTCATGGCAGACACCATCGCTCATCGCTTTGTTGTCACTACGTGGCCGCGCTTCCCTCCAGCGCCTCGCACGGGCCGCGGGCGCTCTCCTCCAACTCTTCCAACTCCTCTTTATCCTAATCCTCGTGGGGCCCCACGAGGATTAGGATAAAGAGGAGTTGGAAGAGTTGGAGGAGAGCGCCCGCGGCCCGTGCGAGGCGCTGGAGGGAAGCGCGGCCACGTAGTGACAACAAAGCGATGAGCGATGGTGTCTGCCATGACGCCGAAGCCCTCCAGGGTCCTCACACCGAGCAACGCCATATCGCCAGGTTCTGCAAAGACCTGCATCACGGGCTAACGCAGCATCCCGTCCAGAAGCACGATGTCAGCGTCGGTCTCTACGACGGCAGCGTAGATGAACTTGCCGTCCGGTGACCACGAAACCTGGCGGGCGATCAAGATCGGACGCTGACCGAAATCGGTGAGCTGACGGGCGGGACCACCGTCGGTGGGCAAGGCCCAAATGTTGGTCGTCCCTGCGTCCTTGAGCGGCATCGTGAGCCACCGGTTATCCGGGGACAACACGTAGCCGTGAGGGATAAACGGAATGCGCGATTGGCCCACAAAGGCGAACGGCTGGGACGGACCGTTTTCCGGCTGCGCCTTCCGTATCTCGCCCTGCGAGCTCACGTGAGGGGAGTAGTAGATCGCCGAGCCGTCGGAGGCGACCGCCATGTTCGCGGCCTCACATCGCACGCGAACCGCGGAACCGCCGTCGATGGGAATCTTCTCGATACAAGGCGTTGCCTCTCTCTCCGATGGCGTCGTGCGGTAGTAGAGCCACCGGCCTTCGCCAGACCAGGCTGCCCCAGCGCCCCGCGGAACCAACTCGCGTAACTCGCTCCCATCGGGATTGATCAGCCACTCGCTTTGTATCCCCGACCGCGCCTGGATGATCACGATTCGGTCTCCCGCGGGAGACCAGACGGGAATCCCGATCACCACGGCCGGGTCCTGCTCGAAGGTGATCTGGCGGGCGCTCGAGCCATCGACTTTGGACACCCACACGTTGACGTGTCCGCCGCTATCGGACAGGTAGACCACTTCCTGGCCGTCTGGGCTTGCCGAGGGAGTCTGCACCTGGCCGGTTTGCTGTGTGACACGTCTGCCATTCTTCACGTTGTCCGCAGGCGTTCCGGCGACCGGGAATCGCCAGATATCGGATTGCATTCGGACCCGGCTGGCGAACAGCTTGCCGGCCGCGGCGATGTCCGGCTCGACATACGAGACGTCCCCGAACGTGAGCTGCCGCTCAGGACCCCCGTCCGTCGAGACCGTTCGCAGGTTGAAGACCGGCGGATACGCCATGGTGCTTCCCGCCGAGGATGCGTACACGAGACCCGAACTGTCAGGCAGCCAGGCGAGCCCCTGAATCCTCTGAGCGCTCGCCACGGCCTTCGGCTCGCCATCCCCAGCGTCCATCACGTAGACGGCTCTATTGAAGGCGATCTCGATGGCGCCCACAAATGCGATCCAACGGTCGTCCGGCGACCAACGTGGGCTGCTGAACTCGGCAAGTACGGGCAGTTGCTTCACCCGTTGAGTCTTCAATCCATCGCGCTCGAGAATCGCCAAGACGGTTCGATTGTCTTGCCTGCGAAATGTCGCGATGCGGCGGCCGTCATGGCTGATATCGCCCTCGCCTTGGGAAGATGCGATCCGGCGGGGCATGCCACCTAAGGCCGACACTTCCCAAAGCGTTCCGGGGTCGCCCTCCTTGGCCGCCCCAGAGAAGTAGATGAAGGAGCTGGAGTCAGGCGCCCAGCGTGGATGCTCGTGATCGGCGTTGTCGCGGGTGACTTGAAGCGGAGCGCCGCCCGCCAGCAATCGCACCCACACCTGCCGTCGCCCATTGGCCGGAGCAATGAAGGCTGCGGTCTTCCCGTCGGGCGAGGCCGCCGGATGCTCCTCCATGCCGACGACATCGGTGATGCGTTGCAGGTTGACGTTGGTGGCAGGGTTGACAGCCGGTCGGACTAGCGACCATCGGCCCGACGCGACGCCGGTCGCAAGGGCCAGCGCCACAGCAGCCACCCAGGGCCAAACACGCCGACCAGTGGCTTGCGTTCGCCCGGTGGCGGTCGTTGCCTGGGATTCATCTGCCTTGCGTCGCGCGAGGCGGCGCAGGTCGACAACCATGTCGCGCATGGTTTGATAGCGCTCTGCGGGATCCTGTTCCAGCGCTTTGTCCACCACCATCCGCAACGCCAGCGGCACGTCGTCGCCCAAAGGACGTGGAGACGCGTGAATGATGGCCGACAGGAGCTCGACGGCAGAGTCGCCTGCGAAGGGTCGCCGGCCGGCGAGCAATTCGTACAACACCACGCCGAACGAGAAGATGTCGCTCCGCGTGTCGAGCGGCTTTTCCGCCGCTTGCTCGGGCGACATGTACGCAATCGTGCCGAGCACAACGCCCGCCTGCGTGTGGCCCGCGGTAAGCGTGCGCGTCGCATCGGTCGCGAGTGCCGGTTGCTCAGCGAGTTTGGCTAAGCCGAAGTCGGCCAGCTTCGCGTAGCCGTTCTTGGCAACCAGGATGTTAGCGGGCTTGATGTCGCGGTGCAGAATCCCGGCGGTATGGGCTACAGCGAGACCATCGGCTACACCGCTCACCAGGCCGACAATCTGCCGCCATGTCCGCTTTTCGCTCCCGGCCCAATCCTTCAGCGTGCCGCCGTCGATGAACTCGGTGACGAGGTATTGGCGGCCATCGAGCTCTCCGGCTTCGTAGACCGTCAGAATGTGCGGATGGTTGAGGGCCGACGCCATCTTGGCTTCCTGCTGGAAGCGACGGCGGGCCGATTCATCGGCGAGGTCCTGCGACAGGAACTTGATCGCCACAGGACGATTCAGCCGGGTGTCCTCGGCACGGAAGACTTCGCCCATGCCGCCGACGCCGAGACGGTCCTGGATCTCGTAGTGCCCGATCTTCTTGGGAGTCATTGCGGTTCACGCCGCGGCGGCATCTTACAGTACTTCGCTTTTGGGACATAAAAGCCTTGCAGCAGCTCGATGCCGTGGTCGAAGTGTCCAGCGCGAAAGGGGTGGGTGCCGTTCTGAACCTGCCACATCGGCTCGAAAGACTTGAATGGCCAGATGAATAAGGCTATTCTAGCTATCATGAAGAAAGCAAGTATTACCGAAGCCAAGAATCACCTCAGCTCGCTGATCGACAGCCTGAAAGGCGGGTCGCCGGTGCTGATCGTCGACCGAGGGCGTCCGGTCGCGCGCCTCGAACCGGTGACGACTGGCCTTCGGCCCGACGACGATTCCCGATTGGCACGGCTCGTCCGCGACGGGATTGTGCGACCAGCCCGAGCCGCGGTTCCGAAGGCGCTGCTCGCGAGTAAACCTCCCCGCCCCAGGGAAGGCGCCTCCGGCGTACGAGCGCTCATCGAAGACCGCCGAGCTGGGCGATGAGATTTTGGGACGCCTCCGCGATCGTGCCGCTCCTGATCAGTGAACCGTCAACAAGACACGTACAGGCTCTTGCCGCCAGAGATCCGGCCATGCTGGTGTGGTGGGGTAGCCAAGTGGAGTGCGCCTCCGCGATCACCCGCCTCGAGCGCGACGGTGCGCTCGACGAGTCGGCGGTCACCCTCGCATTCGAACGGTTGAAACAGCTCGCCGCAGGCTGGCACGAAGTCGATCCGAGCGACACCGTCCGAGAAGCGGCCGTCCGATTTCTCCGCGTCCATCCGTTGCGCGCCGCCGACTCGCTGCAGCTTGCGGCCGCGTTCGTGGCGGCGGAACGCCGGCCCTCATCACTGGAAGTGATCACGCTCGACGATCGCCTTGGTGCCGCCGCGCGAAAGGAAGGATTCGGGTTGATCGATGTCCCACCGTTGGAGTAGCGGAGCGAGCGAGACGGCCGTGAACGGTCGCAGGCCGCCAGCTTCTTCGAGGCCACAGATTCGCGAGGTCTCATCCTTCGGCAGCGCGCCCGCAAGAAATGCGAGATGAATCGCAGAATCGCTTCCAACGCCTCGACGACGACATATCGGACGCCAGCCTGATTCAGCGGCTCGAACAGCGACATGCGTCAAGTATAGCGGCGCCATTGAATCACTCAAACACTGCCGGCATCTCATGGCTCTGCTGGTGTCGTGAGCGGAAAAGGTAGGGCCCGACCGTTGCGCTGCAACCCATCCTGCAGTCGCTGCCGTTGATGCGCGAGCGGATCCGTGTGCGGCGCGAGGTCCACCCAAACCTCACCGTCGCGGATTTCCACTGAATAGACGCGAACATCATCCGCCCATTGGTCGGCTGTGGGACGGGACCTTATATGGTCCCGTCCAGCATGCCTGTTGAGCCTCTGCCGGCTCCGCAAGTGGGGACGTCTACCGAAGAAGGTGGAAGATGGTACGGTTCAGGTCCACGCCGGCTGCGGGGAGCTGAACTCGATCGTAGGTCTTGTACCCCTTCGTCGCCGCCACCCCCTCGGTAATGCCGGCTGGCGCCCCCGGTCCATTGCACAGGACAAGCAGCACGCCCTGACTTCCATCGGAGTATTCGACCAACAGTACCGCATTGCCGTTGGACGCATTCGGCCCGATGTGATCATTCACTGCCCCTGGTGTCTGAAGGTTGGCAAACTCCCAAGACACCAGTTCAGTCGCCCGATACGTGCCGCTGGCTAGCAACACACCGGTCGGGCTGATGACCTGCCAGCTTCCCCCCCCAGTGGCAAGCCCGGAACCGACTCGGCGGCCGTCCCGCGCCAAGAATTCCCCCGTGCCGGTGAGTCTCAGCGTCTCTCCATCGGTTGTTTTCGCATCTGCGACCCCACCCTCGAAGACTTCATTTGGTGCTGGGGCGCGGAACACGAGGTGAATAATGTCCCACCGGACACGTACCGTTTGGGCCAGCACAACTGAGGGTGCCGTCATCCCCAACAACAAGACCGCACCGATTCCCGAGAGGTGTCTCGCGGTGATTCGCATGTTCGTGCCCTCCTCGACGTTAAAGTCCCCGCAGCCAGGAACAGCGACTGAGGGTTGGTTGCCTGTAGAGGAGGGACCAGTACCTCAAGCTGGCGTTCCAGTCAACACAAAAAATAGGCACCACAAAAAATAGGTGGACGGGGTGGTCGTGCGCCGGTCGTCACCACGTTGCGGTATACTACGCGGACTCCGAGAACAGCGATGTCCCCCGCGATCCGGTCGAGTGATCAAGCCCGGCGCGTTCGCAGGGTTCAAAGACCGAGGAGGAATGTTATGAAAGCACTCTACACGGTACTGCTCGCAGCCCTCTTCGCCGCGGGCTGTGGCAGCGTAAGTCAGGCGATCAACCCGGCGGCCCCCACATTGACGCAGCCTGGGCCGCTGACCGCGAGCCCAGCCCCGATCCCGACCCCGACCCCCGAAGAGTGCTGAGTGGATCGGAGGTTTTATGTCGCTCAAGCGCACCGTCTCTGCTCTCGCCGGTGCCATCGCCTGGCTCATCCCGCTGCCAGCCTCAGCCCAACTTACTTGAGTCGGCTGTGCAAATCCGTACCTGCCAGGATGGCGGGGCGTATTGACGGAAGGCATCACCGGCAGCCGCGCGCAACTCGGCGCGTGGGTCGTGTCTGAAAAGCGAAATCGTGTTTTCGACGGCTCGACAGAAGCTGAGAATCCCTTGCAGGAGCGCACGCGGATTATCTTGCCCCTGCTGAGCCTCGACATGCGCATCACGGATAATTTCGGCATCCAGGCGGCGGCCACTTTTCCTAATCTCACGCGGACGGCCGTGGTGCCGGGTATCGCTAGAACCGTCAATTTTCGGGAGACGTTCAGCGGACTCGGCGACACATCCCTGGTCGGTTGGTACAGGCCGCTCCCACTCTGGCGCTGGAATGTGGTGCTGAACTTCGGCGTCTCGTTGCCCACAGGGAAGTCCGAAGAACCTCACTTCCAGCGCGAGCTGAACAACGGGAGCTTGGTCCCGACCAATCGTCTGCAACGCGGGTCTGGGACGTTCGATCCACTCGTGGGCGCCAGTCTGAGCCGGCGGGTTCGGTCCTTCACACTGTTTGGCGGCATGGCCGCGCGCACGCCGTACGCTGAAAATGACTACGGTCTCAGAACCGGTGCCTCATCCGAACTGAACGGCGGAGTTGCGCGCGAACTCGGGACCCATCGAGTGAACGGCTTCAGCCGCGTCGAATGGCTCCATCGCCAGCAAGACGTCTGTTTGGGCATTCCGGTGCTCGAAGGCGGCGGCCACTGGCTGTACGTTACGCCGGGACTCGCCGTGCAGGTTGCGAATGGTGTAAGCGTGCAGGCGGAACTAAAGCTTCCCGTGTACCGGGCGCTTGCAAACAAGCAGCTGGATTCGGCGGCGATCTTCCAATTTGGGATCAGCCGGAGGTTTTGACCCGATGCATGCCGCCCCAGGCGACGTTGCCCAATCCTTGTCATCACGATAGCCGGCATTTAGGACTGGTGAAGGTGAGTGCGCCCCGGGCGGCACGTGATGCAGATTATTGGGCACCCTTCACGCCCTGCGTGAGCACCGTGTTCGCTGCCGGCTGATGTCCGGGAGAGGACCAAAGCAGATGACCGACTACAAGCGCATGGAACAACGGCTGTCAGAAGGCCTCGGGCTCGCCCGCCGGCCTGTCGCCGTCGCGTTTCGGGAGAGGGCCCCATCAGATGTTCCAAAGTTCAGCGGAACGGAGCCGTCGGGTTGCAGTTACTGGAGGCTTGCCGCCGAAGGCCGGACGTTCTACACGGTGCCTAGCGACCACTACAACTGCCCGATCGGATCGTACACTCACAACATCCCCCTGCCGCCCGAGCGCGCTCCCGAGCTCGATCAAGTGCTCGGCTTCATGACCAGCGTCGGATATCTCCGGATGGAGGAGGTTCCGACCATCCCTCGCTTGTCGAGTACGCCGGGGGCCATCGTCTATGCGCCGCTAGGTGAGACGCCGCTGGATCCGGATGTGGTGCTCCTTTCCGGCCGTCCCGGCAAAGTGATGCTCGTACAGGAGGCCGCGATTCGGGCCGGTGTTACTTCGCAGACCAATGTGCTCGCTCGGCCGACCTGTATGGCCCTTCCTGCGGCGATGGCGCACGGACTGGTCGCCAGCACAGCTTGCGTGGGGAACCGCGTGTATACGGGTCTGGACGACGACGAGCTGTACGTGGCGATTCCAGGAAGAGATTTGACCCTGGTTGTGGACCAGCTCCAGACGATCGGCGCTGCCAATGCCGCGTTGCTGCAGTACCATCGCGATCGCCGGCAGAAACTCGCGACCGAGTAAAACCTTTCACAACCCGTTCTATGGTTCTAAAGTTCTACGGTTCTATGGTTTGCGGTGCCTTCAGAACTGTAGAACCTTGGAACCAATTTTGAAGCCAAATCTGCCGACGTACGGCG
>Ga0184627_10000545_pt1 | contig 14531 bp, 10 predicted proteins | sample PLM3_127_b1_FD_133150 | JGI IMG/M metagenome (GOLD analysis project Ga0184627, IMG submission 133150) | Groundwater sediment microbial communities from an aquifer in East River, Colorado, USA - PLM3_127_b1 | ecosystem: Environmental > Terrestrial > Soil > Riparian zone | place: USA: East River...
AACCCAAGCGCGGACGACCGTCAGCGATAAGAGCTGGGCGAAGGGCGATACCAACTATCTCGGGACCGAGGCGAATCTCGGGCTCACGTGGCGGTTCGCGCCGAACGTGGCCTTCGACCTCGTAGGTGGCTACTTCTTTGCCGAGTGGGGGGATAGCGGATTCGACGCGGCCGAGTGCCGGGTTACGGTGCCCGGCACAACGGCCAACGCCGCCTGCTCCAACGGCACGGTCGTGAACAAAGAGGCGCGAGACGCCTACACGCTGGCCGCGCGGATAAGGTTGGCGTTCTAGCAGGGTCAAACTGCTAGTCTGCAGTAGAGGCGCGGGGCATGGGTGGCTGGCTCGCCCATGCCCCGTTTCATTTCCCCCATTCCTTGACTCTCCCTACCCCCTGGGCTAGCCTCGGGCTGATGTTGGCGCGAGTGTTCCCATGAGCCGTCACGTGGCTCGCATCGTCGCCCTCGCCGTCCTCGTCGCCGTCGCAGGCACGGGGACGTCGGGAGCCCAGACGATGCCGCCTTCCCTCGGGGTGCTCGTCGATCAAGTCCTGGCGCTTTTCCCGAAGGTCGACGGCGAGGTGATCGAGGTCCAGGACGGCACGATCACGCTCGCGCTCGGCAGCCGCGACGGTCTCATCTCGGGCGTCGAGCTTGCACTCTACCGCCAGGGTCGCGAGCTCCGCCATCCAAGGACCGGGGAGATCCTGGGGCGGACGGAGCAGGCGGTCGGCCGTGTGGTGATCCAGCAGGTGTTCGAGTCTTACTCGACCGGAACGGCGGGCCAGGGCAGCGAAGTGCAGCCCGGCGACAGGGCCCGGGTCTCAGCGGGGAAGATCAAGCTGAGCCTCGTGCCGATCGTTGAGGGCGGCGTGAAGGAAGGGCTCGTGGAGGCTGCGGTCCACGAGGTGATCGAAGCTCTCAACCGCACCGGCCGCTTTCAGATCGGCCCGGGTGACGCTATCAGCGTGTGGATCGCCCAGCAGGGAATGAAGCGCGATGACGTGTTGGCCGGCAAAGGCCTCGATTCGGTCGCCGAGCGCTTCAAGGTCGAGCACCTGCTGGTCATCGCGTTCACGCGCGTCCAGGCCAAACCGTACATGGACGTCCGGCTGTTCAGCTTACCCGGCGTGAGCCCGCGGCTGACCACGGCGCTCTTCGTGCCGCCGACAATCAAGCCGGCCTCCAAGGGCGACTTCTCGGCTGGGAGCCGGCAGCGTGAGAGCCAAACGTCGGCTCCGCAGCGGTCGTTCCTGGCCCGGCTGCTCTTCGGGGATCTCGATGCCGGCACGTACTCGAGCGGCGAGTCTTCCATTACCCTGAAGGAAATCGCGAAATTCCCGTTCGTCGTCGCCTCCATGGACATCGCGGTCGGGTCGAAGGACAAGATTGCGCGGATGGTCATCACGGACGGCGACCGCGTCTTTCTCTATCGGATAACGCCGGAACGCGTCCTTGAGCCCGAGTGGACGTATCGCGGCGACACACGTGCGCGCGTCTTCAGCGTCCAGCTCGCCGAGCTGTCCGACGACGGCGTTCCGTACGTCGTGGTGAACCGCTACAGCCAGATTCCAGCGATCCTGGTCAACTCCCTGATCCTGACGACGAAGGACAAGAAGGCGGCCGTGGCCGTCGAGAACGTGAACGAGATCTTGCTGGCCGTGGACGCGAGCGGCGATGGCGTCAAGAAGGTGCTCTGGGCTCAGTCGTTCGTCGAGAACGGCTTCTTCAAGCAGGGTGACGCCCTGCGGGTGAGTCTCCGCAACGACCGGCTGGTGTCCGACGGGAGGGTGCGGGTTCCCAGCACCTTCCGCGCGACCGGCGCGACCTACACCAACATGGCGGGCAAGGGGACGCGGGCGCTGGCCTTCATCGATGAACACAGCCGCCTGCGGATCGCGATCGACACCGAGGACGCGTTTCGCTCCTCGTCGCTGGTCGGCGGCGGCCTGGCCAAGCTCGGGGTCGAGAGGCAAATCGAGCGAGGCGGCCGGACCTATCTCTACACCCCCGAGCCGATGCCGCTGTCGGTGGATCTGGACGGCGACGGGATCGACGAGATCGTCGTGCCCCAGAACCAGTTTCCGGGCCGCCTGGCCGTCGTCTTCAAGGGGCCGGGCGGCTACCGATTCCAGACCGTCAACTCGGGCTTCGAGGGCACCGTGGTGGCGCTCGGCGCTATCACCGGGGACGGGACTCCGGCGCTCGTCATGGCGGTGACGCGCTACACGAACATGCTCAGTACTCAGGGCGAAACCCAGATCATCATGACGACCGCGGAGTGACTCCGGCACGCGTCCGCTCGTCGTCCTGACTCCGTCGCGCGTTCCCGGATGATCCGTCGCTATCGGACCGCAGGCCCGAGGGTTTGCCCGGCCGCGTTGGGCCGGGAACGGGTGCGGCCGTGAAGCTCGACACGGCGCCGCCTCGCGGCATGAAGGACCTGCTTCCCGCCGAGGTGGATCTTCGGGACCGCGCGACGGCCACGATCCTGACCACCTACAAGCGCTACGGCTTTCGGCGCATCGAGACGCCGGCGCTCGAAAATCTGAAATTGCTCCTCGGCAGTGGGGGAGGGGAGAACGAGAAGCTGATCTACAAGATCTTGAAGCGCGGCGCGAAGCTCGACGCGGCGACCACTCAGCTCGAGGACGACCTCGCCGATCTGGGGCTGCGCTTCGATCTGACAGTGCCGCTCACGCGGTACTACGCCCACAACCGGGCCGCGCTGCCCGACCCGTTCAAGGCGATCCAGATCGGGCCGGTCTGGCGGGCGGAGCGGCCTCAGAAGGGACGCTTTCGACAGTTCACCCAATGCGACATCGACATCCTGGGCGTCGCCTCCGAGATCGCGGAGATAGAGCTGATCCTGGCGACCTCCGAGGCGCTCATCGGTCTCGAGCTCGAGCGCCCGAGGATCCGCGTGAACGATCGACGGATCCTGACGGCGATGGCGACGCAGTGTGGCTTCGACACCGCCCGCCACGGCGAGTTCTTCATCACGCTCGACAAGCTGGACAAGATTGGGCGCGAGGAGGTCGCGCGCGAGCTCCGCGAGGCCGGTCACGACGAGGCCGCGGTCGCGAAGCTGTTCGCCCTGTTCCCGTGGCCGGGCGATCCTTCACCGGCCGCCCTCGAGCGGCTGGCCCTGATCATCCCGGCAACTGCCGAGGCGGTCGAAGACCTCCGCACGATCCTGACCACCGTCGAGCGGGAAGCCGGGGGTCGCTTCTCGGTCGGCTTCGACCCCACGCTGGTTCGAGGCATGGGCTACTACACCGGCCCGATCTTCGAGGCGGCGTACGGAGATTACGGCTCGTCCATCGCAGGCGGCGGCCGGTATGACCGGATGGTCGGTCGGCTGATCGGCCAGGACGTCCCGGCGTGTGGCTTCTCGATCGGATTCGAACGGGTCGTCTCGATCCTCGAGGAGCGAAGCGGCGTCGCGGGCCCGGAGCGTGACCGGGTCGCGTTCCTGTTCGGCCGAGACGACCCGCTGAGCGAGGTCGCCTCGGCCGCGGGGCGTCTGCGGAGCCGAGATCGGGTCGTCTCGCTGACCCTGAAACGGAAGAATCTCGCCAAGCAGCTCGATGACCTGATGGGGGAGGGATTCGGCTCGTACGCGGTGTTTCGGGCCGGTCAGGCGCCGCCGGACGTCAAGCCGCTCGCCCGACGAGCCGCGAGCGGGGGCGGCGCCGATGCATAGCCTTCGCACCCACACGTGCGGCGAGCTACGGCGCGAGCACATCGGCGACCCGGTGCGGCTGTCCGGCTGGCTCCACCGGAAGCGCGACCACGGCAACCTGTTGTTCCTGGACGTGCGGGACCACTACGGAATCACGCAGTGCGTGCTCGACGGCTCGAGCCCGCTGTTCAAGACCGCCGAAGCGCTGCGTCTCGAGAGCGTGATCACGGTAGCCGGGAAGGTCGTGCCACGGGCGCCGGGCGCGGTCAATCCGAGGCTGGCGACGGGCGAGGTCGAGGTGCCGGTCGACGCGCTCTCGGTGCAGTCGTCGGCGGAGCCGCTGCCGCTCCAGGTCAACAGCGACGCAGAGTTCCCCGAGGAAACGCGCCTGCGTTACCGCTTCCTCGACCTGCGGCGCGAGAAGCTCCACGGGAACATCGTGCTCCGCAGCCGCGTCATCGCGTCGATTCGCCGGCGAATGATCGAGGGGGGCTTCATCGAGTTCCAGACGCCGATCCTGACCTCGAGCTCGCCGGAAGGGGCCAGGGACTACCTGGTGCCGAGCCGGGTGCACCCCGGGAAGTTCTACGCGCTGCCGCAGGCGCCGCAGCAGTTCAAGCAGCTGCTGATGACCGCGGGGTTCGATCGCTACTTCCAGATCGCGCCCTGCTTTCGCGACGAGGACGGCCGCGCCGACCGATCCCCGGGAGAGTTCTATCAGCTCGACTTCGAGATGTCGTTCGTCACGCAGGAGGACGTCTTCGCGGCGATCGAGCCGGTCCTGCACGGCGTGTTCGAGGAGTTCGCCGGTGGCGCCACAGTGACGCCAGCCCCGTTCCCCCGCATTCCGTTCGCCCAGGCGATGGCGAAGTACGGCACCGACAAGCCGGACCTCCGCAACCCGCTGCTGATCGCAGACGTCACGGACGTCTTCCGGGACTCGAGCTTCGCGCCGTTTGCGACGGCGATCGCCGCCGGCGCCGTCGTCCGGGCGGTGCCGGCTCCGGACGCGGCGGGCCAGCCGCGGAGCTTCTTCGACAAGCTCGGGCAGTGGGCGCGTGAGCAGGGGGCGCCGGGGCTCGGCTACGTCGTTCTGGCCGACGGGGGCGCGAAGGGGCCGATCGCGAAGTTCGTCGACGCGGACCGGCTCGCACGGCTCGTCGCCGCGACCGGTGGCCGTGAGGGCGACGCGCTCTTCTTCGTCTGCGATCGGCCGCCGGCGGCCGAGAAGCTGGCCGGGCGCGTGCGGGCGCGACTCGGTGAGGACCTCGGGCTCGTCGAGCGCAATGCGTTCCGGTTCTGCTGGGTGACGGACTTTCCGATGTACGAGCTGAACGAGGACACCAAGCGGATCGAGTTCAGCCATAACCCGTTCTCGATGCCGCAGGGCGGGCTCGACGCCCTCGAGCGGTCCGATCCGCTGACGATCAAGGCCTATCAGTACGACATCGTCTGCAACGGCGTCGAGCTGTCGAGCGGGGCGATCCGTAATCACCGCCCGGACATCATGTACAAGGCGTTCGCGATCGCCGGCTACAGCCGGGACGAGGTCGAGGCCCGCTTCGGGGGAATGCTCAACGCCTTTAAGTACGGCGCGCCGCCCCACGGCGGCTCGGCGCCCGGCATCGACCGGATCGTGATGCTGCTCGCCGGCGAGACGAATATCCGTGAGGTGATCGCGTTTCCCATGAACCAGCAAGCGCAGGATGTGTTGATGCAGGCGCCCGGGCCGGTGCCGCCGGAACGGCTGAAGGAACTCCACATCAAGCTCGATTTGCCGAGTGTAGACTCGGGAAGGGAATCTTAAGCGTTGAGTGAAACCACCGCCATCACCCGCCGGATCTCATTGGCCCCCGACCTCGACATGCTCCCACTCCTCGGGCGCAACGACGATCACCTCCGCACGCTGGAGACGGAGCTCGACATCCGCATCGTCGCCCGTGGCCACGACATCATGCTGAAGGGAGACGAGCGTCAGGTGAAGAAGGCCGAGCGCGCGCTGGTCCAGCTCGCGGAGCTGGTCCGGACCGGGACTCCGCTGCGCACGGGCGAGGTCCGGGCGGCGCTCCGCATGCTTGCGGACGACGAGCAGGCCGATCTCAAGACGGTGTTCGCGGACGCCATCGCCGTGCCGTCGCGCAAGAAATGGGTCGCGCCGAAATCGGTCAACCAGAAGCGATACGTCGACGCGATTCGCGGCCATGACATGGTGTTCGCCATCGGCCCCGCCGGGACCGGTAAGTCGTTCCTGGCCGTCGCGATGGCGGTCGCCGCGCTCATGAAGCGCGAGGTCGCGCGGATCGTGCTGACGCGGCCGGCGGTCGAGGCGGGGGAGCGGCTGGGATTTCTCCCCGGCGACCTGTACGAGAAGATTCACCCCTACCTGCGACCGCTCTACGATGCCCTCTATGACATGCTCGAGACGGAGCGGGTGACGAGCTTCATGGAGAAGGGGGCGATCGAGATCGCGCCTCTCGCGTATATGCGTGGCCGCACGCTGAACGATTCGTTCATCATCCTCGACGAGGCCCAGAACAGCACCGCGGAGCAGATGAAGATGTTCCTCACGCGCCTCGGGTTCAACTCGAAGATGGTGATCACCGGCGACGTGACCCAGGTGGACCTGCCGGCGTCGCGCGGCTCGGGACTCATCGAGGTCCAGTCGGTACTGCGCGGTGTTCCGGGTATCCGTTTCGTCTACTTCGACGACGGCGACGTGGTGCGACACCAGCTCGTGTCGGCCATCGTCCGCGCTTACGATGCCCACGACGCCCGCAAGGGTGAGCGCGAATCGACGCCCGCCCCGTCCTGATGGCTGCAGCAGTCGTGAATTGCCAGCGTCGGGTCGCCGTGTCGCCGGCGCGGCTCGCGCGGACCGCCGAGCGGGCCCTCGCCGCGCTTGGCCGCGCGGCAGGCGACGTCGACGTGGTCGTCGTCGACGATGCGGCGATCCGACGGCTCAACAACCGGCACCGCGGCGTCGGCCGGCGCACGGACGTCCTGGCGTTCCCACTCGCGACGCCGGACCTGCCGAGTCCCCTCGTCGGTCAGATCGTCATCTCGGGGGAGACCGCGCGGCGTCAGGCGAACCGACTCAAGGTACCGCTCGCGATCGAGCTGGACCTGCTCGTCACGCACGGTGTGCTGCATCTGGTCGGCTACGATGATCGCGATCCCGTCGAGGCGGGTCTCATGCACGAGCGTGAGCGGGAGATCCTCTCGGCCGGGCGCCGCCGGCTACCCCCTCGGCTCTGGCAGGGACTCCTGAAAACGCGGCCTCCCGCGTCTGGCTCGGGGCCACCCTCGCTCCACGCCGACTCGCAACGAATGAAACGTGCGATGCGGAGCCGGGTCGCGTCTGTCTCAGGCCGCCCTCGGTCGGCGCCGGGCTCAGGGGCTCCGCTACAGTGACCAGCCGGGCCGGCTTCGTGTCGCTCATCGGGCGCCCCAACGCGGGGAAATCGACGCTCTTGAACCGTCTCGTCGGCGAGAAGCTTTCGATCGTGTCGCCGCGGCCACAGACGACGCGGAACCGCATCACCGGCATCAAGAACCTCGCCGGCGCGCAGGTCGTTTTTGTCGACACGCCCGGGCTTCGCCCGGCCGCCGGCATGCTGGGCGATTTCATGCTGAAAACAGCACGGCGCGCCGTCGAGGACGTCGACCTGGTTTGTCTCGTGGTCGACGCCTCAGTGAGCGACGATCCGGACGAGATCGTCCTCGAACCGCTCCGGGCGTACTCGGGGCCGGTCTTTTGCGTGCTGAACAAGGTCGACCGTGTGCGGCCCAAGAGCCGGATCCTGCCGATCATCGAAACCTGGCAGCGGGGTCACCCGTTCGCCGAGATCGTCCCGATCTCAGCGACGGAAGGAACGTATTGCGACCGGCTCCTGGAGATGATCGTTCGGAGGCTGCCCGAGCATCCGCCGTTCTTCCCGGCGGATGCGACGAGCGACCAGCCCGAGACGTTCTACGTCGCGGAAATGATCCGCGAGAAGGTCTTTCACCTGACGCGCGAAGAGGTGCCGTACGCCGTCGCGGTCCGGGTCGAGGAGCTCACGGAACGCGAGCATCCCGCGTGCCTGTACGTCAGGGCGACCGTTTTCGTCGAGCAGGAGTCGCAGAAAGGGATCCTCATCGGCAAGGGCGGGGCCATGCTGAAGCGGATCGGCACGGCGGCCCGGCACGACCTCGAGTCGTTTTTCGGGATCAAGGTGTTCCTCCAGTCGAAGGTGGAGGTGCGCCGGCACTGGCGCCGGGACGAGCGGGCGCTTCGCGAGTTCGGATTTCGGCTGACGTCCTGATGGCGCTCGGAAAGTCCACGGCGGTTGTGATCGGGTCGTTTCCTCTCGGCGAAAGCGACCGGCTCGTCACCTTCTACTCGCGCGATTTCGGCAAGATCCGAGGCGTGGCGAAGGCGGCCCGGCGGATGCGCTCACGGTTTGGGAGCGCCCTGGAGCTCTGCACGCTCGGCGAGCTCGTGTTTTTCGACGCCGGCCGGAGCGAGCTGGTCCGCGTCGACCACTTCGACATCACTCACCCCTTCCAGCGCGTGCGCGAGGACCTGGAGCGGCTGGCGCAGGCGGCGTGGATCGTCGAGTGTGTGGCGCGACTGACCGCGGAGCGCGACCGTCACGTCGCCCTCTTCGGCCTCCTGGTCCGCGGTCTTCGTGCCCTCGAGGGTTCTCGGAAGCCGGCGCGGGTGGCGATCTGCTTCGGGGTGCGGTACATCGAGGCGCTCGGCCACAGGCCCCGGCTCGACGCTTGTGTCGAGTGCGGTCGGGCCTATCCGTTTCCGCGCCCGTCGCTCGGCGCCGGCGGCCTCGTCTGTGAGGCGTGCGGGCGCGAGAGCGCGGACACCCTCCCGATCTCACCCGCGACGATCGGCGCTGCCGAGCGCCTCCGGTCACTGTCCTGGGAGGAGGCGCTGGCCCTGCCTCTCGGCAGGGCCGAGGCAGAGCTCGCCGTCCTGCTTGAGGCGCAGGTCTCACGCCTCATCGGCCACCCGCCGCGGGCGACCAAGTTCCAACGCGAGCTTCGGCGACTGTTGTCAGCGTCCGGGGAACACGCTGCCGCCGCCGGGGAGGCGCGCCTATGAACATGGCGGTGCGAGCCGCAGGGCGTCGCGGGGCTGGGGCCCCGCCGGCCGAGGCGCGCCTATGAATATGGACGTGCTGGTGTCCCTCTCGAAGCGGCGGGGCTTCGTCTTCCAGTCGAGTGAGATCTACGGCGGTACGGGCTCGTGCTGGGACTACGGCCCGCTGGGCGTGGAGCTCAAGAACAACATCAAACGGGTGTGGTGGCGAGACTTCGTGCAGACCCGAGCCGACATGGTCGGAATCGACGCGTCCATCCTCATGCATCCCACGGTGTGGAAGGCGAGCGGCCACCTGGACCGCTTCACCGATCCCATGGTCGACTGTCGGGAATGCAAGCGGCGGTTTCGCGCCGACCACGTGGACGCCGTCTCGTGGGTCCACTACTGTCCCGCCACCAAGGGCAACAAGTTCACGATACCGGCCGGCGAGCCCTGTGGCCATTGCGGACAGCGCCGGACGCTGTGCCCGGAGTGCGGCAAGGGCGAGTTGACCGCACCCCGCCAGTTCAATCTGATGTTCAAGACATTCATGGGTCCCGTCGAGGACGACGCGGCGCTCACGTATCTCCGTCCCGAGACCGCCCAGGCGATGTTCGTCAACTTCGACAACGTCCTGCAGTCGATGCGGCTCAAACTGCCGTTCGGCATCGCCCAGGTCGGGCGGTCCTTCCGGAACGAGATCACGCCCGGCAACTTCATCTTCCGCACGCGCGAGTTCGAGCAGATGGAGATCGAGTACTTCGTCAATCCGAACGAGCGAGTGGAGGGCCGGCCGGCCGACGAGTACTGGCACGACCGGTGGATCCAGGACTGCATGGCGTGGTTCGGGCGCTACGGCCTCCGTGCCGAGAATCTGAGACTCCGAGAGCACGACCGCGACGAGCTGGCGCACTACGCCAAGCGCACCGTCGACGTCGAGTACAACTTCCCTATCGGCTGGAGCGAGCTGATGGGCATCGCCAACCGCACGGACTTCGACCTCAGGCAGCACGCGAAGTGGAGCGGCAAGTCGCTCACGTATTTCGATGAGGAGCGGAAGGAACACGTGGTCCCTTACGTCGTCGAGCCCGCCGCCGGCGTGGACCGTGCGCTCCTCGCCTTCATGGCGGATGCCTACCATGAGGAAGAAGTACGCGGGGAAAAACGTGTGGTGCTGCGGTTCCACCCGGAGCTGGCGCCGCTCAAGATCGCCGTGCTTCCGCTTCTCAAGAAGCGCGACGACATCGTTGGTGCCGCGCAGACGATCCGCGCCGATCTCGCGCAGCATTGGCGCGTGGTCTACGACGACACGGCGGCCATCGGGCGGCTCTATCGCCGGCAAGATGAGGTGGGCACACCCTACTGCGTCACGGTGGACGTTCAGACCGTCGGGGACAGTGAGCGCGGCGAGGCGGGCGACCGGCGGGTCACGATCCGGGAGCGGGATTCGATGGAGCAGATCCGCGTGCCCATCGCGGAGTTGGTGACGGTGTTCCGTGAGCTCTTCGACGGCGCGTCGTGGTCTCAACTCGCGGAGCGGTACCCACCGGCCCGAGGCTAGGGCGTCTGGCTCTGGGGGACCGGGCCCGGGGGAGCGAACGGCGCCGGCGCGGGCATGGGAGCGGGTGTCAGTGTGGGTGTCGGCGTCGAGGGCTGAGATGGCGTCGGAGCCGGAGTTGCTGGCTGAGCTCGCGGCTGCCCTACGGCGTTGCACACCACGCCTGATTCAGTCCCCTTGACGAAGGCCATCGGTACGGGGCGCAGGCACTCTCCCGACGGATCCTCGTCGATCAGCATCGAGACGACCCGATCCGGGACGGGAAAGTCTTCCTTTGGGCTGTCGCCAAGCACCTTGCCCATGTACCCGACCCAGATGGGCACCGCCACTCGGGATCCTGTTTCGTCGCGCCCGAGGCTTCGCGGCCGGTCGTAGCCGACCCACACGCCGGTCGCAAGCCGTGGCGTGAACCCGATGAACCAGGCGTTGGAGTAATCGTTGGTCGTCCCGGTCTTTGCGGCAACCGGGCGTCCCAGAGCCTTCGCGGCCTGGCCGGTGCCGCGCTCCACGACGCCGCGGAGCATGTGCGTGATCACGTAAGCGGTCTCCGGCGCCAGCGACTCTCTACCCTCCGGTACGTGCTCCTCGAGGAGCTTTCCCTGCGCGTCGGTGACGTAGCGGATCGTCACCGGCGGCATCCAGACGCCCTGGTTGGCGAGTGCGCCATAGGCGGAGGTCAGCTCCAGGAGGGAGAGGTCCGACGTGCCAAGCGCCAAGCTCAGGTTGATGTCGAGGGGGCTCGCGATGCCGAGACGGCGCGCGACCTGGATCGTCTTGGCGAGGCCGATCCGCTCCTGGAGCTTGACGGTCACCACGTTCACGGACTCCTCGATCGCCTGCTGAAGGGTCGTGGACCCGCGGAACTTGCGATCGTAGTTCTCGGGCTTCCAGGTTTGCCCATTCTTCCCACCGACGGCGTAGGAGACCGGAGAGTCCTCGATCTGCGAGGCCGGTGTGAACCCTGCCTCGATCGCCGCGATGTAGATGAAGGGCTTGAAGGCGGAGCCGGGCTGCCGCTTGGCCTGCACCGCCCGGTTGAACTCGCTGCGAAGGAAGTCAGATCCTCCGACCATCGTCTTCACGTAGCCGGTCTGGGGCTCGACCGTGACCACGGCTCCCTCGGGGAACTCGCCGGGTCGGGCTTGGGTCGAGCGACCCTGGAGCGCCTTCAGCCCGTCGCGGAGCGACTGCTCGGCGGCGAGCTGCATGGTGGGGTTCAGCGTCGTATAGACGTTGAGGCCACCCTTGAGGACCAGATCCGGACCGTACTTCGCCTCGAGCGTCTGCTGGACGTAGTCGACGAAGTATTGACCGGTCGTGCGCCTCCGCTCCGGTGGGATCAAGCCGAGATCGGTCTTCGCCAGGCGCTTGGCTTCCTCGTCCTTGAGGGCGCCGTAGTCGACCATCCGACGGAGCACGACCTCGCGCCGGCGCTTCGCCGCCTCGCCGCGATCGAACGGCGAATAGTTCGAGGGCGCCCGCGGCAGGCCGGCGATCAGCGCGGACTCACGCACGGTCAGCTCGGCGACCGACTTGCCGAAATATGTCCGCGCCGCTGCCTCGACGCCGTACGAGCCATGACCGAAGTACACCTGGTTCAGGTACATCTCAAGAATCCGATCCTTGGAGTAACGGCGCTCTAGCTCCAGCGCCAACACCGCCTCTTTCAGCTTCCGCTCGAGGCTCTTGTCCGGTGTGAGGAAAAGGACCTTCGTGAGCTGCTGGGTGATGGTGCTGCCGCCCTCGACGATGCGCCCACGCCGGTAGTTCTGGATGACGGCACGGGCCACGCCGATCGGATCGATACCCCAGTGCGAATAGAAGCGTCGATCCTCCGTGGCTAGGATCGCGTCGCGGAGCGATTGGGGGATCTGGGCCAGCGGCACCAGGATGCGCCGCTCCACGTGGAGCTCGGTCATCGGCTCGTCGTTGTCGTCGTAGATCTTCGTGCCCTGGATGGGCTGCAGCGTCTCGAGCGCGGTGACCGAGGGGAGTGAGCGCGGGAGGATCGTGAAGGCCCAGAGCGCGGCGACGCCCACCGCCGTGAGGCCGAGCAGCGTCAAGGCGCCGACTGCGATGAGCACCCGGCGTAGCCAGCGCCGTCGCCACAGCGGGAGCTTGGGAGGGCTCGTCGAGCGGTCTGCCGCGGAGGCCATCTCTCAACATTATACGGCCCCATACGGCCCCGGACGGCCGTCTGTTGCCTTGCGCCTTCAGAATCGGTGTGATACAACGCCGGTGCTTTGAGCCTCGTGGAGTTCCCCCTGGTCGACGAGCAGCTCCGGATCATCAGGCGCGGTGCCGCCGACATCATCGTCGAGGCCGAGCTCGCGCAGAAGCTCGAGCGATCGCGGCGCGCCCACACACCGCTGAACGTCAAGCTGGGGCTTGATCCAACCGCACCGGATCTTCATCTGGGTCACACGGTGGTCTTGAGAAAGCTACGGGACTTTCAGGATCTGGGCCACCAGGCGATCGTGATCATCGGCGATTTTACGGGCATGATCGGCGATCCGACCGGCCGCTCGGAGACGCGTAAGCCGCTCACCCGGGATGAAATCCGCGCGAACGCGGACACGTACCGCGCGCAGCTCGGCAAGGTGATCGACATGTCGCACGCTCGCGTCGAGTTCAATTCGACGTGGCTCTCGCCCCTGACCTTCGAGGGGGTCATCCGCGAGACGGCGAACCTCACAGTGGCGCGAATGCTCCAGCGCGAGGATTTCGCCGCGCGGTACGCCGCCGAGCGTCCGATCAGCCTCCACGAATTCCTCTATCCGATCGCCCAGGCCTACGATTCGGTAGCGCTGAACGCCGATGTCGAGCTGGGCGGGACCGACCAGACGTTCAACCTGCTGGTCGGACGCGACCTGCAACGTGCTCATGGGCAGGAGCCGCAGATCTCACTGACTGTCCCGCTTCTCGAGGGGCTCGACGGCGTGCAGAAAATGTCCAAGAGTTACGGAAACTATGTCGGCATCAACGAGAAGCCGGAAGACATCTTCGGCAAGCTCATGTCGGTCTCGGACGAGATGATGTGGCGCTACTTCGACCTGCTCACGCGCGTCCCAGAGGCGGAGATCGCTGCCCTCCGGTCCGGGCATCCAATGGACGCCAAGAAGCGCCTCGCCCGAGTCATCACCGCTCAGTACCACGACGAGGGCGCGGCGCAGTCGGCCGAGGCGCACTTCGTTCGCGTGCATCAGCAGCGCGATGAGCCCTCGGACGTCGAAGAGATCGTGTTGCCGCGCGGTGTTGGGGCGACGCCGGGCAAGGCCGTGCCGCGCCGTGGCTCGTCCTGGCCGGTGTGGTTGGTGCTGAAGGAGGCCGGCTTCGTCTCGTCGAGCTCTGACGCCCGTCGGATGATCCAGCAGGGCGCGGTCGAGATCGATCGTCGGCGCGTCACCAGCGTTGAGGAGACCCTGGCCCCGGGGCAGGGCTATCTCATCCAGGTCGGGAAGCGGCGCTTCAAGCGCGTCCTCCTCGAAGGCGATGGTTAATAACTTGACAAGCCCAGGGTCGATCCGTATAGTCAGGCGTTGCCTCACGGGGACGTGGGGCGCTCAGACGTAGACCCGGTCACCTTCCAAGCTGACCGTCGTGCTCTTTGAAAGCTGGATATGCTACTGGCTCACCGAAAAGGTGTGAGCACCATCCGTTCTATTCGAGTACCTTGCGCTCGGCCGAGTGACTGCACGCTAGATCGCAGTAACACGTTCGAGCTTGAGGACCAGGTTCATCGCTTTACTTGGCGAGTTTGATCCTGGCTCAGAGCGAACGCTGGCGGCGTACTTAACACATGCAAGTCGAACGAGGATCATCGGGTTAGCAATAATTCGGTGGTTCTAGTGGCGTACGGGTGAGTAACACGTGGGTAACCTGCCCTTGAGTCCGGGATACCCTCTCGAAAGGGAGGCTAATACTGGATACGTTCCCCGGGGCGCAAGACCTGGGGAGGAAAGGTGGCGCAAGCTACCGCCCTTGGAGGGGCTCGCGGCCTATCAGCTAGTTGGTGAGGTAACGGCTCACCAAGGCTATGACGGGTAGCTGGTCTGAGAGGACGACCAGCCACACGGGAACTGAGACACGGTCCCGACTCCTACGGGAGGCAGCAGTGGGGAATTTTCCGCAATGGGCGAAAGCCTGACGGAGTGACGCCGCGTGGGGGACGAAGGCCTTCGGGTCGTAAACCCCTGTCAGAGGGAAAGAAGGGT
>Ga0184627_10000546_pt1 | contig 14523 bp, 16 predicted proteins | sample PLM3_127_b1_FD_133150 | JGI IMG/M metagenome (GOLD analysis project Ga0184627, IMG submission 133150) | Groundwater sediment microbial communities from an aquifer in East River, Colorado, USA - PLM3_127_b1 | ecosystem: Environmental > Terrestrial > Soil > Riparian zone | place: USA: East River...
GGAAGTTGAAAGCTGTTAGCGAGCGCATGGGTCTAGATCGTCGCGATGCACTTCAATTCAATGGCGATGGGTCCCGGCAATCGCGTCACCCCGACGGTCGTGCGGCAGGGCTTCACCGCGCCGAAGTACTCACCGTAAATGCGATTGTACGTCGCAAAGTCCCGTTCGAGGTCGGTCAGGAACACGGTGACGTCGACGAGGCGTTCCCAGCTCGAGCCGGCATCCTCGAGGATCACGCGCACGTTATCGAACACCGCGCGGCACTGCGCCTCGATTTCGTAGCGAACGACTCGGCCGTCGGCGTCGAGCTCGACACCGGGAACCTGCTGCTCGCCGCGGCGCCGCGGCCCCATCCCGGAAATGAACAGCAGATTGCCGACGCGGCGCGCGTGCGGGTAGGGGCCGAGTGCTTCGGGGGCGCGCGGTGAGGTGACGATGCTGTCCATTCTCAGTACTTGACGCAGACGTTGCGAGGTTCGGTAAAGAAGCGCATCGCCTCGAAGCCGCCTTCACGCCCGAGCCCGGATTGCTTGACGCCGCCCATCGGCGTGCGCAGGTCGCGGAGCATCCAGGTGTTCACCCAGACGAGACCGGATTCGAGGCGGGCAGCGACGCGATGGCAGCGCTCGACGTCGCGGCTCCAGAGGGAGGCGGCGAGTCCGTACGCGGTGCCGTTGGCGATCCGCAGCGCGTCCTGTTCGTCCTCGAAGGGCAGCAGCGTCGCCACCGGGCCAAAGATCTCTTCCTGGTTGGCGGCACAATTGGGTGCCAGGCCCTCGATCACGGTGGGCTGGACGAACCAGCCCTCACGACAGCGTTCGCTGTCGACGCGAGCGCGTTTGCCTCCGCACAGCACATTCCCACCGTCAGCTCGGGCGCGCGCCACCGCAGTCAGCACCTTGTCGAGATGAACAGTCGAGACGATTGCGCCCTGATCCGTCTGCGGGTCGAGCGGATCGCCGACACGCAGGTGGCATACGCGCTCGACGAATGCATCGCGGAACCGCGCATAGAGGCTATGCTCGATCAGGACGCGCGATCCGCACAGGCAGATCTCGCCCTGGTTGGTGAACGCGGCGCGCACCGCCCCCTCCACTGCCGCATCGAAATCACCGTCGGCGAATACCAGCGTCGGATTCTTTCCGCCGAGCTCGAGCGAAAGCTTCTTGAACTGCGTAGCGGCAGCCATGGCGATCTGCTTGCCGGTGGCCGTGCCGCCGGTAAACGAAATCGCGCGCACCTCTGGATGCACGACGATGGCCTGGCCCACCTCGCTCCCCGGCCCGTGCAGGATATTGAGCACGCCTTTGGGCAAGCTGGCTTCGATGCAGCGTTCGGCGAGCAGCGTGGCCGTCAGCGGCGTGAACTCTGAAGGCTTGGCGATCACGCAATTGCCGGCCGCCAGCGCGGGGGCGATTTTCCAGGTGAGCAGGTACAGCGGAAGATTCCACGGCGAGATTCCGGCCACGACGCCATGCGGCTGGCGCAGCGTGTAGTTCAGGGCACCGATCTCCATCACGTGCGCTTCGCTCGCGAACTGCGTCGCCGCGGCGGCAAAGAAACGGAAGTTGGCAATCGCCCGCGGAATGTCGAGCGTGCGCGCCAGCGCGAGCGGCTTACCCGTGTCCCGCGATTCAGCGCGTGCGAAGAGCTCGACGTCGCGTTCGATGAGGTCCGCCAGCCGGTTGAGCCAGGCGGCCCGATCCGCGGCCGGAAGATCGCGCCAGCCCGGAAAGGCTGCCTGGGCCGCGGCCACGGCGGCCGCTGCGTCGTTCGCATCGGATTGCGCCGCGCGCGCGTACACGCGTCCCACCGCGGGTTCGTAAACGTCGAGCCAGCGCCCCGAACTCGAGGCGCCGAGCGCGCCGCCGATGTAGTTCCTGAGTTCGAGCATGATGGGTGATTATACTAATCGCCGCCCGGCTGCTGGTGGCGCCCACAATCGATGAGGATCGGCTCTTCCCGCTCGTCCAGCCGCAATGCGCACAGACTTCCGCCCCATACGCAGCCGGCATCGATGCCGAACACGTTGTCTTTCATGTAGACACCAAGCGTGGACCAATGACCGCACACGATCCTGAGCTCGCGGCTGCGGCGCTGCGGTGCGCGGAACCACGGCATCCATGGCTCTTCGACTGCATCGGGAGACTTATTGAGCCGCAGGTTGATGCGCCCCTTGGCGTCGCAGTAGCGCAACCGCGTGAGGCAATTGACGGTGAATCGCAGGCGCTCGTAGCCGGCGAGCGAATCGGACCAGCAATCGGGCTCGTCGCCATACATGTGCTCGTACAGCGACACCGGATCGATAGCGAGCGCCTGCTCGACCTCGTGCGCCGCGGTTGCCGCCGTGGCGAGATCCCATTGTGGTGGCAGGCCAGCGTGAATCAGCGTGTACCCGAGATCCGCGTCGTGATGCAGCAGCGGGCAGCCTTGTAGCCAGTCGAGCAGGGCCTCGCGGTCGCTCGCGGCCAGGATGTCGTCCAGCGTATCGCCGCGCTTCAAGTGCCGCGCGCTCGAGCGTGCGACCGCGAGCAGATGCAGATCGTGATTGCCGAGGACGACGTTGAGGTTGTCGCGCAACGCATGGACACGGCGCAGCGCTGCGAGCGAGCGCGGGCCGCGATTGACGATGTCACCGGTGAGCCACAGGCGGTCGCGATCGGGCCGAAAGCGGATGCGATCGAGCAGGGCGCCGAACTCGTCGTCACAGCCCTGCACGTCACCGATGGCGTAGAGGGCCATTCCGCGCCTAGTGAAGGACTCCCGGCATGGCGAGCGTGAACGGCGCGATCGGCGCGTCGAAGTGCTGCCCGTCGTCGGCGACCATCTGATAGGTCCCCTGCATGGCGCCGACCGGCGTCTCGAGAATGGCGCCGCTGGAATATCGAAAGCCCTGGCCCGGCTTGAGATAGGGCTGTTCGCCGACGACGCCGTCGCCACGCACTTCCTGCACCTTGCCGTTGGCATCGGTGATGACCCAGTGGCGCGTCAACAGTCGAGCCGGCACCTGGCCCTCGTTGCGGATCGTGATCGTGTAGGCAAAGACGAAACGCCGCTCGCGCGGATCGGACTGGTCGTCCACGAAATTGGTCTCGACGTCCACCTTGATCCGGTGTCGCGGTTTTTCGGGATGGGTGGACGGAGTGCTCATGGGGCCAGTTTACCGCATCGAGATCAATGCAGCCGTACCGCCAGCACGTCGCAGGGAGAGGAGTGCAACACGGTGTCTTCCGTAAAATTGAGCAGGATCGCGAGTCCATGCCGTTCGCGGCTGCCAAGCACGATGAGATCGACGTGCTGCTCCTCGGCCACGCGGATGATCTCGCCCTTGATGTTGCCGGCCTCCACCAAACACTCGCTGTCGTCGAGTTTGAGCCGCGCGGCCAGCTCCGCCAGCCGCTGGCGCGCCCGGCCGATCAGCTCTTCCTCGATCTGCACCGCGGGCAGCAGCGTTTCTCCCATGGGTTCCACTGGGACATATTCGACCACGTGCAGCAGCTGGATGTGGGAACCGTAGCAGGCCGCGATCGCCTTGGCGCGCTCGCCCACGAGATCGCTGTCCTCGGTGAGATCGACCACCAGCAGGATCTTCTTATATCCGGACATAATAGCCTCCGGCAGCGGTGACGGGCCCGATTATAGCGGGGTCGCTGCTCAGTCTACCCGGCCACCGCGCGGGCGAGGGCACCAAATTGCGCCGGCGCGAGTTGCTCGGGGCGGTCGCCGGCATCGATGCCCAGGTCTGCAAAGAGCGCCGGATCGACCGTGCCCTTGAGCGAATTGCGCAGCGTCTTGCGCCGCTGGGAAAAGGCGGCACGCACGATCCGGTCGAAGTGCGCCGCGGAACCAATGTCAAAGGCCGGTTCAGCGAGCGGTACGAGCCTGACGATCGCCGACGACACTTTGGGCGGCGGGCTGAACGCGCCGGGGCCCACGATAAACAAGCGCTCGACCCGGACCCATGGGGCCAGCATGACCGTCAGCCGGCCGTAGACCTTGGAGCCCGGCGATGCGGCCATGCGATCGACGACCTCCTTCTGCAACATGAAATGCATGTCGGCAATCGCGCCGCGTTGCGTGAGCAGATGGAACAGGAGCGGCGTCGAAATGTTGTAAGGCAGGTTTCCCACCACGCGCACCGGTGGACCGCTGCCGCGCAAAGCGGCGAAGTCGACGTCCAGCACGTCGCGCGCATCGATCGTGAGCGCGGCGCCGAACCGCGACTCGAGCTCGCGCGCCAGGTCGCGATCGATTTCGATGGCGTCGAGCTGGCCGATGCGCGCCACGAGCAATGCAGTCAGCGCGCCACGGCCCGGCCCGATCTCGACCAGGTGTTCGCCGGGTTGCGGATCGATGGCCGCGACGATGCGCGCGAGCACCTGCGGATCGTGCAGGAAATGCTGGCCGAAGCGTTTGCGTGCGCGGATCATCCGCGATCCCGCGACCCGGCGCTGAGGGCGATGGCGTGATCGACGGCGGCGATCAGGCTGCCGGCATCGGCCTGACCCGTTGCGGCGAGCGTCAGCGCGGTGCCGTGATCGACGGAGGTGCGGATGATCGGCAATCCGAGCGTGACGTTGACCGCAGCGCCAAAGCCCGCGAACTTGAGCACCGGCAATCCCTGGTCGTGATACATGGCGAGCACCACGTCGGCATCCGCGAGCGCGCGCGGCGTGAACGCTGTGTCGGCCGGCATCGGGCCGGACGCCGCGATGCCTTTCTGCCTGGCGCTCGCAATCGCCGGCGCGATCACCTCGAGCTCCTCGCGACCGAGATGGCCACCTTCACCGGCGTGCGGGTTGAGGCCGCACACCAGGATGCGAGGGCGGCTGCAGCCGTAACGCTGACGCAGGTCGTGATCCAGCACTGTCATGATGTCGACGAGTCCTTCGACGCTCAGCGATTCGCTGACCCGCTTCAGCGGCAGGTGCGTCGTTGCCAGCGCGACCCGCAGAGAACCGGCGGCCAGCATCATGACCGACATTCGGGCAGCCGTTTTTCCCGCTAGATACTCGGTGTGCCCGGTGAACGGGATGCCGGCGTCGTTGATGACGCTCTTCTGCACCGGCGCTGTCACCATGGCGTCGAATTCGCCACTCTGGCAGCCCGCGACCGCTCGATCGATCAACGCGAGCACGTAGCGTGAATTGGCGGGGTTGAGTCGGCCCGGTACACAAGGCGCGGCGAGCCGCTGCGCCGAGATACGTACGGTGCCGGCACGATGCGCGGTCGGAGATTTGTCGGCCTGGTGAGATTCGAAGGCCAGTTTGAGACTCAACTGACCGGCGCGTTCCGCCAGCAGATCGGGATCGCCGGCGATCACCAGTTCGCACGGCCATTCGCGTTCAGCGAGCTTGAGGCAAAGGTCCGGCCCGATGCCGGCGGGTTCACCCGAGGTAACGATGAGCCGCGGCAGCGAAACCTTCGGGGCGGTCACATCTTGTATTCGATGAACGCTTCGTCGCGCAGGCGGCGCAGCCACAATTCTGTCTCTTCATCCGCCTTGCTCTCGCGTATGGCCACCATGGCCCGCAGGCGGCGGACTTCCTCGGTGCTGTCGTGCACACGCCGCCCGAGTACCTGCACGAAGTGCCAGCCGTACTTGGTGTTGAAGGGCTCGCTGATCTCGCCGTCCTGCAGCTTTTCCAGGACCTGCTCGAATTCCGGAACGAAGGTCCCGGGCCCCTGCCAGCCGAGATCGCCGCCTTCAGTCGCGGACTGCGCATCCTCGGAAGTGGTCGAGGCCAGACCGGCGAAATCCTCGCCATTGAGAATTCGCTGGCGCAAGGCGTTGAGCTTCTGCCGTACCGTTTCATCGTCCTGCAGCTCGTTGGTGGTCATCAGGATATGGCGCGCGTGAATCTGGTTGACCATGACCTGTTGCTCGGAGCCGCGGGTCTCGTTGAGTCGGACGATGTGAAAACCGCTCGGCGTGCGCACCGGTTCGCTCACCTGGCCGGGCTGCATCGGTCCCACCAGGTCCGAGAGGAAGCTCGGCAACTGGGTACCCTTGCGCCAGCCGAGCTGGCCGCCTTCGAGCGCCGTCTGGCCGTTTGAATAAGTGACCGCAAGCTGCGCGAAATCCTCGCCCTCGCGCGCGCGGCGCACGATGTCCTGGGCGCGCTCCGTCACTTCTTCGAGCTGCCCCGGTGATGCCGCTTCGGGCAACGACAGCAGGATGTGCGAAACGTTGTACTCCAGGTTCTCGGACAGGGAGCCCTGCTCCTTCTCGAGGAACTGGTCGATCTCGCGCGGCGTGACGATGATCCGGGCAAGGACATCTCGCTGCCGCAGCATCGTGATGGTCATCTCCTTGCGCAGCGATTCGCGATAGGCGGCGTAGTTGATGCCCTGCATCTCGAGCGCGCGCGGCAGCTGATCGAGCGTCATCTGGTTTTGCTCGGCGACGCCCTTGAGCGTGTTGTTGAGCATCTCGTCGGAAATCGTGATGCCGGCGCGATCGGCGCGTTGCAGCTGCACTTCCTGGATGACCAGCCGCTCGAGGATCTGCTGTTGCAGCACATTCGCCGGCGGCAGCTCGGTTCGCTGTTTCGCGAGCCGGCTGGTGATTTGTTCGACCTGTTCGTCGAGCTCGCTCTTGAGCACCACGCCGTCGTTCACCACCGCAGCGATGCGGTCGAGCAGTACGCCGCCGGTCGACAATTCGCGCGTCTGTGCCCCGGCCTGCATGCCGGTGGCCAGCAATAGCAGCGCGCACAGTGCTTTGTTTCGCATAGTTTTTCGGTGCCGGATGTCAGGGTTTGGAACGGGGGCGGGAGTATCCACGAATCGCATCCTCGAGGAAAGCGTCCGCGGGCACTCCGACACTGCTCAAGCCACTGAGTTCCAGTTGCAAGGCGATCGAGCTGTCGCGCTCCCCGGTGCGGCTGCTGACGTAACGCCGCTGCACCAGCCGCAACCGCCAGCAGCAACTGCCGTATTCGAGACCGGCGAATTCCTCGATGAGGCTATCCTCGCGCAGCGAATACACGCCGCCCGCGTACACATTCCAGCGGCGCGAGATCGGCCAGGCGACGCTCGCGTCGACCTGCTCGATCAGGTCGCGACGAAAGCGGTACCCCACGTTGATCACCGATTCCGATTCCGGCCGGTACTGGATGCTGAACTCGCCTTTCTCGCTCTGCGTGGCATCGGGATTCCACTCGAGCCCCAGGTTGACGTTCCAGTTCTGATACGCCGTGAGGTCGACCTCGGCGATGACGTTCGAATATTCGCGGGTCCCGGCGACTTCGCCCGGCAACGTCACCTGCGGGCTGTCGAAGTACCAGGACTGGCCGAGAGTAGCGTTGAGGAACTGGCGGCCACTGTCGGCATCGAGCAGACGTGCGGACACACCGGCGCTCAACTGGTTGCTGTCGCCCAGCCGGTCCGCGCCGACGTAGCGATTGCGGCGAAAGAGCTGCACCAGGTTGAGGTCGGGCAAGCCGGTGTCGAAAACCGGCAGATCGTCCTGGGCGCGAAACGGCACGTACAGATAGAGCAGCCGTGGCTCGAGCGTGAGCAGGCGTTGACCGTTTTTCCCGGATGCACGCTCGAAGAGCATGCCGGCGTCCAGGCTCGCGATCGGTGCGGCGCGCGACGGCGAGGTCTCGCTTCCTGCCGGCACTTCTCCGAGCTCGTACTGCGTATAGCGATAAGCGGCACTCGGCACGACGTAGTAGCCCGGGCCCGTCACCGGCCGGCTGATCCCGGGCTCGACGTCGAGTCGTCCGCCCGTGACTCCCGGATCACGCAGGAAGTACACCAGCTCGCTGTCGAACGCGTATTCGAAGCCGAGCGGCATGGTTTGCCATTCGCCGCGGGCCACGAACCGCGGCACGCGCGAATACGGGCGCACGTCCTCGGGGATCGTCTGGTCGATGATCTGGTGATTCTGCAGCTGGCCGAACAGGCTCCAATGCTCGCCGTAATAGTGCAGCTCGGCGTCGCGCTCGACGTAGACCACGCTGGTGCCTTCCGAACCCGCGCCAAAATCCTCGAAATAGTTTTCGTCGCTCGCATTGGCCGCATCGACCAGCACGCGCCAGCGGCGCGCAAAATCCCCAAGATGGCCCCAGTGCACGTAACTGCGATCGCGATCGCGCAGCTCGTCGCTCGGCAAGTACACCGCGTCGAGCGCACCGCGATTACGGGTGGTGAGATAACGGAACTCGCTGTCGAGCTCGACGCCGCGCTCGGTGAGGATTCGCGGCGTGAGCAACAGGTCGTAGTTGGGCGCGAGGTTGAAATAGTATGGCGCCGCCAGCTCGGCGCCGCTGCGCTCGGAGAAACCAAAATCTGGAAACAGGAAGCCGGACTTGCGCTGGTCGCCCAGTGGAAAGGAAATGAACGGTGTGTAAAGGATCGGCACGCCCTTGAAGTGGAGCCGCACGTTGCGCCCGGTGCCGTTGCGTGTGGTGGTGTCGAGGTCAATGTCGCGTGCCCGGAGCATCCAATCCTCGTTGCCGGCCGGGCAGGTCGTATAAGTGACCTCGTCGAGACTCACCATGCCGTCGCGAGTGACGGCGATCGAGTCCGCTGCGCCTCGCGCCGGGCGCCAAGGCAATTCGAATTCGGCACCTCCCAGCTTCGCACCGCCGGCTGCGTCGAAAGTTCCTGACTCGCCGCGCACGCGAATCCGCGGATCTTCGTAGTTAACCTTGCCGTCGACGCTGAAACCGCCCGTGGTCGCGTCGTACTCGACATTTTCGGCGCTGATCTTCTTGTCGCCTTGCTGTACTCGGACATTGCCTTTGAGATGCGCATCGCCGGTGCGGCTGAGTTCCGCGCTGTCGCTCGAAATTTCGATCTCGTTGGATTCAGCGTCGGTGCCCGCGACGGGCAGGGGCAGGGGTTCGACGACCGGTCCGCACAAGTCATCCTCAGCGTAGGTCCTCGAGCCGAGGAGCAGGAGCATCGCGGCGAGCGCGCCCCCGGAAAGATAGCGGCGGACAGAGTCCAATACAGTCAAGTACTTGATTTTAGTGAGGGCTGCACTCTCGCACACATTATAATGACGTTCAAACCGGTTCCCGGACTCTACGGAGGCTCAAGACCATTTCCGATCCCCGCCTCGAGCTGCTCAACGACTGGCTGACGCGCGATCTGACCTTCGGCGCCGAGCGCATTGCGCCCGCCTCGGAAGACGCGAGCTTCCGCCGCTATTTCCGCATCTGGCGCGATGGCGAAACGTTCATCGTGATGGACGCGCCACCCGAGAAACAGGAGCTGGCGTCGTATCTCACCATCGCCGGAATGCTCACCGCGATCGGTGTGCACGTCCCACGCATCCTTGCCGAGGACCATCCGCGTGGTTTCTTGCTCGTGACGGACCTCGGCACGCGCCAGTATCTCGACGACCTCACGACCGGCCACCACATCGAGTCTCACTATCTCGACGCCATCCTGGCGTTGCTCCGCATCCAGTCGCGTGGCCGCGAAGCGGCGGCGAATCTGCCGCGCTATGACCGCAAGCTGCTCGATCGCGAGATGAACCTCATGCCGGAGTGGTTCTGCGAACGTCATCTCAAACTCGATCTCAACGGCGCCGATCGCGACCTGCTGTCGCACACTTTCGACACGCTGGCGCGCGAGGCCTTGTCGCAGCCGCAGGTGCTCGTGCATCGCGACTACCACTCGCGCAACCTCATGGTCTGCCCGGGTGACAACCCCGGCATCCTCGACTTCCAGGACGCAGTCCAGGGTCCGGTGACCTACGACCCGGTGTCGCTGTTCAAGGACTGCTACATCGGCTGGCCGGCCGAGCGCGTCCGCGGCTGGGTTTTGAAGTATCGCGAGCTGGCGGCGGGCGCCGGTGTGGACGTGGGCGCGAGCGAGGCGGAATTCATCCGCTGGTTCGATCTCATGGGGGCGCAGCGCCATCTCAAGGTGCTGGGAATTTTTTCGCGGCTGTGTCACCGCGATGGCAAGCGCGGTTACCTCGACGATCTGCCGTTGACGCTCCGTTACATCCTCGACATCTGCTCGCACTACATCGAGCTGGCGCCGCTGGGTCAATTCCTGCGGCAGCGAGTGGTCCCGGTGCTCCCCGCACGCAACGCCGAGGCGCGCGCGTGAAGGCGATGATCCTGGCGGCCGGTCGCGGCGAACGCATGCGGCCGCTCACGGATCAAACTCCGAAACCGCTGCTCAAGGTCGGCGGGCAGAGCCTGATCGAGCGGCACCTGCGGTCGCTGGGCCGCGCGGGTGTGCACGGCGTGGTGGTGAATCTTTCGTGGCTGGGCGAAATGATCCGCAAGGAGCTCGGCGACGGTGCGCGCTTCGGCGTGCGGATTCACTACAGCGAAGAGGGACCGGTGCCGCTCGAAACCGCTGGCGGAATCTTCCGCGCCTTACCGCTGCTCGGCGCCGAACCGTTCATCGTCGTCAACGGCGACATCGTCACGGACTTTTCATTCGCGACACTGCGACTGCCGGACGAATCGAGCGCGCACCTGGTGCTGGTCGACAACCCGCCGCACAACGCCCAAGGCGATTTCGCTCTCGACAACGGACATATCATGGCGAAAGGCGCTCCCATGCTCACGTTCTCGGGTATCGCGGTCTATCGACCCGAGTTCTTCGAAGGCTGTATGCCCGGCCGCTTTCCGCTGCTGCCGCTGTTCAGGCGCGCGTTGGCGAAGCGCGCCCTCAGCGGCGAGCGTTATCAGGGGCGATGGAGCGACGTCGGCACGCCCGAACGGCTGGCCGAACTGAGCTCGCTTATGCAATAGGGTGCGGGACATGGCTTATTGGCTTATTCATCTTTCGGCGATTCGCAGCTCTGCTCATCACGCTGCGAAAGATGAATAAGCCAATAAGCCATGTCCGGCACCTGTCTCGCGCGCTGCCTCAGCGCGTCGAGAACGACAGCTTGTAGCCTTCGTAGACCGCGATCGCATAGAACAGCAGATCGATCGGGCTGAAGGTTTCGATCATGATCGATGGAATCGCCATCACGTTGATCTGCGATAGCGTGGCGAAGTACGGTAAGCCTTCGCTCTGCGCGATGAACCCGGTGATGGCGAGCACGTTGCCGACGGCGCAGCCAGCAAGCGAGAGAGCCGCGCCCAGGATGCCGTACGCCGCCGTCGTCCCCTTGCCGAGACGCCCGACGGTGAGACCGACGAGGAAACCGACGCCGATCGCCATGAAACCGATCTGGTAACCCGTCGTCACGGTGATCACGGCCCAGAGTGCGGCACCGACGAGCGCAGCGACCACGCCACCGATGAGCGCGAGCGACATGTTGGAGTCGGGGACGTTGGTGGGATCGTATCCGGCGCCACCAGTGGCGGGTTGTTGTGCCGGATTGCTCTGCTGCTGTTCCACGAGGATCTCCCTTGAGCGCTTGGCGCTTCGTTCTCGTTGTGGCGGAGTAATTGGGACACAAGTGAACACGACTCGCAAGCAGCAGGTGCCGGACTTGGCTTTTGTGGCTTATTCATCTTTCGCAGCGTGATGAGCAGAACTGCGAATCGCCGAAAGATGAATAAGCCACAAAAGCCAAGTCCGGCACCTGTAAACTGCCGGCTATGAGATTCATCGAGGTGAGCCACACGATCGAGGCCGGAATGAAGACCTATCCGGGTCTCCCCGAGCCGCGCGTCGAAGTCCTGCTCGACCACGAATCCTCACGCGCCAAGTACCGGGAAAAGTCCGAATTCCTGATCAGTTCGCTGCACCTGTGCGGCAACACCGGGACTTATGTTGACTCGCCCCTGCATCGACATCGCAACGGTGTCGATCTCGCGGGCTTGAGCCTCGAACGGTTGGCGCACCTGCGTGCGGTCGTCGTCAACGCACCCCTGGGTCTCGACCGCGGGATTGCCGCGGAGGCTTTTCACGACATCGATGTGCGTGACCGCGCAGTGCTGGTGCGCACCGATTGGTCGCGGTTCTGGCGTACACCGCAATACTTCGCGCCGAATCCATTCCTGACGCTCGGGGCCTGCGAGTATCTCGCCCGTGAAGGTGCGCGCTTCGTCGGCATCGACTCGCTCAACATCGATGACATCGAGGATCTCGCTCGCCCTGCGCACACGATCCTGCTGGGTGCCGGAATCCCGGTGTGCGAGCACCTGACGAATCTGGCGGCAGCTCCGCAGGATGGCGCGCTGCTGCACGCAGTGCCGATCGCGTGGAAAGGTGGTGCGACGTTTCCGGTGCGCGCGTACTTGATGGTGGAGTAGCGCACGCTAGAATTGCACTCACAATGAGCGACTTCAAAGGCATTCCGATCGTTCCAGGCGCGACGCCCGTTCGCAGCGGCGAAAAGTACCGCACCGCGCAGGGTTTCACGGCCATCAAGGATGGCGTGAAGGCGCGTGAATCGGTGAATCGTGCCGCGCTCGGCGGCAAGCCGCGCTGGCTCAAGGCACCGCTCGCCAGCGGGGCGGCGTTCGACGCGGTGCGCAGCATCGTCCGCGAACATCGCCTCAGCACGGTGTGCGAAGAGGCCAGGTGTCCCAACATCGGCGAATGCTGGAATGCGGGCACCGCCACGATCATGGTGATGGGTGCCGTATGCACGCGCGCGTGCCGCTTCTGCTCGGTCGATACCGGCAACCCGCGCGGCTGGCTCGACGCGGAGGAACCGGAGAACGTCGCACGCTCGGTGCAGCTGCTGAGGCTCAAGTACGTCGTGCTGACGTCGGTCGATCGCGACGACCTTGCAGACGGCGGGGCTGCGCACTACGCGGCGTGCGTGCTCGCCATCAAGCGCATGAACCCCGGCACGGCGGTTGAAGCGCTGACGCCGGACTTTCAGGGCGTGCTGGCGGATGTCGAAACGGTCATCGATTCCGGCGTCGATGTGTTCGCACAGAACGTGGAGACCGTGCGTCGCCTGACGCATCCGGTACGCGATCCGCGCGCGGGATACGAGCAGACGCTCAACGTGCTCGCGCACGCCAAGAGCTATCGTCCCGATGTGCTGACCAAGACGAGCCTCATGCTCGGTCTCGGCGAGACGGATCAGGAGATCGCCGAGACGATGGACGATCTGCGTCGCATCGGCGTCGACATCCTGACGCTCGGCCAGTACCTGCGCCCAACCGTGAATCATTTGAGCGTCGAGCGATTCGTCACACCGCTCGAGTTCGAGCGTTATCGCAGCTGGGGACTCGAGCGCGGATTCCTCGAAGTCGTGTCGGGGCCGCTGGTGCGTTCGAGCTATCGTGCCGAGCGCGCACTCGAGCGCAACAACGCCGGGCTCGGCGGCGCCGCCCAGGCCGTGGGCTGATATGGACGCGGCCATATCGGGTGTCGCGTTGCGGATCGAGGAGCGCGCAAGACGCGTGTCGCCTCCGGTCGTACGGCACCTCGGCCTGGTGAACTACGAGACGAGCTGGCGGTCGATGCAGAAGTTCACGGACGAACGCGGCGCAAGCACCGACGACGAAGTCTGGTTCCTCGAGCATCCGCCGGTTTTCACGCTGGGGCTCAACGGCAAACGCGAACACGTGCTCGCACCGGGTGATATCCCGGTGGTGCACGTCGATCGCGGCGGGCAGGTGACGTATCACGGCCCCGGTCAGCTCGTGATTTATCCGCTGCTCGATCTCAAGCGCCGGCGCATCGGCATTCGCGAACTGGTTGCCGCGCTCGAAAAGTCAGTGATCGAGCTATGTGCGGAATTCGATATCCGGGCCGAAGCGCGCAGCGACGCGCGCGGCGTGTACGTCGAAGGCAGGAAGCTCGCGAGTATCGGACTGCGCATTCGGCGTGGTTGCAGCTACCACGGCCTCGCGCTCAACGTCGTCAACGATCTCGAGCCCTTCTCGCGTATCAATCCCTGCGGCTACCAGGGCCTGCAGCTTACGCGGCTCGCCGATCTTGCCTCCGTGTCGAGTCTTCAGGATCTGACGAGTCGGTTCGAACCCATCGTCCTGCGGCATCTCACGGGAAGTCTTTAGCCTTTTCCCGACTTGAAGAGCTCGTCGAGCTTGACGCGGGTTTGTTCGGCATCCGTTGCCGGCGGAATGGTCGACGTCTCTTTCCCTGCAGGCTTGATGCCAGCGAACAGCGCATCGAGTCCGGACTGTGACCGGGCGATCTCCGCGGCATTGCGCGGCTTGTAAGCGTCGGCGCGCGGCTTGAAGTAGTCGCAGAAGTTGGCGTGCTCCTTGTCCCGCACTTCCTCCGCGATCGGCTCGCGGCAGCTTTTCGCGATCGAGGTGTCGTACTCGACGCACATCTTGCACACGTGCAGCTCGGCGCCGCAGTTCTTGCACTCGTCGAGACGGCGCAGGGGCAGGGAAAGTGCCGCCAGCGAGGCACCACATTTCCAGCACACGAGAGTGTGCGTCATCGCGCTCTCTTCAGTTGCTCGGCGTGCCGGCCAGTTCGCGGCGATACTGATTGAACAGTTCGTAGATGCTCTTCCATACCTGTCCCGGCACGCCCTTGCCGACCGGCTTGTCATCGAGGCGCGTCACGGCCAGCGTGCCGAACGTCGCCGCGCCGATAAAGATCTCCTCGGCGCTGCGCAACTCGGCTTCAGTCACCGCGACTGCGCGAAAC
>Ga0184627_10000547_pt1 | contig 14516 bp, 13 predicted proteins | sample PLM3_127_b1_FD_133150 | JGI IMG/M metagenome (GOLD analysis project Ga0184627, IMG submission 133150) | Groundwater sediment microbial communities from an aquifer in East River, Colorado, USA - PLM3_127_b1 | ecosystem: Environmental > Terrestrial > Soil > Riparian zone | place: USA: East River...
CCGGTCATCTTGGATGTTTCTCACCTGAACGAAGCCGGATTTTGGTCGGCGCTGGAGCATGGACGGGGGCCGGTACTGGCCAGCCATTCCAATAGCGCTGCCGTCTGTCCCCACCACCGCAATCTCACCGATGCGCAGATCAAGGCTTTGGCCCAGCGCGGCGGCTTGATGGGTCTCAATTTTTACCCGGAATTTGTGACCACCGTCGGGGCTGACTTACTGGCGGGTTTAATCAAGCATGTTGACCATATCGCCAATCTGGTTGGCCTGGAACATATTGCCTTAGGGCCCGATTTTACCAATTACCTACCGGGCATTCAGTTCAGCGCGCAGGAGTTAGCCACCTTAAACGTCAGCCCAGCCGCGATATCTGCCCTACCCGATGTAACTATCTTACCCAATTTTTATCAAGTCCTGCTAGAGCACGGTTTTTCCGCAGAAGCGGCAGCTCTGATTATGGGCGGCAATGCTCAACGCTTTTTGAGTGAAGCGTTACCAGATTAAGAAAGGAGTGTCAAAGCTTGGCTTTGACCGACAAAGCAGAGCTTTGTCACTCCAAAATGTCACTCCAAAATGAGAAAGTCGTAAAACAAAAAAGCCACACGAGACTGTGTGGCTTTTTGTCATCAAATAAAAACAATCAAGAAGCGCTGCTATCTCCGTTGAGTGAAGCTAAGGCTTCTTCGACAGAAGGATAAAGGTCGGCGTATTGGGTTAGACCAACCATGCGGAAAATCTTCTGGAAGTGGGCGCTCAGGCCGGTCATCAATAACTTCTGGTCTCGTTTGCGGGCTTCGGTGACAACCCCAATCAAAATCGCAATACCGGCGCTGTTGATATAGTCGTTTTCGCGGAAATTAAAAATGATGTTGATTGCCCCGTCAGTTGAAGCGCTCTGATAGGCTTGATTGATGGCTTCCTCTGCAAAAGTCGTCACATCGCCAACCAGGTCTATCACTGTAGCGCTACTCTCCGTTCGAACCGAGACCTGGATCTCGTCACTCATTAGGTAGTGCCTCCCTTGTTATCCGAACCTGATTTCTCGGATTTAGTTTCGTCATCATCCACCCGATAGATAACCATCCGGAATTGATTTCCGTCCTCGTCATCCCCCTCAACAAACCCTGCTTCATCCACCAATTCCCGGATGATATATAATCCCATCCCACCAAACCGGGCTTTACCCTCTATCATCCCGTTGATATCTGGAATAGCCACATCAAGTGGAGGAACCCCACCAGCGCCCGGGTCTTTAATTAAGATGTCGAGTTTATCTTCATCGGCTGTGAGTACAACCACCACTTTCATGCGAGCGTCTGAGCCGCTGCCATATCGAATGGCATTGGTGCAGGCTTCGCTGATCGCAGTTTTGATATCCTCGATCTTTTCTTCCCCAAAGTTGAGGCGGCGGGCCACAGTTGCCACTGCTTCCCTGGCTATCTTCTCATAACCAAGCTCACTAGGGATTCTTAGTTCGACTACCCTATTGCCTTGCGGATGCATCCGCCGCGCTCCCTCCTTACAGCAATCTTTTGTTAGCCCATTATACCACAAATCTCCCTAATGTAAAAGTAGGAATTTAGGGTCTAGTAGAGAACGGGCCAACTCAACTTAGGGGGCCTGCTGTGAGATGGGAGTCTGAAACAGGGGTGCATCATCCTCGGGTGCTTTATCTATCGTCCAGAACTCCTGAATATCCGCAGCAGCGCGAGTACCCTTGAGCCAATTGTTATAGGCCAAACCTTGGCTTTGCTGATAATCGGCTGGGGATAATTCCCGCTCCTCGCGCTCCAAGACTTCAACCACATGCCAACCAAAATCAGACTGAATCGGTTCACTGACCTGACCGATGGGCAGGCTAAAAACGGCTTTGTCAATCGGCTCAACAAAACGACCCTGCGGCACAAAACCCAAATCACCACCCTCCACGCCGCTGCTAGTATCTTTCGACAACTCTTTAGCCAGCTCGGCAAAATCTTCACCTTTTTTCAAGCGTTCGATGACGCTTTTGGCCTCATCTTCCGTCTCAACCAGAATATGCCGGGCGTGAGCCTGTTCAGCAATTTTAGGAACTTCCTCACCCAACGCTTCTTGTAATTTATCTTTCAACACAGCCGCTCGAATAATTTGGCGATATTGCGTTTCATCAATACCGAGATTGTCCTCCAAAGTCTTGAGCCAATTGGTGTATTCCGTCTTCAAGGTGTTTTCGTCAATGACGGTGAGGGTCGGCGTTGGCGCCGGGGTTGGGGTGTTGGCCGGTGTGGCGGTAGACGTAATGGCTTCGCTCGGCGTAATTACTTTCGTTGGAGTGATGGTGGGCGAAGGCGTAAAGGTGGGGGTGGGTGTCCACAACGTCGCTGTAGCTGAGGCTTCAGCTCGCGCAGTGACGGTTTCAGTAGCCGCCTCGGCTGTCAAGCCGCCCGACCGGCTGGCCAGAAAACGGTTGATATACCCGGTAACTTCTTCCGGCGAAACTTCGATGCCCCTTTTTTCAGCTTCAGCTTCGACCAATTTGTCTTCAATCATCGTCTCAACCGTTTGCCGGTCAAGCACAGCCCGCTGTTGCAGAATCTGGCCGGCCATTTGCTCAAATTGACCGCCCAGGATTTGCGCCAGTTGTTCATTGCCGGGTTGAGCCAGGGCAGCTTGCTGTTGTAAAATCTCTTGATACTGATTATCCAGAATAAAACGCTCGTAGCGCACCCGGTTTTGGTAATCGCGCGTCGAAATCTCGACCCCATTGATACTAGCCACCGGCGAATTGGGTTCAATGACAAAGGTTTGGTACAGGCCAATCCCCAGCACAATAAGAATCAAGGCCGCCGCCAGCCCCAGCCCGATATAGATGAGACGGAGCTGCTCTTTTTCCCGTCTGGAGAGCGCCAGTTGCTTGCGCGTTGGCGCTCGACCGGGTTGAGTTTGCTGTTTAGCCATAAAATTCCTCAATCCTGCAAAATAAATTTGTTGCCAAGGTAGGGGCAAGTCGTGACTTGCCCCTACTCGCCTCTACTACAAATGAAGGGGCGACCCTCTGGGGTCGCCCACACTTGCTGAAAAGGTGTAAGGTAAATTCTTTATCTTCTACTGCCACTTATTCTGATGTGCTCACCGGTATAAGGCAGCAGCGCCATGTGACGGGCCCGCTTGACCGCCACAGCCACCTTGCGCTGCAATTTGGCGTTGGCGCCTGTTTTGCGGCGGGGGCGAATGCCACCGTCATCGCTCACAAAGTAGCGCAAGCTATCCAGATTTTTCCAATTCACCTCTTCGATTTTGATGGGGCAAACTCGCCGGCGGCCCGGAAAATAGCCGCCACGTCTGTTGAAGTTACCACCACGGCCGCCCTCACTATCGTAATTAGAGCGATTACCGCTCCTTTGTTGCTGCGGCCCCGCGTAGCGCGGTGGGGCGCTTTTCCGGGGAGGCCGCTTCTCTTCGATCGGGGCAACTGATACCTCATCACCGTTAATATCAATATTGCCATCAGTATCTTCTCTAACTTTTACAGGCTTATCGGCCATAATTATCTCCAAACTAATCGTTACTATAAATTAAAAGGTATTACTCTCTTCAACGTTCACATGATCTACTAGGTCAAGAGGCAACTCATTCTCATTAAAATCGGATTTGGCGTTATTTCTGTCTCTTGGCCCCAGAATAATCATTTCATTGGCCACAATCTCAGTCCGAAAATGGCGTTGCCCTCGGTCGTCTTCCCAACTGCGCGTTTGCAACCGGCCTTCGACATAAACCTGTTGGCTTTTAGCCAGCTTTTGATTGCAAATTTCAGCCAGGTTACCCCAAGCGACCACATTAAACCACTCTGTTTCCTCGCGGCGCTCTCCATCGGGAGCAATCCACGAGCGGCTGGAGGCCAAACTAAACGAAGTCACCGGTTTGCCGGAGGGCGTGTAGCGCATTTCAGGATCCCGTCCGATATTGCCAATAACCATTACTTTGTTCAATCCTCTTGTCATTTTCGCTTATCCCTTTATTATCCCATGACCAAATCAAAATTAGCTGTCAACTTTGACCAGCAAATAACGGATGATTTCTTCTGACAATTTCAAATTGCGCTCTAATTCTGTGAGGGCCGAGGGGGACATCTTTGCTTGGAAGAGCACGTAGATGCCTTCGCGATGATTATTGATGGGATAGGCCAAATTTCTTCGTCCCCACACATCAACCGATGCCACTTCGCCGCTGGCTGATTTCACAAATTGTGAAACCTTATCTACCACCGCCGTGACACCGTTATCATCAACATTAGGCCTTACAATAAAGGCAAGTTCATAGTCTCGCATGCCAGTTACCTCCTTTCTGTGGATTTTAGCCCTTGATCCAAGTCAAGAGCAGAAAGAATGGAGCCGCAATTGCGGCTCCATCTGGCAAGGGGTTAATATATCACAAATGACCTAAAACGCAAATCACCCGCTAACGGTTTTATCCTGGCTACTAGTTTACGAGCTCTGAAGGCTTTCCATTATCCTGCGGAACTCTTGTTGACTAATTGTCACTTATGCTATACTAAAAATTATCCCTCCAAAAAGCGTTTCTCCATTTTACAAAATCTAAGTTTTTATGTAAACTTAGAATTATGACTAAGCGAAAGAACTATCACTATCTACACTTTGCTAGTTTTTTCTTATACCTTATTTTGGCTTGGCAGATACCGTCTGCCCTGGCTCAAGACCCAACCCCCGCTCCGACCACAAGCCCCGCTCCCTTTGATCGCCGCTTTGGGGTAGTCGATAGCTTTGTCAACACGGCTGAAGCTAACGCCGCCGGGGTAGGCTGGACTCGTGTATTCTTCCGCTGGGATGTAGTTCAGCCTGCCGGCCCCTCCGATTGGAAACCAACCAACGTGCCCGACCCCCTGCTTGATGCCGAAATAGCCGCCGGGCGGGAAGTTGTTGCCATATTGATCGGCACCCCGGCTTGGGCTACTGAGAGTGGCGCTTCCACTGCCGTGCCTCCGTTGGAATATTGGGGCGATTTTGTCTTCAAGATTGCCACCCAGTACAAAGGACGCATCAAACATTGGGTCATCTGGAATCAGCCCGATGTAGCTGAACCCGCTTCGCCCGGTCACACCTGGGATGGTTCAACCGAAGATTATTATCGCCTTTTAAAGGAAGCTTACCTAAAAATAAAGACCGTTGACCCAGCCATGCAGGTCCATCTGGCCGGGTTGACCTACACCTGGGATAGCGATCGAGCCAACCCGCCATACCTGTCTCGCTTGCTTGACCTCATTGGGGCTGACCCAGAAGCTGCGGCCAACAACTATTTCTTCGACGCAGTCAGCTATCACTTTTACTATAACCCGCGCCGGATGCTTGAGATTTTAACCGATGTGCGTAGCATCCTCGATGCGCACAGCTTGGGCAGCAAACCCATCTGGATCAACGAAACGAATGCCCCACCTTCTGAAGATTCTCTTGAGCCGCTCAGCGGCCCGGCTGCGATGAGCATCACTTTAAAGGAACAGAGCGCCTTTGTCATTCAGGCTTTCGCTCTGGCCCTGGCCGGCGGCGCGGAGCGAGTAGCCTTCAACAAAATGCGTAACGACAATCCTCATCCAGAGTCGGTCCAACCTTACGGCTTGCTGCGCGGCGACAACTCTCGCCGCCCGGCCTTTGCCGCCTTTCAAGTGGTCAGCACTCATTTTGCCGGGGTAATAAAATCCAGTTGGCTGCAACTGGGTGATGTTTATATCGTGACCCTCGACCGGGGTGGACAAACTACCACTGTTTTATGGAACACGACCACCACGCCCACTACCTTCAGCCTCAACGCCATCGCCCCCCAGGCCAGCTTGGTAGATGAGCAGGGCAACCAGCAAACTGTTGCCGCCGCTGATAGCGTTTACACAGTGGAGCTTCCCGGTGCAGTTTGCAGTAACGGGCCGCAAGCTTGTTTCATTGGCGGCGCGCCTCGGCTCATCATCGAGTCCGGCTCAGCCGACCAGCGCGTCCTCCAACTACCGCTCGCTTCGCCGACTTCAGCAGTCACACCTGTGCCCGCCGAAGAGCCACTTCTCGCCGCAACCAGCCCGCCCGTGCTTGAGGCCCAGTCTCCCGCCCCAGTGGACACCCCGCCCACTTTGACGCCTACCCCAACGGCTCCGTCCGCGCCCACTCCCGCCCTTCAAGAAAAGGAACCCGGGCAGGAGTCGCCCTCAGAGGGAGAAAACATCGCCCCGATCATGGCGGCCCTGCCTGATCCCGGCCTTGGTCAAGCCGAATCGGCTGAGCTTACCCCCGCAGACAACGTACCTCCAACCGTCATTCCACCCGTCACCATCGCCACCGTCCTGCGGCCCGGCCGCATTTTCTGGCTCTTTATCATTGGCCTGATTGTTTTTACGGTCAGTTACGGCGTACAAGTTGTGATTTGGTATCGACTGAGAAGATAGTTAGCTGGTGGCGCTCAAACGCATAAATTGTGCCAGAAGAGACTCACAAATGAACGGAGATAAGAATCTGCTTAATCAAATTCAGACTGACATAATGGAAAGCTAGAATTGACCAAAACGAACTAATGGGATATACTACTAAATATAGGGTGAAGAGACTCTCTGTTCGGTTTTTAAGCGGCCGCCAGACTTCAAACTGGCGGTCGCTTTTTTTCGGGTGGTGAACGACTTTGACCTATACCAATTTTTATTTTATTTCACAGTAAGGAGTAACAAGTAGTATCATGAATGAACGGATCCAAGGTACGGTCAAGTGGTTCAACGCTGGCAAGGGCTACGGTTTCATTTCGCACGAGGGTGGTGAAGATGTTTTTGTCCACTACTCAGCGCTGCAGTCTGAGGGCTTCCGCTCGCTGTCTGAAAATCAGCGAGTTGAGTTTACCATTGAACGGGGTCCTAAGGGACTGCAGGCCAGCAACGTTGTGGTTCTATAAACCCATTATTATTTTGAAAGGACTCTCATGACTAAAAAACTTTACGTCGGCAATTTAAATTATGCCACCACCGAGGACGAACTGCATGCGTTGTTCACCCAAGTGGGGCCCGTTACTTCAGTGGCCCTGATCAGCGATCGTATGACCGGACAGTCGAAAGGTTTCGGCTTCGTCGAGATGGAGACCGAAAAGGCCGCCCAGGAGGCTATTCAGCGCTTGAACAATCATGAGCTGAATGAGCGCAACATTACAGTCAGCGAAGCGCGTCCACCCCGCGAGCGAACTCCCTTCGGGGGCGGAGGCGGGGGGCGTAGCAGCGGTGGACGCCCAGATCGAGGTCGCAGCGGCGGCTCCTCTCGCAGCGGCGATCGACGCCAGCGCTACTAAGTATCGTATTTCATAAGTTTGTAACGAAATAAAGAGGCTGGAGTCGGGGCTTCAGTCAGGGTTTTGCGCCGTATTTCCGGCTAAAGCCTCGACACCTTTCCGTTACGAATTTACGCAAAGCTGTACTAAGTTTTACCCAGAACAGTTTTCAAAATCTAAACAGCGCGGGCCTCTTCCCGCGCTGTTTTTCTTCCTCAACAAAAAACACCCAATAATTTTATAGGAGCGTCACTTGAATTCCAGCTCGAATTCTCGTCTTATTCCCGACAAGGCAGCCTGGAGCACCCTTGTCGCCAAATACCAAGCCGCAAATCCCTGGCAAAGTATTTGGCAAGTAGTCAACACCCTTATTCCTTTTGGCCTGTTATGGTATTTAATGTACCTGAGCTTGGCTTATAGCTATTGGTTTACCCTGGGTTTGGCTTTGCCGGCCGCCGGTTTCCTGGTGCGTATCTTCATTATCCAACACGATTGCGGCCATGGCTCTTTTTTCAAATCCAGAAAAGCTAACGATTTCCTCGGCTCTATCTGTGGGGTGTTGACTTTCACCCCCTATCACTACTGGCGTAAAAGTCACGCGATCCACCACGCCTCATCCGGTAGCTTGGAAGACCGAGGCATCGGCGATATATATACGATGACAGTCCAAGAGTATCTCCAGCAGTCCAAATGGGGACGGCTAAAATACCGACTCTATCGCCACCCGCTGCTACTATTTGTTTTGGCCCCTACATTTCTATTTATCGTCTTACACCGCTTGCCCTTCGCCGAGTCTAAATCCTGGAGAAGAGAGCGAGCCAGCGTTCATTGGACAAATCTGGCGATTGCGGCGGTGGTAATCAGCCTGAGCTTCGTGATTGGCCTCAAGCCATTCTTGCTGATCCAGCTCCCTATCATCATTTTGGCCGCGACAATAGGGACGTGGATGTTCTATATCCAACATCAGTTTGAAGATACCTACTATGCCCACGGGGATAATTGGGACTACACCTTGGCCGCCTTGCATGGGAGTTCATACTACCAACTCCCCAAAGTACTGCAATGGTTTACCGGCAATATCGGTTTTCATCATATCCATCATCTCAGCCCCCGGATTCCCAACTACCGCCTGCAAAAGTGTCACGAAGAAAACCAGGTATTTCAACAAGTGGTCGTGCTGACTCTGTGGACAAGTCTACAGAGTATCTTTTTAAGCTTGTGGGATGAAGAACAAAACAAGTTGGTGGGCTTCCGTCATCTCAAATCAATCCCGTAGCCGGAAGCATAATATCCTAATCGGGACAAGTCTGACTTGAAAAAGGAGTGCAAACCTTGCGCTTGACGTGCTACTAGCAGAGCAAGCTCTGCACTCCATTTTCATCCATCGCGGTGAACGCAGTTCATAGCAACTCTGTGGTTAATTTCCTTGTCCAAAAAGCAAGGACTTCATTGTTAAGTTATTAAACCGCTACGCTTGGCCGGTATCGCTCCAACTTCAGGTTGAGCCGCTCCAGTAACGCTCCCATAGTTTGCCATCCTTGTCCTTCACAAAAGTGTTCGCCACTGTCTGGCCCGGTCATGCCCCCGGGCCATGGTTCGCATGCCGGGCTTCGTGGTCTGCCAAAGCGGTTGTCGTGTTAATGAATTGACCGCGCAGTTGAACGTACGGCTGGCGCTGCTGAGGCGTTAATCTGCTCTTGTCCCAAAATCATCTCAGAAAGCTAGAGTTATGTTCCTATATTGGCAGTGTACTGATTGACAAGGCAATCAGCTACTGGTAAACTAATCTTACCAACTTGGCGCATCATGTGAGCGACGCTGCAGCGCTCACCCCACGGAAAGACAAGAGAATGAGTGAGCGACAACTCGACCGATTATCCTGTCCCATCATAACCAGTTAGGAGGCGAGTATGGTATGTTACCAATGTGGTCAGACGGCCATGGGCATCTGTAAATTCTGTGGCAGAGCAGTCTGCGCCAATCATTACAGCCAAATGCCCGTGATTCTGGCCGTATATGTTGGCCGTGCTCAAACACCTAAAACGATTGTAGTAGCGGATGCGTTGTGGTGTAGAGCATGCAAGCCCCAACCAGAGCCCATTCCAATGCCGGAGATTTACTAATGGGACTATTTGATCGTTTACAAGATGAGATTGATGCGCGCGGACGGCAAGAAGGTCTTTCCCCAATTGATTTATTGGATTTGCCCCAAGGATTGGCGACAATTGCCAAAAAGATTGTTCGTAAGAATGGCATGAGCCTGACCGAGATTGCCGAGGACATGGGGCAGACCCCAACAGAAGCCCAAGCTGTTTTGGACGAATTGGTGGCGAAAGGCTTAATCCGGCGGGTAGAGGTTAATGAAGAAATCTGGTACAAAGCCCACTTTGCCCGCAAAGCCGATAAGAAACTCTCACTGGGGGTCTGGTCGGCCTTGGATAATATTTTGGATCCAGAACGGGATTAGCTACTTCCACTCCATTCAAACAGTTATGCCCAGGTGGTAGCAAAAAAGCATTAATAATTTAAAAAGTCTAAAATGGGAGATGACTATGTCAAAGATCATTTCTATTCACTCTTTCCGAGGCGGAACGGGTAAATCCAATACCACTGCCAATATCACTACGCTGCTGGCGGCCCAGGGACTGAAGGTGGGCGTAATTGATACGGATATCCAATCCCCTGGTATCCACGTTCTCTTTGGTTTGGATGAAGATGCCATGGGGCACTCATTGAACGACTATTTGTGGGGCAAGTGCGCTATCGAGGAGTGCGCTCATGATGTGACGACGACCCTCGGCGGCGAACCCATCAAAGGCCAAATCTATCTGATTCCTTCCAGCATCAAAGCCGGTGAGATTGCCCGGGTTCTCCGCGAGGGTTACGACGTGGGCCTACTGAACGATGGTTTCCATGACCTGGTGGAAAATTTGAATTTGGATGTACTAATGATTGACACCCACCCCGGCCTGAACGAGGAAACGCTTCTCTCCATTGCTATTTCCGACGCATTGGTTATTATTCTGCGCCCCGACCAGCAAGATTATCAAGGTACGGGCGTTACGGTGGAAGTAGCCCGCAAACTCAATGTGCCGCGTTTACTGCTGATGGTCAACAAGGTGCCAGAGGTATTTAATTTCGCCGATGTCCAAAAGCGGGTCGAGGAGACCTACAACAGCGAAGTCGCGGCGGTGTTGCCCCACTCTGATGAGATGATGACCTTGGCCAGCGCGGGTATCTTTGTGCTGCGTTACCCAAACCACAAGGTTACGCAGGCGCTCAAGCAAGTCGCAACCAAGTTGATGGCGTAAGCAAGAGTATAAATCAACGGATAAAATTTAGAGGTTAGGGGTCGGGCAGCATGGTTTTCCAGTTCCCAACTTCTAACCTTTTTTGTTAACAATTCATCCTCGTTCCCACACAAAGCGTGACGCGAAGCGTGGGAACGAGGATGAAACACGAAGAGTTTCGGATGGGCTCCTTAAAAACTGGCCATGACACGTTTACTCAGTAAACTATTTAATATTCGTCCAACCGAATGGCCACGCTTGTTATATCTGTATCTGATATTTTTTGTGTACATTACAGGCGCCACTTGGGGTGAAACAATCGTCGAGGCAGCCTTTTTGCAGCAAGTGGGCGTAGAGTTCTTGCCATGGGTTTTTGTGGCCATTGCTCTTGTATCCATCCCAGCCATAGCCGTTTACACCGCCTTTGTCGATCGTATTGCCAATAATAAGCTGGCCATCGCCATTCTGAGCGCAGGTATGGTAGGTGTCATTGTCGGCCGCATGTTGCTGGCCCGCAATATGGATACAATCGCCTATCCTTTGCTGTATCTGGTCATGTTCGTCCCGCTCTCCGACATTTTCATCGTCCATTGGTATACCCTAACCAACAGTTTTTATGACACGCAATGCGCCAAGCGGATTGTTCCCATATTGGCTACTGCTAGCCGCATCGGCGGCATTCTGGCCGGCTTGACCATGTTTCTTTTGAACCGCTGGCTCTCCCCTACCAACATCGTTACCGTTTGGTTGAGCGCACTCCTCCTGGTCATGCTGTTGATTGGGTTGATGCCTCACCTCTTCAAAGAAGACAAAACCACACTTGAACAGTCCGAAGATATCGTTGCTGATAGCAAGACAGAACCAGGCAAGACGCGCTTATCCTATCTTGACAATATCCGCGAGGGCTACCATTATATTTCCCAATCATCCTTTCTGCTGTGGATGGCTGTTTCTACGCTACTATTGATGACCCTCATTCCATTCCTGGAGTTTCGAACCAGCCAAATTTTGCTAGCCGAACTAAAAACGACCCAAGAAATTTCCAACTTTACCGGCATGCTCAACGGCCTAACCAACTTGATTGCTTTGCCCATTCAGCTTTTTTTGCTTAGCCGTATTATCGGCTGGGTTGGGGTGGGCAACGCCAACTTGATTTTTCCCATTGGCAACCTGGCGATATGCGGCGCACTGGCCTGGAGACCCAGCTTGACCACCGCCGCTGCGGCCTATTTTGATCGAAACGCTTTTCGTTCCACCTTCCGTAACCCGCCCGATAGCTTACTGTATAATGCCGTTCCCCTAAGGGTCAAGGGACGGGCGCGAGCCTTTATTGGTGGCTTAATTGTCCCGCTAGGTTCCCTGACTGGCGGCCTCCTGCTACTTTTGCCATTCAGCTCACTGGCCTGGTTTTTGCCGGTGGTCATCGTTGGGTTGGCGTTGACCTATCTAGCCAGCACGTTCGTCCTGCGTAAGCAGTACACCCAGGCCCTCATCCAGATGTTGGAGGAGGAGGATTTTTCATTCCTGCTATCGCAAGAGGCTTCAGACCTGACCGTCACCGATCCGGCGACCCTCAACAGTCTCCGTAAAAAGCTCGAAGAAAGCACCAGTCACGAATTTACAATTTTTATGGCCAAGCTCATTAGCCAAATTGGCGGCAGCGCAGCCATCTCCATCCTGGGACAGGCTGCCAGAACCAACACTGATGCTCGCAGCCGTGCGGCCATCCTCGATGTCCTGGTGGCCGCCGATACCCAGGGCGATGCGGTCCGCCGGCTTTATACTGATTTTTTGGGGGATGAAGATGGGCGGGTGCGCCAATCGGCTATCGCCGGTTTGGAACAGTTGACCGGCCCGCAAGATAAGCAGTTCCTGGCTCTAGCTCTGAATATGTTATCGGATCCGGATATGGAGGTACGAGCCAGAATTCTCCCAGTTCTGCTCCAAGCCAGCGACCCAGACCATCAAATCTCAGCCATCCAAACCTTAAATGAATTCTTGAATAATCAGGACGCCCATCAGCGGGCTTGGGGGGTGCGGGTTCTTAATCAAACTGGCGACCTGCGCTTTGTCCACACCCTATTGGATTATCTGGGCGATCCCGCCGACGAAGTGCGCCTGGAAGCCGCTATTGCTGTCGAAGCGCTATTATCTCAAAAGATACCGGCCCTCATCATTGAATTGATCTTGGAAAAGATAAACCGGCTAGCCCAAGATCCCGTTGAGCGCGTGCGCTGCGCCGCTTTGATCAGCTTAGGTCGCATTGGCAACCGCGAGTCGCATCGCACGTTGATGAATGCGCTAACGGACCCCAGCCCTCAGGTCAGAACAACGGCAGTAGATACTTTAGTCCAAATAGGCAAGTCGGTCATTCCCGCCATTCATCCAGCCCTTAATTCTCCCAATGCGCTCCTCCGCAAAATGGCCACTGTGGCCCTAAGCCGCATCAATCAGCGAGAGTTTGGTTCGCTGGTCGAGGCCCATATTACCGGCAACCTGCTCGACATTTATCGTCGTTATGGTCTGCTGGCGGCGCTAATGCCATGCGCCGAATACCCTAGCATTTCTATCTTGCAGAGCGCCTTCCGTGAGCAAAATCAGCAACTCCTCGACGAGATTTTTTATTTACTAACGGCCATTCACGATAAAGAAGCTGTTAGAATTGTGGCTGAGTCCTTGCAGAGCGAAACAGCCCGTATCCGCGCCAATGCCACCGAAGCGCTTGAGGCATTAACCACACCCCAGACAGCCAGCCTGATTGCACCTCTATTTGAACCTGAGTTGGCTCCGGCCCAGTTATTAGAGATTAGTCAAGACACCTGGGATATGTCTGATCCTATCACAACAGCGGCCATTAAACAGATCCTGGCCGACCCCGACGACCCGTGGCTACGAGCGGTGATGACCCTGGCTCTGGGTGAAATGGGAGCCACTTTTTTGTCCCCGCAGACCCCTGCTCCCCAATCACCGACGCTTAAAGTTCATGAGGTAGCCAATCAGCGCTTAGAGAAACTCACCGATCCGAGCGCTAACGACCCCCTGACCAACCCTGACTCCCTACCAGAGTCCGTCAAGCCAGAAGACAGCAAAGCCCGCCAGCCTCGACCGGCTAATTTATTTGATGGTTTAAGTGAGACAGGTGACCCGCCTCAGCCCACCCCCGGACCTCAATTGGAAGAGCGTCCAACCCGCCGAGTCCGACTAGCCAATCTCCTGGACGCATTGACTGAAACAGGTCACGAAGATAAACCCAAACCAGCAGAGCCTAAAGCCCACCGAAGTCGGCCAGCCGACCTATTTGGCGCGCTTATTGATGTCCTTGAGCCGGCCTCGCCCCAACCGGATAAAAAAGCCAATCCATCCAACCCACTGCCGCCTAATCAGTTACCGTTCAACCTGCCGGAAATCGAAGCAATGGTCGAGGCGGCCTTTGCTGATCCATATATTGACGTACGTCTTGCCGCGCGAGCCGCCAAACGGATCATGGCTGGTTCGTACATCACGAGTGTGATCCAAGAGGAGGGACTCTTGCTTTCCGCCATCGAAAAAATTATCTTTTTGAAAGAAGTTCCCTTTTTCCAGGGGATGACGGTTGATCAATTAAAGGTGTTAGCCCAGGTGTGCGAAGAGCAGCTTTTTGAAGAAGATGCCCACATCTTTAATGAGGGCGACCCCGGCGGCGCCCTATACGTCGTGGTCAATGGCCGAGTGGGGATTGAGCAGGAAAAACGAAAGGGATCTTTTGCCCGCCTGGCCACCATCGAAGCCCACTCTTATTTTGGGGAAATGAATCTATTTGACAACAGCCATCGTTCCGATACAGCCATTGCTCTGCAAGACACCTTGACCCTGCGGCTGCGCCGCGAACCGTTGATTGCCTTGGCCCGGCAATACCCCGATCTATCTTTGGAATTGATCAACGTTCTCAGTCAACGACTGCGTGAA
>Ga0184627_10000548_pt1 | contig 14513 bp, 16 predicted proteins | sample PLM3_127_b1_FD_133150 | JGI IMG/M metagenome (GOLD analysis project Ga0184627, IMG submission 133150) | Groundwater sediment microbial communities from an aquifer in East River, Colorado, USA - PLM3_127_b1 | ecosystem: Environmental > Terrestrial > Soil > Riparian zone | place: USA: East River...
ATCCCGGCCAAGTCTCCAGGGGGCGATCGCTCACCGAACAGGTGATGCCACCTGTGGTGCCGGCCGGCCTTCCCTCCGAACTGCTCCAGCGCCGTCCCGATGTGGTCCAGGCGGAGCAAGGCCTGGCGGCAGCGACCGCCAGGATCGGTATGGCCAAGGCGGACCGGTTTCCCAAGCTCAGCATTACCGGCACGCTGGGTGTAGCCAGTCCAACCTTGAGCAGATTTGTGGCACCCGAGACCATATTCGGCGCTGCAGGCCCAAGCTTGACCGGACCATTGCTCAATGCGCAGATTTTGGGATTCCAACAGGAAGCCGCTGAAGCGCAAGCTCGACAGGCCGTTGCCCAATACGAGCAGACCATCCTCGTCGCGTTCAAGGAGGTTGAAGATGCTTTGGTGGGGGTCAGCACGGCCCGTGAGCAAGCCACCGCACAGGAGAGGCAAGTGAATGCTCTACGGTCAGCCTTGCGTCTCGCCAGTATACGATACAAAGGCGGACTCGCGAATTATTTGGATGTCCTCATTGCGCAGCGGAATCTCTTCGACGCGGAATTGGCACTCGCCGCCACCCGTCGCCTCCATCTGGTGTCGATCGTCCAACTCTACAAAGCCCTCGGAGGCGGATGGTCACCGGACGGGAAGTCGGCGGAGCAAGCTCCTGCAGCGCCGATGCCTGTTTCAGACAAGACTGGCTAAACCAAGGGCAGACGCGCAACTGTCTCCGAGTGTTGTCGGGGAAGGATACGGCAGCCTCACGGGGAGAGCGCGTCGCCGTCAGCGTCCGCTCAGAACAGCCAGCATGGCGTCGTGGATGAATCCGTTGCTCGCCACGATCTGCTGGTTGTAAATGGAAAACGACCCCCCCTTGAAGTCTGTGACTCGCCCTCCCGCTTCCACCACGATGAGCGCACCGGCTGCCGTGTCCCAGGGGTGCAACTTGAGCTCCCAAAACCCGTCGAAGCGGCCGGCGGCGACGTAGCAGAGGTCCAGCGCGGCTGTCCCGGTCCTACGGAGACCTTGGGCGCGCAGCGCGAAGCGAGAGAAATGGTCCAGATTATTGTTTGAGCTTTCTCGTATGTCGTAGGCAAAGCCTGTAACCAGCAAAGAGGCATTCAGCGAAGGAGCGCGTGATACATGAAGCGGTGCTCCATTGAGAAAGGCGCCGCCTCCGGCCTCCGCCACATACAGTTCTTCCCGCGTCGGGTCAAAGACCGCCCCCAGGATCGCCTTGCCTTGAAGCTGTAGCCCGATCGAGACGCAGTAGGCTGGGTACCCGTGCACGAAATTGGTGGTGCCGTCCAGCGGGTCGATTACCCACTGGTAAGGAGACTCGGTTTCCTCCCGAAGCCCGCCTTCCTCCGCCAAGAGGCGGTGCGAAGGATATCTCCTTCGGATCAGGGCGACGATGGCTTGCTCAGCCCGTCGGTCCGCATCCGTGACCAAGTTGACCGCATCCTTGTGCTCGATGCGGAATCCGTTGTGGGCATGCTCCAGCAAAATCGCTCCGGCGCGCCGAGCTGCCTCGATGGCTGTGGCTTTGAGTTCGCCAGGTGTCGGAGGAGCAGAGAGTGGATCGGTCCGCATGGACGGATCATACCACGCCGGCCGCTACGAATCTCCACGAAGAACGCCGTCATGGGCTCCAAACGCTCGAAGAAGTGGTATTGAGTCGACTCTCATCACGCGAGCATCTTCGCCGAGCATACTATGGAGACTTGCGTCGCCGAATTTGTTGTTGACAACATTCAGAAGCTTTGTTACAAAGCAAGCATGCTTTCAAGAGGACTTGCTCGTGGAAGAACTGAAAGATATTATCGTCGGGCTTGAGCAACGGATCAGCGCGTATAAAAGTCGTCTTCAGGAACTGGAGAAAAAGCGCAAACGGTTGGAAGAGGAAATTGTAACTATTAAAAAATACTTAGAGCTCGCCGAGACTCTCTACCGAGTTGAAGCCGACAAAGCGAAATTCGCCAACCTTTCCAACCAAGTCATCACCGACGAGAAGGGGGCCAGGCCCCTTCCGGTCATGGACGTCACCGATCAGTCTCGAGAGATCCTGCTCGGACGCAGCAAGTACGTCGGTATGAGCGTTCCAGAGGCCGCTTGCCGGATCCTGCGGGAAGCGAAGCGCTCGATGCATGCCAAGGAGCTGCTCCAGCGTCTTCTTGAGGGAGGGATGCAGATCAAGGGGAAAACCCCCCTCACTTCGGTCGCCACCTCGCTCAAGAGGGACAAACGTTTCCGGAAAGTGAGCCCGAATACCTTTGAAGCTTTGGAATACACACTGATCGAAGCGGTGTGATTACCCCCAGTGATGGCGTGAGTCGGCAGTACCGGAAGGAGGTGAGGGTCTTGGCGAAGAAGGTGGCGAAGAAGAAAAAGAAGTAAGCCCACTCCCTGCTACACCGCCGGGGGTAAGGCCACTTGCCCCCGGCGTCCTTTCTCCCCTCCTCACACCTGTCAAGAGAGAGACTCAGCCCCAAAACCAACGTTGAGTTGAGAAGCGAGAGATTCGTTAAAACGTGGAGGACGCTTGCAGGGGGATATTCTGTACAGAGCGAGAGGCGCTGAGCGCGGGTTGGGACTCCAGAGAAACCGGTTGCTCGCCACGGTTGACCAACACCCATTTGTCCGGCTGCTCCAGGATCTTCTCCACCAATTTAGTGTGGAGCGCATGGCCGGAACGATCGGCGATCAAGTGCCCGAGGAACGGCACTCCAAGCAGAGCCAGGTCGCCGATGAGGTCCAGAATTTTGTGCCGGACGAACTCATCGGGGAACCGCAGTCCGGACTGGTTGAGGACTTCGCGGTCAGAGAGCACAATCGTATTTTCAAGCGATCCCCCTTTGCCCAGGCCTCTTGACCAGAGGTCTTCCACCTCCTGAAGAAACCCGAATGTCCGAGCCTCCGCAATGTCCAGCTCGAATGCGGAGACCGAGCAATCATAGACATAGGTTTGCTTCTGGATCAGGGGATGATCGTACTGGATCGAATAGGTGATACGAGGGTGGGAAGAGGGTTCAATGATCACCCGCCGGTCCCCATCTATAACCTCGATCGGTTGGGTAATCTTCAAGAAAGGCTGCCGCCGTTCCTGCGGGACGACCCCTGCGGCCTTGATGAGGCGCACGAACGGACTGGAACTTCCGTCCATGGCCGGGACTTCCTCGGCGTCCAGTTCAACTAACGCATTGTCAACCTCTAGGCCCACCAATGCCGCCAACAGGTGCTCGATGGTCTTAACAGAGGTCCCGTTAACGCGGATTGCAGTGCAGAGCTCTGTCTGAACGAGGTTTTGGACCAGGGCGCCAACGGACACTCGCTCGCCTGCCCCATGCCGAACAAACATGATGCCGGTGTCCGGTGGTGCTGGACGAAGCGTAAGGGTTACTGGGAGCCCTGTGTGGAGGCCGATTCCCGTGCAGGAGATTGACTGTCCTAATGACCGCTGCTGGCGCACAAAATCTCCTAAATTCCTTCGGCAACGTAATGAGCAATTAACATACCAGACGATCGCAGAGATAAATTGTTGTGCAAGTATTTAAATTTCCAGAACAAATCCAGATGATGGTTTATTGAAAAACAGTGGTAAAAACAAAACACATGTGTCTTTTTCGCGGTCTATTACTGAGATCTAGATGGACCGGTACGCCTAGCGCGACGGAGGGGGTTCCAGCTCAATCAGCCCCTTACGGATTGCCAGGATTGCCGCTTGGGTCCGGTCATAGACCTGCAGCTTGTGAAAAATGTTCCGGACGTGGTTCTTGACGGTCTTCTCACTCAGGTTCAAGCTGTTGGCGATCTCTTTGTTGGTCTTCCCGTCCGCCACCAACCGCAGCACGGTAATCTCGCGTTCGGTCAAATCGTGCTCGACCCCTGAAGGCCTCTTACCTTTTTTCTGCGCCATCAGGGAAAATTCCGCCAGGATCTTGCTGGCCACCGACGGGTGGATGAGCGACTCTCCGCGGTAGATGGCTCGAATCCCCGCCACAATCTGAGCCGAGTCGGTGTCTTTCAGGAGGTATCCCGTTGCGCCGGCGCGCACGAGATCGAAGATGTAGTGCTGCTCCTCGTACATCGTCAGCGCGACGATGCCCATGTGTGGAAACTCGCGCTTGATCTGTCTCGTGGCCTCCACCCCTCCCATCTTGGGCATGCTGACGTCCATCAGGATGACGTCTGGCAGAAGTGAGCGGGCTTTTTCGACCGCCTCCAGCCCATCCTGCGCTTCCCCTACCACTTGGATGTCTTCCTTGGCTTTGAGGATGGCGGCCAATCCTTCTCGCACGACCCGGTGATCGTCTGCGATGAGCACTTTAATTCGTTCCATCTCGCCCGGTCTCCTTCCTTGTGAGCGGCACCTCGATCACGATCCGTGTTCCGCGGCCCTTCTTTGAGTCGATCTTGGCCTCGCCGCCGACTAATCGCGCGCGCTCGACAATGCTCCGCAGTCCAAAATGATCCCACTTCTCCGGGTTCTGCGGAATGCCGTCCGCGTCGAACCCCACCCCTGTGTCCGTGATCGTGGCGGTCAACATGTCGTGGCCGATCTCAAGCTGAACCGCGACGCGGTCCGCCTTGGCGTGTTTTTGCGCGTTACTGAGCGCCTCCTGGATGATCCGAAAGAGGAAGATCTTGGTTTTCGGGAACAGCGTTTTCTCATCGCCGGCCAACGAAAAGGCGGTCTTGATGCGGTACTGCGTTTCGTATGACTTCAGATAATTCGTGAGCGCCGGAATTAGCTCCATTTTGTCGTATTGGACCGGACGCAAATTGAGAATGACCTGTCGGGCTTCCCGGATCGCCATCTTCAGGTGGGCTTTGGTCTCACGGAGCACGGCTTGACAGGCCTTCGGATCCTTCCGAATGAGTTCATGACAATGGTCCAGTTTGAAATTGACGCCGGCCAGATTCTGGATCAGGCCATCGTGAATTTCGCAGGCGATTCGGGTGCGCTCCTCCGTGACGGCCGCCCCTGCCTCCTTGACGTAGAGCCGATAGAGGGACTGGTACTTGTTCAGGGTCTTTTCGATCTCCGCTGTCGCCCGGATACGTGCCTCGATCAGTTGCCACATGAACTTGGCGCTGGCTCCTCCGATGACCGCGACTCCCATCCGATGGAAGTCCTGCAGTTCCTGTCCCACCTTGGCGTCGCCGCTGACATCGATGATCAAGTCTACACGCTCCATCGCAAGCAGGTCTCGGTAATCGCGCATGACATGAATGCCCAGCCGCCGGGCCAGCTTCAGGCCGACTGCCTGCGGATTCACTTCCGCGACACCCACGATCTGAACCAACGGATCTGCCGCGAGAACCTCCATCAACGCAGTCCCACCGTGTCCGGCGCCGATAATCGCCACGTGCGTGGCTGCCGTTGGACCCCGTCTCTTGGCGGCCCTGCTTTTCACCGGCTTTTTTGTCGCAGGAATCAAGACACCACCCTGGCCAGTGGACGACTGTGGGGACGACACGGAGGCGGGGCTATTTCTCTCGTCGCTCATGGGCCAGCGCCTTCAGCTCGTCCATGAACTGATCGATATCCTTGAATTCCCGGTACACCGACGCGAACCGGACGTAGGCGACTTGATCAAGCTGATGCAGCTCTTTCATGACCTCTTCCCCGACGGTGCGGCTCCGGATCTCCGTGTCCCCCATCTCTTGGACGCGCTTTTCTATTCTGTCCGTGACCGCTTCGATCGTCGGGGTACTGATGGGCCGTTTCTCGCACGCCTTCTTGAGACCGGCCAGGATCTTCGTCCGGTCGAACGGCTCTCGCCTCCCGTCCTTCTTGACCACCATCGGCAGACTCTCTTCCACCCGCTCATAGGTGGTGTAGCGGCGCTTGCAGGAGAGGCACTCGCGGCGACGGCGGATGACCCCACCCTCCCTCGCCATCCGTGAATCTACCACCTTGTCCTCGAGCTCGTCACAGAATGGACACTTCACAGTAGGCGCCCCTCGTGTTAGGTGGAAGCCGCGTCGTACGAATGAAAGATCGGAAACCGGCCGCAGAGCGCCTTCGCCTGCTTGCGCACCTCACGTTGCACGCGCAGGTCCTGCGGCTGTTTGAGGACTCGTTCTATAAGCGAGACGATGTTTTGCATCTCGGCTTCCCGCATGCCCCGTGTGGAGACGATCGGAGTCCCCAGCCTGATGCCGCTTGCGACAGCCGGGGGCTTCTCATCGTAGGGCACGGCGTTCTTGTTCACGATGATGCCGGCCGCATCGAGGGCGGTCTCAGCCTGTTTGCCGGTCAACCCCTTCGGGCTCAGGTTGACCAGGAACAGATGGGTATCGGTCCCACCAGAGACCACCCGGTACCCGCGCTCGACCAGGCCTGCCGCAAGGGCACGGGCATTGGCGACCACCTGACGTTGGTACGATTTAAACGCCGGCGACAGCGCCTCGTGCAGGGCCACCGCTTTGGCGGCGATCACGTGCATCAAGGGTCCGCCCTGGGTGCCCGGGAAGATGATCTTGTCCACGGCCTTGGCGTGCTCTGCCTTGCACATGATGATGCCGCCACGAGGCCCCCGCAGGGTCTTGTGGGTGGTGGTGGTGACGAAGTCTGCGTAGGGGATGGGACTTGGGTGAAGCCCTGTGGCAATCAGTCCCGCAATGTGCGCGATATCAACCAGGAGGTACGCCCCCACCGATTGGGCGATCTTTTGGAACCGTGGGAAATCCAAGATCCGCGCGTAGGCGCTGGCCCCCACCACGATCATGCGAGGGTGGCATTCCTCAGCGATGCGCTGAACCGCGTCGTAGTCAATCACTTCCGTCTCCCGGTCCACGCCGTAAAAGTAGGATCGAAAGAGGGTGCCGGAAAAATTCACGCGGCTGCCGTGAGTGAGATGCCCTCCCTGTGCCAGGTCCATGCCCAGGATCACGTCACCGGGTTTCAGGACCGACAGGTACGCCGCCATGTTGGCCTGCGACCCTGAATGTGGCTGCACATTGACATGGTCGGCGCCGAAGAGCTGCTTGGCCCGCTGAATCGCCAGTTCTTCCACCACATCCACATGCTGGCAGCCGCCGTAATACCGCTTCCCTGGATAGCCCTCCGCATATTTGTTGGTCATCAGGCAGCCCTGGGCTGCCAGCACAGCGGGGCTGGCAAAATTCTCTGAGGCGATCAGCAGCAGTTTCTCGCGCTGGCGTTTTTCCTCAGCACGGATGGCGTCAAACACCGCCGGGTCAGTTGCTCTCAACGCCTTCAGTGAGCCTACCGCGTGACTCATACGGCTTACGACCTCTTTCTCGTTTGGTGACGGGGAACCCCTACCTCAATCCGATCCTTCAGCCTGACCAGGTTGCTAGGTCTCTACAGTCGAGGCAGCCTCCTGCTTCTTGACCACCATGACCGACACGCTGGCGGTGACATCACGATGGAGCTTCACAGGCACAGTGAACATTCCAAGTTCCTTGATCGGCTGCGCGAGCTGGATTTTTCTACGATCCACCTCAAACCCGTGCTCGGCCAACCCCTCCACGATGTCCTTGACCGTCACGGACCCAAACATTTTATCGTCCTTCCCTACCTGAGCCGTGACTGTGAGCGAGACCGCGGAGATCTTTTTCGCCACGGCCTCGATTTGCAGTTTCTCTTTCCGGGCCTTCTCGGCGGACACGCGCTTTACATGCTCAAAGGCTTTCACGTTACGGCTGCTGGCCTCAAGCGCCTTGCGTCGTGGGAGCAGATAGTTTCTGGCGAACCCGTCGGACACATCCAACAGGTCTCCCACGTGCCCCAACCCTTCCACCGTTTCTTGCAGAATCACCTTCATAGAGCTAACTCCTTCTGTGAGAAGCGAAAAATCATACTTGGCACATGGGGAAAAGTCAATTGTGGACAGCCTCTTTGTTCTGACGCTAAGATACGGCCAGGCCTATGAAACGCGGTCCCACTGCTCCATGTCCAGTGCCTCAAGGCTATCCGGCGCAACTCTTCTATATTGTTGAGGTTATTATGACCGCGAACCTCCTTGCCACCACATGAAACTGATTGAGCTGATCGAGCACTGTTCGCGCAGACTCGCGGTTGAGCGAGATGGCCTATCAGCACGAGAGCTCGACACACCGGTCACAGCGTCGGGAGGCCGTCTCGTCTCGACGGCAGGAACGCTCTACCTCTACCGGTTTGACGTGCCAGCAGGTGCGCCGTTGCTGGAGGATCTGCCGGTCACCGTTATCCCGCCGGGGGACGTTGAACCCACCGAGGGGTGTGTGGTCGGCCGCCTTGACCAAGCCGTGCTGATCCAAACGTTCGATTCGTTCGGCCAGAGCGTTAACTCCCTCACAATCGTTCCCGACGCCACCGCCTTTTTCGACACAGCCTCGAAGCGGCTTGCGGAGATGGCGCACAAGTCCCAATCGTACACGCTGGGGCCGACTGAACGACTCCTCCCCTGGCTGGATCCGGAGCAATCAACGCACAGCCAGACGGCACAGGCGTCGGCTTCCACGTCCGTACTCACGACGGTCTGGAATGAAGATCCTGTGGCCCGACGGGCCAAGCTGGCGTCGTTAGCAATCGAGTTGGTCCGAAGCAATAAGAGGACCTTGCTGGTCAGTGCAGATCACCGACGGGCGGATGAGGCCTTAGGCACGATCGCTCGAGCCCTGCGCGGTGCCGGATTGCCCTTCAAGAGTTTGGTCAGCCGGTACGAAATGCCCGTGCAGAGGGAGGCGGCAGGGATGGCGCTGTCGGAGCTAGGGTTCGAGGCGCAGATGCACCAGTTCTATGCGAGATCACGGGCCGATAAGGCCACGCTCCGTCGCAAGTACGACCGGTTCCGTGAGCTGACGCCGCTCCTGGCCTATAAGGCGCAGAAGCAACAGGAGCTCGATGAGGTCAAGCACCTGGAATGGCGGCTCCTGACTGAGGTTAGCGAACTCCAGGGGAAGATCAAGGAGGTCAGCACCACGATGGCCGAATACGAGGGGCTTCCGATCTGGAGGCGATTGGCCATGCAGACGATGGGCAAAAACATGGTCTCGCTGAACGAGTACCAGGCCATCTACGAACAGACGGTTCAGGGACTCTTGCAGGAGCTGGAGGTGGCGAAGCGACGAATTGAAGCCCTGAGTCCGGAAGCGGCGATCCCGAAGGAGCTGCGCCCAGAATACAGTGAGCTCAAGGAGGAGATCACGAGATTAGGGGGCACCAAGCGGATCAGAGAATTGCTGGCGGCGGAAGAGGGCACCAACCGCCAGGCCTTCATTCAAAACAAGCGGGTGGTCGTCACGACGGCTGCGCGGGTGGTGTCCGATCCATTGTTCGGCCGGGTCCGGTTCGACGTGCTGATTGCGGACGAGGCGCCCCTCATCCCAACCCCCTTCTTGCTGGCCGCCGCTGGCTTGGTCCGGGAACGAATCGTGCTGAGTGGAGACACTCGTGATATTCCCGTCGCACGAGCTTGGGAGTCATGCGGGGCCTTGCCGTTCAATCGGCAGGCCACTCAGTCACCCTCAAAGGTCGGGTGAATACGTGGAAGATTCTTGACGGTAGCGCCGGCGCACTGCATTCAGCGCGCCTTGACGGACACAGAGCAATGGGTGATAATCCGACCCCCAACAACTCGCCGAAGTGGCGGAACTGGCAGACGCACCAGATTCAGGGTCTGGCGCCCTCACGGGTGTCCGGGTTCAAATCCCGGCTTCGGCACCACCTCTTTCTATCCCATTGAAAGGCTTCGGCGAGTTCTGACGGCTGGGCGGCAGCGGCCGTATTTTGGCCGTACGGCTGGCCGGTAATTGCACATAAATCAGCTCCCATTAAGCATAGACATCGGCCGCTCCTAGCATGCTGACTGTCATATATATTGCTACCCCCCTTCGGAGGTACTTCTTTTGAGTCTTGCGCCAAGAGCGACGTTGGGTATCCTTGTCAGTGGGGCCTTGACTCACCCCACCGCGAGGAGGCTGACATGGAATGTCTGCGTTGTCGGGGCTTGATGGTTGAAGACTACTTCATTGATCTCCACGGGACTGGCGGGTTGATGTGGATGAGGGGGTGGCGGTGTATGAACTGCGGTCATGTCGTTGATCCCCTCATCGAGTCCAACCGCCGCTTGGAGGCAGCCACGCTCCGTGCCATGGCGCACGAGGAGCTGGGGGACGAGGAAGAGGAGGTGCATTTGGGTGCGGAAACCCTCACTCGATACGCGGTCTGATCACCCGACGATGGCCTATCAAGCGAGAGTTCCATCGGATCGGCGCAAAGCGCCCCGCTTTCACGTGCAGTTTCGCAGTTCGCTTGCCAGAGACGGCAAGAGAGTGGTGGGGATTGGCCTCGTCACCGACCTGTCCACAGGCGGGTGTAAGATTGAGGGCCAGATGCCAGAATCTAAGGGCACCTACCTCGAATTACGTCTCTATGCGCCCGGTTTTTCTCACCCCATTATTATCGAAGGGGCACCTGTCCGGTGGGTTCGTACGCGGGCGTTTGGCGTGGAATTCATCCGTTTGACGCGCGGCGCGCAGGCACGACTCCGTCAAGTTGTCCAGCGCCTACCAGAACTAAGTGGTGGTCGGACAGCGGAGCGCCACGGCGAAGAAGACTGGACCTGGATTGGGTAATATTCTGGCTGGTAATTTCTTTGAATGGTGTGGGAAGACACTAGGCTCAACCCTAGTTGGCGGACAGCGATAATCACCTGGAATGGTGTGTTCTGCGGCTTACGGGACGTGGCGTCACAATCCTGGCTGACCCACTGGGCAAACACAGGCAGTGCAACGAGATGGAAAGCTGTTGTAAGAAACAGCGCTTTCTTGCTGACCGCATGGTAGACGCCATCAATGCCACGCTTGACCAAAGTACTTGAGGTGAAGCCTAGCGACCGCTACCGCAAGGAAGCACCGGCGGCCGTAAATCGGCCGTATCGTGGCGGTCAAACCCGCTCATTTGGTGTCACTCCTGCTCACATGCCTGCACCTCTCTAAGTGTTGACAACGCGAAACGAACTGGCGGAAATCCGCGCCACACTTGGAGATCCTGGATTGGCCCTCCAGCAAATCCTGACTTCGGCACCAATCTCCGCCCGAGATTCCGCGGTCAGTGGAGTCAGCACCGCAATGGGAGTGCAAGCTTCTTGAATTAAACAAGGCTTAACCGACTTATCGCCCGTCGCCGTCGTGGTTCTGCTCCGCAATGTTCCTGCTGGCTTCGTTGAGGTCCTGCTGCAGCTCTTTGCGTTCCTCTCTCGTCAGGGATCCGTCTGACTTCATCTGGCGCTCTCTGGCGCGGATCGCTCTCTGCTCGGCCTTGAGCGATCGAGTTTCCTCCTTTGTCAGCTCTCCACTTTTGACCCCTTGCTTGATGCGCTGCTTCTGTCGATGTTCCCGCCGGTCAACGCCTGGGGATTTGGGATCTCCGAACACTGGCGCTGCAAACGTCATCACCAGAATCGCTGCGACGACTGCCCGTCCGATCATAATGGCTCCTTTCGGTTTAGAAGGGGCGAAGCCCTAGTAAAACAAGTAGATTACATCACTACCATTTGATCAAGATACCGCACTCTGAACTGAGGTCAAGAAAAACATGGACTTCACGTTGGCTGGTGAAGAGTGGAAGAGTAGGCTGCGTCCTCAGACTTGATCGCTCCTGCAGCCAGCCTGTATGATGCGCCTGCCTTCTAGCTGGAGAGCTGGACTTGTTGAGAGAGGATCTCGCGAAAGCTTTTGTAACGACTCAGTCCTTCAAGTGGGACCGGACCACCGGCTTCAAGCTGGCCTCCGGAGGCATCAGTCCATTTTATGTGGACTGCCGGGTTCTCATGGCTTACCCGGCCCCGCGCAACCTGGTTGCCCAACTGGCGTTCGAGGCCATCAAAGACCTGCCGTGTGACTGCATCGGTGGGCCGGAGATCGGCGCCATTGCCATTTCCACAGCCATCTCAGGCTATGGCTATCATGGAACGCCTCGGCGGGAGTGGCGCACGTTTGTGGTCCGTAGGCAACCTAAGGACCACGGGCTCGGAAAGCTGATCGAAGGGGCGGTCAAACCGGGAGACCAAGCGCTGATTGTGGACGACGTGCTGACCAGCGGGGGGTCCCTCATCAAAGCGGTCAAGGCAGCCCGCGAGGCAGGGTTAAAGGTGGACCATGCACTGGTGATCGTGGATCGGAATGAACAGGATGGGCGCGCACGTGTGGAGGAACAAAACGTTACTCTGTTGAGCCTCTTGACGATCAAGGATCTCATGGACTTTCAGGAGACACAGCAGAAGGTGGCAGGACGATAGTCGCGCCGGTCGGATTCCCCGTCACTTGCAGCGGAACTGGATTGCCCAGCGTCGTACCGTAATCACTTCTTCCATCCCCTCGATCACGCCCGACACGCGGCTCGAGCCTTTCGCTTCGCCTTCCCTGACGATCGTATAGTGCTTCCCACAACGTTTCTCGATAATCTGAAACGCGTCGTCCCGATGCCGAGAATACAGATGGCCATTGTCGCCCTTGTAGGGGTACGTGACCACGCCCCCTGACTCTGTTTCCTGGACCAGTGTGGCCCCTTCGGCGCAGCCGGCGCAGACCAGCAGGAAGGTCAGGAGCGTGGCCCTTGACCATCTTTTTGTAGCGGTCGTATGATGATGGCCATCCTTCGTGTTAGGCTGTACACAATAAGGCTGATTCACGGTCGTGCGCGCAGGAGAGGAGGCGGAATCATGAAACCGAGAATATTCTATGCTTGTCTCGGACTTGGCCTGGGGCTGGCGCTGATCGGCAGCAGCGTCTGGGCCCATCATTCATACCTGCTCACGGTCCAGCAGTTGATGGCCGGACTGGCCAAAGCGCCCACGCCGGCCAACAAGGGCTTTTTCTTGATTGATGTCCGGTCGCCGCAGGAACATGTCACCGGCGTGATTCCCGGGACGGATCTGAATATCGACTTCCGGGAAATCAAGGCCCGCCATCGCGAAATCGGCGCAAAGCCGGACGACCACATCGTCGTCTACTGCCAGTCCGGGCACCGCAGCAACATTGCGGCGGAGACGCTGGCTGACCTTGGCTACAGGCACGTCTACAACGTGAGCGGCAGCATGAACGCCTGGCTGGAGGCCGGCTATACGATTGAGCCGCCCCAGCGTTGACGGCGCGAAGGCTAGCGGCTTGAGGAACTGGCTCTCCCGCCGCTGCGTGCCTGTGCCGGCGCTTCGCCGGTGCGCGGCTGTATGCCGATGACGGCGGGCAGTGTGATGTGGCCGGTCCCGCTGCCGTCCAGCAACGAATACCAGGGGGACTGCGCTGGTCCGTTCCTGAGGGGCGTCAGTAACTCGCTGCCGATCAGCAGGTCCGAAGAAGAACCGCCGTCCATCGCCATGGCCTGACGGATGGATGGGAACCCTCCTCGTAGGCAGTCGGCCAGCCCACGCAACGTCACGCTATTCGCCGTCTTGAACAGCAGGATGAATCCTTCCTCGTCCTCCGCGACGACCATCTGGTGCGCCCGTTTGCCGGTCTGCCGAACCCGGGGCTTGCCGGTTCGATCCAGCAACATGAGCGATTGCGCTGCTTCGCGGTAGGCTGGCCGGTCCTCGCGAAAGGGCTCGAACGCCAAATCCAGCACATGCGCCTTCCGTAAACCCGGTTCAACCGGTTCCGCGACGAAGAGCCCTTGCCAGCGGGGATGTCGCTTCGTTCCCAAGGGTCGTCCTTCCTTGAACAGCAACCCCAGATAGGAATAATCCTCTCGGAAGAGACCAGCGTTGAACAGCAGGCTCGCGTGGGTCCGTTGCTGCCATTCCTGAATAGTCACGGGCGCGGGCAAGCCCTCATCGCGAAAGTGATAGGTTGAAAAACGGAACCGCTCCGGATCGACCTTCACCATCAGCAAAGGAGAAGTCTCTTCGCACCGAGCACCAGGCTCCCAGACCGTCACGGCCAAGCCCTCCGCCAGGCTGGTCCACGAGACCTCCTGCGCTCCCAGGGAACCATGCGGAATCAGGCAGGCTGCGGCAATGAAGAAGAGGCTGCCAATGATCGAGGCTCGATCTGGAAAGGCCGATGCTTCCTGTTCCGCATCGCTAATGCAGGATCGCATGCAGCGCCTCCGACAGGGTCGGATACCGAAAACGGAATCCCATCGCCTCAGCTCGAGCGGGCAAGACCCGCTGTCCGGTCAGCAGTAGTTCCTCCGCCATCTGGCCGAGGAGGAGCTTGAGCGCGAAGGCCGGCGTCCGAAGCCAGGCCGGTCTCCCCAGCGTCTGCCCGAGGACACGGCTGAACTCCTCGTTGGTGACCGGATGCGGCGCCGTGGCATTCACCGGTCCACCGACTGCCTGGTCGAGCAGGAACAGCAGCAGCTCGATCAGATCGTCCAGGTGAACCCAGGACAGCCACTGGGTCCCGTTCCCCAATGGCCCGCCCAGCCCCAGGCGAAACACCGGGAGCATCCTGGCCAGTGCGCCGCCGTTCTTTCCAAGGACCACGCCGACGCGGGGAAGCACAACCCGCACGCCGAGTCGCTCGGCCGCGCGGGCCGCTGCTTCCCATTCGCGACAGAGGCTC
>Ga0184627_10000550_pt1 | contig 14494 bp, 10 predicted proteins | sample PLM3_127_b1_FD_133150 | JGI IMG/M metagenome (GOLD analysis project Ga0184627, IMG submission 133150) | Groundwater sediment microbial communities from an aquifer in East River, Colorado, USA - PLM3_127_b1 | ecosystem: Environmental > Terrestrial > Soil > Riparian zone | place: USA: East River...
AATCCTGCCGTGCCTGTGACGGCCAAGCGCGGCGTCGTCGAGGCCCTCGTGTCGCGAGCGAAGCCTTCGTCGGCGCTCGGCAAGCTGATGCTGATGCTCGCGGATCGCGAGCGCCTCGCGCTGTTGCCCGACCTCGCCGCTGTCTATCACGAGCGCCTGATGGAGCACCGGCAGATTGTGCGGGCCGACGTGACGACGGCGGTGCCGTTGACGCCCGATCGCGTGGCGCAATTCGAGAAGCGGCTTGCCGCGGCGACCGGCCGCCGCGTCATGATGACGACCAGCGTCGACCCGTCGCTCATTGGCGGCGCCGTCGCGCGCGTGGGCAGCATCGTCTACGACGGCAGCATCGCCACGCAGCTTACAAAGATGAGAGTGCGACTCGAGGAACAACGCTGATGGATATCAGAGCCGAAGAAATCTCCAAGATCATTCGCGACCAGATCGGGAGCTACGCCGTCGAGGTCGACGTGGCCGAGGTGGGCAGCATCATCTCCATCGGCGACGGGATCGCACGCGTGCACGGCATCGAGGGGGCGATGGCGGGTGAGATGCTCGAGTTCACGCATGGCGTGTTCGGGATTGCCCTGAACCTCGAGGAGGAGAGCGTCGGCGCGGTGCTCCTGGGCGATTTCAAGGCGATCAAGGAAGGCGACATCGTCAAGCGCACGGGCCGCATCATTTCGGTCCCGGTCGGCGACGAGATGCTCGGGCGCGTCGTCAACGCGCTCGGCCAGCCGATCGACGGCAAGGGGCCGATCCAGACGAAGCAGTTCCTGCCGATTGAACGCCTGGCGCCCGGCGTCGTGGACCGCCAGCCGGTGAAGGAACCGATTCAGACCGGCCTCAAGGCGATCGACGGCATGGTGCCGATCGGCCGCGGGCAGCGCGAGCTCATCATCGGCGATCGGCAGACCGGGAAGACCGCGGTCGCGACGGACACGATCATCAACCAGCGCGGCAAGGACGTCATCTGCATCTACAACGCGATTGGCCAGAAGCAGTCAACGGTCGCGCAGGTCGTGCGCACGCTCGAAGACTACGACGCGATGAGCTTCACCATCGTCGTCGCGGCGACTGCGTCGGATCCCGCGCCGCTGCTCTATATCGGCCCCTACTCGGCGTGCGCCATCGGCGAATACTTTCGAGACAGCGGGCGCCATGCCCTGGTCGTCTACGACGATCTGTCGAAGCACGCGCAGGCCTATCGTGAGATTTCGCTGCTGCTGCGGCGCCCGCCGGGACGCGAGGCGTACCCGGGCGACGTGTTCTACCTGCACTCGCGCCTCCTGGAGCGCGCGGCGAAACTGAACGCCAACCGGGGGGGCGGATCGCTGACGGCTCTGCCGATCATCGAGACCCAGGCGGGCGACTTGTCCGCCTACATCCCGACCAACGTCATCTCGATCACCGACGGCCAGATCTTCCTCGAGAGCGACCTCTTCCACCAGGGCGTCCGCCCCGCCATCAACGTCGGCAACTCGGTGTCGCGCGTGGGAGGCTCGGCGCAGATTCGTGCGATGCGGCAGGTGGCCGGCTCGTTGCGGCTCGACCTGGCGCAGTACCGCGAGCTGGCGGCGTTCGCGCAGTTCGGCAGCGACCTGGACAAGGGCACACAGGCGCAGCTCAATCGCGGCCGGCGGCTGGTGGAGATCCTGAAGCAGCCGCAGTATGCGCCGCTGAGCGTCGAGAAGCAGGTCATCATCATTTACGCCGCCACGAAAGGCTTCATCGATCCGGTCGCGATCGAGGACGTGCGGCGGTACGAGGAAGACCTGTACCGCTTCCTCGAGACGCGGCACCCGGGCGTGCTCACCGGGATCAGCGAGAAGAAGATCCTCGACGATGACCTGAAGGCGGCCATCGAGTCGGCGCTCAAGGAATTCGGCCAGCAGTTCGTCGGCACGACGCAGGCGGCAGCGGTCGCCTGAACCGATTGAACCTCTTGAACCAGTTGAACCATGCCGTCCCTGATTGACCTGCGTCGCCGCATCCGCGCGGTGAAGTCGACGCAGCAAATCACCAAGGCGATGAAGATGATCGCCGCCTCGCGTCTGAAACGGGCGCAGGATCGCGTCGTAGCCTCGCGCCCCTTCGCGCAGCGCATGCTGCAGGTGCTCAACAGCCTGGTCATGCGGGTTGACCCCGACTCCCATCCGCTCCTCCGCGCCGCGGAGCCGGGCAGAGGCCGCCCGCTTCTCATCGTCATCACCGCCGACCGCGGCCTGTGCGGAAGCTTCAATTCCAATGTCATCAAGGCCGCGGGACAGTTCATCCGAACCGAAAGCCCGACGCACGACATCGCGCTCGGACTGATCGGGCGCAAGGGGCGCGACTTCTTCCGCCGCCGCGGCTTTGACGTCCGCTATGAGCAGGTCGGCGTCTTCCAGCGCCTCCAGTTCAGCCACGCAGCCGAGATCGCCAACATGGCGATCGAGGAATTCGTGTCGGGCCGGGCGTCGAGCGTTTCCCTCGTCTACAACGAGTTCAAGTCGGTGATGTCGCAGCGGATCGTCGTCGAGCGGCTGTTGCCGATCCCCCGGCTCGAGGACGAGGGGCAGACTGGTCCAACCGTCGACTACGTGTACGAACCGGCGCCCGAGGAGATTTTCAGGGTCCTCCTGCCGCGGCACGTGCAGGCGCAGATCTATCGCGCGCTCCTGGAATCGAACGCGGCCTTCTTTGCCGCGCAGATGACCGCCATGGACGCGGCGACGCGCAACTCGGCGGACATGCTCGAGAATCTCACGCTCTACATGAACAAGGTGCGCCAGGCGGCGATCACGAGAGAAATCATCGAAGTCGTCTCCGGCGCGGCGGCGACATAAGGATGCGGCGGGTCCGCTTCGCGGAACCCGCCCCACATATGTAGGCCGGGTGCCGCGCAGCGGACCCGGCGGAAAGCGGTAGGCGGAGACCTTCAGGTCTCCGCGAACGAGAAACGACATGGCAGAGACAGCAGCAAAGCAGCGGACAGGGAAGGTCGTGCAGGTGATCGGCCCAGTCATCGACATTGAATTTCCCGAAGGGCTTCCGGAAATCTACAACGCCGTCCGGGTGGTCTCTGACGGGGCTGGCGGGACGGGCAAGATCGACGTCGTGGCCGAAGTCGAGCAGCACCTCGGCGAGAACCGGGTGCGCGCCGTCGCCATGAAGCCGACCGACGGCATGACACGCGGCATGATGGTGGTCGACACCGGCGCGCCGATTACGGTGCCCGTCGGCCCGGAGACGCTCGGCCGGGTGCTCAACGTGCTCGGCGAGCCGGTTGACTTCCCCGATCGCCCCATTCAGTCGAAGGAGCGCTGGCCGATCCACCGGCACGCCCCGACGCTCGAGCAGCAATCGACCGAGCTGAAGATGTTCGAGACCGGCATCAAGGTCGTCGACCTGTTGGAGCCCTACCTGCAGGGCGGCAAGATCGGCCTGTTCGGCGGCGCGGGCGTCGGCAAGACCGTCATCATCATGGAGCTCATTCACAACATCGCGCTGAAGCACGGCGGCGTGTCCGTGTTTGGCGGCGTGGGCGAGCGCACGCGTGAAGGCAACGACCTGTGGCTGGAGTTCCAGGAGTCGGGGGTCATCGACGTGAACGACCCGTCGAAGTCACGCGCGGCGCTGGTGTACGGCCAGATGACGGAGCCGCCGGGGGCACGCCTGCGCGTAGGGCTGTCGGCCCTGACGGTCGCCGAGTACTTCCGCGACGCCGAAGGCAAGGACGTGCTGCTGTTCATCGACAACATCTTCCGGTTCACGCAGGCAGGCTCAGAGGTCTCGGCCCTGCTCGGCCGCATGCCCTCGGCGGTCGGCTATCAGCCGACACTGCTGACGGAGATGGGCGAGCTCCAGGAGCGCATTACGTCGACCAAGAAGGGGTCCATCACGTCGGTCCAGGCGATTTACGTGCCCGCGGACGACTATACGGATCCGGCGCCGGCCACCACCTTCGCGCATCTCGACGCGACGACCAACCTGTCGCGGCAGATTGCGGAGCTTGGCATCTACCCGGCCGTGGATCCGCTCGCCTCGTCGTCGCGCATCCTCGACCCGCGCGTGCTGGGCGAGGAGCACTACAACGTGGCGCGCCAGGTGAAGCAGATCCTGCAGCGCTACAAGGACCTACAGGACATCATCGCGATTCTCGGCATCGACGAGTTGTCCGAAGACGACAAGCTCACCGTGTCGCGCGCGCGCAAGCTGCAGCGGTTCCTGTCGCAGCCGTTCTTCGTCGCCGAGCAGTTCACCGGCTTCAAGGGCAAGTACGTCCAGATCGCGGAGACCATCAAGGGGTTCAAGGAAATCGTCGACGGCAAGCACGACGAGCTGCCGGAGCAGGCGTTCTACATGGTCGGGACGATCGAGGAAGCGGTGGAGAAGGCCGCGGCGATGAAGGCGGCCTAGAGGAACCACGAAGGCCACGACGATCTCGAAGAACACGAATCCACATGATTGTTCGTGCCCTTTACGTCCTTCGTGGCCATCGGGGTTAGGAGCGAATGGCATTACCAACAAAACTCCTGCTCGAAATCGTCACCCCCGACCGGTCTCTGGTCCGTGAAGAAGTGGACGAGGTCGTGGTCCCCGGCTCCGAGGGGTACCTGGGCGTCCTGCCGGGCCATACGCCGCTGCTCGCCGTGTTGAAGGTCGGCGAGCTCTGGTTCCGCATCGGCCAGGAAAAGCACGACCTGGCGATTGCCGGCGGCTTCGTGGAAGTACTGCCGGATCGGGTGACGGTGCTGGCGGACATCGCGGAGCGGGCGCAAGACATCGACCTGGCGCGAGCGGAGGCGGCGCGGAAACGCGCCGAACAGCGCCTGGCGCAACCGCCGATGGACTTCGACATCGACCGTGCCCGCATGGCGTTGCTCAAGTCCCTCGTTCGCATCCATGTGGCTGCGTACGCGCGGACGCGTGTGTAGCGGCAGGACCCTGGTCGCGGGCTGAGGCCTGCTAGACTGTGGCCTGACTTGCTCGCCAATCTCCGACAGGTTGTCCGGTATCGTGCTCTCATTCAAAGCCTGGTCGCGCGCGAGCTGAAGGCGCGGTATCGCGGATCCGTTCTCGGTTTCTTCTGGTCCTTCGTCAACCCCCTCCTGCTGCTGCTCGTCTACACGTTCGTCTTCACCGTCGTCCTGCCCGCGTCCCATCCGCTGGAGCTCGAACCCTTCGCGCTGTTCATGTTCTGCGGCATTCTGCCGTGGGCGTGGTTTTCCTCGTCGCTGCTCGAAGCATCCAACGTGCTGCTCACGGGCGGCAATTTGATCAGGAAGGTGCTGTTTCCGGCGGAAGTGCTGCCGATTGTCACCGTGCTCGCCGGCTTGGCGCACTTCTGCCTGGGCCTGCCGATCCTGGCGGCGTTTCTCCTCTACTACCGCGTGCCGGTGTCGCTGACGGATCTGATGTGGTTTCCCGTCATCGTGCTGATCCAGCTGATCCTGACGCTCGGGCTGGCGCTGCTGTTGTCGGCGCTCACGGTACACTTCCGTGACGTCCGCGATCTTCTCTCGAACCTGTTGACGCTCTGGTTCTTCGCGACGCCGATCATCTATCCGCTGTCGCAGGTGCCGGAGCCGGTGCGGCGCTACCTCAACCTCAATCCCTTCACTCATCTGGCGGTGTCGTACCAGGAAGTGCTGTTCAGGGCGGGCAGCTTTGCGCAGTGGCCGCGGCTGCTCGCGGTGGGCGCGGGGTCGATCCTTGTCTTGGCCCTCGGGTACTTCGTCTTTGACCGATTGCGGGATACGTTCGCGGAGGAAGTGTGACGAGGATAGCCACGAAGCGCACAAAGACGGGTTCGCCGCAAAGGACACAGCGCGGCCAACGCCGCAACCAAACCATGACACGGCGGCGGCGTTGGCCGCGCCGTGTCCCCAAGGACGCTGTCACGCTGGTGACACTACCGCGCTTCTGTGTCAGGAAAACAAACTTCAGCGCGTTAGTGTCACGATGGTCACGATGGTACGACACGAAGAAGCACGAAGCGTCGCCAGCACACCAACCATAGTGTTCTTTGTGTGCTTTGTGGCAAAACCGTCTTGGTGGCCGTCGTGGCGAGCGACCGCATGAACGCGATCGAGGTGCGCGGCGTCCGGAAGACCTATCGCCGCTACGGCCGCCGCCGGCAGTTTGCCACGCTGAAGAGCGCCCTGCTGTCGGGCCGCGTGCTTCGCGACCTGCGTCCCGACGACACGTTCGACGCGCTCAAGGGGGTGTCGTTCGACGTCGCCGCCGGCAAGACGTTCGGGATCGTGGGACGCAACGGCTCGGGCAAGAGCACGATGCTGAAGCTGATCGCGGGCATCGGGCGGCCGACGGAAGGCACCGTGACCGCCCGGGGCCGCGTGTCTGCCCTGATCGAGCTCGGCGCCGGCTTTCACCCGGAGATTTCCGGCCGCGAGAACGTCTACATCAACGGCATGATGCTAGGCCTCACCAAGCGCGAGGTCGCCGCGCGGTTCGACGAGACCGTCGCGTTTGCCGAGCTCGAGGACTTCATCGATGCGCCGGTGAAGACCTACTCGTCGGGCATGTACATGCGACTCGGGTTCGCGTCCGCCATCCATGTCGATCCGGACATCCTGCTCGTGGACGAAGTCCTGGCCGTCGGCGATGAAGCCTTTACGCACAAATGCCTTGATAAGTTCGGGGAGTTCCGCCGCCGGGGCCGTACCGTCCTGCTGGTGACGCATTCACTTGATCTGGTGACCCGGTTCTGCGACGAAGCGCTGTGGCTCGACGGAGGCGTCGCCCGGGCGCATGGCGATCCAAAGCGTGTGATCGATGCGTATCTGCTGGACGTTGCGAAGACCGAGGATCTGGCCCTTGGACGCGCCGCCGCGGCCGTCGGCGAGGGCCCGGGGCTCGGGGCTCGGGACTCGGGACTAGGGACTCGCGACTCGGACCCGAATTCCGAGTCCCGGATCCCGGATCCCGAGTCCCGGATCCCCGTTCAACACCCCGACTTGTTCCAGGCCGTCGAAGGACGCCCATCGACAAGCTCAGGGCGTCCTGAGCAGCCCGCAGATATGTCCCGGGCTGTCGAAGGACGCTGGGGCTCGCGCGAGGTCGAGATCGTGGTGGTTGAGCTTCTCGGCCCTGGCGGCCAGTCATCGCACGTCTTTCAATCGGGCGATCCGATGGAGATTCGGCTGCAGGTCCGGGCACACCGGCCGGTGACGGACCTGGTGTTCGGCGTCGGGCTCTTCAACGCGGAAGGCGTGTGCTGCTACGGCACCAACACCCATATCGAGGGCGCGGCGTCAGGCGCCATGAGCGGCGATGGCGAAGCCCGCTTTGCCATTGACCGGCTGGATCTCGTCGAGGGGACCTATAAGGTCGACGTCGCCGTTCACCGCACGAGCGGCGCGCCGTACGACTACCATCGCCTCCTCCATACGCTTCGCGTGACCTCGCCGCTGAAGGAAGTGGGTATCTTCCGCCCGCCCCATCACTGGAGCTTTTCCGGCGGCATCCGCATCGCCGGCATTGGGCCGTCCGAAACCCTCCGGTCGAAGGACGCCGATCGTTGAAAGACTCGCGAGTGGGGAAAGCGCAACTGCTGGACGCGGAGCAGGCTGCGGCATTCGCCGATCGGATCCGCGCCGGCGGCGGCGCCGTTGTGTTCACCAATGGCGTGTTCGACCTGCTGCACCCGGGCCACGTGCGCTACCTGCGCGAGGCGCGGGCGCTTGGCGACGCGCTAATCGTCGCCGTCAACTCCGACTCGTCCGTGCGCTCCAACAAGGGGCCTGGGAGGCCCATCAACCCCGGGCATGAACGAGCCGAAGTCTTGCTGGCGCTCGACTCGGTGGACGCCGCCGTCATCTTCGACGAGGAGACGCCCCATGCGATCGTCAGCATCGTCAAGCCCGACATCCTGGTCAAAGGCGCCGACTGGGGACCAGACAACATCATCGGGCGGGACGTCGTGGAGGCACGCGGGGGGCGTGTCGTTCGAATAGACCTCGCTCCCGGGTTTTCCACAACCGCTCTCATCGACAAGGTTCGCGGTCTGCGCTGATGGAGGGGCGGCGCATGCGTCGCCGGTACCGCGGTCGCGCGCATATGTGACAATAGGAGTTTGCGCGCCCACCATCGGCTCCGGCCGTGGTGGGCTGTTCGCATGTACCCGTCAGTGGCCACTGCAACGTCTCTCACGCTCCGCGCGCTCCTCAGCCAGGCGGCCGCCCGTGCCGCACTGGACAAGCTCGCGCCGGTGACTGCCGGGCTGACGCCGGCGGCCAAGGCGCTTGCGGCCGTCGTCGCCGCGCGGGCGGCTTCCGGGCTCGCGGTGCTCGTCGTCCCCACGGACAAGGACGTGGAGCAGCTCGTTGCCGATGCCCGGTTCTTTTACAGCGCGCTCGAGGGCGCGTCCGATGCCGACGTGGAGCGCGCCGTGTTGCCGCTCCCGTCAATTCAGGTCGATCCCTATCGCGGCATGAACCCGCACTTCCGCGTCGCCGCCGCGCGGGCTCGCGCGCTGCATGCCGCCGCGAGTGGCACGGCCCGCCTCATCGTCGCGTCCGCGGCAGCGCTTCTTCCACGGGTGAGCCCCCCTGCACGCCTGTTGCGCGCGTCGTTCGAGATCAGGTCGGGCACGGAAATCGAGCCGCTCGATCTGGCCGACCTCCTCGTCGATGCCGGCTTCACGCGAGAGGATCCAGTCGAGGAGCACGGCTCCTTCACCATTCGCGGCGGCATTGTCGACATTTTTTCCGCCGGCGACTCCGAGCCGGCGCGCATCGAGTTTGTCGGCGACATGGTCGAATCGTTGCGGCGGTTTGACCCCGCCACGCAACGTTCCACCGGTCCTACGGATCAGCTCCTGATTGTGCCCGTCCGCGAGCGGTTCGATGAGGGCGACGCGACGGTGCCAGTGGTTGACTTTCTGTGCGCGTCTCGCGGTGCCCGTGTGATCGTCTCGGAGTACGAGCTAGTCGAGGAGCAGGCCAGGAAGGTGCGCGAGCAGCTCGACGCGAGTTGTCAGGATGCCGCGGGTCGCGGACACGTCGTCGCGCGTCCACCCGGCGAGGCATTCGTGGCGTGGGAGGACATCGAGGGTCGCGCGAGTGACGCGCCGCGACTCGAGGAACTGGCGATCCAGGAAGGCGGGCAGGTCGGCGCACGCCAGGTCCGCCAGGTGTCCTGCCAGCCCGCGATGGAGTTCCGCGGCCGGGTCAACGACTGGGTCGCCGAGATCCGCGAGGTGCGCCGGCGGGGCGACACGATTCTCTTTGTCGCCGACAGCCACGGCCGCGCCGAACGGACCGTGGAAATCCTGCGGGAGTACGACATCGTCGCCGTCCTCGTCGAGGGTATTGAAGATGCGCATGCCGCACCGGTGCTGGTGGCCGTGGGCTCGCTCTCCCGCGGGTTCCGGCTCCCGGAGGCGGCGCTTCAGATCTATGCCGAGACCGATGTCTTCGACGAGGAGCGCCATGCGGCCGACAAACGGCAAAGCCTCGCCAAGACGTTTCTCTCGGACCTTCGCGACCTCAAGGTGGGCGATCTTGTCGTCCACGTCGACCATGGCATCGGCGAGTTCATCGGTCTCAAGCAGCTCGGCGTTCGGGGCACCGGCGAGGCGCTGCAGGAGTTCCTCGAGCTTCGCTACGCAGGCGAGGACAAGCTCTTCGTTCCCGTTGAGCGGCTGGATCTCGTCCAGAAGTACACCGGCGGCGCGCGGCCCGCGCTCGACCGCCTCGGCGGCACGTCCTGGGAGAAGGCGAAGACCCGCGTCAAGAAGGCCATGCGCGACATGGCCGAGGAGCTCCTGAAGCTGTATGCGCAGCGCAAGGCCGTCCCGGGACACGCGTTCGCACCAGACACCCATTGGCAGGAGGAGTTCGAGGACGCGTTCCCGTACGAGCTGACGCCGGATCAGGGCAACGCCATCATCGATATCAAGAAGGACATGGAGTCGCCTACGCCGATGGACCGCCTGCTCTGCGGCGATGTCGGCTACGGCAAGACCGAGGTCGCGATGCGCGCCGCGTTCAAGGCCGTCATGGAGGGCAAGCAGGTCGCCTTCCTCGCGCCGACCACCGTGCTCGCGTTCCAGCACCAGAAGACCCTGCGCGATCGCTTTGCCGGATTCCCCGTCACGGTCGAGATGATCAGCCGCTTTCGCACCAGGCAGGAAATCAAGGCGACCCTCGACGGCCTGGCGGCAGGCAAAGTGGACATCATCGTCGGCACGCATCGCCTGCTCTCCAAGGACGTGGTGTTCAGGGACCTCGGCCTGCTCGTCGTCGACGAGGAGCAACGGTTCGGCGTGGCGCACAAGGAGCGCATCAAACAGATGCGCAGGAAGGTCGACGTCCTGACGATGACGGCGACGCCGATTCCGCGAACGCTGAACATGTCTCTCGTCGGCATCCGGGACATGTCGATCATCGAAACGCCGCCGAAAGACCGCCTGTCGATTCAGACCAACGTGGTCAAATTCGACGCGCCGGTGATCGAGCGCGCCATTCGGAATGAAGTGGCGCGCGGCGGGCAGGTGTACTTCGTCCATAACCGCGTGGAGTCGATCTTCTCCATCGGGAGTCTTCTGCAGCGTCTCGTTCCCGAGGCCAGGATTGTCGTGGGTCACGGGCAGATGGGAGAGGAAGAGCTCGAGCGCGCGATGCTCGGTTTCGTCGAACGCAAGTTCGACGTCCTGCTGGCGACCACGATCGTCGAGAACGGCCTCGACATCCCGAACGCGAACACGATCATCATCAACAGGGCCGACAGGTACGGACTGTCGCAGCTCTACCAGCTTCGGGGCCGGGTCGGCCGGTCAGACCGTGCTGCGTATGCGTACCTGTTGATCCCCCCGCAGGAGTCGCTGTCGCCGGTCGCGCGGAAGCGCCTGGCCGCCATCAAGGAGTTCAGCGATCTCGGCAGCGGTTTCCGCGTGGCCGCGCTCGATCTCGAAATTCGGGGCGCCGGCAATCTCCTTGGTGGCGAGCAGAGCGGTCACATCGACGCCATCGGCTTCGAAATGTATATGAAGCTTCTCGAGGAGGCCGTTCGCGAGCTCAAGGGCGAGGAGATCGAGGACGACACGCGGGCCACGGTGAACCTGTGGGTCAATCTCAAGGTGGATGAGTCCTACATCCCCGAGATGAACCAGCGCCTCATGGCCTACCGGAGGGTGGCGGCCGCGCGAAATGAGAAGGAGCTGGAGGCCAGCGTGGCGGAGATCCGTGATCGGTACGGCGCGCCGCCCGATTCCGTGTTGAACCTGGCGGAGTACGGACGCATTCGTGTACTCGCCGATCGTCTTGGCGTCGAGTCGATCGACCGGGAAGGCCGGCTGGTCGTCATCAAGTTCAGGCCGCAGGCGACGGTGGACCCCATACGCCTGATCAAGGTCGTGCAGGAACACCCGGACGTCACGCTCGTCCCTCCAGGGTCGCTCAAGCTGGACCTGGAGGCCACGCAAGGCGGGCCTAAAGGCCCGCCTCTACACCCGTTTCAACCTGGCGGCGGCCGTAACCCGGGCGTACGTAGAGGCGGACCTTCCCGCCTTCGCCAAGGTCGGGTCGCGGAGCGACCCGACGATCCAGGGCTGGCGAGGCGGTCCGCTTCCGCGGACCGCCTCGGCGAGGCTCGCCAAAGCGCCGAAGGCGCGACGGCGGCAGGTCCGACTGACCGGGAAACGAGCTGGTGGACGGCCCGGGCCACGGCGGGCGCCGTGACGGCGGGCTTTACGAAGGAAGAGATCCTCCGACAGCCGGAGGCCGATCCGCGGGCGGAAGGCGGGATGTTCGCCCGGGTGGAAGAGCTGTTGCGTGCCTTGGGTTAAAATATTGATTCTTCAGGGATTGTCCATGATTAACAGACGCGCCGCCGTATCCGTCGTCCTATTGGCTGTTCTGGCGTCCACCCCGACGGGGGCGGAAATCATCGAGCAGGTCCTGGTGAATGTGAACGGCGACATTCTGACCAAGACGGAGTTCGAGCAGCGGCAGATCGCCGTGCTCCGCACCAGGCCCGAGTTGGGCAACGTGACGCCGGAGAGCCCGGAGCTGAGGAAGGCGATCGCCGAGGTCACGCCGCAGCTGATCCTGGAGGCGGTCGACGAGCTGCTCCTGATTCAGCGGGGGCGCGAACTGGGCCTGGCGCTCGGCGACGAGCAGTTCAACACCATCATCGAGAACATCAAGAAGTCCAACAACCTCGAGGACGACGCGCAGTTCCAGGCGGCGCTCAAACAGGAAGGCATGACCATGGCCGACTTGCGGCGGTCGCTCGAACGCCAGATGCTCGCGTCGGAAGCACAGCGCCGCGATGTGGTCGACAAGATCAGCGTCACCGAGGCCGAAGCGCAGGCCTATTACGAGACGCACAAGCAGGAGTTCACGACGCCGTCCGAGGTCACCCTGCGCGAGATCTTCATCGAGGTGCCCGTCAGCGATCGGGGCGTCAACGTGGCCGAGGATGACGCCGCACGCGCAGAGGCCGAGGCGATCCGCAAGCGGCTGCTGGCCGATGAGCCGTTTGCGCGCCTGGCCGCGGAGGTATCCGACGCGCCGTCGAAGGCCAATGGCGGCCTGATTGGTCCCATCAGCCGGGAGGAACTGGCGGCGGCGCTGCAGACCATGCTCGATCGCATGAAGGTGGGCGAGCTGACCGACGTCATGCGGACTCCGCGCGGATACCAGATCCTGAAACTGGAGTCCCGGACCGAGACCAAGATCCGTACGTTCGATGAGGCACGCAGCGACATCAGCAACAAGGTCGGCGAGTCGAAGATGACCGGTGAGCGACTGAAGTACCTCGAGCGGCTCAGGGCCCAGGCGACGATCACCTGGCGCAACGACGAGCTGAAGAAGGCGTACGAACAGGCGCTGGCCACGAGGCAGAAGGCACTGGCGGGATGACCGACGTGCCCTGGTTCGCGCTGTGGACGCGCTCGCGACACGAGCAGGTCGTTCGCGAGCAGCTCGGGCAGAAGCGGATTGAAGCCTTTCTCCCCACGGTCACGAAGTGGAGCCGCTGGAAGGATCGCAAGAAGAAGATCGACTGGCCGCTGTTCCCCGGGTACTGCTTCGCGCGTTTCGATCCCCACGACCGCCTGCCAATCCTGAAGTGCACGGGCGTCGTGAACATCGTCTCGTTCGAAGGCGAGCCCGCCCCGATTCCCGAGCACGAGATCGACGGCATCCGCCAGCTGGTCGAAAGCGATCTCGCCTACGATCCGTGCCCGCTGATTCGCGAGGGGATGATGGTGGAAGTCGTGCACGGTCCGCTCAAAGGCGTCATCGGCCGCCTCATTCGCAAGGGCACGCACGCCCGCCTGATCCTCACGGTCGACCTGATCGGGCAAGCGGTCAGCGTCGAGGTGGACGCCGCAGACGTCCGCCCGTATTGACACAGACGACGAAGGCCTGAAAGCCTCCGGCGACCATATGAAAATCGGTAAGGTCACGCTCGCGTCTCAGTTCGTCGTCGCGCCCATGGCCGGCATGACCGACACCGCGTTCCGCCGCCTGGTCAAGCGACACGGCGGCTGCGGCCTCGTCGTGACGGAGATGGTGTCGTCGGAGGGCCTGGTCCGCGGCATCGATCGCACGCTCGAATACGCCGAGTACACCGAAGAAGAACGGCCCGTCTCCATTCAGATTTTTGGCGGTGATCCGGCCAGGATGGCGGCCGCCGCCCAGATCGTCGAAGGCATGGGCGCCGATATCGTCGACGTCAACATGGGATGTCCCGTGCCGAAGATCGCGAAGCACAGCGCCGGGTGCAGCCTGATGCGCGACCCCGGGCACGCGGCGAGCGTCATCGGCGCGATGGCGAAGGCGGTGAACATTCCCGTGACCGTCAAGATGCGCGCGGGATGGAACGACAGTGCACGGAATGCGCCGGAGCTGGCGAAGATGGTGCAGGATTCCGGCGCCGCGGCGGTGACGATTCACGGCCGGACCGCCGAGCAGTCCTACAAAGGCTTGGCGGACTGGGACCTGGTCTCGCGCGTGGCGAGTGCACTGACGATTCCCGTGCTCGGCAGTGGCGACTGCATGGAACCGGAGCAGGTTGTCGACCGTCTCCGCTTCGTAGGGGCCGGCTTGCTTGGCGCGCCGAGGCCGCGCGGCGGCGAAGGCGGGAGCCGGCGCGGTATTAGTGGTGTTCTCGTGGGCAGGGGCGTGCTCCGCAACCCCTGGATTCTCGCGCAGGCAGCTGACATCGCGGCCGGCCGGCCGCCTCGCCAGGTCACGCTGCGCGAACGCGGCCAGTTCCTGTGCGACTACATCGAGCTGCTCCTGAACGAGCGGGTCAACGAGGGAGAAGGGTTCCGGCATGTTGCCCCGGGCACCGCGGCGGGCGCCGGTGTCGCGCGAGGGCGCGACCGCTGGGTGATCAACAAGGTGCGCGCACTGTGCACGTGGTATTCAAAGGGCCTTGACGGCGGGTCACATCTCCGCACGCGCGTCAACGCCGCGGCGAGCCTCGGCGAGCTGCGGGAGATCGTCGACGAGTTCTTCTTCGCGGCCGCGGTCGC
>Ga0184627_10000552_pt1 | contig 14487 bp, 14 predicted proteins | sample PLM3_127_b1_FD_133150 | JGI IMG/M metagenome (GOLD analysis project Ga0184627, IMG submission 133150) | Groundwater sediment microbial communities from an aquifer in East River, Colorado, USA - PLM3_127_b1 | ecosystem: Environmental > Terrestrial > Soil > Riparian zone | place: USA: East River...
GACGAGGACGTCGCCTGCCTGGGCCATCTGGTGATTGCGCCGCATGCCTGCAGACTTCCCAAAGCGCTCCCACTCCGCGCGGAAGAGCTGATGCCTGACCTGGTGCTTCCACGCCCAGCGGTACCCGAGTTGATCCGCGCCCCGGGCCCCACCCGTGATGACCTGGGTGATGCGCTGACGATCCGGCGCCAGTACCTGGCACAGGCGCTGATAGTCGGTGAACGTGCGTGAACCGGCGATGATGAGCTTCATAGAGCCTCCTTGCGGGCGATGGGGCCCTGCGGGCGGGGCCTGGTGCCCAGGCGGGCTCTCCACCAGCCCGTGCTGCACAATGCCGAGCACGGCCTCCCTGATCACCTCTGCGTGGCACGGCCGTGGCGCGCACCAACAGAGGAGCGTGATCTCGCCCTGCTCTTGATACCGGCGGGCGAGCTGCAGCAGCGCGGCGCGCACCTCGCCCTGCCGTTGCCACTGCTGCCGCAACCAGAGCCGATACCGTGCGATGGCGTCGGTGCGGGTGTATTCCTGTAGCGTGTAGGGATTACCGAGGACGGTGGGTCTCCCCACATAGATCCCGCTGCTGCCATGGTGCTTGTTGACGATGGTGATCACGGCATGCTCCTTTCATGCACGCCTCCCTCAGGGAGGGTAGAGGGTGGTGGGTCTCACCGCGCGTTGCGCGCTCCGCAACCACACACACCCGTCTGTGCGGTCCCGCTGTGGTGGTGCACCCCGCTCGCAGGGCGGCCTCGTTGTGCCGTGCCTGCCCCTAGCAGGGGCAGGTGGCGGCGGCGTCCTGTTGGTCCAGCCAGGCCAGGAACGTCGGGTCAGCCAGGAGTGCCTCGACCATGGTTTTGATGTGGTCGGGGATGTCGTGGTCTTCGAGGTCTGCGGTCCAGAGTTGGGCCTTGTCCATGGTGTCTGCCTTTCGTCTGGGGTTGAAAAAAACAGGTCTTCTTCCAAGGGGTTTTTCTGAGGGCTGTGTGCTGCAGCGGTGCACCTACGGGTACCTGTGCTCCCCCCTGACCGCCAGATCTTGCCGTGGCGGCGGGGAGGAAAACATGCTGTACGGCCCCTGGCCGCGACGCGGCCGGTTGCTGCGGCATTTGTGGTTTTTCTTCCTCCTTCCTGCGCGTCCCCAATCCTGGTGGATGAGGCCATGTCCAGGGTGCGCGTGCGCACCGAGCGGAGCGAGGCCGGCCCTTGACGTGGCCCCGCGAGGATTACATTGCGCTTCTTGAGGAGGAAGAAAAACGCCGTAGTAACCGGCAGCCGCGTGCGGCTGCCAGGGGCCGGCCACCGCCATGGTGCCCCGCCGCCACGGCTGGCGGTGAGGGGAAGGAGCACGCGCCCGCCCCCGGTGCCCGGCCGCACACAGCCCGGCAGTCAAAGACCGTTCGACCTACAGCGGAGCGTAGCGACCTGCGAGGGGGGTGGGGGCACGGTGCCCCCACGCTATCCGCCAGCCCGCGCCGCGTCCGGCACGAGCGTGCGTCGCCTGTCCCTCTGCACGCGCAGGGCCTGCGACCGCGGTCCGCCAGCACCGCGGCCCGCCAGGCTGTCCTGATGTCCACCTGCGAAAAACGTGCGATATAACGCGCCACCGGGGAGCGGGCCTGGCCTGGTGCGCGCCGCGTGCGCGCAGCGAGAGGCAGAGCCCCCTCACAAGGGGGATTGGGGGTGACAGGAATAAGTGGCACGGGCAGAGCGCAGCGGCGCCGGTGCCTTCCTTGTGCGCCCCCTGGGGGGCAGCGAGGGGAGGCAAGGCGCAGCGCCCATTCGAGCGCGTTGCCGAGCCTCCGGGGGGCAGGAATGTCGCCTGGCAGCCCAGCGGCTCGCGGGGGCAGTCCAGCCACGCAGCGTCCTTATGAGCGGGGCTGCACGGACCGGTCCGCGGGCGGCTGCGCAGACAGGTGTACCTTGGCGATTGCTCGTGCGCGAGCCACTGCTGCGGTCTCCCAGCGCTCCGTCAAGGGGCTGGGAGCCGCGCACGAGGCGGAGGCAACCCGGTGCACGCCGCACTGACTGGTCCGCCGACTGCGGTGCTGCCTCCCCGTCTGCCACCGACACGGCCAGGGCGCGAGCAGGGCGTGATACCGCTCTTGCGGTCCAGCGACATCCGTGCCTTGCTAGAGGCCGCGCCCCGGAGCGCGGCGCCACTCGTGAACCTGGGGCCCTTCGAGCGCGAGGAGTGGTTTCCCGCCCAACGCGGTATAGAGGGCTTCTGGGTCCAGAGCGTGTGCCCGCGCAAGCACCTCACATTGTTCCAGCGTCCGGAGGGCCGCTACGAGCCGCGCGCGGCAACTGGCACCGGCCTCGGTATATCGCAGATCGTACTCATAGCGGCCCGGCTGATGGGCCACCGCTTCTATGCGCCGGGCCTGGGCCATCGCTTCGTTCCAGGCGTGAAGTGCGGTGAGGGCCTGCTGGACGCGCGCGCAGATGCGTGGGGGAATGGTCGTCGCCATGGTGGTCTCCTCGAGGGCGGGGCTCCCCCCGCCCGGTGCTGGGTTCATGTGGTGGATGTCATCCGCGTGAGCGTCCCGCCACCTCACGCTCAAACCGTTGTATCGCTTCGTCCCACTCGGCCGTCTGCGGCTCCATGCCCTGCAAGCGTTCCGCGAGTGCGGCATTGAGCGCATCCAGTGCTGCCTGGGTGTACCCTACCGTGTTCTCCCTGTGGAACCACGCCGTCTCTCCTGGCGCGTGATGCCCTATCCATTTCAGCGCCATCGTCGTCTCCTCTCTCGGGCGCGCGAGGCGCCATCTCCTCAGGGGTGCTCTGCTGGAGAGCGTGTGACACACGAGCCCCAATGCTGAGGCTGAGGCAAGAGCCTGGGACGTCAGAACCGTTTCACGCCATGCTTGAGAGACCCGAGGGCGATGTCCTCGAGGACGGCCAGCTCGTGGAGCAGGTCAGCCAGGTCAAAGCCCGCATCACACTCAATCTGGTAGATGCAGTTGTCGTCAGCCCATGTGACATACAACGTGCCGATGGTCTCCGAGTCATGGCGCGTGGCGTCGTTGGTCCACGCATGGGGCCACACGTTGATGGCGGCACCGCGCTGATCGTACCGACCGCCTTTGTCGACGTCCCCGCGCTCAGCAGCCTCGAAGAGGGCGAGCAGTTCGTCGCGGGTATAGCGCAAGTGCACGGGATAGGTTGTGGTCTGCATCACTCCTCCCCTCTCCTTGTGGGCGCTCTAGGCGCCCACCTCAGGTTGCAGGTTCTGGATGTAGTCGGCGGCCTTCTGGGCCTGGGCTGCGGCATGCACCCGCATTTGCGGGTCGTTGCGCAGGACCTGCATCCAGCTCTGGATGTAGGCGGCGCTGTTGTCGATGGTGACGTTCTCGATGCCGCAGACGCCACAGAGGTACGCGGCCCCCATCTCGGCGACGAGTTCTTCTTTCGAGTACTCGGGAGAGCCGAACAGGCACAGGTCGGTCAGCGTCGTGCGGTTCAAACGCGACGTATGGCCCGTCGCGTGCGTCAGCTCGTGCAGCAGCGTCGCGTAATACGCTTCAGGGCTCTGAAAGCATGACGGAACCGGCATGTGCAGCGTATCCGCGGCAGGTCGATAGAACGCCGGCTGATGGCCATGGACGATCGCGGGTCGTTGCGGCATAGTGCCGACGAGCTTTTCACAGACTTCGAGTGGCGTGAACGCACGCTCGTTGACCTCGATGGTCGGCACCGCAATGCCGTCCAGCTGTGTGGCGTTGAAGACGGTGTAATAGCGCAGGACAAAGCGCTTCTCGTGTTCCCCGGTGTCGGGATCTTCTTTCCCGTCGTAGACTTTCCAGAAGACGACGGGGACACCGCGCTCGCCCTCGCGGACGTTGCCCCCGGCAGTGTTGACCTGGTTGAACGTGGCCCAGAACGGGGATGGAGAGCGCATGGAGGTTAACATCCACACGTTGATCCCGTTGTAAGGACGCTGGCTGAAGAGGTTGCGTGGCACCCCCGTCGTGCTGTCCCAGGGCTGCTGCCAGGGCACGGTGCCCTGCTCCAGCAGCGCGAGAATACGGTCCGTAATAACCTGGTATGGTTTGTCGATCTGTGCTATAATCATAAGAGAAACCTCCATTGACGTGGATGGTTGATTACCGAGCCGTTGGGGAGTTGCGACCTCCCTAGCGGCTTTTGTTTTTTCTGGACTGGTGTTTTTTCATCGAACAGAGCTTCCGCCTTGGCTTGTCCTGCCGGGGTATGTGACTGCGAAGGCACAGCGAGGTTCCCCTGGGCTTCCTCCCCTGTTACCGGGAGTTAAAAGTCGCGCTACGGGGGTGCTCGGCCGCCTGAGCGGCTGGCCCTCTGCAGTTTTTTTTCTGGGCTCCCTCCTTTCGCTACCTGTCCCAATGCGGCTGGGCGGGTGTCAAGGCTGCGCAGCACCGAGCGTAGCGAGGCCTGGCCTTGACGCAGGAGCCCTGCGGCATTACATTGCGAGCCGTTCGAAGGAGGGAGCCCAGAAAGCAGAGGGACAGCAGCAGGCCGAGCAGTCCCGCTCACCGTGGCGGGCAGACCCCGGCCTGGGGAGGCAGCCCAGGCCGGCTCAGGAGAGCCGCCCCGCCCCCAGGAGCTGGCAGGGGGGCGAAGCCACCGTTACCGCCAGGAGCGGTAGCGATCCGCAGAGCCCCCGTGAGGGGGGGGAGAACGCAGCGCCTGGCGAGCACGCCCTGACTGTCGTTATCAGCGGTGTGGGGCGTGTGCTATGGTGTGCTCCGGATTCCACCCCCCCCAGGGGGGTGGTTCCGGCACGGGCGCAGCGCAGCTGAGCCGGTGCCTCCCTTCCTCGCCCCTTGGGGGGCGACGGGTGGGGTCACAGGAGCCTCTTCCGTTCGGGCTCGTGTGTCCCCACCACGGGGTGCAGACAGGCGTACCTTTCCGACCGCTCGTGCGCGAGCCACTGCCGCGAGCCACATATGTCCCGCCAGGGGGGTGGCAGCTCCGCACAAGGCGGGGGCTGCCCGGTGGCGACACCGTCTCAGCCGCCGTGCAGACCAGTCCGCCGACTGCGGCACGGCCTACCCGCGTGCCCCGGACCCGGCCGGCGCGCCAGCGGTCGCGGGCGAGAGACCACTGCCCCGCGTGGAAGGGCCGCCGTGCCCCGTGGTATGCTTACGTACACACGGCAGGGAGAAGCCTATGTGGGGACCGTGTGGCGTACACGGTGCACGACACGCCTGGTGTGGGATGCCTGTCCCGGCCCCTGCGCGTGGCGCATCGTGATCAAACGCCTGGAGGGGAAGAAGACGTCGTGAAGAAGCCCAAAGCTCGCCTCGACGCCTGGGCGGAAGCCCAAAAGCGCTTTCACCTGAGCGATCTGCATATCCAGATGGCGCGTGAGCTGGGTTTGAACCCGAAGAAATTCGGCGGGCTCGCCAACCATCGGCAGGAGCCCTGGAAGCTCCCGCTCTCGGAATTCATTGCAGAGTGCTACGTAAAACGGTTTCATCGCGAGCGACCGGCAAAGGTGGTTCCCCTCGCCGAGGTCGCGAAGCGGCAGCAGCAATCGGCTCGCGACAAGGCCAGACAGCCACGAGAACACACCGACCCAGGACGGTCCTAGAGGAAGGAACATGCGACGAGACGCCACAAGGCGCATGCGGAGCGCTCCCTGTTTCTGTGTGCTCCCGTGGGTACCAAAGAGCGATCAGCCATCAGTGCCGGCGCATGTGCCAATGGAGAGCAGAGATACAGTCTCTCAGAGATGATGTATTTCCGTGCACAGCCTACGGAAAGGCCGTCGAGGGCATGCCGCTCTCCTGGGTCACGTCCCGCGAGAGCGGCGCATCGCCGAGAAAGTATGGAGTGAGCAGGGCCCTCGACATGAGACCTTTGGAACCACATTGTCTCATATCGCTATAAGCTGATGATCCGGGGTCACTCCAGGTCCAGGAGAGGCCTTACCTGGCCGTTTGCTGGCGCTTCCTGCGGATGGCTTTCCCGGTGAAAACGCGAAATTTTGTACGGCAGAGTCACCTCGTTGCTCTCGATAAGACAAGCACTCTCATTTGTCTCTAATCCTAACGAGTTGATGAGACGTTGTTTATTGAGATGGCAAGATGAGAGGTGTTCACCTACGTTTCGACCTCATTAGAGGCACTTGCCATGCTTCTCGTTTAACCCTCGTTTTTTGCGAGTGTTTGCAAATAATTATCTACAAAGGCGGTATGGTCTAGCGTACGAAATTTCTCCGATGTACCGGGGAAGCCTACTGTTCATGCAGCAACGGCCGCTGGCCAACAAAAAAACAGCCAAATTCCATGCTCCCTCCCTGTGCGGTGCGCACGCCGTCGTCTCCTGCTGGTATGGTGTGAGAGGCGGTCTTTCCTTACAAGCCCAAGGCTTGTCAGCTCACAGGCACGCTTTCTGCATCGTTGTCGGAGTATAGAACAAGCCAACGGCCTGTGCCACCGACGGCGCGCGGCCACCCTGTCGCTCACCCTCCGCCACCGGAGCCACCCCCAGTCGCGCCAGCACCCGTGAGGCCGCCGGGCAGGCCTCACGGGGCTACGCCTGACGTCTGGAGCCCCTCCCACGCCACGCGCTCGGCCCACACCTCGCGCAGCGCCTCCGGCACGGCGAGCGCTGCAAACCTCGCCATAATCGTATTTACAAATTTGGGGAGTTAAGCCGGTCTTATGTGTAAACAGTAGCTTCGCCCAGTAACCACGCCGAAATATTGTGGTGCAGCGTCTCCGAATCCGATAAGCAAAGCGTCATCTATAACGGCTTGCACCGGTGCAATATAGTCGACTTATCTCCCCAATTTCGTAAAGGGAATTTTGACGTGGTTTGGAGCGCTGGGCTTCCCGCTGCAGGCCCAGCACCGACTGCCAGCACCCCCACTGCCCAGGCCCCGCTGACATCTTTACAGCCCTCGTATGCGGCCGGCTCCAGCACCGCGACCTGCTTCCCCCGCAGCGCTGCTTCGCGCGCCAGCTGGCGCCACTGCTGCCCAGCGGCATCGGTGTCGAGGGCGAAAACCAGCTCGCGCACCTGGCGTACCCACTCCCAGCGCCAGCCGTGAATACCAAAGATGGCCACGACACGTGGGATCCCGGCAGCGCACAGCGCCAGCGCATCAAAAGCGCCTTCGCATACCCACAGCGGCCCCGTACCCTCCTGCAGCGCGACAGCGTTGAAATAGCCCTTGGCGCCCTGCAGATGGTCATGCCGCTTGGCCTTAGGCACCTGCTCTGCAGTACCAACCGCACGGCCGTACAGATTCACCAGCGAGCCGTCCGGCGTCGTGTGGGGAAAGACCACACGGCCCCCGCGCCAGTCGCGGGCGGCATGCGGCCAAGTGCCCGGGGCCGCATACCCCACCCCGTGCTGCTGGGCGAGCGCCAGTGGAATACCGCGCTGCTGCAGGTAGGTTTCCCCACCGCTGCCCAGCAGGGCTGGCTGGAACGCGGCGAGCTGCTACGCGAGGCTAGGCTGCGCGACGTTGCCGTTGTGCCCGCTACAGCCCTCCGCGTGCGGCTTACACCAGACAGTCTCCATGAGCCACCGCCGCCCCTCGATGGCCGAGGGCATCACCACCGCCCGTACGTTCGCCGAGGCGGTGGAGCGCGTTGGCGTGCTGTGAGGAAGCTTGGGCGTGTGCGCATTCGGCAACGGCGCGGTCCCACCGTGCCCGGGTCCACGTCGCATCGTCCCCCGATACCAGGGCAAATCCATCCCCCTGCCAGCCGACGCGGGCGAGTTCGGTCTGCACATAGCGGACTATGACCGCATCTTTCGAGAGGACGGGAGGGGAGGAGGTAGGGGGCGGCATGGCACGGGTGGGAGCACCGTACAGGTAGTGCTTCAGCCGCGCGTGCGCGGCATCCTCATCGCTCTCCGTGACAAAATGCCAGCGCTTTCCGTGCAGCAGCGCGGCGAAGAGCCCGCAGGGGTTCTCCGCACCGACGACACGGGCATGCTCGGCCAGGCTGACAAAGGTCAGGCGGTCGCTGTCACTCGTGCCGATGAGTCCCTGCCTCTGGGCTTGTTGGAAGAGCGCCAGGAGTCGGTCGGTATGGTGGAGGTCCTCAGGCACAATATGCTGTAAGGTTGGCGATGCAGCGCTCGGTGTCCTGAGCGTGTCCTGCCCTGGTCTGTCAACACCAGAAGACGCGGGTCCGTCGGACGGGGAGGAGCGTACGAGGGGGCGAACGATGGCCGTCTGTCGAACGGGTTTCTGGTGGTTATGGTCCTGAAAGGGTTCAATGTCTTCCTTAAGAAGGGGTGGTAATCTGGTTGTGGAGAAGTCCGGTGGGGGTGGTGATTGGCTTCGGGAGATGTCCGCTTCGTCTTTCGCAGCCTTGTCCATGGCGGCGCGTGTCCAGGAAAGGCTGATGAGTGCATAGTTCCCCCAGCGGTTACAGAGGGCCTGCGGGATGTCGTGCGTCTGGAGCCAGCCGATGGCGACGAGGTGTTTCCGAGCGGCTTTGATGTTGCGCAGATCCATGCGAAAGACCTCGGCAATCCAGGAGGCTTTGCACCAGCCGCCACTGAGGCAGCGGTGGTCTTTGTAGTAGAGGCAGCGGAGCATGTGTCCGAGCATGGTCGCAATCACCGTCGCGCGGCAGCCGCCGGCAATCAGGCGGATGGCCTGGCGAGGCACGGGCACCCGGCGCACGGGGTTGGGAATGGCATCCTGCATGGTCTGGAAGTCCGCAAGATCCTGGACATCACGGAGGTCTGATGGGGTCGTGGCAAACGCGAGCTGGGTGCGTGACCAGGTGAGCAGACCTATGGCTTCGAGACGGCGGAGAGAGGCGCGCAGATGCTCCCCCCCTACGCCACCAACGAGCCCATGGAGTTCTGTGGGAGTATAGTCCGGGACCTGGTCAGGATGAAGCTGGCAGCGCCGAGCAACCATCTCGTGGGCGGCAAACCAGACACGCAGGTCCACGAGTTGGATGAGTCGGCTGCGGTAAGCCCACCACACGAGGCAAAGTTGTTGGACGATGAGAAAACGAAACCCTCCGTGGGGTTTTTTCGCCGTGAGTTTCGCATAGTTCGTTGTGGTCATGTGGCCTCACTGGTGTGGCGCGGACAGGGATCGGGCGTCCGCTGTTCCCGTGAGGGCAGCGCTGATTTTGGGACAAACGTCTCCTGTGAGGCTCACAATTTGGGCTTGACGGCTGACAATTGGTAGGCTAGATTGATGGTGTGAGCCTCAATCTAGTCTCCGATTGTGCCTTGAGCCTGTTGGCAGCAGGCCCTAAGACCTTATCGTGAGTCTGCAGGAAAAGCCGACTTCGCCAAGTCGGCTTTTGTGCTTCTGCCCTCGGATTTTTTTACCTCCACTACATGGCTCTCTCCTGCCTTTGCTGAGGTCTTTCCCCACGGTGATTGCTGACAGGATCCCTGGGGAAATTTGACCTTCTGAGCTTGTTGTAGCCTGCAATGATAGCCTGAAATTACGCCCGTGCAATAATTTTCTTGACGTCCAAATGGGTACGAACTGAGGATGAGAAATGCATCATTGCTGGATTTTGCGTACTCAAAAATCTGAAAGTCCAGATGTGGTTGCGATGGGTTTTTAGCAATATGATTGTTTGAAATTTTGAACGTTCAAAATTTCAAAAGTCCATGAGGAGCGACTCTTCGGTGATACAGAGATCATCGTACATATCTCCTTTTTTGGACTTTCAAAATTTGAGATTTTTGCGTATTCAAAATTGTAAAATAGCTTAAATGTGATAAAAAAGTGGGTTTTTAGAAGTTTAAACTTCTAAAATTTTGAATGTTTGAAATATCAAAAACTTTCTATGTAGGATTATTTACTGAAATAAAATTTTTTTCTGGGGGTGGCAAACTAAGCTGGAGAAAGCCCGAAGCGGGCTTGGCGAGCTAGGAAGCCGGATCACGACGGACGCGGAGCCCGGGGGCGCGCCGCGCCGCAGTACTGGGCGAGTGCCTGCTTGGTCCGGGGCAGCTCCGGGACCGTATCACCGTGCAAAAGGCTGGGCCAGCCACGGCGTGTAACCTGGAGGAGGTGGGCGCGAGCGCCCTGGCAGTCAGCTGGTGCCGCGTGCGCGCTCCGAGTCGCGCTCCCTGGGTATCACGGCCTGACTGCCCTAGGCCGCGGTGGTTCGTGAGTGAGGACCTGCGCCACCCGCGCACCCCGCCGTCGGCGCCCTGTACGTCCGGCCCCCGAAAATCCGTGGCCGTCCAGCCCCGTGAGAGAAGGGTAGCCCCCGGGGGAGTGGCGTGGGCAGCACCCCTTTGTCCCGCGCCGGGCGCGACTCTTGGCGCGCAGACGGGGCCAGTTATGGAGCGTGAGCCCAGACGCCCCCACGGGCGAGCGTCCATCATCGATGCGGGCGCCCCCCACGGCCGCACTTTGTCAGCGCCTTGTGCGCCTAGCAGTCGTCGGCATCTCTGGGCGTGGCCGCCTCGCGCAGGGAGGGAAAATGGCCGCGCTGGTCGGGGCTCGTAGGGCGGGCCGCTGCCACGGCAGGCCGGCTGGAGTGGTGGCCCGTGGAGAGGATCCCTCCGACGGGCACCGCCAAAGGCGCGCGGCCCTCTCGCCGCCGAGGGGCTCCGCGTCCGGGGTTACTGTTCACACGTGACGGGACCTCCGTCCTGGGGTCGACAGGCCTGCGCGGACTACCCACCACACGGCATAGCCTACGTCCGGTGGCCGGCCATCGAGTGCCAGCAGTCCCGCCCTAGGGGCGGGTGAAGGTGCTCGAGGCGGGTGGGATCGGTGAGCACGAGGGCGACGAGCGCTGTATACCGCTCCAAGAGGTTCAGCACCGTGCGGAGGCGAGAGCGCCGCCGCATCGCTCTCGCCTCTGAGGGCTCGCAGGCACCGCCGGTGCTGGGCCTCGCGTAATGTCCCAACGAGGGCAATCACAGCGAGACTACACGGGCGTTGGAGAAGGGTGAGCCGATCTGCCTCCGCAGGCCGGGAGGGGAGGGTCGACCGATAGGTCGGATGGGCATCCCGTCGGCTCTGAAGCGTGAGCCACAGTCCCGTGCTGAAGGTCGTCAGCGTACGATAGTGGTGCTAGGCGGCCCACATCGGCTCTCCACACAGGGCGCCATGGTGTGCAAGAGACCACAGCATCAGCGCTGTAGTCGGCTTAGGGCGAGGGGTGGGGCCGTGGCAGAGAGAAGGCGTTCATACAGGGTTCTCGCTAGAGTATTCCCTCACCTTTGGAGCGACTGAAGTTGAGGTTGCTCTCCTAGTTTTTTTTCTGGCTGTTTAGGCATTTGCGTGTAAGAATTGTTGCATGTTTGAACTTTTAAATTTTTGAAAACGCAAAATTTCAAGTGAGATGGTCATGATTGTGACAGTCGCAAGCTTCAAGGGTGGACAAGCGAAGACGACCACGGCTGTGCATCTGGCTGCCTTCTTTCAGCAGGACAAGCCAACCCTACTCATTGATGGTGACCCGAACCGGAGTGCCACCGGATGGGCAAAGCGGAAAGGGCTACCATTTCGGGTGATTGACGAACGCCAAGCGGCACGTTTTGCCCGTCAGTATGAGCATATTATTATTGATACCCAAGCACGGCCAACCCAGGAGGATTTGCACGCGCTTGCTGACGGCTGTGACATGCTCGTCATTCCCGTCACGCCCGATGCTCTGAGCCTCGATGCGTTGTTTCTCATTCTTGATGCGCTTGAGGATATCGGCTCCCGTCGTTTTCGTGTGCTCCTCACGATTGTTCCACCCAGACCGAGCAGGGATGGTGAAGAAGCCCGCACGAAGCTGGAGGAAGTAGGGGTGCCGGTGTTGAAGACTAGCATTCGGCGGTTCGTCGCGTTTCAGAAAGCTGCACTCCAGGGCGTTCCGGTCTACGATATCAATGACCCCAATGCTCAGGAGGGGTGGGAAGAGTATCAGCAGGTGGGGAGAGAACTCCTGTATGAAGTCACAGACAAAGGCGCCCAGTAAATTTGATGCCATTTTTGAGCGCAAGCGCGGAGAGGCTACGGTCGCTGAGGTCTCCCAGCCGCAGGGAACAGTGCCAGACAAGGAAGAACGGAAAGGGCCTGGGAGACCTCGAGGGAAACGCAGTAGTCCGCAATATGACCAAGTTACGGCATACATCCCACATGCCCTGCATGATGAAGTGAAAATTTTCCTGATCAAAGAGGGGAGAAAAGAATTCAGCACGCTTGTTGAAGAACTGCTTGCGGCGTGGGTGCAACAGAAAAATAATGCGATGTCACCCGATCGTGGCAGGAGACAGGAAGTCACCGTGTGAGTGAGGGTCCCTGTGTGGTCATGCTACGCGAGGAGAAGAGCGTTTCCCCCTCCGCTTGCGGGAGACGTCCACAAGGCGTCGACTGCCATGTGCCATCTGTCAGACGTGGAGGTGAGGGACGGAAATGCTCGGATCGCGGCATGGTGCGAGAAACTCTGAAGTGCGGCGGCGCAGGCGACTGCGCCAACGTCAACATATGCTCCCGCATATACACGCCTTGAGTGCAGCACTCTTCGACACCTTTCCGCAGGCCTTTTTCCGCAAGCCCGCCCAGGTGCAACCTTTGAAAAAGGGTATCGCACAGGATATCTGTGCCGTGCTGTCCGCCAGGTATTATGTGGTGCATGAAGCACTGCATTGATACATGGAGCAGACCATCTATCTTCGCGCACTGGCCGAAGGCGGACCGCGCATCGACTTATCGGGACAGGGTGTTGGCAACGTGTCTCCAAAAGAGCAACAGCAGACCATAGCTCAACTCAAGGCGAGGCAACACTGCCGGCGAAGAAAAACCTGGCAACCGCCTCCACCGTTGCACCACGAGGGGCCAGCTGTCACGCACAGCACAGAGTCACTCATGTGAGGGTGCGTCGCGAAGCGTAAAGTCTACCGATACGTTGGACACGCCTACGCCTCACATCAGCGCAGAAACTTCAGACGTCGGGAGAGCATGCCGGTGATGCCACCAGCGTCACCAGAGGCGGCGTCTCTCTCGGGGCTCGTCTTCTCCTTCTCTGGTTTACACTCGGCATCTCTCTTTCACACACCGCAGGCGCGGAAGGTCGAGGAAACTCGGCCGGGAGGCGGAGCGTGTCCCTCGGCCTATATGGACAGTACAGAAAAGTCTGTAACAAAAGGCCTCCCTTTCGCCACACGCAGGTAGAGAACATTCCTGTTTTTGGCGCAACACAGGAATGATGCGTCTATGTCGAACCGAGGTAGACGATGGACAATGTGTTTGGGTGAGAGTGAGAGAGGGTTTATAATAGGTTGGCAGTCACAGACATGGGAGAATTTTCTATAGGAGAGCAACTCCCAATAAATTTGAGGTGCAATGAGGTATCTATTGACCACAAATGTCATCTGAGTAGGTCAGATTTCATCTTCAGCTAAGACTTGCAATGAATGGTGACATGCTCCACTACTCAAGGCGGGGGAATGCGACAATGGCCAAGATTGTCGGCATACATGGCATTGCTCAGCAACTCGAAGGGCCCGAACGCCTCAAAATGCGCGAATGGCTGCCGTCGTTGTGGGACGGCTTGCGGTTGGCTGGTGCTCCATTACCTGCCGACCATGAATTTGAGTGCGCCTTCTACGGTGAACTGTTTCGAAGGGCAGGCACGAGGGCTGCAGGTTATCCACCGCTCGACGCAGCCGATGTACAGGACGAGTGGGAAACCCGCATGCTTCTAGAGTTATGGACGCAGGCCGCGGCTCAGCAGCCTGGCATTATGACTCGTCCTGAGGATCAAACCCGCGCGGCGACGCCGCAAATCGTTCAACGAGCCTTATACAACCTCAGCAAGTCACGATTTTTCTCAGGGTTGGCCGAGAGAGCTCTGATCTGGAATCTCAAACAGGTTCGGCAATACTTGTCGGACGATTCCGTGCGCCAACAGATCCAGATGCTCATGGGTCTGGTGATCGGCCCCGACACTCGGGTCGTCATCGGCCATTCGCTCGGGTCGATTGTGGCTTACGAGTTTCTCTGCGCACATCCGGAACTAGAGGTAAAAACCTTCGTTACACTGGGCTCACCACTGGGCATTCGCCATCTCGTATTCGAAAGGCTGAGGCCACTACCTGTGGATCATCGCGGCATCGGGCCAAACGTTTCCTACTGGTTCAACCTCGCCGCCGGAGGCGATGTGGTCGCGCTTGAGAAGAAACTGGCATCTTTATTTGGCGAGCGGGTGAGAGACGTGCCCATCAGTAATGAAACTCGGGCGCATGACGTTTCTGCTTACCTCACAGCGAGAGAGACGGGGGCAGCAATTGCAAGCGGACTCAACTAAAGAGGACCGGAGATTCCTCATTGCCATAGGAGTGGGGGACTATGGGGAAGACTCGCCCCTGGATCCGTTACCGATGGTCAGTCCCGATGTGCGCTCAATTGTCGAGTTGTTCGAGGGCTTGGGGTATACTAACCGATGGTGTTAGTCTCTTACATACCAAATAGCTACATGAGTATTCTACAAACTAAACTCAGCAATGGAGAGGGGCACGAAGCCCGCCGCATTGGGCTGGAAGCCATGCCACTGGAC
>Ga0184627_10000553_pt1 | contig 14482 bp, 17 predicted proteins | sample PLM3_127_b1_FD_133150 | JGI IMG/M metagenome (GOLD analysis project Ga0184627, IMG submission 133150) | Groundwater sediment microbial communities from an aquifer in East River, Colorado, USA - PLM3_127_b1 | ecosystem: Environmental > Terrestrial > Soil > Riparian zone | place: USA: East River...
ACGTGGCGCTCAAGCTGGCGCTCCAGACGGTTTACGGCGCGGCAAAGATGGCGCTGGAAAGCGCCAAACATCTCGGCGAGCTGAAAGATGAAGTGACATCCCCGGGCGGCACAACGATTGCCGGGCTGCATGCGCTTGAGCAGAAGGGATTCAAGGGAACCGTCATGGACGCCGTCGTAAGCGCGACCAAAAGGTCGCAGGAGTTGGGGAAGGGCTCGTGAAAGACTTTTGAGTTTCTAGTTTCAAGTTCCGGGTTTCTAGTTACCAGAAACCAGAAACCAGAAACCAGAAACCAGAAACCAGAAACCAGAAACCAGAAACCAGAAACAACCTCCTCTACCGCTACTTCCAGCGTTCGACGGTTCGTACTTCGACATAGCCAGGCTTGCCGCCCTTCTTCGATTCCACACGTAGCCAGTCGCCCTCCGCGCGCACCACGTTGATCTTGATGCCCGCCGGCAGAGTGGTCACGACTTTAAATTTCGTGCCCGGGCCGTCTCGGAGCTCGACGTCGCGCAGAGTTTTATAAGCGCCGGCGACCGATGGGGTCGCAGTCTTTGATTGGACGACTTGTTGCGTCTCCAAAGGCCGGGCGTACTTTTCTTCGATATAGCCGGGCTTGTTGCCCTGCTTGGATTCGACTTTCAGCCAGCCGCCTTCCCTCCCCACCACGTTGACTTTAATGCCTTTGGGAATCGTCGTTACGACGTCGTACTTGGTGCCGGGTCCGCTGCGAATCTCAACATCGGCAGTCGTCAGATAGCTGCCTTTGGTCGCCTGAGCGAGGGCCACTCCGGCCGCACTCGAAGCGATGGCTAAAAAGATAATCGAACTGACTAACCAGGTTCTTCGACCCTTCGACTCGCGCCCCGGCCTTGGCCGGGGGCGCTTGCTCAGGATTCCGCCCCACCGGCGTACTGGAAGGTGCCACAGGCTTGCCCGTGGGGCTCCACATGCGCGTATTCTCATTTCCCGTTCCTCCCCAGGTTGATCCTTCGACTCATGCCCCGGCCTTGGCCCGGGGCTCTTGCTCAGGATTCCGCCCCGCGGGAGTTCCCGTGGGGCTCCACCTTTCCGAGTTTGCAGCCATTGCAACCGTTTACTCTATTACGATACACGTTGAGGAAGTAACCGGCAAGAAACGTCAAAGGCTATTAGCACTCGCCGCGCGCGGGTTGGGTGAGCAGGTGCATTCGATTAGGTCTCGGAAAAAAACACAGGGGAGGGCGCTTTCATGTTGAAAGAGTTTAAAGAGTTTGCGATGAAAGGGCCGGTCGTCGATCTGGCGGTGGGCGTGATCATCGGCGCTGCGTTTGGCAAGATCATTACATCGCTGGTGGATGATATCATCATGCCGCCGATCGGACGGATGCTGGGAAACGTTGACTTTGCGAATCTGTTTGTCAATCTGTCGGAGAAAGATTATCCCAGTGTTGTGGCGGCGAAAGCCGCCGGCGCCGCTACGATGAATTACGGGATCTTTTTTAACACGATCCTCAACTTCTTGATCATTGCGTTTGTGCTCTTTCTGATCATTCGCCGGATGAACGTCTTGAAAAAACCTGTGCCGGTGCCGACCACAAAAGACTGTCCGCATTGCCTATCGGCAATCCCGATAAAGGCGACGCGCTGCGCGCATTGCACATCGGAGTTGCGTTGAACCATTTTAAGACCTTTTCTTGGCAAACATCGAAGCATCGCCGCGCACGGCGATCCTTTTACCCTCCTTCGCGGAAGGCTACGGGTGTAAACCCGTGGATGAAAGCGAGGTGGGTACCCTCCGTAGCTTTGGCGCCCGGCCTTCGCAGCCGAAGCGACTGCTTCGGCGGAGTAGGCAGGGAGGGTGCGCTTCGGCCTTCGCCGTCCGAAGTCGGCTACGGCCGACGAAGGTCGGAGGGTTCCGCCCGACGAAACGTGTGGAGAGTGCCGCGGCCGTAAGGCCGTGGGGCTCCACCGGCAAGGCGCGATACGGCGTTTGAATGTTTTTCAGGTGCGCGCGAAGGGGGGGCACGGCTCGCTCCATCAGTGGCGCAGCACCGTTGATTTGCGTTGCACATCAATAACTTGCGCAATTAATGGAGCCACGATTCAGCTTAGAAAGACGACGTATCGAACCCTTGGTAAAAAGTGTCCCTAACCTATAATTTTCGCTTGACATCATTTGACGCTTGTACTACGTTAGCCTCAATTTTGTTAGAATTTTCTGCTAGGAGGCAGCGATGGAGAAAAATAAGTATTTTGCGCTAACGGCCCTGGCGTTTTTCATGGCCGGCTGTACTGGAATGACGAAGAATCAAGCTGCGTTGGTTGGTGCTTCGGTTTGCGGTGCATTCGGGGCAGGAGCTGGAGCCGCTATAGCACACCAAGGTACTGCTGGAGATCATCGTAACCCAGCGGCTGGGGTGGCCATCGGCGCAGTTGCGGGCGCTTTGATTTGCGGCGGGCTCGCATACCTGATTACGGATGATCCCAAGCCACCGCCACCACCGCCGCCTCCTCCACCACCGCCGGCGCCAAAACCGCCGCCTCCGCCTCCGCCACCTCCTCCTCCTCCGCCGCCACCACCGCCGCCGCCAAAGCCGGCGCCCAAGGTGGAACGGACTATCATTCTGGATGACGTGCTCTTTGACTTCGACAAGAGCAACATCAAACCGGAAGCCGGCGCCATTTTGGATCGCCTGGTCGCTTTTATGAAAGAGAACAAGGACAAAAAGGCCGCGCTGTCAGGGCATACCGATAGCGTCGGCACCGATGCTTACAACCAAAAACTTTCCGAACGGCGGGTCAATTCGGTTAGAGATTTCGTCGTGAAGAAAGGCGCTGAATCGAGCCAAGTTTCAAGCCAGGGTTTCGGCGAGAGCAAGCCGATCGCCGACAACAAGACTAAAGAGGGTCGCGCGAAGAACCGTCGCGTTGAAATCAAGGTCAACTAGTTGAAACCAGCCGGGAGCAGCGATGCGAATGAAAGGGATACTGATTCTAACGACCCTGGCGTTCGCGCTGCTGTTCCCGGTTACTACTCCTGCCGAGATTACCGACTTTAAAGAGATCCAGGCGCGGATATCGGAATACAAAGCGTGGCTGGATCGGTTCGGCTCCAATGGTGCCCGCTACTGGGTGCGGCTCGATGGAACTAAAAGGCCGCACCGGTTGTACGTAGGGGAAGGATTCCTGCGAGCCGATTCAAGCGAAAAGGAAAACTTCATCGAAATTTTCTCCCGTTTTCTCGCCGGTCACCCGGAAAAAAACATGCTCATCGATATCTTTGACCCCGCAACGGGCAAATGGATTGGCGAGTACGGCTTCGGCGGATTCAGGCTTTTCTAGCGCCAATCTCGATCGTTTCATCTTTCGTTTCTTTTGCTCCTGAAAAATTTCAGTTATTGATCATCTTTGTTCGAGATGAAATAGCGCTTTGTCTGGATTCCGGCGCAGCAGGCGCCGATTTGGCTTTATGGCGAAAACCATGCGCTCGATAGCGCAGATCCGAGAAGATGCGCGAGCGATATTTGACGCGGGTTTAAAGCGCGCGGATGCCGCTGATGCGGTTAAGAGCTGGGTGCGCCGCGAACGAGATACGCTTGACGTCGCCGGCGGTCGATACGAGCTGTCCAAGTATCGCGCAGTCTACGCCTTGGGTGCCGGCAAGGCTGCGGCGAAGATGGCTTCGGCCGTCGAAGAACTTTTACGAGACGACATTTCCTCCGGCATCGTCATCGTCAAGTATGGCCACAAGGTGCCGCTCAGCTGCGTCGAGATTGTCGAAGCGGGACATCCCCTGCCGGACGAGGCCGGGGTGGCGGGAACGACGCGAATCATCGATCTCTTGCGCCGAGCGACGGAAGAAGATCTGGTCATCTTTCTCCTCTCCGGCGGTGGCTCGGCGCTTTTGCCTTGTCCGGTCGATCAAATAACGCTGGACGACGAGATACGAACCACGCAAACTCTACTAAATTGCGGCGCGACGATTCACGAGATCAACGCCGTGCGCAAACATATTTCCAAAATCAAAGGCGGGAGACTGGCCCGCTTAGCCTATCCTGCGACTCTAGTCTCATTGATTCTTTCCGACGTGGTCGGCGACTCTCTCGACGTCATCGCCTCCGGCCCGACGGTCCCGGACTCGAGTTCGTTTGCGGATTGCCTGCTTGTGGTCGAGCGATACGAATTGAAAGAAAAAATCCCGCTGCGGGTGCGCGCTTTCCTCGAAGCCGGCGCCAGGGGAGAGGTCGAAGAAACCCCGAAAGCCGGGGACCCGATCTTTCAGAATGTGCGCAACGTCATCGTCGGAAATAATCGCATGGCGGTGGAAGCCGCGCGAGTCAAAGCCGAGGAGTTAGGCTACAACACGCTGGCCTTGTCGAGCTTCTTCGAAGGTGAGGCCAAAGTGGTGGCGGCGGCCCACGCCGCCATCGCAAGGGAGATCATCGCGACCGGCAATCCCATTCGACGGCCGGCCTGTGTGCTTTCCGGCGGCGAAACCACGGTGACCGTTAGCGGCGCGGGCTTGGGCGGCCGCAACCAAGAGTTCGCTTTAGCCGCTGCCGCCGCCATCGACGGCGCCGAAGGCGTGGTTGTCCTTAGCGGCGGAACGGATGGCACGGATGGTCCCACCGACGCCGCGGGAGGCGTCGTCGACGGCACAACGCTTCAACGCGGCCGGGACAAGGGCCTCGATGCGGCGGATTTTCTGCGCGGAAACGATTCGCACACTTTCCTCAGCGCCGTTGGCGACCTGCTCGTCACCGGCCCCACATTTACGAACGTCATGGATCTTCGCCTCGTGCTGATCGCGTAGTCGATCACAGGGCCGGTTCCCACTCGAGATCGATCCTTGGGCGGCGCCGATTCGGCGCCGTAACACTTGCGGCCGGCTCGACGACCTTGGTCAGCGACTCTCATCATCTCCGATTTTTCGCTCGCAAGCCGGATTGCCGTTTTCCCGTTGATTTCGGCGCTTAATCGTGATTAAAGTTCCACGTCTCGAATGGACGCGGGTTTTTTATTGAAATTAGGGGAGCAGGAAAATGATCGATGTAAGCCTGAAGGGAGTGCGCTGCCGCGCGGCGCAGGAGATCCTGGATCTCACTGGAACCATCGGCCCCGATACGGAAGGAACTATCATTTACGAGTTGGAAGGTGAAGGCGGGCAGTTGCTGAACGTGCGCTGGGACGACGGCACGATCTCGCTGGTTTCTTCGGAAGAGATCGTCATTGTCGATGGCGCCGTTTGCTGGCAATAGAACCGCGTGCCGCTTCTCTTTTCGGCGATCGACGATGCTCTTTCAATCCGCCAAGTCTTTCCAGAGTTGTCACCACGGCCGCTAAATCTTCCTCGCCGCGTCCGGCTGCTGCTGCGGCCGTGGCCAATTGCTGGGTGATGCTGGTGAGCGGCAACGCGACTCCGAGGCGCCGCCCTTCTTCCAGCATGAGCTTGAAGTCCTTCAAGAACAGATCAATTTTCATCTGGGCATCGAAGCGGTGGCTCACCATGAGCGGGCCGCGGACATCGACCATCTTCGAGGCGGCCGCGCTGTCTTTGAGGAGATCGAGCAGCAACGCCGGCGCCAGACCCCCTTTGGCTCCAAGCACGAGCGACTCCGCCAACGCCGCGGTATTGAGGCCGACCAACAGGTTTGTGGCAAGCTTCGCGAGCGACGCCATGCCGGCTTTGCCCACAAAGAAAGTTTTTCTCGCGATGGCGTTGAAAATCGGCAAGCAAGCGTCCGACCTCGCGCGGTCTCCGGCGACGTAGATCGTGCAATCGCCGCGCGCGACCATGGCGCTCGTCCCGCTCATCGGCGCGTCGAGGAATCCGATGCCCTTGCTCCATGCAGCCCTGGCGAGACGGCGCGTCAAGTCCGGGGAGATCGTGCTCATCTGAATCAGCGTGGCATTGCGGCGCGCCGTCTCCAAAATAGCTCCCGAGCCGAGGATCACCGCCTCGACGCTTTCGAGCGACGGTAAGATGGTGAAGATCGCGTCAGCTTCTGCCACAGCTTCGGCAACGCTCCGCGCCGCGATCAGTCCCCGAGGCTTGAGCGCCCTGAGCGGCTCGGGGCGCGTGTCGTAGCCTGTCACTACGAATTTGCCCCGAAGCAGGCGCGTGGCCACCGCACTGCCGAGAAGGCCGACGCCGAGGATGCCGATTCGTTTCATGCAAGGGTCCTTTCGCAGTACTCAGTAACGAGTTCTGAGTGCAACGGACGGGGTCAGGAGCCTTTCGGGAAGGGCTCCTGACCCCTTATCTCAGCCAGCACTCAGGACTATTTTTCGTAAATCTCCGGGTTGAAAATATTCGGCGGCTGGCGGCCTTCGATGACGGCGACGATATTCTCAACGACGATGACCGCAGTCCGCTCACGCGTATCGCGCGCGGCGCTGCCGAGGTGCGGAGTTAACACGACGTTGGGGAGATTGATAAGCCCTGGCTCTACCATTGGCTCGCGCTCATAGACGTCGAGCGCTGCGCCGGCGATCCGTTTTTCTTCGAGCGCTCGCACCAAAGCCTTTTCATCCACGATCGGGCCGCGCGCCGTGTTCACGAGATACGCGGTCGGGCGCATGAGGCCCAATTGGCGTTCGCTAATGAGATGGACGGTCTCCCGACTCAGCGCCGCATTGATCGAGACGAAGTCCGATTCCCTTAAGAGTTCATGCAATCCACGGTACTCGACGCCGAGTTCAACTTCTCGCGCTTGGTCCAGTCTGTGGCGCTTCGTATAGAGGACACGCATAGCAAATCCATGGGCGCGGCGAACCACGGCTTCTCCAACGGATCCCAGACCCACGATTCCTAATGTCTTGCCGTTGACTTCGCTTCCCATGAAGTGCAGCGACTGGCTGCCGGGAAAGATGCCTGAGCGGAGAGCGCGGTCCCCTTCTACGACTCGACGCGCGACTGCCAAGAGAAGCGCCCAGTGCAGGTCAGCGGTCGCTTCGGTGACTATGGGCGAAACGGTGGTCACCGGAATGCGCCGCGCAGTCGCAGCTTTCACGTCAACCCCGGCGGGAGTTATCGCCATAGAGGCGATTAGCTTAAGATTAGGGCTAGAGTTGATCAATTCCGCATCGACGATGTCGTGGAGCAAGCAGAAGAGATAGTCATTTCGCGCGAGCGCCGCCATCAGCTCAGGCTTCGTTAGGATATGCGCGGAATCGGCATTGAGCTCTACGCTCCCATGCTCTCGAAGTCGAGCCAGCGCTTTTTTGGGAATCGGTTGCGTGACAAAGATTTTTGGGGCCATCGATTTTTTTGCCGCTGTCTTTGCAAGAACGTTGCGATCCTGCTTGCCGCGCGGGGGGAATCCTACCACGGGCGCGTCGGAAGGAGAAGTGAGAGTGTGTGAACAAATCCGTTCATGGTTCGACACGCTCACCACGAACGGGATGGTGTAGATAGAATTTCAAGTAGTTAGCCGTTCGTCCTGAGGCTCTCGAAGGGCGGACGGCTTTTTTTTCACACACTCTGAGTCTTGGAAGTCTTCAGCGGATTGACAACAATCGCGCAAATGACTTAAGAGTCGGTGTCAGCAAGAGAATACGCAAAATGAGGAACAGGATGAGGAGGCCTCAATGGTAACCCGCAGCACGTCGAGTTTCGGTTTGGTCGGCACCGACTGGCAGCAGCGCATCAACTGGGAGCGGCTCAGAAAGTATCGCTTGAACCGCGCGCGCGAAACGATGAAGCGCAATGGACTAGGCGCCATCTTGGCAATGTACGACGAAAACGTCCGCTACATCAGCAGCACGGTGACGCCCGGCTGGTGCCGGCTAAAGCCCGGTCTGCGCTACGCGCTCCTGTGCGAGGGATCTGAGCCCATCCTATTCGAGCAGGGCGACATCGGCATACAGATCAACCGCCACTGCCCGTGGATCCCGCGCGACAACGTGCGCTACGCCTACTCGTGGATCAAAGGCGCCGTCGGCGGCGCTTCCCGCCAGCAGGTGAAAAAATTCACCAACGCGATCGTGGAAGAGCTGCGGAAATATCATGTGGAGAAAGCGCCTCTGGGCGTCGACTTTATCGACCTCAACATGATCAACGCCTTCAAGGAGGCGGAAATCAATTACACCGACGGCGCATCGCCCATGGTCGAGGCGCGCGCCATCAAGAACGAAGACGAGCTGGAAGCGATGCGTATCGTCGCGGCGATTTGCGACGGCTGTCACACGGCGATTTCCCATTACATCCAACCAGGAATGCAGGAGCACCAGATCACCGCCTTCGCCATGAATTTCCTCTACAAGATTCCCGGAATTGAAGACGTGGAAGACATCATCGTCTCCTCGGGTCCCAATAGCTGGCCGAACTGGCGCCATTTTTCCGACCGCATCATCCAGCCCGGCGACCTGGTGATCATCGATATGGCGGCGGTCACCTGGAACGGCTACAAGAGCTGCATGTATCGCACCTACTGCGTCGGGAAGAAACCGACGCAGGAACAAAAAGACTATTACAACATCGCTTATGAATGGCTCTATCGGGCGATCGACAAGGTCACGCCGGGAGCCACGACCAAGGAGATCGCGGAGTGCTGGCCCTCAGCAATGGATACGTGGGGCTACAAGGAAGAGGATCAGGCGGCGGCGAATCTCTGGGGCCACGGCCTCGGGCTCGCTCAGTACGACACTCCGGTGATCTCACGCATTTACTCTCTCGACTTTCCCGTGGTGATTCAGCCGGGGATGAGCTTCGCTCTGGAAACGCAGCACGGCAAGCCGCTTCAATGGGGCGTGCGGCTGGAAGAGATGATGGTGGTCACGGAGAAAGGTCCGGAAGTCACGACGCAATTTCCCATAGAAGAAATTACCGTCATCGACTAAGAGGTTGCTAAAAACAAATCCGCTCACCCTTCGAGAGCCTCAGGGCGAGCGGAGTGTTGCTTGAATTCATTTAGGATTTTCCGTTCGTGCTGAGGCTCTCGAAGCACGAGCCACCTTTTTTCAGCAACCGGCTAGACAAGTGGCTGCGATTAAGCGACGAACCAGGACATCGAGTGCGCGAGTGCGCGCCGCGAAGCGGGCGCGCCGCTCCCGTCGGTATGCGCTTCGCGCAATCGACATTCACGCGCACTTTGTTCCCGAGAGTTTTCTCCGGATCATCGAGGAGAACGGCGAAGCCTACGGGCTGCGCCTCAGCCGTGGTCCGAACGGACCGATGATCGTGGTCGGTCAAGTGACGATTGGCCCCCTCACCGCGCACTACCACGACCTGGATCTGCGGCTGAGAGCCATGAATAGGCAGGGTGTGACAGTGCATGCTCTCTCGCTCATGCCGCCGATGGTCTACTGGGCGGACGGCGCTCTTGGTTCCCGGCTCGCCAGGCTCGTGAATGATGCGATGGCCGAAGCCAGCCGGACCTATCCCGACCGATTCGTCGTTCTTGCCACTCTCCCCATGCAAGATCCTCAAGCTGCTGTGAATGAAGTGGATCGTGCGGTGACCGAACTCAACTGCCGCGGGATCTACTTGGGTACAAACGTTCGGGGAAAAGAGCTGGCGGACCCTTCATTCCTGCCGGTCTTCGAGCGCATACACGCGCTGAACATTCCGATCTTTCTCCATCCGCTCAACGTCATCGGGGCCCAGCGGTTTACGAACTACTACCTGCACAACCTGTTGGGTAATCCGTTCGACACCGCGGTCGCTGCGGCCAATATAATCTTCAGTGGACTCCTCGATCGATTTCCCAAGCTGGAAATTTGCCTGCCGCACGCCGGCGGCGCACTTCCTTATCTCATCGGTCGCCTGAACCACGGCTGGAAGGTGCGACAGGAGTGCAAAGCGCTGAAGAAGCCGCCGTCGAGTTATTTGAGACGCTTCACCTACGACACGATCAGCCACGCTCCGGCGTCGCTCAACTACCTCATCGATCTTGTCGGCGCCGACCATGTGATGCTCGGCAGCGACTTCTGCTTCGACATGGGCTACGAGCGCCCGGTTAAAGTTGTCACCGCTCTCAAGCTGAACCGCGCTGACCAAGAAAAAATTCTCGGCGGCAACGCCGCGCGCCTGTTGCGGCTCGGGTAGATTCTCCACCTCTTCGTGATTGTGGAGCCCCACGGGCAAGGCCGGGGCTCGAGTCGAAGGGTCGACTCCTAAAGCATTTTTCAATCAGACGGTCGGTTACGCGGTTTAGTTCAACACTTTGTATCCCTCCCGTCGCTCCTGCCGAGATCATCCTTGAGCTTGATTGCTCTCAGGCTTTGGGGATAAAACGCTATACGTTAGGCAGACGGAGCAGATCAGAAGCATCGGCGTCACGATAGATCATGGCGGTCACTGTCGAATACAAACCAACTACCGGTGACCTGCTTCGAGCGGGATACGTTGGCCTGCGAAGTCGGCGACTGGTCTTCGCGCTCTCGTTTGGTTTCTTCGTTCTTGTCCCGTGGCTAGCTGCGCTGTGCGGTATCGTCGCGTCTTTACTGGAGGCACCAATTAGGCCAGTGTCCATCATGAGCCTGATCGTTATTCCGCCGGTTGCCGTTGCAGCCTTCGCGCTTATCATGATGTTCCAAGCCCGTGGAGCGCGTTCACTACAAGGAACACACACATATGAGTTTTCGGACGCGGACATTCGCTTGAAGGGCCCTGGTTTCGATAACCGTATCGAGTGGGCGATTCTGACGCGGTGTCATGTTTCCAATCACGGCTTGCTTTTCATGTCGGGAAATAGCCCTGTCATCTCGGTGCCTGGACGGTCCCTGACCTTTTCCTCCCGGAAAGAACTATCGCAGATGATTGCCGCAAAGGGCGTCAAGCTCACTGGACGATGGCAAGCGGACCCCGAATAAAGTGCTCCAACCGACGCACGCAATGACGCCGCCGGTGCGCATTGACGTTCGGCGTCAAGAGCGACGATGACGGAACGAGCCTGACGGAGAAGCGATGAGTTTGGCGCGATGGTTATACCGGGGTGGCCGCCCGAATCACCTCGCGAGCGTTCTGAATCGCGGCTCGGCAACTCTGTACGCCCTGGGGCTACTCCCAAACTACTTGGTGGCCTTGGAGGTTGTCGGGCGCCGATCGGGTCGCGTGATCTCGCTTCCAGTGGTGATGGCTATTGTGGACGGGCAGCGGTACCTGGTGTCAATGCTAGGTGAGAATGTGGACTGGGTGCGCAACGTCCGTGCCGCCGGCGGGCGGGCTGTCCTGCGACACGGCCGCCGCGAGGAAGTGCGGCTTGAAGAGGTTCCGGTAGAGATGCGCGCACCGGTGCTGAAGGCTCATCTAGGGCGAGCGCCCGGCGCGCGGCCCCACGTGCCCATCCACAAGGACGCACCGCTTTCCGAGTTCGAACGGATTGCAGCGCAGATTCCGGTGTTCCGGGTGATATGAGATCAACCAAGAGCATCCAGCCGACGCGGCTGACCGCCCGCGTTAGGCTTCATCAAACTGCCGGCGCACGCAGCAATGGAAACGAATGCTTAAAAACCGTCTGAGCCTGGTGTTTGTGTTGCTAGGCTTTTGTTTCGCTGTCGAGGCCGCGTCGTCGGCAAACGTCGGCTATCGCCGCATTGAGATTCAAGATACGGTCACAGGCGAGAGATTTCCTATCGCTATCTGGTATCCAACCAGTGCGCAGCCCAGCGATTTTGAGATTGGCCCTTACACTATGCGCGTGGCCCGCGATGCTGCGCCGGCGGATGGTAAGTTCGGGCTGGTCGTCATCTCACATGGTTCCGGCGGCGGCGCCTTAGACCACCGTGATCTCGCAATGGCGCTGGCGTCGGGTGGCTATGTTGTTGCCGCGCCGATGCATCCGCGAGACAACTTCCAAGACATGTCGGGTGTCGGCTCCGTCAGCGTGTGGACCGGCCGGCCCAAGCAAGTTTCCCGCGTCATTGACCGGATACTGGAAGACAAGGCGCTCGGTCCGCACATCCAGCGCGAACGCATCGGCGTCGTGGGCCATTCAAGCGGCGGTTACACCGCGCTTGCGCTCGCCGGTGCCAAACCCAGCATGGATGCCCTTGTTCAGCACTGCAAACGGATTCTCGAAGACGCTAGATTCTGTTCCTTTGGCGGCGCCGCCGCTCGGGAAGCCGGCCAAAAGGGCGGCGATATTCCGGATGTCCATGATCGTCGCGTTCGCGCGATCGTACTATTGGCGCCGCACGGTGCGTTGTTCACCGATGAAGCGCTATCGAATCTCGCCGTCCCAGTCCGCATCTATGGCGCAGAGCGCGATGACGTTACTCCGGTGCAGTATCACGCGGAGCGGCTCGCCAAGGCGCTGGCAGCTAAGGCGGAGTACGTCCTCATCAAGGGTGCCGGACATTTTGCCTTCATAGCCGCCTTTCCCGACGCACTGAGAAACTCCGCAGGCGAAGCCGGGCAAGATCCCAAGGGTTTCGATCGCAACGCCATGCACGAGACTCTTAACCCTGAGATCGTCGCTTTTTTCGACCGAACATTGAAATAAATCAAGATGAAGCCTAACCTTTTGGTGCAACCGCCGCGCCGCAAGCCGCGCGCGAGTGACCAAGCGCGTTAGAGCCTCGAAACCCGCATTTCCTTATGCTAGCTTGAGCCTGTGCAATTCTGGGAGCTGGAACCGGAGTGGGATGACGACAACATTGAGCACATTGCCAGGCACGGTGTAGAGCCAGAAGAAGTTGAAGAGATCGTTTATGAAGATTGCCATCCATCATGGATTGTTCGCGCTCGGCGTCGTGGCATACGAGAAGCCCGCTGGGCAGTCTTCGGCCAGACGTGTGGAGGTCGTTATTTGGTTGCCGTGATTGCTCCATAACACAGTAGGGGAGTTTGGAGAGCCGTGACAGCACGCGGCATGGAGCGGCATACACGACGGAGGTATCAGCAATGGCGCAGAAGTTGACCGCTGCCCAACGGCGGGCTTTGAAACGGGAAGCAGTTGGATGGGACGAGCTTTCCGATGACGACTTTGCTCGACTATTCGGCGAAGGTCAGCCTGTGAAGATCCGTGTTCGGCGGCCACCCCCAAAAACTCTGACAGTCGCTCTCGACGAGCAGACGCTGAACCGCTTAAAGCGTATCGCTCGACACAAACAAGTCCGCGCCCGCCACCTAGTCGCCATGTGGATCGCCGAGCGACTCACTCAAGAGCGTCCTGCCCAGAAATGACCGTTCGCTCTAACTTCACGCTTCAGGCCGATCATTTACGCATTGGCTGAGCGGCAGCGTTAACCCTGTAATTCACTTGTATTCTCCTACGAGACAATTCCCTCGCTTATTTTGCCGTGGGTCTATCAAATCGATCCTGCAATAGTCGATGTCGAATTTTGGATTCAAGCCAAATTCGCAAGTCGGAAGATGCCTCAGTTCTCTAACGGCAGGCTGACCGGCTGGTTGCGCTCGGCGGCCAAGCTCACTTCCATCCCCTGCCGCGCCTGCTCGTCGCAGAAAAGGTGTCAGGAACCTTTTTCCAGGATTAGGGAACTGGTGAATACTTTTTCCAACTTGATGTCTCCTGATTTTCCCTTGAAAAACCCAAAAATGTTTCCAAAAATGTTTCCATTGACAACCAATCCCACACAGTGCTACCAGTACACCCTCAGGGAAAGGAGAATTGATTATGAAAAAGTTAGTTCTTATGGCTATGGCAGCTACCTTGATGTTGGCCTTCACCACCAAGGCGGTAATGGCCCAAGAAAAGGCAAAAGCGGAGAAGGCAAAAGCGGAGATGACAAAAAGCGCGGCAAATGCCAATGTGCTCTTGGAAAATGACAGAGTGAGGGTAAGCGATACTCGGTCCAAGCCTGGTAATAAAGCCGAGATGAAGGAGCGACCAGATCGTGTGCAGTACTTTATAAAGGGTGGCGAATTTAAGCGACATTACCCTGATGGGAAAACGGAGAATGTTAAGAGGAAAGATGGAGAGGTGGCTTTTACGAAGAAAAACACGGCCGCTCTGGAGAACGTGGGGAAAACTGAGGCTCATTGGATTGGCATCCAATTGAAGTAGCCGAAGAAGAAGTAGAATTATAGCCCCTGCTCTGTGAGCGGACTCTTCTGCCGCGCAGATGGCGGGCTGGCAGGTGGTCATGGAGGCGACTTTTGAGTTCGCAATGGTCCCATCCTAAAAGAGAGTTGCTATTATTAACATTCAGACATACAGGGAGGAAGAGTATGAACCGACGTAACACGATTGGTCTGACCACCTTAGCGCTGCTGTGCTTAGGCCTTGCTCTTTCTGCGGGCGACGCAGGCGCCCAGCAAAAATCGCTCAAACAGCAACTCACCGGAACTTGGATCATTGTCTCCAATGACCAGACGGCCAAGGATGGCACCAAGCACCAGCTCTTTGGTCCTAATCCGAAAGGCGTCCAAATCTTCGATGCCAGCGGGCAATACGCGCAAATCATCGTTCGGCCTGATCGTCCCAAGTTCAAAGTCAACAACCGTCTGGAGGGCACGCCCGAGGAAAACAAGGTGGCGGTACACGGAACCACCGCGACGTTCGGCACTTGGTCGGTCGATGAAGCGAGCAAG